>TARA_R100000789_G_scaffold19518_1_pt1 | contig 37553 bp, 39 predicted proteins | sample TARA_R100000789 | Tara Oceans TARA_R100000789 (sample SAMEA2623403) | marine metagenome | biome: marine biome (ENVO:00000447); feature: mesopelagic zone (ENVO:00000213); material: "saline water (ENVO:00002010), including plankton (ENVO:xxxxxxxx)" | depth 450 m
GCAGAGGCTGAACCGGCCCCCGCCGAGGTCGCCCGCGCCGAACCGGCCTCGGAAGTTGCACCAGATGCCGCCCCGGAAACCGCCCCAGAACCCACACCGGAGCCCGCCGCCGAACAGGTCGCCGAATCTCCGACCCCGGCAGAGGCAGACGACAAGCCCAAGCGGCGCGGCTGGTGGTCACTGGGCAGTTGATCCGGACCATATGAACAAAGAAAAGCCCCGCGGCGATGCGGGGCTTTTTCGTTTCAAGGTGCGGCTTGCCGATAACGATACAACGCCCCGGGCGGCCCAGGGCGGCCAAGGGCGCGCAGAGATCACAAATGCGACTGCGTCGGCCCACATCGATCGCGGGCAAGCGCAGGGCGCGGGGTGTGTATTGTCATGGCAAGCTCCTGACAGCGGACATGCCCCGTACGGCGAACGGCGGGACCGAGCCCCGAGTTACTGATGCCGCGCGATGCCCAGATGACCGCTTTGAACTTACCGACCTCAATCCTTTCGTGTGACCATTCAGGTATTGCATACTTTTTTAGCTCTTTGCGCGAAAGTTGATATGAACTATCCATCTTTGGGTATGCGACGTCCACACACTCTATACATCGTGACCGCGGCAGCCGTGGTTCTCTCATTGGTTTTGGGAATTGTTTTCATAGCTCGGACGGGTCTACCGTCAGCTGATGTAGTTGCGCAGCAAGCGGCAAGCCGACCAATTATCAAAGTCTCTGATTTCAAACCTGGAGATGTGGAAATTGTACTTCTGAACAATCGCCGGGTGATTGTCTGGAGGCGTAGTGAAGCTGATAGGATTGTGGCATCAAACCAAAACGCTCCAGAAATCTGGCGACATCAGAGTTCAAGGGTTTTAGGACAAGCGCAGTCGGTCTTTGCCGATGACTCAAATTTGACCTTGAATGATGAATGGTTCTTTGCGTTGGCAGAGTTTTCCAACCCGTACCAATTCCTATTGCTGAGAGCTGGTGATTTTGGTGGATTTTTTGAGGGAAGGTATGCAGCCCACTTTGATTTAGCAGGGCGTATTAGAAACGGCGGCGGTAGCACTAACCTCACTGTCATAGCAGCCGAGTACGTTGACGAAGGACAAGGCATCCAACTTCATCTTGATGGAAAACCGTGAAGCTGACATTGGCGCAGCCGCAGCGAAAGGGCGCTTTGTCCGCGTATCCGCCCCTCTGTTGACGCGTCACGATGGTCTGCTCTGACCAGCCCGCCCGTTTCGCATCATGTCCGCTTCGAATTGGAAGTGGGCGTGGCCAGTTACCCCGCAGATGGCTGCAAAGCCCCATCCGGTCAACAGACCGGGCGCGCCGCTCCTGATGATCTATTCTGGAATGTCGTGTCGCTCGAACTTTGGCGTTCCCAAGATCCCGATGCGGGGTCGTTCCCTAACAGCGATGGGCCGGGCGCAGAAGGGGCGTTCGCGTCTCCGCCAACGGGGCGTTTGATAACGAAGGGTAAATCTGTCTCTGCAAGTCATTGAAGACGCTACGTCACCTTTGTGTCCACGCGTGGACACCCGCACGGATCACCCCTTGCGGATCGTCCAGATGATGGCCTTGCCCGCCTCTTCATGCCCCTCCAGATCATGCCCCGCCTCGGCACAGAAATGCGGCACATCCACCACGGCGGCAGGGTCGTCCGTGTGCAGGATCAACACCTCGCCAGAGGCCAGCCCCTGCAGCCTTTTGCGGGCCTTCAGGACAGGAAGCGGGCACAGCAGCCCGAGCGCGTCAAGTTCATGGGTCATGGTCCGGATGTAGACCCTTGCCCCGCCAAAGAAAAGCGCGACCGCAGCGCACGCGGATGTGACACAGCTGCGAGGTGACGCCGCCCGTGCTTTCGCCTAAGACCCGAATATGTTCGGAATCGAAATCATAGACGCATCGCTCTTGCCCGCCATGTTCGTGGCGCTGTTGGCCGGGGTCATCTCTTTTCTCAGCCCCTGTGTGCTGCCGGTGGTGCCGCCCTATCTGGCCTACATGAGCGGCGTCTCCGTGACCGATCTTGGCACCCGCGACGGTGGCCGGAACAAGGCGATGCTGCCCGCCGTCTTCTTTGTGCTGGGGCTGTCCACTGTCTTTCTCTTGATGGGCTTTGCTGCCTCCGCCGTCGGGATCGCCTTTCTTCAGTATCAGGACTGGCTGAACACCGCCGCCGGGATCGTCGTGATGATCTTTGGCGCGCATTTTGTCGGCGTCTACCGCATTGGTTTTCTGGACCGTGAGGCACGGCTGGATGCGGGGGATCAGGGCGGGTCGGCCTTTGGCGCGTATATTCTGGGCCTTGCATTTGCTTTCGGCTGGACGCCCTGCATCGGCCCGCAACTGGGCGCGATCCTCAGCCTTGCCGCGTCCGAGGCGTCGGTGGCGCGTGGAACATTGTTGCTGGCGGTCTATGCCGTGGGGCTGGGGGTGCCGTTCCTGCTGGTCGCGGCCTTCTTGCCGCGCCTGACCGGGGTCATGGGCTGGATGAAACGGCACATGGAACAGATCGAGCGCGCCATGGGCCTGCTATTGTGGACCATTGGCCTGCTGATGCTGACGGGCGGATTTTCGTCGCTGTCCTTCTGGCTGTTAGAGACCTTTCCGGCGTTAGCCGCTCTGGGTTGATCTGCGGTCAGCGCCGCTCGTGCAGCGCCGCCAAGGGGGAAATGCGCGCGGCCAGCCAGGCGGGATAATACGCCGCGGTCGGGCCGACAAGACAGGCTCAGCCTGTCGCCAGCACGACAGTTCCTGCAGGAACTGCGCACGCCCGGACGCCGCCTTACTCTTGCCGAAAATCCAGCGTACCCTGATCGCAACAAAGAGGTGCGAAAGATGGGCACTGGACAGACTGAAAAACCGCAGGACGTGTCACGGCGCAGGGTGTTCTACATCCCCGGCTATGATCCGATTCATCCCCGCCGCTACCGCGAACTTTACCGCAAGGAGGGCGCGGCTCAGGCGCAGGTGTCCGGCTATCAGATCGACCTCAGCCCCAAGCAGACGGGTGGTCTGTATGGCTGGCACGTCGTCAGCGCGATGGACGGGCAGGCAGTCACGGCGGATATTGAGGTTCTGGTCTGGTCCGACATCGTGCGCAACAGCATGTCCACCTCGATCCCCGCGACCTATGCGCAACTGGTCCGCACCGCCTGGGAGTACATTGCCACCGGCGCGCTGCGACGGTTGATGCTGCTGCGCAAGGGGCCGGTGATTGCGGCGCTCTATCCGATCGGGATGCTGCTGTTGCAACTGACCCTTGCGCTGTTGCTGGGTTGGGCCGGGTTTGTCGTTATCAACCGGCTTGCGGCGGCTCTCTCGGAATGGCTTGGGGTGGGTCTTGGGGCGGCGGCGACGGTTGCGGGCCTTGTGGTCTGGGCGGTCACCACCTGGGCTCTGCTGCGCTGGTTCAAGAAGAAGGACGGCAAGATTTTTGCCTACTACCTGATGCACGATTATGCCTATTCCGCCCGCTATCACGGTGCCAATCCGCCAGAGTTAGAGGCGCGGATGGCGGATTTTGGTGAGATTATTGCCAAGGCGTTGACCGATGATGTGGATGAGGTGCTGGTGGTGGGGCATTCGTCCGGCGCTCATCTGGCGGTGTCGATCCTTGCCGACCTGATCCGCGCGGGTCGCGTTCCGGCGAACGGGCCGAAACTGGCCTTTCTTAGTCTGGGGCAGGTGGTGCCAATGGTGTCCTTCTTGCGCGGCGCGCATCGTTTGCGCGCCGATCTGCGATATTTGAGTGCGCAAGACGCGCTGACATGGGTCGATGTGACTGCACCGGGCGATGGCTGTGCCTTTGCGTTATGCGATCCGGTGGCTGTCTCTGGCGTGGCACCCGCCGACAAACGCTGGCCATTGGTGTTTTCGGCGCAGTTCACCCGGTCCCTGTCCCCCGAACGCTGGAAGGCGCTGCGGTGGAAGTTCTTTCGCCTGCATTTCCAGTATCTCTGCGCCTTTGATCGGCCGCTGGACTATGACTATTTTCGCATCACCGCCGGGCCGCTGTCGTTGGCCACCCGCTATGCGGACCGCCCACCATCAAACAGCCGGATTGACGTGCCGGTGTCAAAATACACGAGCATTGCGGCATGATCCCTCCGAAACCGGCGGTGCGGCCTGATCGGGTTTCGCTGTGGCGCTATGTCAAACTGTTCAGGCAGGACATTCTGTCGGCGCAACCCGCGCGGCTGTACCGCGCCAAGATGGCAGAATTCCGCACGCCGTTTTTTCGGTCCTTCCTGCTCAACCAGCCCGATCTGGTGAAGACTGTCCTGAAGGAGCGCCCGATGGATTTCCCCAAATCGGGCCGCATCAGCGAAGGGTTGCGCCCGCTGCTGGGCAATTCGGTGTTCCTATCCAATGGCGCCGCATGGCAGCGGCAGCGGCGGATCATCGACCCCGCCTTTGAGGGCGGACGCCTGCGCGAAACCTATCCTGCGATGTGGGCGGCGGCGCAATCGGCGCTGGACCGGCTGGCGACCAAGGCAGGACAGGACGTCGAGGTTGAAGAGATCGCCAGCCATGCGGCGGCGGACGTGATCTTTCGCACGCTGTTTTCCATCCCGATCGAGGATGAGACGGCACAAGAGGTGTTTCACGAATTTCGCGCCTATCAGCGCACGCAGCCGATTCTGAACCTGGCCGCCTTTCTGCCGGTCCCGCGCTGGATGCCCCGTTTCTTTCGCCGGGACACCAAGGCGGCGGCACGGCGCATCCGGACCCTGATCACCCGGCTGACAGAGGCGCGTCTTGCCGCAATTGACGCAGGCACCGCGCCTGACGATCTGGCCACCAAGATCATGACCACACGCGACCCTGAAACGGGGCAAAGGTTTACTGCCGAGGAAATGGTCGATCAGGTCGCGATCTTTTTCCTTGCGGGTCATGAAACCAGCGCCTCGGCGCTTGGCTGGGCCTTGTACCTGATGGCAACGCATCCGGAATGGCAGGACAAAGTGGCGACTGAGGCGCAGGCGCTCCGAAGCTGCGCGTTTTCCGACATCTCTAAACTGCGGATCAGCCGAGATGTGTTCCGCGAGACGTTGCGGCTATACCCGCCGGTGCCGATGATGGTGCGTGAGGCGACATGCCCGGAACGGTTCCGCGATCGTGACATCCCCAAGGGGTCACAGATGGTGCTCAGCCCGTGGCATCTGCACCGGCATGAGGGGCTGTGGGACAACCCGGACGGGTTTGACCCCGGACGCTGGCAGACCGAGAACGGCAAGACCTGCGGGCGCGAGGCCTATATGCCGTTCTCTGCCGGGCCGCGGGTCTGCACGGGGGCGGGATTCGCCATGGTCGAAGGGGTGCTGCTGTTGTCGCTGCTGCTGCGCGACCTGCGCGTCACGCCGGTGGCGGGTAAGGTGCCGGTGCCGGAGGCGCATCTGACAGTGCGCGCCCGCGACGGGATCTGGTTGAGGATCGACCGGCGGTGATCCGTTTTTTGCCGAGCACTCTCCTCCACGTCACAGTTAGCGTTATCAGGTCAGACGCCCACTATACCGGTCCGGCCCCCTGCGGTATCGACAGTGCAAAAGCCTTTCATCTCATCATACGAGGGTCTCATGGGACAGGACGTAGCCACATTTTCCAAACAAGCCGACCAGATGCGCACGGGCGGTGGTTTTATCGCAGCATTGGACCAATCCGGCGGCTCTACACCCAAGGCGCTGCGGCTCTACGGTGTAGCCGAGGACAGCTACGATGGCGAAGACGCCATGTACGCCGAAATCCACGAGATGCGCTCTCGCATCATCACCGCGCCGGATTTCACCAACGCCAAGGTGCTGGGCGCAATCCTGTTTGAACGCACCATGCGCGCCGAGGTTGACGGTAAACCCACCGCTCAGGCGCTGTGGAACGACAGGGGCATCGTGCCCTTTCTCAAGATCGACAAGGGTCTGGAAGACAAGGCAGACGGCGTGCAGATGATGAAGCCGATCCCGGGCATCGAGGAGACCCTCAAAGAGGCCGCGGCATTTGGCATCTTCGGCACCAAGGAACGCTCTGTCATCCATGAGGCCAACGCGGCGGGCATCAAGGCGGTTGTGGCGCAACAGTTTGAACTGGGTATGACCGTCCTCGCGGCGGGTCTTGTCCCGATCCTAGAACCTGAGGTCGACATTCATTCGACGACCAAGTCCGAGGCCGAAACCATCTTGAAGGCCGAAATTGCAGCGCAGCTGGACCAGCTGGCCGAGGGGCAGGATGTGATGCTCAAGCTGACCATCCCGACCGAGGACGGACTATACAACGATCTGGCGGATCATCCGCGCGTGATCCGGGTTGTGGCGCTCTCGGGCGGGTATTCCACCGATGAGGCCTGCGAACGTCTGGCGCGCCAGCCCAAGATGATTGCTTCTTTCAGCCGCGCGCTGACCGAAGGGTTGAGCAAGCAGATGTCGGATGCGGATTTCAACGCGGCCTTGGGGGCCAACATTGACAAGATCTATCGCGCGTCGATCTGACTCGCCCCTTTTCGTTGATCACAGATCTAGCCCCGTTTCCTGTCCGGAAGCGGGGCTTTTTGTTGTTTCATTGGGCGGGGTGCAGAAACTTTCATGCCATTTCAATGCCTTGATCCGAAGTGGTGGTTTTCCTCACTGATGCGGCCAAGGATCGGCGGCTATCTTGCGTCTCAGTTACGAAGTTCGGGGCAAAGAAGGCAATCAAGCCGCTCACCGGATGGACCAAGACCCGTTTTTCCCAGATCGTCCTCATTTTCCAAGGAACAGACCCATGAAAACCTTTGCCAAAATCGCATTCGCCGCCCTCGCGCTGACCGCAACCGGCGCTGTCGCCGATCAGGGCGACAAGATCACCGCAATGGGCTATGGCCCGACCCAACAGCACGCCAAGATCGTGACCATCCAGACCTGGACCACGGCGGCGCATGATTCATACGGTTATGCCGACTGGAACACCGCCTATATCGGTCACATGGAATGCGTGCAGACCTACGCCACCGCGACCCAGAAATATTCTACGTTGTCGCGTGAAGTCATCAAGATCGGTGGCGACCAGAGCGCGCCGTGGTCCTGCATCGTGAGCGGCTATCAGGACGTCAAGACCAGCTACTATGGCGGCTATGACGGCGGCTATAAGAAGAACACTGGCCACACAGGCGGGTACACAGGCGGCTACACAGGTGGCCATACCGGCGGGTATACTGGTGGCTACTCTGGCGGCACGACCAACAAATACTGATTTCGGGCTGTCCCAACCGCGGCGCATCCCCACGTCCCACCCATTGCCGCGTCAGTCCCGATAGACCCCGGTGCCCGCTCCCAGCGCCGGGGTCACTTGCGTGTCAAACCCGTCTATCCTGCCTGTTTACGCCAATCGGCGAGCGTCTTGCCCGGTTCATCGACAAAAAGGCCGGGCAGGGGCGTAAGCTTGTCGATCCTGTCGATCCGCAGGCTGAGAAACCGCGCTTCTGTTTCGTTCCAGCCGACACAGGTCCAGATTCGGCCAAAGTAATCCAGATGCAGAGGGCGCAGCACATGCACCGCCTCGCGGGTCTCTATCCGCAGCCTTTGCCGCGCGCGGATCGCGGCGCGGATGGCCGGCATATGAACAAAGCCGCGCGCTGCCTCGGCAAATCGGTCGGTGGCAAATCCGAATGGTGCAGGGGCGGGCCCGGAATCTTCTGGCAGGACCGCTTCTATTTTGGCGGCGAGGCTGCGAGCGCTGGCGGCCTGCTCGGGCAGGGTCGATGCGCCCAGTGCGGCAAGGGCCAGATGCAGCGCCTCAAGTTCCTCTTCGGTCAGGTTCAACGGGGGCAGGGTGATGGCCGCCTGAACGGTGTAGCCATAGCCGCGCGCGCCCTCGACCGGGACACCGGACGCGGCCAAAGTTTCCATGTCGCGGTAGATCGTGCGCACGGACACACCAAGATCCTGCGCCATCGCCTCGGCGGTGTGCAGTTTTCCGTCGCGCAGGCGTTGCGTCAGGGCATACAGCCGGTCTTTACGGTTCATCTCGCACCTTTTTTCGGCATCCGTGCGTAGACCATACTGACAAAAACCTGACAACTGACAAGGTCATGACAAAACGAGTGGCCAATCGCGGCGCTTTGGTGCTTTTCCGGGGGCAGGAGACTCTATAGACAACGGCAGTGGCATAGATACGCGGCCCCGGACGGGATGCCGCTGACGTTAGGAGAGACATCATGGGTATCGGAAACATCGGCCTTCCCGGCCTTCTGCTGATCGCAGTTGTCGTGCTGGTCCTGTTTGGTCGCGGCAAGATCTCTTCGCTGATGGGCGAAGTGGGCAAAGGCATCACCGCCTTCAAGAAAGGCGTGAGTGAAAGCACCGAAGAACTGGAAGAACAGAAAAAGGCCGATGAGGCCAAGGACGTCACCCCGGAAGACGAGAAAGACAAGGCGTAAGCTGTTATGTTCGATCTTGGCTTTGCCGAACTGCTGGTGATCGGCATCGTTGCGCTGATCGTTGTCGGGCCCAAGGACCTGCCGGTGCTCTTTCGCAACGTGGGTCGTTTCATGGGCAAGGCGCGCGGAATGGCGCGCGAATTCAGCCGTGCGATGAATGACGCGGCGGATGAAACTGGCGTGCGTGATGTCGCCAAGACGTTCAAATCGGCCACCAACCCTGTCAGCAGCGCGATGGACGGCGTCAAGGATGCCGCCAAATCCATGACCAATTTCGACCCTGACAGCGAAACTGGCAAGCTGGCCAAGGAACGCGAAGACGCCCGCAAAAAGATCGAGGCCGGCGCAGCCCGCAAAGCGGCAGAGCGCAAGGCGCGTGAGGCGCAAGAAGCCCTGCGCAAGGCGGATGAGCTTGAGGCGTCGATGCAGGCGGCCCCAGAGGACGCCGCCCCAAAACCGGCGGCCGAAGGGCCCGCCGCTGAAGGAAATGACAAGGCATGAGTGACGCGCAAGATGAGATCGAGGACAGCTCGGCCCCGCTGATCGAGCATCTGGCCGAACTGCGCACGCGGTTGATCCGCTCCGTGCTGGCATTGCTGGCCGGGATTTGCGTGCTGTTCATTCCGATCAGCGGCGATTTCCTCGCCGAACATATCCTGCAATTCCTGCTTGTCCCGATCGAAAACACGCTGCGCGCATTGGGCGACCCGTCGCCGACGTTGCAATACACCAGCCCGCAGGAATACCTCTTTGTGGTGTTCCGCATCTCGATGGTGTTTGGCTTTGCGCTGGCGTTCCCGGTCATTGCCTTTCAGATGTGGCGGTTTGTGGCTCCGGGTCTCTACAAAAAGGAAAAGAACGCCTTTTTGCCCTTCATCATCGCATCGCCGGTGATGTTCCTGCTCGGTGCAAGCTTTGCCCATTTTGTGGTGACACCGCTGGCGATGGCGTTTTTCCTTGGCTTTGCCGACGCACCGTCGATCTTTGCCGATCTGCTATCGGGCAGTGTGGACGTGCCCGATGCGACGGCAATTGTTGTGCCAGAGACAGTGCAGGGGCTGCGCATAACCTTTTTCGGCAAGGTGAACGAAAGCCTGAGCACCTCACTGGTGTTCATCATGGCCTTTGGCCTGTGTTTCCAACTGCCGGTTCTGCTGACGCTTATGGGCAAGGCCGGGCTGGTTTCTGCCGAGGGGCTGGGCAGCGTGCGCAAATACGCCATGGTGGCCATCCTAGTGCTGGCGGCGGTGGTGACGCCGCCGGATGTGGTCACGCAGCTGATCCTGTTTGTCGTGGTTTACGGACTGTACGAAGTGTCGATCTTCCTTGTGGGCCGAGTCGAGAAAAAACGCGAGGCCGAGTTGCGCGCGCAGGGGTTGTGGTTCGAAGAAGAGCCTGACACCGAAAACGATCCGCTGATGGATGAGTTCGACGAGGACGAGGACGACGAAGAGGCGCGGCGATGAGCGGAAAATCTGTAGGACCAAAAGCCACCGCGCTGAAACGTATCGCCGCGGCGCTGGAGCGGATGTCGCCCGCGCCGCAAGCGGCCCCCGACTTTGAGGGAGCAGAGGCCTTTGTCTGGCATGTCGATCCCGACAGGTTGGTGCCGGTGCCGCAGGTCAATCGCGTTGCACTGGATTTGCTGATTGGCATTGACCGCGCGCGCGACACACTGGTGGACAACACGCTGCAGTTTGCACGCGGACATGCCGCAAACAACGCCCTGCTTTGGGGCGCCCGCGGCATGGGGAAATCCAGCATCGTCAAGGCGGTCCATGCCGACGTGCGCGCGCAGGGACACGACCTGAAACTGGTGGAACTGCAACGCGAGGATCTGGGATCTGTCGGGCGGCTGCTATCGGTTCTACGCGCTGCGCCGCTGCGATTTGTGCTGTTCTGCGATGATCTTTCGTTCAGCCATGACGATGAACACTACAAGAGCCTCAAGGCGGTTCTGGATGGTGGCATCGAGGGACGGCCAGAGAACGTGCTGTTCTATGCCACGTCAAACCGCCGCCACCTGATGCCGCGCGACATGATCGAAAACGAACGCTCTACAGCGATCAGCCCCTCTGAGGCGGTTGAGGAAAAGGTATCTCTGTCGGATCGCTTTGGTCTGTGGCTGGGCTTTCACCCCTGTTCGCAGGACGACTATCTGGCCATGATCCGGGGCTATTGCGATGCCTACGGGGTCACGGTCAGCGATGAGGAGTTGCGGACAGAGGCGGTCGAATGGCAGGCGACGCGTGGCGCGCGCTCTGGCCGGGTGGCTTGGCAGTATTTTACCGATCTGGCAGGGCGCAAAGGCGTGGCGCTGGTCTGATTACCAATCAGGTGGAAACGAAAAAACGCCCTGCCATACCGGCAGGGCGTTTTTGTCTGTCCACAGGCGGCAGGGTCAGCGCAGATAGCTCATCGGGTCCGTGCTATCCAGCCCTTTGCGGACCTCGAAATGCAAGAAGCCGACATCGCCGGGCGCCACGCGACCGATCTGCTGTCCCCGGCTGACCGCATCCCCGACATTAACGCCAATATCGGCCACGTTCAGATAGACCGTGTTCACGTTGTCCGGGTGACGGACGATGATGAAACTGGCGCCATCGGTTTTCTTGGACACGCTGATGACCGATCCGCTGGCGGCGGCGGACACCGGGGTGCCGGGTGAGGCGCTGATGTCGATGCCGGGATTGGTGCCGGGGTTGTATTCGCGAATGATCGACCCGGTCACAGGCATCGACATGCTGCCGCCGGTCGTGGTCTTGGACTGGCCGATGTCGGCCACCGGTTTGTCCGGTTTGGCAGTGGGTTTCGCCGCAGTGCGCGGCTCTGGCGTCTCGGCGGGCAACGGTGTTGCCGCTGAGGGCGGCACCGGGGTCAGCGACCCGGAGCCCGGCGGCGTGGTGGCCGGTTCCAATCTGCGCGCGTCGGTTTGCGTGCTGACCGGGATCAACAGGAACTGGCCCTCTCGGATCGAGAAATCCTTGTCCAGCGCGTTCCATTCTGACAGCGCGCGCGGCGAGACGTTGTACAGCCGCGCGATGGTAAAGGCGGTCTCGCCCCGTGCGACCTTGTGCCGAACAGGTTCTGCGCCCGCTGTTGCGCCACCGTCGCGGCGTGCGGTGTCCGGGGCTCTGTCGATCGCGTTAGAGGCTAGCGTGGTGACATCCACACCCGAGGGCGAGCGAATCGGGCCGGTCCCGTCCGCGCCAATCGACGGTTCAGCCACGCGACGGGGCAGGGCGACGATCTCGCCCCGACGCAGCGCGTCGCTTGGTCTGATCCCGTTGTATTTGCCCAGTTCGTCGGCAGGCAGGCCGACCCGGGCGGCCACATCGGCAAGCGTGTCGCCGCGTTTGGCAATCGCGACTTGATAGCTGGGATAGGACAGGATGCCCCGGTCGTCGGGTTCAGGGCGGGTTGCCGTCGCCGTGAGAGCGGCGTCGGTTGTATCAACCCCGCCTCCGATTCCGCCCCGCAGGTCGAAATCCATTCCGTCGGAACAGGCCGACATCAGTGTTATCAGGGCAAGGGCCGTCATGGGGCGGAAGCCAAGTGTCATCTCGATATCCTCACATGCACCCCTTGTCTCCAGGGCGTCACAGGTTGGTGGCGCGCTATGGACGCCGCGCCGGCGTTTCAGTCCTTGCCGAGCCCTTCGACCAGCGGCACAAAGCGCACGGGCCGCATTTCGTCATAGTCGTAGCCTTGTTCGGTCCGCGTCACGCGGATCAGGCTTTGAACGGCATCCGACTGGCCCACCGGCACCACCATGATACCGCCAATCTTCAATTGCGCCAAGAGCGGGCCGGGCGGGTCTTCGGCGGCTGCGGTCACAATTATGCGGTCAAACGGTGCCTGATCGGGCAATCCAAAGGATCCGTCGGCGGTGAACGCGGTGATATTGGTCAATTCAAGTGCGTCAAACACCGTACGCGCGGCGTTCACAAGGCGACGGTGTCGGTCGACGGTGTAGACCCGCCGCGCCAGCTGCGCCAGGATCGCCGCCTGATAGCCAGACCCGGTACCAACCTCCAGCACCTTGTCGCGTGACCCAACCTTGAGCGCTTGCGTCATCAACCCGACGACAGAGGGCTGTGAGATGGTCTGACCGCAGGAAATCGGCAGCGGCATGTCCTCATAAGCGCGTTCAGAAAAATAGCCTTGGATGAACCGGCCCCGGTCGACGCGTTCCATCGCGTTGAGCACAGCCTTGTCTGTGACGCCTTTGGACCGAAGCGCAAAGAGGAACTGCATCTTGGCCTCGGCGTCGAAGCTCATGAAAAGGCGTCTTTCAGGTCGTTCAGCGCGGCATGGTCGGTCAGGTCGGCGCGCATCGGCGTGACCGTGATCCAGCCCTTGATGTTCATGTCGGCGTCGCTGCCGGTGTCGGTTTCGGCGCGTTGATCGCCGCCGCGGACCCAAAGAAACCTGCGGCCAGAGGGCGAATGGGTTGATTCCACGGTAAAGCGGGTGTTGCGGCGCAGCCCTTGCGGCGCGGCCACCGTGCCCTCAACCCTTGAGGCGGAGACCGGCGGAAAGTTGACGTTGTAGAAGCGGCGATAACCCTCGATCCGGCCCGGGTCCACGCGCAGGATTTTGCGCACGGTTTCGGCCCCGTGGACGGCGGCGGCCTCAAACGGGTCATCAGCCAAGGCGTTGTCCGGGCCAAGATATTGCGACAGAGCGATCGCGGTCAGCCCTTGCAAGGCGGCCTCCATCGCGCCGCCCAGCGTGCCGGAATACAGCGCGTTCTCGGCCGAGTTGTTGCCCCGGTTCACGCCCGACAGCACCAGGTCGGGCGGGCTGTCCTTGAGCACGTCATGCAGACCGGCCAGCACGCAATCGGCGGGGCTGCCCTCGGCCGCGTATTTGCGCGGGCCAAGCTGTGCGATCATGGTCGGATGGGTATAAGAGATACAATGCGCCACGCCCGATTGTTCAAAGGCGGGGGCGACGGTCCAGACCTCGCCGTCCGGGCCGGCAAGGTCTTCGGCGATGGCGGCAAGAACCTTGAGACCCGGCGCGTTGATGCCGTCGTCGTTGGTGATGAGGATACGCATGTAGGTTTGCCCGTTCTGGTTTGTCCCTTCTCTAGTCAAAGGGGGGGCATGGGGCAAGCAACGCTCCGCCGATGTGTGCGGGGTGCGCCCTGAAAGACTCAGCCTGACTTGCGGTCCGGTCCTGTTGCCCTGTCTTTGGACCGTCAGGCCAGTTCTGCGAGCAGACGTTTGGCCTCGGCCTCGGGGGTGGCAAGGATTGCGCGGTCCTCGCCGGGGTGAAACCGCGCGCGGGTGGCGGTGGCCATCGGGTTCGGGCTGAGGACATGGACGCGCGGGCCGGTGCGTTCGGTTTCCGCGGCCCAGCTGCGGGCCAGCGCGATCTGTGCCGCCTTGGTGGTGCCGTAGTAGCCGTAGAATTTCTGGCCCTGCACCAGATCGTCAAAGAACAGCGCAGTGCCGGTGTCGCCCAGAAGCGGGGCGATGAAGGGGATCAGGTGGCCCATGGCCTCGGCGTTGGTGGTCAGGGCCTTGCGCCATTCCTTGGGGTCGATATGGGGCGCGGGGGTCAGGGCGCTGGCGTGGATCGCGGTGTGGGCCCAGAGGGCGAGGCCGCCCCAACGGTCATGGATCGAGCGGCACAGATGGGCCATGGCGTCGCGATCGGTCACGTCCATCGGGGCCAGCGTGGCGCTGCCGCCCTTGGATTGGATGCGGTCATCCAATTCTTCGAGGCCGCCGACGGTGCGGGCCACGGCGATGATGTGATGGGTGGGCGCGAGGGCCTCGGCGAGGGCAAAGCCAAGGCCGCGAGAGGCGCCGGTGATGAGGGCAAGTTTGGTCATGGCGATGATGTGCCGGGGATTTTGAGCGGGGTCAAGCGCGGCCATGTCGCGGCCCGCTTTGATATGGGGTGTCCACGCGTGGACAGGAAGTCGACTGTGAAATATCAATAGGTTACAGAGACGAATTTACCTGCGATTAACCTTTGTCCGCTTGGGGTGGGACTGTGATCACGCCCGTCCGTGCCACGCGTGAGGGGCCTGCAGCAGCCTTTGCGTGGTCGGGATATGTTATGAAACGAGATTTTCGGCGCAGGCTCTGAGCGGCGACCGGCGTATGGGGGCGTCATGCCAAAGGCATGTTTGCAGCATGACCCCCGTCTCCCTGCGGGCGACTCCCCCGGAATATTTTTGGACAGAAGAAACCCGAGGGGGCCAATGCGTGGTGGGCCGGATCGGGAAAGGCATCGGGATTGCCCCGTAGGGGGATGGCGAGGGGGACGTGACCGGAGGGTGTTGGCCGTCAGGCCGTTGATTGGTCTGGTCCCGCGCCGGGGCGTGGGCGCGGGTGGATCAATCCGCCGTCAGATGGGGGCGGATGTCGTCGCCAAAGGCGGCGTAGAGGTCCAGCAGGTCGTCGAACGAGATGCCCTGCGTCTGCGCGTCGGCCAGTGGCCCCTCGGTCACGGTCATCTGCGGGCGCTGCGTGGGATCGGGCAGGGAGAGCGTGACGGCTGTGCCTTGCTCATCCTCAAATTGCGGTAGAGTGTTGGCCAGCAGCCCGTCGGCGGGCGGAAAGGGCGCTGCGGGGTCGTCGATGGTGGCGAGATAGGCGCGGAACACCGGCTCTGGCACCTCGACCCATGGGCCAAAAGCGAAAACCTCATCGCTGCCGCGCAGGGGAAGCGTCAGGACGGAGCGCAGGAAATAGCGGCCCGCGATGCGGCAGAATTCAGCCCCGAGGCGGTCCTCACCTACCTCTAGGTCGGCGTCGTCGATGCGGGGGCCATAGGCCCAGTCATCCGGCGCATCGAAACCGATGTCATAGATGCCGCTGAACTGTCGCCCGCAACAGGGGCAGGAGCGGGTGCCATCATTAAAGCGCCGCCAGCGGGCATCAAGATCAAGGATATTCATGATGGGGATGTGCGGCGCTTTGCCGGTGTGGTCAAGGGGCTGGGCAGGTCGGCGTTGCTGCGTCATGCTGGTGAGGCAGCTTTCAGGAGGGAAGCAATGGTCAAACGGGTCTTGGGTCTGTGTGCGCTGCTGGGGCCGGGTGCGGCGCTGGCGGATGAAATCAGCGGAGAGTGGTGTTCGCCCGACGGGCAAAGCCTGACCATCCGCGACAACCGGGTGGTGGCCCCATCGGGAATTGAAACGGACGGGCGTTACAGCCGCCACCGCTATGAATTCATCATGCCCGAAGGCGGCCCAAACGCGGGGGCGGCCATTGTGCTGGAGCAACTGTCCGAAGAGGAAGTGCGCTATAGCATCGACGGCAGCGCGCCGGTCAGTTGGACGCGCTGCCGGGCGGTGACAAGCTAGCCGGGTTATTGCGCCACGGGCTGTGTCAGCCAGCGGGTTTCGCCCTTTTGGGCCAGCGCCAAGCGCCCGTCCTCGATCGCGATGACGGGATCGCGGCCGATCTGATCGCCGATCTTGAGCATTTGCACCTTGCCGCGCGAGGTGCGCACAAGCGCCTTGGGCGCATCGCCGGAGCCGAAGGTGCCCAGCAGGATGAGACCTGTGAGATCGGCTGTTGCCGGGCGGGTGGCTGCCGATATGACGGCGTCGGGGGTTGGGGTTTCTTGGGCCATGGCTCTTCACTGGGTTGTTGAAGAGCGGCGCATACTGCGGTGCAGCATCGGGCGAAAGAGGGGGCCGGGAGGATGCGCGGCGGATGGCTGGCAGCGGGTCATGTGCAGGCGATTTTTGGCCTGTGGCCGCCGTGTGGCTCTGTTCGGCCTGCGGGCCGAAGGCGCCCACCCGCCGACCCTTGGGTGCGGATGAGCCGATTATCGTGGCACGCAGAGGGGGAGGCGGCTTATTCAGCCGCCTTCATCTGAAAGCCCTTTTGGATCATGTCGGCCGGTTCCACCGGGTATTCCCCAGAGAAGCAGGCGTCACAATACTGCGGACACTTGGTGTTGCGGCCTTCGGCCTCACCCACCGCGCGGTACAACCCGTCGAGCGAGATAAAGCGCAGGCTGTCGACACCCAGATGTTCGCACATCTCATCCTCTGACATGGTCGCGGCCAGCAGTTTTTCGCGCTGGGGCGTGTCGACGCCGTAGAAGCAGGGCCATGCTGTCGGGGGCGACGCGATGCGAAAGTGGACTTCGGCGGCGCCGGCATCAAGGATCATCTCCTTGATCTTGCGGCTGGTGGTGCCGCGCACAACCGAGTCGTCGACCAAGATCACCCGCTTGCCCTTGATCAGAGCGCGGTTGACGTTGAGTTTCAGGCGCACACCCATGTTGCGGATCTGCTCTGTCGGCTCAATAAAGGTGCGGCCCATGTATTGGTTGCGCACGATGCCCATGCCGTAGGGAATGCCGGATTCATGGGCAAAGCCGATGGCGGCGGGGGTGCCGCTGTCGGGGACCGGGCAGACGAGGTCGGCATCCACCGGCACCTCACGCGCCAGTTCGACACCGATCTGGCGGCGCGTCTCATAGACGGACCGACCGCCGATGATCGAGTCGGGGCGTGAGAAATAGACATGTTCGAAGATGCAGAAGCGCGATTTGGCGCGGCGGAAGGGGAAGTGCGATTCGACGCCACCATTGGCGGTGATGACCACCATTTCGCCCGGTTCGATTTCGCGGACAAATTCCGCCCCGATGATGTCCAGCGCGCAGGTTTCAGAGCTGAGCGCCCAGCCATCCGCGACCTTGCCCAGCACCAGCGGGCGCACGCCCAGAGGGTCACGGACACCGATCAGTTTGGTACGGGTCATGGCGACAACGCTGAACGCGCCCTCGACGCGGCGCAGGGCGTCCTCCATCCGGGATGGGATGTCGCGCTGGAGTGAGCGTGCCATCAGGTGAATGATGCATTCGCTGTCGGACGAGGATTGAAAGATCGAGCCACGCTCAATCAACTCACGGCGCAGCGCCTCGGCGTTGGTGATGTTGCCGTTGTGGGCAATCGCCGCGCCACCCATGGAGAATTCGCCAAAGAAGGGCTGCACATCGCGGATCTGGGTCTGGCCCTTTGATCCGGCGGTCGAGTAGCGCACGTGCCCGATGGCCAGTTGGCCGGGCAGCGTGTCCATCAGCGACTGACGGGTGAAGTTGTCGCGCACATAGCCGAACCGGCGGGCGGAGTTAAATCCGCCCAAGTCGGGATGGTAGGCGACGATGCCACCGGCCTCTTGCCCGCGATGTTGCAGGGCGTGGAGGCCAAGGGCTACGAAGTTCGCCGCGTCGGCTACGCCGACGACGCCGAAGATACCGCACTCTTCCTTGAGTTTGTCGTCGTTGTCCGGATCGCGGACCGCGTCGAAGTCAAAAGGATGGGCGGGAGGAAATATGGCGTCGGGCAAGGGGGCAGCTCCGAATCCGTTGTGCATGTGCAGCATGGTGTAGTGCCCGAGGGCACGAATGTCACGAAACGATTACATCATTTAGTCAGAGCGCGATGCCATGTGTTTCGGCCTGCGTTTTATTACGGGGCGTCGCAGACACTGACCAGTTGTTCGTATTGTGCGGTGATCCAGCCAAGCGCCTGTTCGGGGTTCTGTTCCTCGATCCGGTCGGTGAACTGGGAAAACACCGCCGCAGAGCGCGAGTCGTCGATCATCGTGATGTCCTGTGCGGTGATCACGGTCTCGTAGACGAAAAAGGCGATGGCCACGAGCAGGATGCCGCGCGCCACGCCAAAGAAGAAGCCAAGCGCCTGATCCAGCCCACCCAGCGCCGAGCGTTTGATGATGGACGAAAACAGCGGGGTGAACAGGGAGACCACCACCAGCGCGACGGTAAAGATCGCCGCGAAGCTGGCGATCACGGCCAGTTCGCAGCTGTCGGCGAGAAATTCGCCGATGACGGGGATTTCCTTGACCAGCGGTTGCACCTGATCGGCGAAGAGAAAGGCCACCACGGCGGCCACGACCCAGCCCAGAATGGCCATCGTCTCACGCACCAGCCCGCGTGAGTAGGCCAGCAGGGCCGATAGCAGAATGATGACGCCCACCACGCCGTCAACGATTGTAAACCCGTCCATCTGCCTCACTCGCCTCTTGTCGCCTGGCCGCGCGCGGCCCGTGTTCTGCCTGTCATAGCGGTTCTGCCGGGTCTACCCGGCGCCAAAGACCTCGCCGACGAAGGTGGTCAGGTCGGGCATCCGGGACAGCGCCATGCCGTCCGATGCCGTGGCCTTGCCCCCTTGCGGCAGAATCGCCTTGGAGAAACCAAGTTTCTGCGCCTCTTTCAATCGGTTTTCCGACTGGCCGACGGGACGCAGGCTCCCTGATAGGCTGATTTCTCCGAAAACGACAGTATCGGGGGGCAGGGCGGCGTCCTCGCGCGCGGAAAGTAGCGCAGCGGCCACAGCCAGATCGGCGGCAGGTTCGCTGACCCGCATCCCCCCCGCGACGTTCAGGTAAACATCCAGCCCCGCAAACGGGATGCCGCAACGCGATTCGAGTACCGCCAAAATCATCGCCAGACGGCTGCCGTCCCAGCCCACGACCGACCGGCGCGGCTGCGAATGCGGGCTGGGCGAGACCAGCGCCTGAAGCTCGACCAGCAGGGGGCGCGTGCCCTCGACCCCGGCAAAGACCACCGACCCCGGCGCGGGCTGGCCGCGTTCGGACAAAAACAGCGCCGAGGGGTTGGCGACCTCTGACAATCCGCCGCCTGTCATCTCGAACACGCCGATTTCGTCGGTGGGGCCAAAGCGGTTCTTGACCGAGCGCAGGATGCGGAACTGGTGGCCGCGCTCTCCCTCAAAATACAGCACCGTATCGACCATGTGTTCGACGACACGAGGACCGGCCAGTTGGCCCTCTTTGGTGACGTGGCCGACCATCATGATAGAACTGCCGGTGCTTTTGGCGAAGGTGGTCAGCTCATGCGCCGCGGCGCGGACCTGACTGACAGATCCGGGGGTGCTGTCGACATTGTCGGCCCACATGGTCTGGACCGAATCGATGATGGCCAGATCGGGGCGGGTTTCATCCAGCGTGGTCAGGATGTCGCGCAGATTGGTTTCCGTCGCCAGTTTCACCGGCGCCTCTGCCAAATTTAACCGTTGGGCGCGCAGGCGGATCTGGGCGCTGGCCTCTTCGCCCGAAATATAGACGACCTTTAACCCGGCGTTGGCAAAGGCCGCGGCGGCCTGCAAAAGCAGAGTGGATTTGCCGATGCCCGGATCACCCGCCATCAGCACCGCGCTGGAGGGCACCAGCCCGCCCCCCAGAACGCGGTCAAATTCATCCATGCCGCAGGCGGTGCGCGGCGGCGGAGACTCTTTGGCGGAGAGATCGGTCAAGGCAACGGCGCGGCCGCGCGATTTGCCCAAGGTCTTGCCCGATGGTCCCTGGCTGAGGGGCTTTTCCTCGGTGATGGTGTTCCATTCGCCGCAGGTTTCGCAGCGACCTGACCATTTGGTGGTGGTGGCGGCGCAGGACTGACAGACGAAACGGGCGGTGGCTTTGGCCATGGAGACTCCGTGAGTGTCGGGGGCGTCGGGGCAGGGTCGCCTAAGCCCCATCCGGGGCAGGGCGGCTTATGCCCCATCGCGGGCGGGAGGCCAATGACTCCCTCGGCCTTTGGTCTGTCACCGGGGTCTTTTTACAAAGAAGGCTCCGGTGTGCGGCGCTTTTCGATGAAGCCCAGCATTATCGAGGTGAGGATGCAGGCGGTGAACAGGTACAGCCCCCACGCGGGTTCGACGCGGCCCACGCCCATGCCCTTGGACAGGGTGATATAAAGCGCGATCAGAAAGATGTCGGCCATGGCCAGTTTGCCGATGATTTCAAGCACCGGCAGGCTGCGGCGGTCGAGCAGGTCGAACTGCACCAGCGCCAGCCCCAGCGTTTTGATCAGCGGTGCAAAGAGCGCAAACAGGGTGACGATCAGGGCCAGAAAGATGTCGGATTTCCACAGCGATTGCAGGCCCGAAAGGATGCTGATTTCGCTGAGACCAAACAGCGGCATAAAGCCCGCGCGCAACAGCGGCGCGTACCATGACAGCGGGTACAGCAGGAACAGCGCGAGGTTGAGCCAGCGCAGGTGGTGCCGCCAATTGGTCAAGAGACCCACCACCACAGACCCAGCAACGCCAGCAGCATCAGCCCGTGAACCACGTCGATCCAGCGTCCTCGCGCGTCTGGGGACAGGGCGCTGAGCACAAACAGCGCCGAGGGCACCAGCAGCGCGGTGATGCCGCCCTGTCCTGCCATTACGCGCGCGGCAGAGGCGTAGAGTGGGCCGTCATTCAGGCCGATGGCGGGGGCGAATACGGTGACAACGCCACCGAGCGCGAGCGCAAAGGCCGCCAGAGCGGGCCAGCGTGACAGGCCACGGCCCAGAAGCAGGCGAAGCGCGGCCAGTACCGTCAGGATTTCGAGGTAGAGGAATTTCTTGGCGAACAGAAAGAACAGGATCACCGGGTCGGGTTGAAATGGCAGGCTCACCGGACAGCCTCAATCGGGCCGGTGGCGCTGCCAGAGATGAACTGGGCCACATAGGGGTCGCCGCTGCTGTCCAGTTGCGACACCGGGCCGGTCCACTGGATGACGCCGTCGTGCAGCATGGCCACCCGGTCCGAGATGGCGCGCACGCTGGTCATGTCATGGGTGATGGTCATGGCGGTGGCACCCATTTCCGTGACGATTTCGCGGATCAACTCATTGATCACGCCCGCCATGATCGGGTCGAGGCCGGTGGTGGGTTCGTCAAAGAAGATGATTTCGGGATCGGCGGCGATGGCGCGGGCAAGGCCGACGCGTTTTTGCATCCCGCCGGACAGTTCTGCGGGCAGGCGGTCGGCCACGTCGGGTTTCAGTCCGACACGGCGCAGTTTTTCGATGGCACGCTCGCGGGCCTCTGGTTTGGGCAGGCGGTCGTGACCTTGCAGCAGGCGGAAGGCGACGTTTTGCCAGACCGGCAGGCTGTCAAACAGCGCGGCCCCCTGAAACAGCATGCCGAAGCGCGCCAGAAAGGCGTCGCGGTCGGTTTTGGTCACATCCGTGCCCTCTAGCGTGATGGTGCCCGCGTCGGGGGCCACAAGGCCGAGGATACATTTCAGCAGCACGGATTTGCCGGTGCCCGAGCCGCCGATGATCACCATGGAGGTGCCACGTTCGATGGTCAGGTCAACGCCGCGCAGAACGCGGTTGGGGCCAAACGCCTTGGTGACGCCGTGCAGGTCGATCATCGCGCCGCCTTTGCGTTGCGCCCCTTGGCGGCGGGGCTATGGGGTATTTTGACAGAGAAGAAGCCGAAAGGGGCTGTGCGCAGGGTCATAGCGAGAAGAACGCCCCCGTGAGCAGGAAGTTGGCGGCGAGGATCAGGATGGCGGCGGCCTCGACCGAGCCTTTGGTGGCGCGGCCCACGCCCTGCGCACCGCGCCCGGAGGTCATGCCGAAATAGCAGCCCATCAGCGCCGCCAGCCCGCCAAAGGCGCAGCCCTTGACCAGCGAGGAGATGATGTCCAGCGGCTCAAGGAAATCGACGGTGTTCTTGAGGTAGGCCGCGGCGTTGAAGCCGAGCGTGCCGGTGGCGACGGCGTAGCCGCCGAAGATGCCGATCACGTCACCCACTGCCACCAAGAGCGGCACCACGATCAGCGCCGCCAGCACGCGGGGCGCGACGAGGTATTTCATCGGGTCGGTGGACAGGGTCACGAGCGCGTCGATCTGTTCGGTCACCTTCATGGTGGCGATTTCGGCGGCGATAGAGGAGGTCACACGGGCGGCGATCATCAGGCCCACAAGCACGGGGCCGAGTTCGCGCACGATGCCGATGGCGACGATCTGGGGCACCACCGCCTCGGCGCTGAAGCGCGCGCCGCCGGAGTAGATTTGCAGCGCCAGTGCGCCGCCGGTGAAGATGGCGGTCAGACCCACAACCGGCAGCGACAGCCAGCCGACGTTCATCAGTGCTGCGCCAAATTCACGGCCGTAAAAGGGCGGGCGCAGTATGTGGCTGAGCGCGCTTAGCGCGAACAGGGCGACGCGTCCGACCATGGCCAGCAGCAACAGGGTGGCGCGACCGAGCGCGCCGAGGGGGGACAGCAGGGTCATGCGCCGGTGTAGCTGCGATTGTAGCGCGCCCCGAGGGAGGTCAGGATCTCATAGCCGATGCTGCCGGCCCAGTCGGCCAGTGTGTCGATGCTTTGATGGGTGCCCAGCAGTTCCAGCGTGTCCGGGTCGCCGGTGACATCGGTCACGTCGACGCCGATCAGGTCCATCGAGATGCGGCCCAGCACGGCGCAGCGGGTTTCTCCGGCCCAAAGGTGGGCCTGATGGCCCATGCTGCGCAGGATGCCATCGGCATAGCCCGCCGCGACTGTGGCGACGCGGGACAGGCGTTCCGCCGTCCATGTGTTGCCGTAGCCCACGGTTTCGCCCGGCAGAACCTCGCGGATCTGGATCACGGGCAGATCGACGAAAGCCACCGGGCGCGCGTCAAGAAACGGCAGGCCGCCGTAGACGCCGATGCCGGGGCGGGTAACGTCGAAATGATAGTCCGGTCCCAGCAGCACGCCACCCGTGGCCGACAGCGAGCGCGGCGCGTCGATGCCGTCGGTCATGTCGACGAAGCTGCGCAGTTGCTGGGTGTTCATCGGGTGCGCCGGTTCATCGGCGCAGGCAAGATGGCTCATGATCAGGCTGGGTTTTTGTGCCAGCGCGATGCCGCGCAGGGCGCGCCATTCGGCGGGCTCCATCCCGAGGCGGTTCATGCCGCTGTCCAACTGGATGCCAAAGGCGTGGCCGGGCAGCCCCTCGACGTGGCGCAACATCTGGTCGATGGAGTTGATCATCGGGGTCAGTTGCGCGTCGCGGATCAGCGCGGCGTCTCCGGCCATATGGCCGGAAAACACGCAGATTTCGGGCCGGGGGCCAAGGATGCGGCGCAGTTCTGCGCCCTCTTCGGCGATGGCCACGAAAAAGCGGCGCGCGCCCTCTGCCGCAAGCGCCGGGGCGACCTGTTCGACGCCAAGGCCATAGGCGTCCGCCTTGACCACGGCGCCGGTCTCTGCCTGCGCCATCTCGGAAAGGCTGCGCCAATTGGCGCGCAGCGCCGTGAGATCGATGGAAAGCTGTGCCTGTGCCATGGGGTCAGGTGTTTCTCAGGTTCCCGGTCAGGGTCAAGCGCGAAATCGCCGCGCCGGTGGCCTTGCCGGCGGTCAGTTGCCGCTTATGCTGCATCTGGGTGGTCCGATACGGAGGAAAGTTCATGCGCCATGCGCTGCGGTTGGAGGCGGATCTGTTCTGGCTGGCGTTGCGCTATCTGACAGCCCTGCCAGTGCCGCGGGCCTTGCCCGAGTCGGATGATCTGATGGTGCGCGCGGTCAAGTACCATACGGGAGTCGGCACGCTGGTCGGGCTGTTGGGGGCGCTGGTGCTGTGGGCGGCGATGCCCGTCCTGCCGGGCATGGTGGCGGTGCTGCTGTCGGTGGCCGCCACGCTGTTGGTGACCGGGGCGTTTCACGAGGCCGGATTGGTCGGCGCGGTCGAGGCGCTGACCACCGGGCGCGACCGCGCCGAGATCATCGCCTTGATGGATCAACGGCGCTTTGGGGTTTACGGCGCGCTGGCGTTGGGCATGGTGCTGGCGCTGAAAGTGACGCTGATCGCGGGGTTCCCACTGGGGCTGGCGGCGGCGGGTCTGGTGGCGGGACATGCCACCGGGCGCATGGCCTGTGTGCATGTGACCGGGACCACTGTGCATGCCCGCAGCGAGGGCATGCAGAAATTTGTCCCCAAGGTCACGCCCGACGGCTACCGAGTGGCGCTGACCCTGACGATGGTGGCGCTGATCCCGCTGACCCTTGTGGCGGGGATTGGAGCGGTGCTCAGCGGCTTTGCCGGGGCGGTGCTGTTGGGGCAGGCGTTCCGCGTCTGGAGCATCAATCGCATCGGCGGCTATACCGGCGACTGCCTTGGCGGGGCGCAACAATTGGCGGAACTTGGCTTTTATCTGGGGCTGGCGCTGTGGCTGTGAGCGGGTATGCCCCTTTGGCCGTCACATGTCCCTTTGGCCGTCCTGCTGCCAAGGTTTGACGAGGTTGCCAAAGCGGGTGAATTGCGCCTCGAACGACAGTTCCACCGTGCCGATGGGGCCGTGGCGCTGTTTGCCGATGATCACCTCGGCCTTGGCGTGCAGGCGGCTCATCCGGTCCTGCCACGCCGCCATTTCGTCCAGCCGGTCGTCCGAGGGTTTTTCCCGCTCGGCGTAGTATTCTTCGCGGAACACGAACATGACCACGTCCGCATCCTGTTCGATCGAGCCTGATTCCCGAAGGTCCGACAGTTGCGGGCGTTTGTCCTCGCGGTTTTCGACCTGACGCGACAGCTGGGACAGGGCGACGACCGGGATGTTGAGTTCCTTGGCGATGGCCTTGAGCCCCATGGAAATCTCGCCGATTTCCTGCACCCGGTTTTCGGCGGTGCCGCGCAGCAGCTGCAGGTAGTCGACGATCACAAGGTCCAGCCCGTGGGTCCGTTTCAGACGCCGCGCGCGGGCGGCCACCTGACTGATCGGCAGGGCAGGCGTGTCGTCGATATACAGCGGGCAGGCCTCCAGATCCTTGGCGGCCTGCACAAAGCGGCGGAACTCTGTCTCATCCATGTCGCCTTGGCGGATCTTGTGCGAGCTGATTTCAGACGCTTCGGCAAGGATACGACCGGCAAGCTGTTCGGCGCTCATCTCAAGGCTGAAAAAGCCGACCACGCCGCCGTCCGTCGCGCCAATAGAGCCGTCGGGTTTCTGGCCCTTCTTATAGGCCTTGGCGATGTTGAAGGCGATGTTGGTGGCCAATGAGGTTTTGCCCATCGACGGACGTCCGGCAAGAATCAACAGGTCAGACGGGTGCAGGCCGCCCAGTTTCTTGTCCATGTCGTCAAGGCCGGTTGAAATACCGGCCAGCCCGCCCTCTCGCTGATAGGCGGCGTTGGCGACATTGACCGCCTCTGTGACCGCTTTGAGAAAGCTTTGGAAACCGCTTTCGGTCTGGCCCTGCTCGGCCAGCTTGTACAGCGCCTGTTCCGCCTCGACGATTTGTTCGCGCGGCTCTGACGCCACATCGACCTTGGCCGCCTTGTCAGAGATGCTCTTGCCCAGCCGGATCAGGTCACGGCGGACGGCAAGGTCATAGATCATCTGCGCATAGTCGCGCACCGCAAAAGTCGAGATGGCAGAGGCCGCCAGACGCGCCAGATAGGCCGGGCCGCCCAGTTCCTTGAGGCCCTCGTCATCCTCCATGAACGCCTTGAGCGTGACCGGGGAGGCAAGGTTGTTCTTGGCGATGCGGGCGGCGGCGATTTCAAAGATTCGGGCGTGGACCGGGTCGTAGAAATGATGCGCGCCGATGATGGCGGCGATGCGATCATAGGTGTCGTTCTCGACAAGAATCGCGCCCAGTAGCTGCTGCTCTGCCTCGATCGAATTGGGCATGGTGTCTGCCGCTTGAATTTCGACTCCGGTCGGGTTGATCGTTGCGATCTCGTTCATTTCCATCCCCTGCTGCGTAGACAGATGCCCTATCAGCGGGCGTCGGCGACGGGCAGACTGTATATCTCTGTTGATAAGTCAGGTCACTGGATATTGGCATTTTGGCCGGTCGGCCGTCAACATCTGGTGCGGCTGAGCCGGCCCTGTGATCTTCCTGTCACGTTCAACCGACAAGATGTCGGCGCTGTCGTCGGGTCAGGTTTCGCTGCGGGCCGCGCGCCAGCCGTGCGGATCCTTGAGGAACGACTCGACCTCTGACAGGACGCCGGCGTGTTTTTCCGGCGCTTCGGCCAGCACCTCCCACCATGTGCATAGGTGGTGCAGGGCGACGCCGTGATCGCCCAGTGTCTTGGTCGTCTCGGGGAAGATGCCGTAGTAAAAGATCACCGCTGTATGGGCACAGGTGGCGCCAGTGTCGCGGATCGCGTCGACAAAGCTGATCTTTGATCCGCCATCGGTGGTCAGATCCTCGACCAGCAGCACGCGCTCACCCTCGGACATGGCGCCCTCGATGCGGGCGTTTTTGCCGTAGCCTTTGGGTTTCTTGCGCACATAGGTCATCGGCAGGGCCATGCGTTCGGCCACCAGCGCGGCAAACGGAATACCGGCTGTTTCGCCCCCGGCGATGTTGTCAAAGGCCTCAAAACCCGCGTTGCGCATCACGGTGACGGTCAGGAAATCCATCAGGGTCGAGCGGATGCGCGGGAATGAGATCAGTTTGCGGCAGTCGATGTAGACCGGCGATAGCTGACCAGAGGCCAGCTTGTATGGCTCATCTGTCATGAAGTTCACCGCCTCGATCTCCCACAACATGCGCGCAGTCAGGCGGGCCATTTCTTCGGCGGGGGGGTAGGACGAGGGGATCATGGCAGGCGCTCCGGGCTGGGGGGTCGCGCCGCAATAACGGGTTTCGGGCACGGTTTTCAAGGGCGATGGCCGGGCCGGGTGCAATTGGTTCAACGCCGCCTTTGCGCGGTGAAAGGCGGCGTTGCGGTTGGGGTCGCGCGGGTCAGTCCGCGACTCGCCAGTGCAGCGGCATCATCGGATCAAAGACAGTGACGGGGCCATCGCCGGTTTCGATCTTGGCCGGATAGGTGACGGGCGCGCCTTTGGTCAGCGTGATGGTGTCGTCATTCGACGGCAGGCGATAAAAGGCCGGGCCGTTGAGCGAGGCGAACGCCTCCAGCTGGTCCAGCGCGCCATCCTGTTCGAACACTTCGGCAAGGATCGACATGGTGTTGGTTGCCGTAAAGCAACCGGCGCAGCCACAGCCGTTTTCCTTGAGCGGGTCGATGTGCGGGGCGCTGTCGGTACCAAGGAAAAAGCTGGCGTCGCCGCTGGTCGCAGCGGCGCGCAGGGCAAGGCGGTGTTCTTCACGTTTGGCAACCGGCAGGCAGTAGTAATGCGGCTTGATTCCGCCGACCAGAATGGCGTTGCGGTTGATCACAAGGTGATGCGTGGTGATTGTCGCGCCCAGATCATCGCCGCCCGCGCGGGCGTAGTCGACGCCCTGCGAGGTGGTGATGTGTTCCATGATGACGCGCAGGCCCGGGGTGCGCTGGCGGATCGGGTCCAGCACGCGGTCGATGAACACCGCCTCACGGTCAAAGATATCGATGTTGCTGTCCACCACTTCGCCATGCACGCACAGGGGGATGCCATTCTCGGCCATCGCCTCCAGCACCGGGCGCACCTTGTCAAAGTCGCGCACTCCGGAGGTGGAGTTGGTGGTGGCCCCGGCGGGGTAGAGTTTCACGGCGGTGATCAGCCCGCTTTGATGCGCGGCGACGATGTCCGCCGGGTCGCTTTCCTCTGTCAGGTACAGCGTCATCAGCGGGGCAAAGCCGCTGCCCGCAGGCAGGGCGGCCAGAATGCGGTCCTTGTACGCCTGTGCCTGTGCGCCGGTGACCACCGGCGGCACGAGGTTGGGCATGATGATGGCGCGGGCAAAGTGGCGCGCGCTTTCGGGGGCAATTCCGGCCAGCATTGCGCCATCGCGCAGGTGCAGGTGCCAGTCGTCGGGGCGGCGAAGGGTGATGCTATCCATAAATTTGCGGTTAGCATGTGGACCGGGCGCGCGCCAGTGGACTCAGCCGGTGTCTGCTGTCCGGGCGGTGTCGTCCCCGGCCTCCAGTTCCGTCAGGCGGCGGCGAAAACGCGGGGCGGGCATCCGGCCCACCACGTTCTGACACAGGAGACGTGCCAGACCGTCGCGTCCATCGGCATCCAGCCGCGCGAGCAGGCGGCGCAGAAAGGGCGGGTGGTTGCGCCGGGCGCGCAGCATGGACGCGAACAAAGCGGTGTCCAATCGGCCCTCGGCGGCAGAGGTCAACATCCCCGGCAACAGGTCAAGCGCGCGAAAATCCGATTGCAACGCACCACCCATAAAGGGCGCGCGCAAGCGCGTGACGTTGGGCCGTGCGAACAGCGCCGAGTGCATCGCATCCAGCCGTTCACGCGGATCGTAGATCACATAGGCCCGTTCGGCGGCGTCGATCATCTCTGGCGCAAAGCCATAGCGCGAGGTGAAATCGCGGCGGCGCTCTTCGGCGAACCGGTCGTCCCATTCGGCCACGCGGGGGTCCAGCGTGGCCTGCGGTTGCAGCATCAGCACCCGCGCGCCGGGTGCGGTGACGGAATAGGCCCCGGCGGCATAGCCACAGGGACCGGCGCCGTAAAACAGCACGTTTTCGAATTCGTCGAAAAAACCGTCGTCCTGAAGCTGGTCGAAAAACGCATAGACGCGTTCATCGCGGAACCATGTATCGCCGTGACTGAGCAGCGACAGCGAGGACCAGCCATTGGCGTTGACCATGTCGAAGCCGATGGGGGTGCGCGTCTCTGACAGGGCTTCGATGCCGGACATTGTCTCAAACGCGACGACCAGCGTGTCGCCCTCTTCGACAAAAATCGCCGCGTGGCTTTTGCCCATTGGTTCGGCAAACCCGTATTCCTCGCCAATCCGTCGCAGCGTTGCCAGCCACTCTCCGCGTGGCTGGTTGCTGAGATCGGGTGCGAATCCTTGGGTCTGCGATTCCATTGATGGAGTATCCTCACTTTGCACCAAAATTGGCACGCATTTAGGGGAAATAATGTCCCGACTTTTGGGCAAGAATGTGGTCGCGCAGTGACAACACGGTGGGCCGTGGCCCGAGAGGGACGAAAAGAAAGAGGCGGAAAGCGCGGGGCAGAATCGAATGCGCCGCCCGTTTCCGAGCGGCGCATCCTTGTCTGTGGTCAGTCCGTGTGGCTCAGGCGGCGCGTTGACCGTCGAGCCGTGCCTTGAGCGCCGGGGGCAGCAGCCGACGCGCGCTGATCCGCGCATAGGGCATTTCCACAAGCGATTGTTCGGTGCCGAAATGCGCGATGTATTCGGCGTAGTTGTCAAAGCTGCGGCGACCGACATGATCGATATACGTCTCGGCCTTGGTGCCTTCGGCAAGAATGATCTCGTGGCCTTCGGTTTCGATGTGGTACACAGCAAAGCTGTCGCCCAGTTCGGAAAGCGGCTGCCAGTCGATGGTAGAGCCGTTGACCAAGGCGCTGGCATTGATCAGCATATCGTCGATCAGCAGTGCGTGGTCCGCGGTCAGCACCAGGTCGCGCAGCGGCAGGCCATCCCCCAGCGCGCCGGCGCGCAGTCGCACGGGTTGCAGGCGGTCCGCCGGGTTAAAGCGGGTCGCCACGGTTTGTGTCCAGACCCATTTGACAGGAACGGCGGTGCCCTCCGCCGTCAGGATCAGATCGCCCATCGACAGTGTTTCAACGGCGCGGTCGCCGTCGGGCGTGGCAATCAGCGTGCCCTGGCCAAAGCAGAGATACACATTCGTGTCGCTGGTCTCGGACTGGAAGTCGTTGGATGTGCCCGAAGATGCGACCTGTGTCTGGGTGGTCGCATTCGGGATGATCAGCGCATAGGTTCCGGCACCGTCGGTGAAGACCGGGTATTCGACACCGTCCCCGCCCGAGATCGTGTAGCCCGTGAACGTGCCGCCGGGGAAGGTGTCAACACCCGCGTCCAGCGCGCCGTCGTCGTCCTGATCGACAATCGTTCCCGAGGTGTCATCGGCGCTAAACAGTCCGGTCCAGTTGAGACTGCTGCCGGGCGCACCTTCGGGCCCGTTGAATGAGACGCCTGAGAGCAAGACGTTGCCTTCGGCTTCATAGTTAGTGGGCATTTAAGCCTCCATTGGAATCGCTATGGATTAATGCGTTGATAAAGTGTCCAATTTTTTTTGGGTTCAACTCTTGACCGAGAAAAAATGTATCTGTGTGTCCTGTTTCTTGTGACGTTTGTCGCTTCCGAGGCAATGTGCCGGATTCTGGGCAGGGGGTGCAGTGGAGCCTTATAAGGCAGAGGTGGCGTCGCCCGCCTTTCGGGCACGGGTCGCGTGCCCCGCCAGAAACCGCGCCGCCTTGATCGGGATCGGGCGCGATGGTGGTGTCATCAGCAGGCGGGCAAACAGCGCGCGAAAAGGTTCCTGAGCCAAGAGCGTGTCAAAGCGGGCCTTGCGCCATGCGACGGCGGTGTCATGCAGGCGCGACAGTTCGGGGTCAGCGGCAAGGGTGGCACGCTGTTCGGCCACGCCTGCAAGGCTCTGAATGCTGGTGTCTTCCTCAACGCTCCAGTTGCGTTCGACCCAGTAGTCCATGCCAAGTGCATGGTCAGAATGCACCGCGCGACCCCGGTCGGATTTGAGCACATAGCTTTCCATCGCGCCAAGGGCGTAATGGTTGAGTTGCGCAAGGCCGAAGTTGGAGCGGCCGTATTGCGAGAATATGCGGCGGGTGCGGAATTGGGCATCCAGCTCGCGGCCCTCGCCGTCGAACCAGCGGGCCTTGTCGATTTGTGTGGGATCGGGCGCGCGGGGGCGGTGGACGCCCAATTTCGAATAGGTGCCATCATTGCGGTAGAGCGTCTTGAACATCGCGGCGCGCCACGGCCAGTGCATGACAACCGGCGCGGCCTTGGTGAACTGCTCGGTGATGGGGCGGTCGGTGTAGCGCGCCACGCCCGCGTTGCCGAACAGCCGCCAAGTCAGGGTGATGGCGGTGGCGTCGGGCAGGGCGGCGATCAGCGCGGGCAGGGTTCGGTCGCCCACATGGACGTTGACGTATTCGTCGATGTCCAACGGCAACAGCCAGTCGGCGCCTTGCACGGCGTCGGTCCGATCCGCGCGTTTCAGCCCGGTGAACTGGATGCCCCGGTCATCATAGGGGCCATCGTTGCGGATATGGGTCAGCGGGATAACCTGCGCCAGCCGGTCGAGCATCGTGTCGGTGCCGTCCTGACAATCGTTCGACAGGGCCACCACATGGGTGACGCCGCAGGCAAGGTGATGCGCCAGCCAGTCGAGCAGGAACGCGCCCTCATTGCGGACACACAGGACGGCGGTGATGGTCATGCCCTTCGCGCCCCGGACCTGATCCGGGGCCTCTGGTGGGGACATGAGGTCCCGGCGCAGAGGCCGGGACGGGGTGTGCAGGGGGCTGCCGTCACGCCTACCAACCCTTGCGGAAGGTCACCACCTTGGCCTCGGACGCCTTGGGGAAATAGGTCAGCCCGGCGCGCTGCATGCAGTCAAACACCGCCTGAACGCCGCTTTGCCCGATCCACTGCGGGTGCAGTTCGATCACCGCCGCGCGCAGGCCGGACCAGTCGGCGGCGGGCAGCAGATGCGCCTCTGCGCCTTCGATGTCGCAGACCAGCACATCCGGCGTTTCGGCCTGCAACACCGGGTTGATGGCGTGCTGCATGACCTTGACCTCTTCGATCACCGTATCGGGGTCCGCGTCGCGGTCCATCGAGGAGCCGAGAAAGTTCTGCCGCACATAGAACGGCACCGGATCGCCCAGTTCGGGGGCCAAAAGCGCGTTGCGCAGGTCGACGTTGGTGACGTCATTGGCGGCGTGCACAGAGCGGATGTAGGGGATCAGCGCCGGGTTTGCCTCATAGCTGACAACGCGGGCGACCTTTTTCTTCACCGACAGCAGCGTCGACATGTAGCCGATGCCGCCGCCCAGTTCCAGAACGCGGTCCCCCTCACGCACCACGCGCATGACGGCGTCGCATTCCTTGCGTTCATAGATGCCTTGTTTCAGCGCGCCGCGCATCCGCCCACGGGTGATCTGCGGGTGTTTGGGGATCTTGAGCCCGCGAGAATGCAGAAAGGGGTCGCGGGGGGCCGGGGTTGCGCCGTCCATCGTCACGTCTCCATGTCCAGGGCCAGCGCATAGGCCACCCGTTCGGTTTCTGTCAGGTCCAGCGCCAGCGCCTGCCGGTAGAGGTCGGCAAATTCGGGCATCCCGTGCAGTTCCGCCGCTTTGGCGCGGTGCCATTCCAGCGCCCGGTGATGGGCGGCGCGCAGCGCATCGTCGCGCAGCAGCCGGTCGTATTCGGCGCGGACGCGGGGGATGTTGCGCTTGATCGTGATGTCGCGGTGGACGGACCAGTCCATGCGAATCCAGTAGTTCAGCCCGATGTTGCGGTCGACGTGCAGGGCGCGGCCCCTTTGCCGTTTGATCAGAAAGCTTTCAGCAGAGCGCAGGGCGTAGTGGTTCAACTGAATCAGGTCATAGCCGATGGTGCGTTTGGAACTGCGCCAGCCGTTGCGCAGCGCCGCCTCTGTCATGTCGCGGCCCGATCCGTTGACCCATTTCACCTTGTCCTCAAACCCCTCGGCCAACTTGTTTGGACGGTGGCAGGAAATCTTTTCATAGGCACCGATATTGCGGAACAGGGTCTTGAAGCCCCAGACCGTGTGCGGCTTGGGGCAGTATTTCGGCGCGCAGGTGTCGAATTGTTCGATCACCAGACGGTCCTCAAAGCGGCGCACACCGTTGTGGCCGAACAGCCGCCATGTCATCGCGATATTGGTGGCGTCGGGGACGCGGTCAAAGACCTCTGCCAGCGTGCCGTTGCCGCAGCGGATGTTCACAAACTCATCGACGTCGATATGGGCGATCCATTGGGCCTGCTGGATCACAGGTTCATCCAGCGCGGCGTCCAGCGCGTGTTGCTGGGGCGATTTTCCGGACCAGCCGTTGTTATCGCGGTGCTGAAGGACGCCCAGCTCTTGCAGGCGGTCGAGGATCTCTGTCGTGCCGTCGGAACAGCCGTTGGTGTAGATCAGGAAATTGTCGAAGCCCACGGCGCGGTGATAGGCAATCCATTCAAGGATATAGGGTCCTTCGTTCTTCATGCAGCCGACGATGACATTGCCGGTAGACCCCTGCGGCAGGACGCGGCGGGGGGCGGGGGCAAAGGCGGCGGCGAGTTCTTCCTCATTGACGCGCCCCAATTTGTTGTGCGGCGCGTAAGGAGTGCCCTGAAGGCGGACAAAGTTCTGCTTGGCCTGCGCGGGCAGGGCATCCTCGGCGCTTTCGGTCAGGGTGGGGGCGTCGGGCAGGTCCAGGGGTTCACCCTTCAGGTGCGCCAGTTCGGCGGCGCGCGCCGCGCGTTCGTCTTTGTCGCCCTGCGCAATGCGCCAGCGGAACGCCATGAGGTACTGCGTTGCGCGAAAGCCGCGTGTCGGGTCCGCCTCGACCCAGTCGCCGCAGATCGGGTCCGCCTCCATATCGTCGGGGTGCATCGCGGGATGTTCGGTGCAGAGTGCTGCGATGTCATCCTCAAACCGCATGGACAGAGCCGACAGCGACCCGGCAAGGATCGGGCCGCCGGGCACCTTGATCTCTCCCAAAAGCTTGCGCCACAGCGGGCGCGGCAACAGCACGTCCTGCCGGTCCAGCAGGCGCAGCACGGCGTCGTTGAACTGACGCGCGCGGGTCAGCCACGGGGCAGACGGCAGGCGCGGCAGCTCCTCTGCCTCGGCGCGGCCGATCTGGGCGTCGATGCCGAAGGCGGCGCAAATCTCGTCCGTCGCATCCTCGGACCACAGGGTATCGCGGTTGATTGAGCGGAACTGGACCGAACCGGCGCCAAAGACCGCCTCCCATTCCGATTGCAGGCGTTTGTAATCGAGCCAGAAGTTCGCGCCCTGTACCTCTGGGAACATGCCGTCCAGCGGCGCGGTGTCGGGGCGCGTGTCCATCGCCGCCTCCCAGAAGTCGTCAACATCTGCAAGGTTCAGTTCAAGGTCCAATCCCCGCGCCCGTCCGTCCAGCACCTGCGCACCGTAGCGTGAGACAAGCGCGCGGGCGGGTTCGTCCAGCCATGCGACGATGCGGATGTCGTCGGACAGCGGTGCCAGCAGCGCCCGCAGGCGTTCCAGTTCTGAACGGTCGCACAGCGAGGTGCCCAGTTGGTGCGCCGAGAGGATCAGCACCTGAGGCGTGTCGCGCGCGACCTCTTGCGCCAGTTGGTTGGCCAGCTCATCCCGCAGCATTTGTTGCTTTTCCGGCAACATCACGCCGCGATTGAACCGCAGGACATCGGCGCGGTCCGGATCGCTGACCGCCATGAACAGGCGGGTGTGGTTCCGCGCCCCCGGTGAACGGGCGTAGAGCACGTTTTCATCCTTTAGCCGTCCGCGTTTGGCATCCAGAACCCGTTGTATCCGGTCGGTCGACGGACCATCCGGCCCGATATGTACATAGATCCGCATCACGCTGCCCCTCTGGCCGTTTCGGCCTTGTCGTTCTTGCCGGACGGCCCCGTTTCGGAGTTCTCGTTCCGTCTGCCCCACCAGGGCAGGTCAATCTTGATATGTGCCGCCAGCCGGTCACGCGCGTCATCCGCCGCCACCGGCAACTCCAAATAGCGCGGATCATCCCCGAAGAGGTCGCGCAGCATGGCGTAGTGTCCCTCGATCCAGCGGATCCGCTGGGGGTCTGTCGCGCCGTAGCCCTCAGGCAGGCCGGGAATGTGGCCAGCGGGCAGGCGGTCCTCGCCCAGATTATTCCAGCGCCGCATGCTGTCCGAGGTCTCTGCGGCCGGACGCCATGTGGCGACAAACAGCATGTCGGGACGCGCAAGGCGCATCGCCTTGATCATTGCATAGTCGCACTGTGGCCAGAGAGTCGCAGACGGATTGAGCGCACTGATTTCGGTCAACGCGTCGTACAGCCCATCAAGATGGCGGAACGGATCGCCGGACTCAAAATAGCCGTTATAAAGCTGGCGCGCGATATAGGTGCCGCCCATGCCGGGGGTGGGATCATGAATGCGCCGAACCTTGTGATCCGCGGCCCGCCAACCTGCCTGCGTCAGCGCGTGATGCAGGGTGGTGGTGCCGGTCTTGGGTAGGCCGAGGTTGACCAGTTTCACATTCAGAACGCTCATAGCCCCAGCGCCTCGATCAATTCCGCCTCACCGGGGGGCAAGGCGGGGAGGGCGCCCAGATGGGCATACATCTCGGCATAGGCGGGCTGCAGCATCAGGGCGTCGCGCTTTTCGCGGTGCAGGCGGACGCAGTCGCCGTGCAGGCGGGCGAGTTCCGGATCGGCCTTTAACGTGTCCAGCGCAGCGGTCAGTTGCGGCAGATAGCGGTGGATCGAGCGGTCCTCGAACGCGGCATCGTTGCGTTCGCGCCAATAGGTGTCGTCAAAGGCGCGCCCCTCACGGTTGACGTCGCCCCGGTCGTTCTTGACCAGATAGCTGTCCAGCGAACGCAGGGCGTAGTGGTTGAGCGTGGCAAATTCACGCGCGCCCGCTGCCGGGAACTTTCGGATGCGGCGCGGGTTGGCTGCGGTCAGGAACTTGCCCGGCACCTTGCGGCCCGATCCATCGGTCCAATGGGGGTGTTTGTCCTCGGTCAGGGATTTGCGGAAAAACGGGCGGTGCGCGCCGAAATACTGCAAGGGAAAGTCACCCCGGACGAGGGTTTTTACCTCTATCGCCGTTTCCGCGCACCACAGGTCCGGATTGTGCGAGCGGGTGAACTGGGCAATCACCGGGCGGTCGACAAAATCGGCCACGCTGTCATTGGCAAAGAACTGGAATGTGACCGAAATGACCTGCGGGTCGCCGCAGGCCGCGATCAGCGCCGGGATGGTGTGATCACCGACATGGATGTTCAGGAACTCATCGACATCGGCGATCCAGACCCAATCGGCCTGCTGTACCACGGGCTGTTTGGCGGCGGCCTTCAACGCCTCCATCTGATAGTTGCGCCCCTCGGCGGGGTTGGGCAAATGCACCACGCGCCCGGTTTCGGGACGTGGATTGGCGGCCAGCGCGTCCAGCAGGGTATCGGTGCCATCGGTGCAGTCATTGGAATAGAACAGGAAATCGGTCACGCCGAGCAGGCGATGAAAGGCCATCCATTCCAGCAGGAACGGGCCTTCGTTCTTGACGCAGGTTACAGCGGTAATGCGCCGCGTGGCGCCCGCCTCAGTGTTGACCATGTCTGCTCGTCTGCCTGATGGCCGGGTTTCGTCCCGACTTTTATACCCCGAATCATGACATTGTGTGACCACCCCGTCAATCCGTAGCCGCGTCAAGAGGCGGTAGGCGTGACTTCTGTCGTATTGACGGGTGCGCCTGCGCTTGGGAAAGGGGAGGCAGGAGGACTGCCATGACCATTCCCGCATCCATTGATGAGGTTCAAGACACCCTTGGCCAGACCGGCTATGTTTGCGGCCGCGCGCTGGCAACGGTGGTGTTTCTTGCGCTGCGCCTTGGCCGACCACTGTTCCTTGAAGGAGAGGCAGGCGTCGGCAAGACCGAGATCGCCAAGGCGCTGGCCGCCTCGCTGAACCGGCGGTTGATCCGGCTGCAGTGCTACGAGGGGCTGGATGCGTCCTCGGCTGTCTATGAATGGAACTTTCCAGCACAGATGATCGCCATCCGCACCGCAGAGGCACAGGGCAGCGCGGATCGCGACATGCTGAACCGCGAACTGTTCGGCCCAGATTTCCTGATCGAACGCCCGCTCTTGCAGGCCATGCGCCCGGATGAAAACGGCGCACCGATCCTGCTGATCGACGAGTTGGACCGCACCGATGAACCGTTCGAGGCCTTCCTGCTGGAAGCATTAAGCGATTTTCAGGTCACCATCCCCGAGATCGGCACCATCAAGGCGCCAGAGCCGCCTATCGTCATCCTGACCTCGAACCGCACGCGTGAGGTGCACGACGCATTGAAACGGCGCTGCCTGTACCACTGGGTCGATTACCCCGGCTTTGACCGCGAGGTCGAGATTCTCAATGCGCGCGAACCGCATGTGTCGGAAACACTGAGCCGCCAGATCGTGGCCTTTGTGCAGGAACTGCGCACCGAGGACATCTTCAAGAAACCCGGCGTGGCAGAAACCATCGACTGGGCCAAATGCCTGCTGGCGCTGGACGTGGTGGATCTGTCACCAGAGGTGATCAGCGACACGCTGGGCGCGATCCTAAAATATCAGGACGACATTCAAAAGATCGAAGGGTCCGAGGCCAAACGCATTCTGGATGAGGCCAAGGCCACGATCGAGGCGGCCTGAGCGATGATCGATTGCGGCACGTTGTTTGCACCCGGGGAGGGGGCGCTGCCCCCGCCGCGCAAGGCGCGACTCCCCCGGAGGTATTTGAACAAAGAAGAAGCCGCTGGACGGTGCAGCGCCGCCCTTGGGCTTCTTCTTTGCAAAAATACCCCGGGGGTGTGGGGGCAGCGCCCCCACTGGATCCGTCATGGTTGAATACGCCCCATTCACGGTTCCCGAAAACCCGCGCCTTGCGCAGAATATCATCCATTTCGCGCGCGCGCTGCGGCGGGCCGGGCTGCCCGTGGGGCCGGGCCG
>TARA_R100000789_G_scaffold42075_8_pt1 | contig 36993 bp, 32 predicted proteins | sample TARA_R100000789 | Tara Oceans TARA_R100000789 (sample SAMEA2623403) | marine metagenome | biome: marine biome (ENVO:00000447); feature: mesopelagic zone (ENVO:00000213); material: "saline water (ENVO:00002010), including plankton (ENVO:xxxxxxxx)" | depth 450 m
GCCAACAGCAGTGCGCAAAACGCCATGTAAAGAGGTCCGACGATCCGCATCAGCGCGCCTCCGCCCATGTGTTGATCCGGTGCCCAAGCGCCAGACAGACCCCCGCCGAGATCAGCAGGATCACCGCCTGCGCTGCCCCGAAGGGCGCGTTCAGGTTGGCCCCCCGGATGTTGGAATAGATCGCCACGGCGGTCGAATGCTGCGCTGGTGCGGCAAAGACCGTGACGGCAACGTAGGTGCCCAACAGGAACACAAACAGCAGCAACGTCGTGCCAAACAACGGTAGTCGGATTGCCGGCAGGATCACAGTGCGGGCCACGCACCAGCCGCCAGCCCCCATGGTGCGCGCCGCCTCGGACTGTGAGCGATCCAGGCGCGACAGCGCCGGATACAACAGGATCACCGCATAGGGCCAGACAAGATAACTCATGGTCAGGATTGTGGCGAACTGCGAGGTCTTGAACTTGACGTTTCGCGGGTTCGCCAGCCCCCAGTCGCGCAGCACCTGAAACCAACCAGTGTCCTTCAGCCATTGGGTCAGCCCGGTGGATTTGAAGAGAGCAGGAAGGCCAGAGTTGTTTGACAACAGGATGTCCCAGCCCATGACAATGAACACCTCGGACAGCGACAGCGACGACAGGATGAAGACGAGCCACGCCGCCTGCGTCCGGCGCGACAATCGGGTCAGCAACAACGTGAACGGCAGCGCCGTCAGCACCGCAAGCAAGGAGGCGATGACAGCATACCAGAACGAAAAGCCAAGTTGTTGCAGGTAAAGAAAGGTCACGTCGTCAGGCCAGAGCGTGCCGACGAAAAACCGCTGATAGTTTTCCAGGGTAAAGTCCCAGACCCAGGCGGCACCTTCGATCTTGCGACCAAAACTGATCACGAAGACCAACAGGAACGGCACAACGCATAGCGTCATGATCACCGCCGCCAGCGCCCAACTCAGCAAGCGCACAACCGGGAATGGTCTGGCCGGGCGCGCCGTGTCAGGCCCCGTTTCGATATGTTCGGCGACTGTCATTCGGCCGCCATGGCCAGCGCATCGTGGGCCGTTGGATCGGGGAAGATATGCAAGGCATCAGGGGGCAGCCGAACCTCTGTCGTATCGCCGACATGAAAGATCTTTCCGCCCTCACCTGCAGCGTACTCCACGACCATCCGGCCCACCGCAGTCTCGAGGTGGTATTCCCGGATCGGGCCAAGATCGCGCACAAAGGTGATCTTGGCCGGCAACCGGTTTGCGCCCGGTTCCTCATCCAGACAGGCGCGTTCCGGTCGGATCGCCATGCGCACGGGGGAACCGCCGACAAAATGCGGATCAGCCACCAGATGTGTAGCACCGATGCGGATACCGCCCGGCTCTGTCACCCCGTCAAAAAAGTTCGCCTTGCCGATGAAATCTGCGACAAAGGCGTTTTCCGGCTTGTGATAGATGTCCTGCGGCGGGCCCACCTGTTCCACCCGCCCGTTGGACATGACGACGATGCTATCGGCCATGGTCATGGCCTCGCGTTGATCATGGGTGACGACGATGGTGGTGATGCCCAGCCGCTGTTGCAGTAGCCGCAGTTCCACCTGCATCTCTTCGCGCAACTTGGCGTCCAGCGCCGACATCGGTTCGTCCAGCAGGAATACCTCTGGTTCCTGCGCCAGCGCGCGGGCAATCGCGACGCGCTGGCGCTGCCCGCCCGACAGCTGGCCAATCCGGCGGTCGCCAAAGGCCGACAGTTGCACCAGATCCAGCAATTTGCCTGCCCGATCCGCCGCCTCTGACCGAGAAACGCCTGAGATATGCAGTGAATAGGCCACGTTGTCCCGCACCGTCAGATGCGGGAAAAGGGCAAAACTCTGGAACACCATGCCGAACTTGCGCCGGTGCGCGGGCAGATCCGTGATGTTACGGTCCCCCAGCAGGATCACCCCGCCTGAGGGCGCCTCTAACCCTGCCACCATGCGCAAAAGGGTCGTCTTGCCACAGCCTGACGGACCCAACAGCGCCGTCAGTTGCCCTTCTCCGAATGTCAGGTTCACCAGATCGACGGCACGGGTGCCGCCGAAGGTCTTGGAGATGCTCTTGAGGACAAGACCGGACATGGCCAGTTACGCTCCGGCCAACATCTTGTCCCAGCTTTCCTTGATGAAGGTTTCCTTGTCCAGATAGGCCTCATAAGCGGGCTTGATCGAGGGCGTACCAGACACAAAGGCAAACTCTTCATCTGTCAGATCCGTCTTGGACTGATCGACAAGAGGTGCTGTGCCGATCTTGCGGCTCATGATTGCCTGCGTGGCCGGATCGGACGAGAAGTTGATGAACTCTGCCGCCTCATCCGCCTTGTCCGACAACGAGGATAGGCACCACGAGCCATAGTCCTGCGGGTTGCCCTCCTTCGGGAAGATCGGTTTGATCGGAAAGCCGTCCAGCGCCATCAGATTGGCCACGTCGAGATAGTATTGCCCGCCGATGACATCGCCGTTCTTCATCGACTGTTCCATCTGGCTTTCAGCTGACCACCAAAGCGCCACGTTGGGTTTGATCTCTGCCGCCTTTTCGATGATCGCCAGAATGCCTTCTTCGGTCGCAAAGGTCGCCTCGCCGTCAAAGAAGGTCGCCGCAACAATGTCGAGGAACTGCGAATTGTAGTTGCGCGACAGACCCAGAGAGGACTCGTAGATGGTACTGTCCCAAAACTCTGCCCAGCTTGCCGGGGCGTCGACCTCATTCGGGTTGATAACCATGGCGGAGAACCACGACATTGCTCCGACGCCTAGCGGACCTTCCATTGCCTCGAACACGAAATAGGGGTCGAGGTTGGAGGCCGCCGGGATCGCCTTGAGGTTCAGGGGTTTGAGCAATCCGCCGATGCGGCTGGCCTTGATCAGCGTATCGCGCGCATAGAGCGACAGATCCGCAGGCACGCTGCCCGCCGCCGTCGCCTGCTGCATCGTCACCAACCAGTCGGTCGAATTGGGCTGCGTCACCGACTCGACCTCAATCCCGGTTGCCTCGGTGAAGGCAGGATAGACAAACTCCTTAAAGCTGTTTTCAAAGTACCCGCCGTATGAGCCGACCTTCAGGCTGCGGCTTTGCGCGATCAATGGCGTGCCCAGAACGCTGGAGGCGGCAAAGCTGGCCGCGCCGGTCTTGAGCAGGGTCCGTCTGTTGAGTTTGGTCATGATGGTTTCTTCCTTCGTTCGCAGCTGTCCGCGGACCTGGTGCAGAGCCTGGTGGCGGTGCCCGGTGATGACCCCATGAACGCGCTGATAAGGATAATCGGTCAAAGGAACTGACTGCAAAGGGACCAACCGCCCGCGAAACTGATCCTTTTTTGGGCAATCGCGCCGGACTGATGCGCTTTCTTAATCGCGCCGGACACCGCTGTGGGTTTTTCGGGCCAGCCTAACCCTACGCAATCGACTCGGAGAGGTTTCATGGCACGCGCATCTATATCGGACGATCAAAAGGCCCTGACGGTAGAGGACGCCACCCTGCCGGTGGTGGATCTGTCTGGCCTCTTTACCGGGGACATGGCGGACAAGGCGCGCGTCGCCGCAGATCTGGGTGACGCCGCGCGCACCTCTGGCTTTTTCTACATCACCGGGCACGGCATTTCGCAGGATCTCATCGACGCGGTCTTTGCCGCGTCCAAGGAGTTCCACGAGAAGTCTCGCAGCTTCAAGATGAAGTATTGGTCCGGGTTCACCACCCATCATCGCGGCTATGTCCCGTTTGAGGAAAACGGCGCCGACTTCCCCAAGTCGATCAATTTCAACGAAGCCTGGGACATGTCCTATGAAGCGCCCGCCGATCATCCCGACTATCTGGCCAAGTGGCGCATGACCGGCCCCAACATCTGGCCCGACATCCCGGGATGGAAAGAGACCGTTGGCGGTTATTACGATCAGGCTTTTGACCTTGGCCTGCGGCTCTTGGATGCACTGGCACTGGAACTTGGCGTCGACCCCGAAGAGCTGACCCGTCACATCACCTTTCCCACCTCACAGTTGCGCCTGCTGCGCTACATCCCCAACGACATGCCCGCCACCAAAGAACTGGTTGGCATCGCGGCGCATTCGGATTTTGAGTGTTTTACCATCTTGATGACCGGCGCGCCGGGGTTGCAGGTGATGAACGCCGATGACATCTGGATCGAGGCACCGCCAATTCCAGGCTGTTTTGTGGTCAACATCGGCGACATCTTTGAGACGTGGTCCGGCGGCCAGTTCAAATCGACCCAGCACCGGGTCGTGAACCTAGGGACCGAGCGATATTCCTTCCCGCTCTTCTTTGGTCTGGACTATCATGCGGTGGTAGAGCCGCTAGAGAAGTTCCGCACACCCGAAACGGTGGCCAAATACCCCGCAATGAAAGCAGGGGATCACCTGATGCGCATGTCAGTGGGAGCTTTTCGTTATATGGCCGATGCGCGCGACAAGGGGGAATTGGTGCCTGACTATGACGTGCCAGAGGAAAACCCCTTCAAACGCGAGGCAAAACAGCCCGACCCGTAAGCGCTCCAAGGATAAGGACGGCCAAAGATGAGACTTCGCAGCCATCCCGATTTCGACACGGACCCCCTGCCCCGCAGCGCATCACTGCGGGGCTTTGCCCTGACTCCGCTGACCCCCGCCGAAGTCGATGAGGATTTCGCCGCCGTCACCGGCGCGGCCCATGTCCTGACGAATATGTTCGGTTCCTGGCCTGACGGGCTGACGCTGACGGAGAACCTGTACGATCTGGCCTGGCATGACCGCGAGTTCGCGGCGGCCCGATCATTTTCATGGATCGTGCGGGACAAGGACGGCGTTTACATCGGCTGTGCCTATCTCTTTCCCGAAATGGGGCGGCGCGGGGCGGCCAACGGATTTATCTGGATCATCGATCTTGAGGACCGGTTGGCGCTGCTGGACCAGCTACAGGCTGAATTGACTGACTGGTTTGCCGCGAGTTTGCCGCATCCCGTCAAGGTCACTTGGCACAGGCCCTCTGTCTAACGGCCTAGAACCCGGCAGCGGTTGTGCAGCGCGCAGGCTCTGTCCGTGCCACAACCCGTCCGTTTGAAATCACGGCCAGCCGGGCGGGCCGCAGTCGCAATGCCTCGATCGGGTCGGGTGCATCCAACACCACCAGGCTGCCCCGCTTTCCAACCTCCAGCCCATAGTCCAGCCCCATCACCTGCGCGGGCGTCTCTGTCACCATCTGATAGGCGGCCCGCATCTGGTCCGGGGCTGTCATCAACGCCACATGCAGCCCCATGTGCGCCACTTCCAGCATGTCGCCGGAGCCCAGCGGATACCACGGATCGCGCACACAATCCTGACCAAAGGCCACCGTCACCCCCGCAGCGCGCAGTTCCGGCACGCGGGTCAGCCCGCGCCGCTTTGGATAGGTATCCATCCGCCCTTGAAGGGTGATGTTGATCAGCGGATTGGGGATCGCCGCCACCTGTGCCTCGGCGATCAGCGGCAACAGCTTGGCCACATAGTAATTGTCCATCGAATGCATAGAGGTCAGATGCGACCCGGCCACCCGGCCTTGAAGGCCCAAACGGATCGTTTCCGCCGCCAGTGTTTCGATGTGGCGACTAAGGGGGTCGTCGCTTTCGTCGCAATGCAGATCGACGCATAGCCCTCGCGCTGCGGCCAGTTCACAGGCTGCCCGGACCGAAGCCGCGCCCGCCGCCATCGTGCGTTCGAAATGTGGAATGCCCCCGACAACATCGACACCGGCATCCAGTGCGCGGATCACCTGTGCCTCTGCCCCCTGAGCGCGATACCAACCGTCCTGCGGAAAGGCGACCAGTTGCAGGTCGATCACGTCGCGCACGCGCTCTTGCACCTCCAGCAGCGCCTCGACGGTGCGGAACGTCGGGTCAGTTACGTCCACATGGCTGCGGATCCCCAGCACGCCCCGCCCGATCGCCTGTCGGCAATAGTCCAGAGCGCGGGCGACGATCTCTTCGCGCGTCTGGTGTTGCTTCAACTCTCCCCACAGCGCGATCCCCTCCAGCAGCGTGCCAGAGGCATTCACCCGTGGCCGCCCATAGCTGAGCGTCGCGTCCATGTGAAAATGCGCATCGACAAAAGGGGCGCTGACCAGCTTGCCGCTGGCATCGATGACCTCGCCCGCTTCTGCCGTGATCCCCGGTTCTACCCCGGTGATGATCCCGTCTGTAATGGCTACATCTGCCTCGCTGCCGTCCGCCAGCAACCCACCCTTGACCAGAATGTCGATGTCCATGCCTGCGTCCTCTTGATCTGCGGCGATGAGAAAACCCTAGCAGAGGCCGCAATCCGCCTCGACCAGCAATCGCATCCTACGGTGTGTCGAACACTGCCAGCATCGCCGCGCGGAGGCGGTCAAGATCCTCATCCACACTTACGGTCGGATCGCAGACGAAAGGCGGCAGGACGTCCACACGAACCGTGCCGCTGCGCGGGACGAATTTGCCTCGCGGCAACAACTGATCCGAATCGCGAATGACAATTGGCCGAACCGCGCGGCCGGTTTCCCTTGCCACCAGAACCGCCCCAGCCTTGAACGGGCCCAGCGTGTCGGTTCGCGCGCGCGTGCCTTCGGGGAACAGCACCACAGATCGACGGGCGGGCATGGTCCGCACCGCGGCGCTAAGCGTTTCCAACGCCAGCCTGCCGCTCTTGCGGTCAATTTCGACTAGTCCGGCGCCGTTAAAGCCCGTACGCAGTAAAGGAGCCTCGAACAGTTCCTTCTTGGCGGCAAAGGTGAACCATTTCTGGTCCGGCACCACGTCCATCAGGACAAAGCCGTCAAGGTGGCTGCGGTGGTTGATCACGATCAGGCTGTCTGTGTCGTCACCCAGCGCCTGTCTGTCTGCAGCCGACATATCCGCCCGGATGCTGAGCAGCCACAACAGCCAAGAACAGGCTCTTTTGACCAGACGCCAATACCACCCGGCAAAGCCCCTTCGCCGGGCGCAGAGCAGCGGCACAAAGGCGATGAACCCGAAATAGACCGGCCCCAATACGACCAGTGCCGTGCGCTTAAGTAGCCTTGCAGGCAACGGATCAATGGCCGCCGTCGCGGCCTCGCGTGATGCGGAACGTTGTGTCATGGGCCCCAGTCGCAGGTTGTGGCCCCATCGGGCCATTGGTCCATGACAACAATGGCGCCAAGGCGGCAGCCGGAGATCATGACAGGTGTCAGGCAAATCGGCTGTGTCCAGCGTCACTGCGCCTGTGTGAGGCATCCCCCCTCACAAATCAATGACAACCACTGCTCTCATGGCTCGGCTCAGGTGAACTTGCGAAACAGCTTGGTCTGGTCAAAGATCTCTTCGAGTTCCTGCATGCGGCCCTTGGTGTCGCCCCAATTCAGCGTTTGAACCGCCGAGATCATGGTTTCGACCAACAGCATCGGCGTAGCCAGCGAATCCCACGCCGACGGAACAATGATCCGGCTGGTCAGGCTGATGTCGGCCAACCTGTGCACAGGGGATCGCCACTGATCGGTGAACAGCACGATCTTTGCGCCGCGCGCGCGCGCCATTTCCGCCAGTTTCAGGGTGTTGTTCTCATACCGCCTGACGTCGAAGATGACAAAAACGTCGCCTTCTGCGGCATTCAGCAGGTAGTGCGGCCATGTGTTCGACGTAGACTGAACATGGGTCAGGTTGGGGCGAATGACCTGCATGTGCAGGAACATGTACTCTGCCAAGGTATGGGTGATGCGCCCACCCACAATGTACAGATGCCGGTCCCGGTCAGCCGCCAGTGCGCAGGCCTGATCAAAGGCGGCAGGGTCGATGTGGGCCAACGTGTTGCGAATGTTGTCGATCACCGCATCGGTAAAACGGTTCAGGATATGCTCTGACGGAGCTGCCCCGGCCCATGTTTCGTGTTTGGCAATCGGCCCCTTGGCGATGGCCCCCAGTTCGTCCCGCAGGTCCGCCTGAAAATCCGGATACCCCTTGTACCCCAGCTTTTGAACCATGCGCGCCACGGTGGGCACAGAGACATTGGCCCCCTTGGCCAGTGCCGCCAATGGCCCCAGACCAGAGGCGGGGTAATTTTCCAGTATCGACAGGGCCAACTGCCGCTCTGCCCGGGTCATGTCATCCAGTCGGGCCTGGATCCGATCCGAAATGGTGCGGTCTTCGTCCGTCATTGGCGACACCTCATCTTGACTAAAAATATACCAGCGCACACAAGCCTGAGATAATTTTTTCACAATCCTGTTGACAGACGGGCGGCTTGGCAAGAGTTTTTCTCTGGTAGGGGGCGCGATGAATCACCGTGACGATGCCTTGATGAGCGACATGGTCGATGTGCGGAATGCGCAGGCGGCGTCACCGATCGTGATCGTTTGCGAACATGCCAGCGCGCATATTCCGCCGGCGTTTGGCGATCTGGGCCTGCCCGCCTCTGCGCTTCACAGCCATGTGGTCTGGGATCCCGGCGCCATGGCGGTGGCTACCGGGATGGCGGACCTGCTGGATGCTGCGCTGGTCGCCTCGAAAACCTCACGGCTTGTCTATGATTGCAACCGTCCCCCCGAAGCGCCTGACGCGATGCCCGCGCGCAGTGAGATCTTTGACGTTCCGGGAAACGCTGATCTTAGCGCCAATGACAAGGCGGAGCGCGTCGCCAGATATTACACCCCGTTCCGAGAGGCACTGGCGGCCATCCTTGCCGCACGAACTGCACCCATCATGGTGACGGTTCACAGCTTTACACCCGTGTACCATGGCAAGACCCGCGAAGTGGAAATCGGCATCCTGCATGACAGCGATGCGCGCCTCGCGGATGCAATGCTGGGACTTGCGGCCCACCACACGTCCCGTATCGTGCGCCGCAATGACCCATACGGCCCCGGCGATGGTGTTACGCACACACTTATGGAACACGCCCTTGCCCATGGACACCTCAACGTGATGCTGGAGATCCGCAACGACCTGATCGCCACCGAGGCCGAACAGGCAGCGGTGGCCAGAACCCTGTCCGATTGGGTGTCCAATGCCCGCGCGCAGATTGAGGCCAAGACATGACCGGACCGATGCGCCGCTTTGTCCGGGTTGTGGACGCCATGAACCGCCGCATCGGACGGGTGATGATGTACGGGATCTTTGTGATGATGGCGATCCTGCTGTGGTCCTCGATCTCCAAGACGTTCTTTCTGCCGTCGCTCTGGACACTGGAAATGGCGCAGTTCGCCATGGTGGCCTATTACATGCTGGGTGGCCCGTACTCGATCCAGATGGGATCAAACGTGCGGATGGACCTGATTTATGGCGAATGGTCTGACCGCAAAAAGGCGCAGATCGACGCCATGACGGTGCTGTTTCTGATCGTTTACCTAATCTTTCTGCTCTGGGGCGGCTGGGAAAGCCTGATGTATTCGCTGAAATACGGCGGTGAGCGCAGTTCATCGGTCTGGCGGCCCTACATGTGGCCAATCAAATCCATCATGGTTCTGGCGATCTTTTTGATGCTGCTGCAGGCGATTTCTGAGTTCTTCAAAGACATCCTGCGCATTCAGGGACATGACATGGGAGACAAGCTCTGATGTCTTATGAACTGATTGCCGCGCTGATGTTTTCGTCGATGATGCTGATGCTGCTGACCGGGCAGCGGGTGTTTGGCGCCATCGGGTTTGTCGCCGTGATTGCCGCGTTCTTCCTTTGGGGCGATCGGGGTGGCTTCGATCTTGGGTTTGCAGCCGCGATCAAACTGATGAAGTGGTATCCGCTGCTGACACTGCCGATGTTCATCTTCATGGGCTACATCCTGTCGGAATCCCGCATCGCCGACGACCTGTACAAGATGTTTCACGTCTGGATGGGCGGTCTGTCCGGCGGGTTGGCGGTGGGCACCATTGGCCTGATGGTGCTGATCTCGGCCATGAATGGCCTCTCCGTGGCGGGCATGGCCATCGGGGCCACTATCGCCCTGCCCGAGCTACTTAAACGCGGGTACGACAAACGCATGGTGACGGGCGTCATCCAGGCGGGATCGTCACTGGGTATTCTTGTGCCGCCCTCTGTGGTGCTGGTGCTGTATGCGATGATTGCGCGGCAACCTGTGGGTCAGTTGTGGCTGGCCGGTGTGGTGCCGGGCCTGTTGATGGCGGCGATGTTCGTGATCTATATCGTGATCCGCTGCCGCCTGAACCCCGCGCTTGGCCCGATCCTGCCACCCGAAGAACGCGCCATGCCTATGGGTGAAAAGATCAAACTTCTTGGGGCCGGTCTGCTGCCGCTGTTCATCTTCTTTGCCATGATGGTGCCGTTCGTGAACGGCTGGACCTCACTCGTTGAAAGCTCTGCCATCGGGGCGATTGCCGCCTTTCTGGCGGCCGTGCTCAAAGGACGCATGACGCGCGAAGTGTTTGAGACAAGCGTGCGCAAGACTCTGGGCATCTCCTGCATGTTCATGTGGATCATCCTTGCGGCGCTGGCTTTTGGCGCGGTGTTCGACGGGCTGGGCGCGGTCAAGGCGATTGAATCGCTGTTCACCGAAAAACTGGGCCTCAGCCCGTGGATGATCCTGATCCTGATGCAGCTCAGCTTTATCCTGATGGGCACCTTTCTGGACGACACCGCCATGCTGGTGATTGTCGCCCCGTTATATGTGCCGCTGGTAGGCGCACTTGGCTTTGATCTGATCTGGTACGGCGTGCTTTATACGATCACGACGCAGATTGCCTACATGACGCCGCCGTTTGGCTATAACCTGTTCCTGATGCGCGCGATGGCCCCGCCGGAAATCACGCTGCGCGACATCTACGGATCTATTCTGCCGTTTGTTTTGGTGATGATTGTTGCACTGGCCACGATCATGGCCTTCCCCGAACTGGCCCTTTGGCTGCCGGGGTACGTCTACGGAAATTAACAACCCAAGAGATCCCGGCAGCGGGACGCATTTGAGAAGAGCTTCAACAGAGAGGAAAATACCATGACCACAAGACGTAAGTTCCTGACCACCGCCGGGATCGGTGGCGCCGCCGCCCTTGCCAGCCCCACTGTCGTCAAGGCGCAGTCGGCCATCAAGTGGCGTTTCCAGACCTATGCCGGTAGCGCATTGGGCGAACATGTGACCAAGCCGGTCATCGACTACATCAACGCCAACACTAACGGCGAACTTGAGGTCGAACTGTTCTACGCCGATCAGATCGTGCCCACCGGTGAGCTGTTTCAGGCGCTTCAGCGCGGAACCATCGACGGCGTTCATTCCGACGACGATTCAATGGCCTCGCCCACCCCGCTGCGCCAGTTCGGCGGCTATTTCCCCTTCGCGACCAAGCATATCCTGGACGTTCCGGTGCTGTTCAACCAGTACGGTCTGAAAGAGATCTGGGAAGAGGAATACGCCAAGGTCGGCGTCAAATGGCTGTCTGCTGCCGGCCAAGACCCGTGTAACTTCAACACCAAGAAGGAAATCACCAGCGTCGCCGATCTGGACGGGCTCAAGCTGTATACCTTCCCCACGGCGGGCCGCTTCCTGTCCAAGTTCGGCGTTGTCCCGGTCAACATCCCCTATGAGGATGCCGAGGTTGCGGTGCAAACCGGCGAGTTGGACGGCATGGCCTGGTCCGGCATCACCGAGGATTACACCGTCGGCTGGGCGGATGTGACCGACTACTTCTTGACCAACAACATCTCTGGTGCATGGATCGGGTCGTGGTTTGTCAACGAGGAACGCTGGGCCGAACTGCCAGACCACCTCAAATCCGTTGTAATGGCGGCGACTGAGGCCGGGCACACCTACCGCAACCAGTGGTACTGGGGTGGTGAAGCGGCCCTGCGCGCCAATGGCGACAAACTGGCCCTGCGGTCGGTCCCCGCCGGTGAGTGGGCAGAGGTTGAAACCGCTGCCAAGGAGTTCTGGGAAGAAGTGGCCGAAGAAGGCGAAGTCCACCAGAAGATCGTTAACATCTTCAAGGAATACAACTCCGTCATCAACCAAGCGGGCGCGCCGTACAACTTCGAGTAAGCGATCCCATAACACGACCATATGCACCCTCGCTTTTGCGGGGGTGCTTCACCATGAAGAGGGCATAACGACATGGCTGGAAATCTGACGTTCGACGGTCTGAAAGAGGCCGTGGCAGGCGGTACAATCGACACCGTTCTCGCTTGTTTCCCCGACATGCAGGGGCGCCTGATGGGCAAACGGTTCCATGCGGTGAACTTTGTCGAGACCAGCTTTAAGGAAACGCATTGCTGCAACTACTTGCTGGCCACCGATCTGGAAATGGCCACGCCAGAGGGCTATGCCGCCTCTAGTTGGGAAAAGGGCTATGGTGATTACATCATGGCACCGGACCTGACGACGATCCGGCTGCTGCCATGGCTGGAAGGCACAGCCATGGTGCTGTGCGACGTGCTTGACCACCACACCCACGCCCCCGTGCCGCATTCACCGCGCCAGATGCTGAAAACACAGATCGCCCGGCTCAAGGCCCTTGGGTTTGACGCCATGATGGCGACAGAGCTAGAGTTTTTCCTGTTCGAACAGTCCTTTGACGACATCCGCAAAGGTGGGTTCCGCGATCTGACCCCGATCAGCGGCTACAACGAAGATTACGCCATCCTGCAAACCACCAAGGAAGAAGGCGTAATGCGCCCGATCCGCAACCACCTGTTTGCAGCCGGTCTGCCGATCGAGAATACCAAGGGTGAGGCTGAGACCGGTCAGGAAGAGCTGAACATCCGCTACGCCGATGCGCTCGACTGTGCCGACCACCACACCATCGCCAAGAACGCCGTCAAGGAAATCGCTTGGCAACACGGGCGCGCGGCCAGCTTCTTGCCGAAATGGCACCACGACAAGGTCGGTTCCTCCAGCCATGTGCACCAGTCGCTCTGGCAGGACGGCGAACCGGCGTTCTACGACAAATCCGCCGATCTGGGCATGTCGCAACTGATGAAACACTACATGGCGGGTGTGATCGCCTATGCGCCGGATTACACCTTTTTCCTCGCCCCCTACATCAACAGCTACAAACGCTTTGCCAAAGGCACCTTTGCGCCGACGAAAACGGTCTGGTCCGTGGACAACCGCACCGCCGGGTTCCGCCTGTGTGGTGAGGGGTCCAAAGGTGTGCGCGTCGAATGCCGTATCGGAGGCTCAGACCTGAACCCCTATCTGGCACAGGCCGCCATGCTGGCCGCCGGAATCAAGGGGATCGAGGACAAGATGGATCTCGCGCCACCGACACGCGGCGACATCTATGAAGACGCCAAGGCACAGGATATCCCGCAGACCTTGCGCGCCGCCACCGAAACCCTGCGCGGATCGGCTTTTTTGCGTGAAGCCTTCGGCGATCAGGTGGTTGACCATTACACCCGCTGCGCCGAATGGGAGCAGGAAGAGTTTGACCGCGTCGTGACCGATTGGGAAATTGCGCGCGGCTTTGAAAGGGCCTGATACATGATCCGTTGTACCTCTCCTATCGACGGCTCGGTCTATGCCGAGCGTGACACACTCACCTTTGACGCCGCCCGCGATGCGGTGAACCGTGCAAAGATTACGCAAACCGAATGGGCCGCGAGACCGCTGGCAGAGCGCATTGCGCTGGTTCAGGCCGGCGTCGCCAAAATCGGTGAAATGAACGATGAGATCGTGCCCGAACTGGCACACCAGATGGGTCGCCCGGTCCGCTACGGCGGTGAATTTGGCGGCTTCAACGAACGCGCGAGCTATATGGCGCAGATCGCACAAGACGCGCTGGCAGATATCGAAATCGAGAACAGCGACAGCTTTCGCCGCGTGATCAAACGTGTACCGCATGGCGTCGTTTTGGTCGTGGCCCCGTGGAACTATCCCTACATGACGGCCATCAACACCGTGGCCCCCGCCCTGATCGCGGGCAACGCGGTCTTGCTGAAACACGCCAGCCAGACGCTGCTGGTGGGCGAACGGCTGGCAGCAGCGTTTCATGCGGCGGGCATCCCTCAGGACGTGTTCCAGAACGTTTTTCTGGACCATCAAAGCACCACTGACCTGATCGCAGCCAAATCCTTTGGCTTTGTGAACTTCACCGGCTCTGTCGGCGGCGGCAAGGCGATGGAACGTGCCGCTGCGGGCACCTTTACCGGCGTCGGGCTGGAGCTGGGGGGCAAAGACCCCGGCTATGTCTGCGACGACGCCGATCTGGATGCCGCTGTCGACACGCTGATCGACGGTGCGATGTTCAATTCCGGCCAGTGCTGCTGTGGTATCGAACGGATTTATGTGGCCGAACAACACTTTGACGCATTTGTCGAAAAGGCCGTGGCCATCGTGCGCGGCTACAAACTGGGCAATCCGCTGAACACGGACACAACGATTGGCCCCATGGCGCACAAACGCTTTGCCGATGAGGTCCGCGCCCAGACCGCAGAGGCGATTGCCGCAGGCGCCACCGCCCATATCGACACGTTTCCCGAGGATGACGGCGGCGCCTATCTGACGCCGCAGATCCTCACCAATGTCACCCATGACATGCGCGTCATGCGTGAAGAAAGCTTTGGCCCCGTGGTTGGCATCATGCCCGTCAAAGACGACGCCGAGGCGATCCGCCTGATGAATGACAGTGACTTTGGCCTGACCGCCTCAGTCTGGACACGCGATGCGGCGCGCGCCGAGGCGATCGCCGACCAGATCGAAACCGGAACGGTCTTCATGAACCGCGCCGACTACCTTGATCCGGGCCTGTGCTGGACCGGGTGCAAAGACACTGGTCGCGGCGGCGGCCTGTCGATCATTGGCTATCACAACCTGACCCGTCCCAAATCTTACCACCTGAAAAAGGCCTGAGCCTATGACTCTTACTGCAAACTGGTCTTACCCCACCGCCATTCGGTTTGGCGCCGGCCGCATTGCTGAAATCGCCGAGGCCTGCGCCGCCGCCGGGATCACCAAACCCCTGCTGGTGACAGACCGTGGCCTGAAGGACATGGCGATCACCACAAAGACGCTGGACCTGCTAGAGGCCGCCGGTCTGGGCCGGGCGATCTTTGCCGATGTCGACCCCAACCCCAACGAAAAGAACGCCGAGGCTGGTGTGCGCGCCTTCAAGGACGGAGGTCATGACGGTGTTGTTGCCTTTGGCGGCGGCTCTGGCCTTGATTTGGGCAAGCTGGTGGCCTTTCTGGCGGGGCAAACCCGCCCCCTGTGGGACTTTGAGGATATCGGCGACTGGTGGACCCGCGCCGACGCCGATGCCATCGCGCCCATCGTGGCGGTACCGACTACAGCTGGCACCGGGTCAGAGGTGGGGCGCGCGTCGGTCATCACCAATTCAGAAACCGAGCAGAAAAAGATCATCTTTCACCCGAAATTCCTGCCTTCAGTGGTGATCTGCGACCCTGAACTGACCGTCGGGATGCCCAAGTTCATCACTGCGGGTACCGGGCTGGATGCCTTTGCCCATTGTGTCGAGGCGTTCTGCTCACCGCATTATCATCCGATGTCGCAGGGCATCGCGCTGGAGGGAATGCGGCTGGTCAAGGACTACCTGCCCCGCGCCTATGCCGATGGCACCGATCTGGAGGCACGCGCGCATATGATGTCCGCCGCCGCCATGGGCGCCACCGCCTTTCAAAAGGGTCTGGGCGCAATCCACGCCCTGTCGCACCCCATCGGCGCGATCTATCACACCCACCACGGCACCACGAACGCGGTCTGTATGCCGGCAGTCCTGCAATTCAACAAGCCCGCCATCGCCGACGTTCTGGGGCAAGCGGCCAACTACCTTGGCATCGACGGCGGCTTCGACGGCTTCTGCGCCTTTGTTGACGATCTGAACGATAGCATGGGCATTCCCAAGTCGCTGGCCGGTCTGGGGATCGAGAACCCCGACATCGACCGGATCGTGGCGGGTGCGCTGACAGACCCCAGCACCGGCGGCAACCCGGTTGAAATGACTGCCGCGAACACCTGCGATCTGCTGCTACGGATCGTCTGAGACGGACCGGCATCCAGACCGCTGGAAAACCTCTGTCCCTCTGCTCTGGCGTGGAGGGACAGTTTGGGTCAATACCAATCGCCGCACCTTCGGCAGGGTCAAGTGATGCCACAGGGTCACTCGGCGACGCATCCCGCTGGCCACCGTATTGCGCAGGTGCAGCATTGTCCGCAAGCCCGTTAGCGCTAACTCAAGTACCGCAATCGGAGCACCCCATGAGCACCCCCCAAATCGACAACGCCCAGATCGCCAAGGCGGCTTTTTTCCTTTGGCTGGATGAAGGCCGTCCCGCAGGTCAGGACCGCGACCACTGGTTCCGCGCCACGGAGGCGCTGAAAAACGCGGCTGCCGCCCCGGTCAAACCCGCCCGCAAGCCTCGCGCCAAAGCCGCTGCGAAACCCGCCGCCGCCCGCGCGACAGGCGCCGCCAAGCCAGAGGCATCCGCCAAGCCAAAGGCGGCCACGAAACCCGCAGCCGCCCGCAAACCCCGCAAACCAGCGGAGAGCTGATCCGTCACTGCACGGTGGTCGGACCCCCGACCACCGCACCGCCGCCCTCCCTGATCAGGACGCGACCGGCATCCGCCGTTCGACGATCTCTGCCCACCATGAACAGCCCGCCGGGATCGCCTCATCGTTGAAGTTGTACTCAGGGTGATGCACCATCGCGGTATCCCCGTTGCCGACCAAGATATAGGCCCCTGGCCGCTCTTCGAGCATAAAGGCGAAATCCTCCCCGCCCATGACCAGCGGTGCCTCATCGACTGCGCCCGACACGGCGCGCGCCACGTCGCGGGCAAATTCAGTCTGTTCGGGGTGGTTGACCATCACCGGATAGCCACGGTGGTAAGTCACCTCGGCGGTGCCACCGAAGGTCGCCGCCACACCCGCCGACATTTCCTTGATCCGCTTTTCGGCCAGATCGCGCATAGCGGTCGACTGGGTGCGGACGGTCCCCTTCAGATGCACTCTCTGCGGGATCACGTTGAACGCCTTGGACGAGGTTTCAAAGCTGGTGACAGAAACCACCACCTGATCCACCGGGTCCGCATTGCGCGATGCAATGGTCTGTAGCGCCAGCACCAGAGTAGAGGCCATGACAGTGGTGTCGACCGTCTCATGCGGCTTGGCCGCGTGGCCGCCCAGCCCCTCGAGGGCGATTTCGAACTGGTCGGTGGCGGCAAAGAACGCGCCTTCACGGATGGCAAAGCTGCCCACCGGCTTGCCCGGCCAGTTGTGCATTCCGTACACTTCCTGAATGCCCCAACGGTCCATCATGCCGTCATCACACATTTCCTTGCCGCCGCCGCCGCCCTCTTCGGCGGGTTGAAAGATCACGACAACCGTCCCGTCGAAATTGCGCGTCTCTGATAGGTACTTGGTCGCGCCCAACAACATGGCCGTGTGACCGTCGTGGCCGCACGCGTGCATCGCCCCATCGGTCTTGGAGGCATAGTCCAATCCGGTCTGCTCATGGATCGGCAGTGCGTCCATGTCAGCGCGCAAACCGATCACTCGACCAGACCCGTTTTGACGCCCCTTGATCACCCCCACAACACCGGTGCGCCCGATGCCGGTCACGACCTCGTCACAACCGAACTCCTTAAGCTTATCCGCCACCAAAGCAGAGGTGCGGTGCGTCTCGAACAGGATTTCCGGGTTCTCGTGCAGGTCGCGCCGCCAAGCGGTGATTTCATCCTGCAATTCGGCAAAGCGATTTTTTACGGGCATGGAGTTTCCTTTCCAGTTTCAGGTTTGACCCGCACTCCGCGCGCCCGGTTCGAATGGCGTCACATGCAAAGCGTGTCAGTCTATCAGATACGATGCGGCAAAGGCCGCCCCAAAGGTCAGTTGCCTTTTGGCAGAGAATACGCCTCGCACCGACGGGTTCAAGACGACCGGTGCGGATTTCACAGGTTCGGCCCCGGGCGTAGGGGACTGCCGTCAAAAAAGCGGCCAATGCGAAAACGGCTGAGATCATGACCCGGGTCGCGGCCCGTGGCCAGATCCAGCGCAACGCGGCCAAAACCCGGCCCCGCACCAAAGCCATGCCCGCACATGCCGGTGCAGACAGTCAGACCGGGCAACGCCTCCACCCGGTCCACCACTGGCACGACGTCGGGCAAGACATCAATCATCCCGCCCCACCCCGCTTGCACGTCGATGTGGCCAAGGTCAGGAAAATGTGCGCCGAACCGCTGCGTGATCTCGGCCAGTTTTGCCACGTTCGGCCCCGGGTCCAGAATGCGCATCCGTTCAAACGGGCTCTGCTCTGCCCCGCTCCAGTGACGTGGGGTCGAAAAGGCATCCGGCCAGTTGGCCGGTTGCGGGTGCCGCAAATGCACGTCGAATTCCCCAGACAGCGCCAACGGCAGATAGTGCCGCACATGGCGCAACGCATCGGGGCCAAGGAACAGTTCCGCAAAGGCGGACGGTGCCAAGGTATAGCCGCCATCGGCGCGCGGCCTGAAGGCAAGCCGATCATCGACCGCCGCCGTGTCGACCACACGGCGCAGCGGTTGCGTCGCCATTGCCGTGGAACGCACCGAAAGCTGTGGAATATCTACGCCATGGCGGCGCAGGAACAGCGACGACCACGCCCCGCCCGCCAGCACGACAGCGTTTGTCCTGATCCGCCCAGCCTCGGTGATTACGCCGGTGATCCGGCCCGCCTTGCGGTCCAACCCACGCGCGGCACATCGTTCGATGAGTGTGGCCCCCTCGGCGCGCGCCAACCGTGCAAGCTCTGGCACCGCTGCCCAAGGTTCCGCCACCATGTCGGTCGGGGTGTGCAACGCGCCCATCCACGCGGCGCGCGGATAGCCCAGATGCCGCAACATGGCCGTGCGCCCCAATATCTCGCTGGAAACGCCCAAACCGCGCGCCTCGCCCAGCCACGCCTCGAAAGCGCCAAGTTCACCCTCAGTGCGCGCAAGATATGTGACCCCGGTGGTCCGCGTCCCTAGACGCCCTTGACAGGCCACGTCCAGATCGCGCCAAAGCGCCTGCGCCTCCAGCGCGATGGGGATCTCGGCCAGATCCCTGCCCTGCACGCGGATCCAACCCCAATTGCGTGAGCTTTGCTCTGCAGCGATCCGTCCCTTTTCCAGCAGAACGACCGAAAGCCCGCGCTGCGCTGCAAACATCGCGGTACTGACCCCGATCACGCCGCCGCCGATCACAACCAGATCCGCCGCCTCGGGCAACGGCGCGTCAAATTCCACGGGTCCCGTGTCACGGAATGGAAAAATCACGGTATCTCCAAACTTGTCGAACGTCCGCCTGAAGCAGCGGAGCAAATTGAGTATGTTAACCAAGAAGAAGGACTCGGAGCACGCTCGGAATTTTTCTTGGCAAAAATACTCCGGGGTGAGGCCGGAGGCCGAGGGGTCTTGCTGCAAGCATTCCTGCAGCAGGACGTCCCCTTCGCCCTTTCAGCTTAGCCGCTCTAGTAAATTCTCCATGAACCTGTGGCCCTGCTGGAACTGCGCCAAAGTTATGTACTCATCCGGCTGGTGCGCCACATGGATGCTGCCGGGGCCGCACACCACCGCCTTGTAACCGGCCTGCTGAAAGTGGCTGGCCTCGGTGCCGTAGCTCACAAAATTCTCCGAATTGTCGCCGGTCAATGCGCGGACCAGCGCCTCGGCGGTATTGTCGTTTTCGGGGGCAAATGGCGGCAATTCGAATTTTTCGATCAACTCAAAGCCGGTTCCGGGACGGATTTCCTGCATCGCGGCGTTCAGCTCTGCCATTTTGTCCGTCGTCAGGCGGCGCCATTGGTCCAGCGACTCACCTGGAACAACGCGATAGCCAAGTCCAAACTCACAGTCCTTGGCACTGATGTTATGCGCGGTGCCACCGTGGATCATGCCGACATGGACATTTGTGTAGGGCGGATCGAACAAACCCGCCATGCCCGCAGGCTCTGCTGCTTGAAGATCGGCGTTCAGCTGGTTGGCCCAGTCGATCATTTTGGCCGCCCACATGATCGCGCTGACACCCGTGTGCAGCAGAGAACTGTGCACCTCAAAGCCGTGGACATGGACCCAGAAGTTCACTCCGCCCTTGTGGCCGGTGACGGCCTTCATCATCGTCGGTTCCCCAACGATCACGTCCGAGGCGCGCGGGAGCCCCTGCATCGCCTCAATCAACGGCGGCGCGCCGGTGCAGCCAATTTCCTCATCGTAGGACAGCGCCAGTTGCAGCGGCCGCGAGACGCCCCGTTTTTGTGCCTCAACCAGCGTCCAGATCGCCAGCGCATCAAAGCCTTTCATGTCGGTGGTGCCGCGCCCGTACAGTTTGCCATCCTGTTCGGTCACAACAAACGGGTCGAAATTCCAATCCTGCCCGTCTACCGGCACCACGTCCGTATGACCCGACAGGATCACACCGCCCGTCTCTTGCGGTCCGACATGGGCAAAGATCGCCGCTTTTTGCGCGTCATCGGGTTTGACGTGGCGCTGTGCGTCGATCCCGTGACTGACCAGGTAGTCCTGCACCCAGTCGATCAGCGGCAGGTTGGTATCGCGGCTGACGGTGGGAAAGCTCACCAGTTTTTCCAGCAGCGCACGGGGGGACAACACCTCGGGCAAGAGCAACCTCATTGTTTTACGGGCGGGTGAACAATGCCTGTCATGGAAGCGTCAGGTCCGCAACCACCGGGTAGTGATCAGAGGGCCAGTCATCTACCCGCCTGCCCTGAATCGCCCAAGGACCGGCCAGAACGGCCAGAACGGCCATCCTCAAGGTGCCAGAGATCCTGTCAATCGGGCCCCTGCGGTTGAAGTGTTAGCTGGTAGAGCCGGCAAGACAGCGCCGTCATGCCTCCCATCACCAAAGCAGGCACGCCACGAGACGCCACAGGGACGATATGGCCCTGAATCCGACGGGCCGGGGTTGCGCGCCAACGGCCTGTCGCGCGCCAGATTGGTGTTGCGTTCCCCGTCCGGGCCAATTCCGACCATCACATGAAAGGCCATCAGGTGGGCGTCTGCCTCCTTGAATACTGCCTCCAGCGCGTGTTGCCGGGCCTCTCAGTCTGCCACGGACCGAGCTCACGGGTCAGGTGAATGAAATCCACAGTGTGCGACCCGACCCACAGGCTGTCCTGCGACCGTTCTTGCGGTACCGCAGATGCCTGTCCGCATCCGATTGCCAGACCCAGAACAAGCGAAGCGCGCATACATCGCCCCCCCTTGGCGCGAGAATGCCGCACAGCCCTTGTCCGTCAAACTGAGAGAAATACCAAGCCGGACGCTCCGATGCGATCAAACGCGCCGGTGAGGCGGCGGTGTCCTAGTCGTCCGGCACAAGGCTGATTTAGCCGTCGTCGTGGTTGGGCATCCCTACCTGCATCTGAAAACTTGCCCTGCCGAGTTCAACCATTGCTCTGTGCGTTCCAGCGCGTTCCCGGCACATGGCGCTCAATGTCCCTGCGGATCGCATCCGTCGGGCCAAACGGGAGGCTCGGGTGTCCGGACATTCGACCCGTCATGAACGGGTCGATCTCAAGGCAGGCATCGTCACGCTTTATCTACGGCAGGGCGCCATAACTATAGGTACAACACCCGCCTGACTGCCCTGTCCCCTTCGCGGTCAATATCCGCTGTCGGTGGTCAGCACCATGTGGCCCGGGCTGACCTCTTCGTAGACCGAAGGCTCTGGCTCATAGTCGACCGAGTGGATCGGCGATGGGATCGGTTTGAAATTCAGATCCTTTTCCGATTTGCGGCGGCGGGGGTCGGCGATTGGCACTGCCTTCATCAACGCCTGTGTGTAGGGATGGCGCGGGTCTTCGAACACCGCGCGGCGCGGGCCCAGCTCGACGATCCGCCCCAAATACATGACGCCGACATTGTGGCTGACCCTTTCGACCACTGCCATGTCGTGACTGATGAACAAATAACCCAGCCCCATGTCCACTTGCAGTTCCATCATCAGGTTGATCACCTGCGCCTGAACCGACACGTCCAGCGCGCTGACGGCCTCATCCGCGACGATCAACCGGGGTCGCAGCGCAAGGGCGCGGGCAATGGCAATCCGCTGGCGTTGGCCCCCCGACAGTTCGTGCGGATAGCGGCGCATGAAACTGCGCGGCAGTTCGACCCTGTCAAACAAACCAGCGACGTTGTCCATCACTGCGCTGCCGGATTCGAGCCCGTAGTTGTGGATCGGCTCTGCCACCTGATCCGCCAACTGGATCTGTGGGTTCAGTGACGCAAACGGGTCCTGAAAAATCATCTGCATGTCGCGCCGCGCCTCGCGCAGGGCACCCTGCGACAGACCCATGATGTCCGTGCCATCCAGATCGACCTTGCCCATGAGCGGTTCGACCAGCCGCAGGATCGACCGTCCGGCAGTAGATTTTCCGCAACCGGACTCTCCCACCAGGCTCAGCGTTTGGCCCTTGTTCACGGTAAAGGACAAGTCCTCGACCGCGTGGACATTGGCCACCGTGCGGCGAAAGAAACCGCCCTTGACTGGAAAGCGCGTGGTCAGCCCCTCAACCGTCAGCAAACGTTCATTCGTGCCGGAGATCGGTTTTACCTGCTGGTTGTCGTGGCCGACCAATTTCATCGGTTCGGGCAGGTCGGTGCCGGTCATCTCTCCCAGTTTGGGGACCGCCGCCAGCAGCGCCTTGGTATAGGGGTGCTGAGGGTTCTCAAAGATCTCTTCGACAGTGCCCTCTTCGACCTTGTTGCCGCGGAACATGACCACAACCCGGTCTGCCATCTGGGCGACCACAGCCATGTCATGTGTAATAAACATCACCGCTGTGCCGGTTTCCCGTTTCAGCCGGTCCATCAGGGCCAAGATCTCTGCCTGAATGGTCACGTCCAGCGCAGTGGTCGGCTCATCCGCGATCAGCAGGCGCGGCTTGCAGGCCATGGCCATCGCAATCACCACACGTTGCCGCATCCCGCCCGACAATTCGTGCGGATACTGGGTCAACCGGCGCTCGGGTTCCGGGATGCGCACCTCGCGCAGCAATTCGATGGCGCGCGCATCTGCCTGTTTGCGAGACATTCCGCGATGCACGCGCAGCCCCTCTGTCAACTGCTTGCCGACGGTAAAGACCGGATTCAGCGCCGTCATCGGCTCTTGAAAGATCATGCCGATCTCATTGCCGCGAATGTCACGCATGTGGCGCTGGTCCATCGTGCGAAGATCGACAGATCCGCCGTCCTTGCGGTCAAACAGCAGCTGGCCGCCTGCGATGTCGCCGCCGCCGTATTCCACCAGCCGCATCAGCGCCAGTGAGGACACGGATTTGCCAGAGCCGGACTCTCCAACCACGCAAACTGTTTCGCCCGGTCCGATGTCAAAACTCACATCCTCGACCCCCACCACAGGGCCGTCCTTGGTCTGAAACTCGACCCGCAATTTTTCGATCCGGGCGATCGGTCCCTTGGTGGCTGTGTCAGGTGCCGTATCCAGCATGTCGCGTGCTCCCCAGCTTCTGGAAACCCGAGGCTATGGGCTGTGTACGCGCCCTGTAAAGGCCCACTGTGCTTTTACGTTAGGCAACGCTTGCATTTTGTGCATCTTCTGCTTTCGATGGGGATGGAGTGGGTTCTCTGGCGCATCGTTGAAAGATCAGCGGTTGCATTGCACGCGGTAGCGTGCCGATTATCCCACCATAAACAAAGGGACCGGAGGAGACAGCCAGTCCCGCCCAACATGGAGTGACACAATGAAACTCAAGTCTCTATTGCTTGGGGCCGCTGCTGCAATGGCGCTGGCCCCCGCCGCCTTTGCCGAGCGCGCCTCGGACGGCGAGGTCAAGATCCTGTATTGGCAAGCTCCGTCGATTCTGAACCCGTTCCTGTCCGGCGGCACAAAAGACACCGAAGCCTCCTCTTTGATTGTCGAACCGCTGGCCCGCTACAATGAAACCGGCACGCTGGTTCCCTGGCTGGTCGACGAGGTTCCCTCCGTCGCAAATGGCGGCGTAAGCGAGGATCTGACACAGATCACATGGAAGCTCACACCAGGGCTGCTGTGGTCTGATGGTTCTCCCGTTACTTCGGCAGATGTGAAATTCACTTACGAATACTGCACCCACCCCGAAGGTGGCTGTGCGCAACTGACCAAATTCGAAGGCGTGACATCGGTTGAGACACCTGATGACCTGACCATCGTGGTCATATTCGACGTGCCGACCCCGAACCCCTATGGTCCCTTTGTCGGCAACGAAAGCCCGATCCTGCAAAAGGCCCAGTTTGAGAGCTGTACCGGCGCGGCGGCCTCGACCTGCACCGAACAAAACTTCAACCCCATTGGCACCGGCCCGTTTGTTGTCACCGAGTTCAAGACGAACGACGTGATCACCATGGTCGCCAACACCAACTACCGCGATCCGGCAAAACCCGCCTTTGCCAGCCTGACCCTGAAGGGCGGCGGCACGGCTGCGGCGGCTGGTACGGCCGTGATGGAAACCGGCGAATTCGACTACGCTTGGAACCTGCAACTGGCCCCCGACGTCATCGCCAAGATGGAAGAAGGCGGCAAGGGTGTGCCGGTCGCAGGCTTTGGCCCGCTGTTGGAACGCATCATGCTGAACAACACCAACCCCGATCCGGCGCTTGGCCCGGATGAGCGGTCGGTGATCCGTCCGCATCCGTTCCTGTCGGACCCTGCCGTCTACAAGGCAATGTCGATGGCCATCGACCGTCCGCTGCTGGTTGAGGTTGGCTATGGCCAGGCTGGCCGCGTTTCGTGCTCTTGGGTGCCCGCACCTGCGGCATTTGCCGTCGACATCGAAGGCTGCGACGTGCAGGACATCGATGGAGCCAACAAGATGCTGGATGATGCCGGTATCGTTGACACCGATGGTGATGGTATCCGCGAAAAAGATGGCGTTCCGCTGTCCATTGTCTACCAGACCTCTGTCAACGCCGTCCGTCAGGACTTTCAGGCGCTGATCAAGGATTGGTGGGAGCAGATCGGCATGGAAGTCGAACTCCGCTCGGTCGACTCTTCGGTCTTCTTTGGTGGTGACGCGGGTTCCCCCGATACTTTCCAAAAGTTCTATGCCGACGTCGAAATGTACGCGAACACCTTCAACGGCACCGACCCGCAGGCCTATCTGGGCAACGGTCTTTGCGACAAGGCACCACGCCCCGCGACACAGTGGCAGGGTGAGAACATCAGCCGCTTCTGCGACGAAGAGTTCGATGCCCTGCACAAGGAACTGTCCGAAACCGCCGACATGGCAGAGCGTTCGCGCATCGGTAAGGAACTGTCGCGCATGGCGTTCGAGCGTGGGTCGATGATCCCGCTGGTGCACCGTGGTCGTCTTTCGGCGCACTCCAACAGCCTGGGCGGCGTCAAGCTGAACGTCTGGGACTCTGAATTGTGGAACGTCGCCGACTGGTATCGGATGGACTGATCCTGTGAACCGGGGCGCACCCTGCGCCCCGCCCGCAGGCCGGGTATGATCCCGGCCTGCCCCCCTCGGCCCCCGTGCCGCAATAAATTGAGGCGCCGATGCTCTCATTCGCGATGCGACGTCTGGTCCTGACGATCCCGACGCTTCTCTTCATCAGCTTTGTCATCTTCATGTTGCTGCAGCTCGCCCCAGGCGATCCGATGGCAAACGTGCCTTTGACCGTCCCCGATGAAGTCAAACAAAAGATGCGTGAGGCGCTAGGCCTTGGTGAACCGCCGCTGGTGCAATACTGGAAATGGCTGGTTCAGATGTTCTGGATTGAACCGCAGGTCTTTATCGACTGGCTCTTTGGCACCAACATGACCGAAGGCGTGCAGCGCGTGATCTCGTGGCAGTCTCGGTCTCCGGTGATGGACATCATCCTTCAGCGCATTCCCCAGACACTTTGGGTTGTGGGTACGGCCTATATCGTCGCGATCCTGATCGCCCTGCCCGTCGGCATCTATTCCGCCTACCGGCAATATTCGGTCTTTGATCAGGCCGGCACCTTTGTGACGATGATCGGCTTTTCGATCCCGCCCTTCTTTACCGGACCGCTGCTGATCGTGATCTTTTCGGTCCAGCTGGGCTGGTTCCCGTCGATCTATGACACCACCCACACCGTCACCGACTGGGCCAGCTTCAAGGTGCAGCTTGGGCAGATGATCATGCCGGTGCTTGTGCTGGCGCTGCAGATTACGGCGCAATTGTCGCGCTACATGCGCGCCTCGACGCTGGACAACCTCAATCAGGATTATGTCCGCACCGCCCGCGCCAAGGGCCTATCAGAGGCGATTGTCGTCAACGTCCACGTTGTCCGCAACTCGATGATCCCGGTCGTTACCGTGATCGCACTGGGGATACCGGCGATTTTCGGCGGCGCCATCATCACCGAAAACGTGTTCAAGGTGAACGGCATCGGCCAACTCCTGATAACCGCTCTCAGCGCCAATGACCTGCCCATGGTCATGACACTGACCTTCATCTTTGCCGTGCTGATCGTTCTCTTCAACTTGATCGCTGACGTCCTCTACGGCCTGCTCGACCCGAGGATCCGCTATGACTGATAGCCCGCAAAACGATGTGATCGTCACAAAGGACATGCCATTGCAGGCCATTGAGGCCTTGCAGGACAAGGAACCGTCCAAGCCACCGAGGTCGCGAGGCAAGGACGTCTGGGATCAGTTCAGCAAACACAAGGGCGCCATGTTCGGCCTTGGGTTCCTGACCTTTATCACGCTGGCCGTGCTGATCGGTCCATGGATCTATCAGGTCGATCCGCAAAAGATCGACATCCGCAATAAGGACTTTCGCCCGATCTACGTTGCCCTTTGGGACTCCGGCGCAAAGACCGGCTGGCTGAAGCCCTTTGGATCGGACCAGTTGGGTCGTGACCAGCTGGCGCAGATGATCGCGGGCGGTCGTGCGTCAATGGCGGTCGGTTGGGCGGCGATGATCCTCAGCCTTGTGATCGGCACCGCCGTCGGCGTCGCCGCAGGCTTTTTCAAGCGGCTGGACGGGTTCCTGATGCGGACAACCGATCTGTTCCTGTCTTTGCCGATCCTGCCGCTGGTCCTGCTGGCGGTGACACTTTTCCGACAACCGTTGCGCGCCAACTTTGGCCCAGAGGGCGGCATGTTCATACTGATCGTGACGATGATCGCCATCACCTCGTGGATGCCGACAGCGCGCATCGTGCGCGGCGATATCTTGGCCATCAAGGAGCGTGAGTTCATTCTGGCCGCCCGGTCCATCGGCACCACCCCGCTCAAGATCATCCGCCGCCACCTGCTGCCCAACGTCCTGTCGCCGATCATGGTCTCGGCGGCGCTGGGTCTGGCGACGGCGATCATCACGGAATCGGCGCTGTCATTCCTTGGCGTAGGCTTCCCCTCGGACTTTCCGACATGGGGCAAAATGCTGGCTGACGCCGTGGTACGGATGGAGGAATTCCCCGAACGCGTCCTGCTTCCCGGTATTGCCATCTCGGTGACAGTTCTGTCGGTGAACTATGTCGGTGACGGGCTGCGCGACGCGCTGGACCCACGCATCCGGGGCCGCTGAACAGCGACTCACGGCACCGTTTCGAGACAAGGGCGGCCCTGTCGGGCTGCCCTTTTTCGCGCCAATAGCGGATCGGACGGTCAACGCGCCAAAAAAGGATAAGCCTGCGCCTGAGCTTGTGGTCCACCGAACACGGCCTGCGGACCGGGCGCGCAATCGGGCAATCCATTCCTGCACGGACTGTGCTTTTGGGAAATGGTTCCATGGTTCACCTAAGCCTACAAGACCAATGTGCTTGCCAAGCGTCACTTACCCCCTCATTTGGAACAAAATTCCTGAGTCCGGAGGCTGACATGTTTGAATCGCTGGGTTTCGAAGACCTGACCGCGCCACAAGTGGTGGTCTGGTTCGCTCTCATTCTTGGGGTCGGCTTTGGCATTCTGGCAGAGCGTACCCGTTTTTGCCTGCGCCGCGGTCTTGTCGGTGAGGATCGCCGGGCTGCTCTTGGCGTTTGGCTGACCGCGCTTGCCTTTGCTCTGCTGGGGACTCAGGCCGCCGTAGCTATGGACTGGATCAGCTTTGGCGATCACCGGTTTCTGGCCTCAAACCTGCCGGTGGCCGCGATCGTGATAGGTGGCGCGCTGTTCGGTGCGGGCATGGTGCTGACCCGTGGCTGTGTTTCGCGGCTGACAGTGCTGACCGGGTCCGGCAACCTGCGCGCATTGACCGTACTAGCAATCTTTGCTGTGGTCGCCCATGCGACGCTCAAAGGTATCCTAGCCCCGATCCGCACCACGCTGGCCGAGGTGACATTGCCGCTGGGTGAAACCACCAGCCTTGCCGCCCTGCCCGGCGGTGCCGCTCTGTGGACTGCCCTGCTGGCCGCCGCCGCGCTGGCCTATGCCGCGCGCTCTGGCAACCGCTGGCAAGCGCTGATCGGCGGTGCGCTGATCGGTCTGTTGGTTCCGCTGGGTTGGGTCGGCACCGGGTTCATCCTGTATGACGATTTCGACCCGATCGCGATGGAAAGCCTCGCCTTCACCTCGACCTGGTCCGACACGCTGTTCTGGACCGTGGCCTCAACCTCGATCCCGGCGGGATTTGGCGTGGGCCTTGTCGGCGGCGTGCTTGCAGGTGCGTTTGTCTCATCGCTGGCTGCAGGCCGGTTCCAATGGCAAAGCTTTTCGTCCCCGTCCGAAACCGGTCGCTATCTAGCAGGCGCATCGCTGATGGGTGTTGGCGGCGTGCTGGCGGGTGGGTGCACCGTCGGCGCGGGCCTATCGGGCGTGCCGACCCTGTCGATAGCAGCGCTACTGGCGCTGGCAGCTATCGTTGCGGGTGCTCTGCTGACCAATGCCGTGCTGGCGAGCGCACCGCGCACCGCCCTGCACCCGGCAGAGTAACCTTATCTACGGACCCCTCCGGTCAGGAGGGATCAGAGGGCATCGCCCGCGCCAAGCACTCCCGGCGCAGGCGATGCCCTCTTTGTGTTGAGCCAGATGCGCGAGCCATCACAGATCGGGTCCGCTGCCCTCACCTTCGGCATGGTGACGAATGCGCCGGATCATCAGAAAGACCACCGCCACAACGGGCAAGGTCACAAGGGCCGTCAACATGCCCTTGCTGATCCCCAGCATTTCACCCACCGGATACAGCAGGTAGCCCGCCAGCGAGACGGCATAGTAGCTGATCGCCACAACGGACAGTCCTTCGACCGTCTTTTGCAATTGCAACTGCAATTCGGCCCGTTTGTTCATGCTTTCCAACAGTTGCTGGTTCTGCGCCGAACGCCCCACCTCGACCCGTGTGCGCAGCAAATCGGCAGCGCGGGTTGCCCGGCGGGTCATGTTGTCCAGCCGCCGTTCCGCGCTTTTGACCGTGCGCATGGCCGGATCGTAACGGCGCATCATGAATTCCGAAAACGATTGTCGCCCCTGAAAGCGTTCCTCGCGCAGCACCTCGATCCGCTGGCCCACGATGGCCTCATAGGCCCCGGTCGCGCCCAGTCGAAAAGAGGTCCGCGCCGACAGGCTTTCAAGTTCCGCCGACACGTTGAGCAGGGATCTCAGGGTGTCCTCTTCCTGACCGCCGTCTTCTGTCATGATCTGCATCAGGCGTGTCAGTTCGGCGTCGATCTCGCCCAACCGGGGAGAGATCTCGCGCACGCGGGTAAACCCCAGCATCGACATCGCCTTGTAGGTTTCGATCTCACACAACCGCTGCACGATACGACCAACCCGGCGTTGACCGATCCCTTGGCGCACAAAGGCGGCAAAGCGTAGATGCCCTGCCGGATCAATGCGAAAGTCCCCTGCGATCACCGCATCGCGGTCGATCACCTCACTGACGGCAATGCTCTCCGGGACCATCCAGTTGTTCAGATTGCTGCTGATGTCCAAGTTTGCGGTTGGCCGGTCATCGATTCGGATCATGGCCGAAGTGACGCGAACCCCCGGCGCGGTGTTCAGCCAATCTGATGGAAACACATCAAAATCGGCAGGGTCGTAGGGCCGCTCTCCCAGTCCCGACATAAAAACGGTGTACGTCACAAATTCGGTATGCTGCTCCCATTTGAGCATGTGCTGCCCGATCTGTCCTTGAAAATGGGTCGCACCGGGTTGGGGATGTGCCGTGCCATAACGGTCCAACAAATCAATCAGATGGATCAAATCCTGGCTGCGATCCCGTGACGCCGCATCCCGAGGCTGCTTGATCGCAAGATAAATCGCCCGGCACGGGGCGGTCAGCGAGGGAAAAGGCCGCGCGTGCAGCTCATTCGCCAGCTTGTAGCGCAGCGGGTGGTCCTGGATGGGGGGCATGGCACAGCTCCGGTCAGATGGCGCTATATGGAATGCAGAACGCGCAAAGTAAAGAAAAAATACGCTTGGTTTCAATGCCTTATGTGAATACCACCGTATACCGTTCAGGCTGGGGCAAGTGGCGAAACAGAATCGGGATCGTCATGTTCCGGCCCGCGTATAGAGGGTGGAACTGACGTAGGCCTTGCGTGGACCATCAACGCGCCACTTCACCCTCCAGACCGGCCATTCTGCAAAGTCATAAACGCCATCATACTGATCAGGGGGGCACCAGTGGGCAACAGTGCCGCCCTGCGGCGGGATCTGGTGAAATAGACGCCCGTCGTCAAAAAACACGCTTAGATCCGGGGCCCATCGATAGCGGCGCTCGGCCAGAAACGGTCCCTGCCCGCCCAACCAAACGTGTCCGGTCTCTGAATACAGCGCGCCGGTATCCTCAAGACGCCACTCTGCCGTGCCCTTGAACTGGCCCTCACCGCCGTCATCCTGTCGGATGGACCGCGTCACGTCCCACGTCCCAAGGAAATCTGCCAGCGTTCGAGAGGTCACAGGCCCTTGCCGCCTCTCGGTATCGCAGCGGCAACGGTCAAAACTATAGGGATCAGGGCAATCCGTCTCATCGCGTGCTCCTTGCAGGACATGTACAGGCATCGTAAAGGCAGCGCTTTGCCAGAGACAATGCACGAAAGGGTTTGCGCCATGATCCCCCGTTACTCCCGCCCCGAAATGGTGGCCATCTGGAGCCCCGAAACCAAGTTCCGCATCTGGTACGAGATCGAGGCACACGCCTGTGACGCCCAGGCCGACCTAGGTGTGATCCCCAAGGCCAACGCCGAAGCGGTCTGGAAAGCCAAAGATGTCGAGTTTGACGTCGCCCGCATCGATGAAATCGAGGCCGTGACCAAACATGACGTCATCGCCTTTTTGACTCATCTGGCAGAGATCATCGGCAACGATGAGGCGCGGTTTGTCCATCAGGGCATGACCTCTTCGGATGTGCTGGACACCTGCTTCAACGTGCAACTGGTGCGCGCGGCGGATATCCTGATCAAGGATCTTGAGGGCCTTCTGGCCGCGCTGAAACGGCGCGCACTGGAACATAAGGACACGATCCGCATTGGCCGGTCGCACGGCATCCACGCCGAACCCACCACCATGGGCCTGACCTTTGCCCGCTTTTACGCAGAAATGGACCGCAATCTGAGCCGGATGCGCGATGCCCGGTCCGAGATAGCAACCGGCGCGATTTCCGGTGCGGTCGGCACCTTTGCCAACATCGACCCGGCGGTTGAAGAACATGTCTGCGACAAGCTGGGACTGGTGCCGGAACCGATCAGCACGCAGGTCATCCCGCGCGACCGACACGCCGCGTTTTTTGCGACTCTGGGGGTGATTGCCTCTTCGGTGGAAAACATCGCAACAGAGATCCGGCATATGCAGCGCACCGAAGTGCTGGAAGCAGCGGAATTCTTTTCGATGGGGCAAAAGGGTTCATCCGCAATGCCGCACAAGAAGAACCCGGTGCTGACCGAAAACCTGACCGGCCTTGCGCGTCTGGTTCGTATGGCCGTCGTGCCGGCGATGGAAAACGTGGCCCTCTGGCATGAGCGCGACATCTCGCACTCATCGGTTGAGCGCAACATCGGCCCTGACACCACCATCACGCTGGACTTTGCGCTGTCGCGCCTGACAGGTGTGATCGACAAACTGTTGGTGTATCCGCAGAACATGCTGGACAACATGAACAAATTCCCCGGTCTGGTGATGTCCCAACGGGTGCTGCTGGCGCTGACGCAGGCCGGTGTGTCGCGCGAGGATGCCTACCGTCTGGTGCAGCGCAACGCCATGAAGGTCTGGGATCACCGCACCGATTTCCGCGAGGAACTGCTGGCGGACGAAGAGGTGCGCGCCGCCCTGTCAGAGGAAGAGATCAACGAAAAGTTCGACCTTGGCTATCATACCAAGCATGTCGACACGATCTTTGCCCGCGTTTTCGGCGAGTGATCGGAATGGCCCGTCGGATAGGCGGGCCATTTCCATTCTGTCCATCACAAACCGATTTGCGCAACTTTGTTTAGGTCCACCCCCGGTGTCGTGCTATCTTTTGGTGCATTCGCAACAGGAGGACCATGAAGATGACGCTGAAGACCCTTATCGCCGCAGCCGCATTGGCCCTGTCCCCGGCGCTGGCAATTGCGGCCTGCTCTGATCACGCTGAACAGGTGATGACCTGCGCAGACGGCACCACCTATGACGCCACCAGCAAGACCTGCGTGGTGATGTCGGGCTGATCCGCCCGGTCCGGTCCATGTTCAAGGAAAAGACCCGGGCGGCCCATCGGCGGCCCGTTTTCATCGCGGTTCATGGCTGCAAGGCGTCAGGACAAAGGCTCTGGCGCAATCGGAGTTACGGTTCCAGCGCTGACAACCTCTGACATCGCCAGCAGCATTTCCTCCAGCTTGTCGAGTTCGTCGATTGCCATTTGCGGATCACGCCGGGCGACCCGTGCGCGTGCCATGCGCAACGTGCGCACCATGCGTCCCATTCCCGGTGACAGGCTTTCGCCAAGCTGATTGCCGAAATCGGTCACGCGTTGCGCCTTTTCAGTCGTTCGAAGGATCTCGCGCTCCTTGAGAAATCGACTGACCATATACCAAATACTCTGCGTCGAAAGCCGGTCCTTGGACAACGCGGCGATACCGGAGTCGAGGGTGCGCACATCATCGCCCGTTACAATGCAGATCACGGAATCGGCCATCCGGCTGTTTGAGCGAAGCTCTTGCGCGAATTCGGTCCCAAGGCCATCGGGCATCCGATTGTCGATCAGGATCAAATCGGCACTGTCGTGATCCAGAAAGCGCCGCGCTTCTGTCAGCGTAGCGCATTCGTACAGGCGCAGATTGGGGCGCGCACGTCCGACGCATCGCTTGATCATGTGGCGGTTAAAGGTATCGTCATCGATCACCAGACAGGTGGACAATGATTGCTGTTTGACGTCACGCCCGCTTGTCTGCTGCACCCTGATACCTCGTCATCCGCCACCAGACGCGAACCTGAACAGAGTTCCCTAACCGGAGATGAATCCGGACGGCAAATTCATGTGCAATTGCAAGCGTTTCTCCGGCCATGTCCCGGTCAACTTGCGGCATCAGACTTAACGGGTCAGAAACCTTGTCCCGCTACCTCTGTCCTTCGTAGCCAACAATGTGGTCGAGAATTTCTGGATGTCAGCCCTTGCCGCCCTGCCCGCCCCTGCCGTCGTCCGCCCAGGCAAACAGCCCCTCAGCCGTAAGGCCAAGGCCGCCATCATCGTGCAGTTCTTACTGAACGAAGGGGCCGATGTTCCGCTGTCCGCCCTGCCGGACGAATATCAGGCCGAACTGACGATGTTGCTGGGCAATATGCGTTATGTCGACCGCGAGACGCTGAATGCCGTGGTCGAGGAGTTTTCGAACGAACTCGAATCGGTCGGTCTTGCCTTTCCCGGCGACATGGCCGGAGCACTGAATGCGCTTGACGGAAAGATCAACGCACACACCGCCCACCGCCTGCGCAAAGAGGCGGGTGTGCGCCAGACCGGCGATCCCTGGCAGCGGATCAACGCGCTGGATGTGGACCGGTTGCGCGCCCTCGTAACATCCGAAAGCACGGAAATCGCAGCCGTCATGATGTCCAAGATCGACGTCGGCAAAGCCGCGCAGGTGCTGGCCAAACTGCCCGGGGACAAGGCGCGGCGGATTTCCTACGCGGTCTCGATGACCACCGGTGTCACCCCCGACGCGGTGGACCGGATCGGCATCAGCCTTGCTGCGCAGATCGACGCCGAACCGCTCAAGGCATTCAAGACGCGCCCGGATGAGCGGCTGGGCGCTATCCTGAACTACTCCAACACCGCCGTGCGTGAGGAATTGCTACAGAACCTCGAACAGGAAGACGCCGATTTCGCCGAGGCCGTTCGCAAGGCGATCTTTACCTTTGCCAATATCCCGGAACGGCTGAACGCCATCGACGTGCCAAAGATCACTCGCGACGTGCCGCCCGATGCCTTGGCCATGGCCATGGCCGCGGCCTCAGCCGGATCAGATGAGGAAAAAAAGGCCGTCGAATTTCTCTATGCCAACATGTCCAAACGTCTGGGCGAAAACATCCGCGAAGAAGCCGCCAATTTTGGCGAGGTCAAGGCCAAGAATGGTGAGGCTGCCATGTCCGCGGTTGTCAGCGCGATCCGCGATCTGGTCGCCGTCGGTGAGATTGAACTGGTCAGCCCGGAGGACGAGTGAAACGGCCTTTACGGCCCCCCCATAGGACCGGGGCGGCACCGCCCTCTTGCCGCCCGTGGTCATGCCGCTTAGGTACGGCTCACGCAGGCTTTGGGGCGGAAAATGGGAAAAAGCAGCAAACAGAAGGACGCGCAAGAGCACGGCGGCTGGCGGGATCGCCTGTCCGACATGGCGCTGCGCGGCTTTATCGGGGCGGTCAACCTGCTCCCGGTGCGCCGCCGACTAGCGTTTGTCGGCTGGGCCGTCCGCCGCGTCATTGCACCGCCACTGGGCTGGTACGCGCGAGTTGAGGCCAATCTTGATCACGTCTGGCCCGGCACCCCGCCCGACCGGAAACGAGCCATCGCAGAGGCCGCAATCGATAATTTGGGCCGCGCACTAATCGAAAATTATGACCCGCAGGAAATGTTGCGCCGGGGTGCGGCCTATCCGGTGGCTGGCCCCGGCCTGTCCGCATTGGAAGACGCCTGCGCAGAGGGCCGCCCGGTCCTGCTGCTGTCGGGGCATTACGGCAATCCGGTCTGTGCGCGTTGTGCTCTGGTGGCGCGGGGCATTCCGGTGGGCGGCTTTCTGCGCCCGCTGTCGAACCCCTATTCGAACGCACGTTATATCCAGAATTACCGCGATGTGGCCGATCCTGTCTTTGTTCAAGGACGGCGCGGATTGATGGACCTGCTCAAGCACATCCGCGACGGGGGCATTGCCGCCATGGCCTTTGATGTCTTCGAAAGCTCTGGCCCCGCCATCGACTTTCTGGGCCAGCCCGCGCCAACCACCCTGTCCCCCGCCGAGATCGCGTTGAAGACAAACGCCCTGCTGATCCCTTACTTCGGCATCCGCCGAAGTGATGGCTATGGCTTTGACGCCGTCGTCGAAGAACCGATCCCGCACGGCGATGCTCTGGAGATGATGCGTGAGGCTACCCGCCGGCTAGAGGCGCGGATCGAAGCCGATCCAGGTCAATGGATGTGGACGCACCGACGCTGGAAACCCAAGCGCCAGAAAAAGCGTCAGCGCAAGCGGGCCGCAGCCACGATGTGACCGTCAACCGGGTCTTGAACCAGCACAACCACCGGCTCACCCTCGTTCACCTGGACACTACCCTCATAGACGCCGCGCCCGTCCCAGCGCGCCACCACATCCCAACTGTTTGCAATGTTGGTATAGGTCAGCGTGCGGCCTGCGTTTTCGCCTTTCGCGATCATCACTTGCTCTTGTGGCAGGTAGCGCACCACATGGATGTCGCAGGGGCGCAGGCCGCCCCGCGCTTCGGCGCGGATGTTGATGCTGTCGCCGTTGCGACTGACGTCGAGATCCACATGCGACGGCATCGCCGCGTGTTTGCTGATCAGCTTGGTCAATTTCATCGGGCGCGAGCCGACCACATCATCGACGCCGTTGACCACCATTTGCGGGGTATAGATCATCTTCCAGCCGCCGGTGCGCGCATAGGCTTTTTGCCGCCGGGTAAAGGCGTGCTTGGCAAAAACGTCTTTCCAGCCAATGTAGTCCCAGTAATCGACATGCAGGGCCAGCGCGATCACGTCGTCCCGGTCGCTCAGCTCGGCAAGGATGTCGTCGGCGGCCGGGCAAGAGGAACAGCCCTGCGACGTAAACAGCTCGACCACAACAGGAGAGTCCTGAGCGGCAACCGCCCCGGCCAGCGCAAACCATCCCGCCGCCATGTATCCCGCTACTCTGCGCATGAATTCCAAGCCTTTGTCCGTTATCCCCAGTTCGGTCTACCCAAGCTCGTTCCTGAACGCCAATCAAGGTTTTGGGATAAAGCGTGACAGAACGCTTGGCCAGCGACATGAAAGCCGGGAAACACAGCACAACCGGCGATTGGCCGGGCTTTGTCCGTCAAATTGTGTGCGACGGTATACAAAAACGACGCACCCCCCTTGATAGACTCACCGGGTTTCGGCATGAGGGGCGCAAGCAACCCCTTTTCGTCACCCCATCGGAGGCATTTCCCATGACCATCACCGTAGGCCATGACAGCGCAAAGACGCGCAAGACACTGGAGGCCGGCGGCAAGACCGTCGCCTATTACTCGATCCCCGCCGCAGAGGCCGCAGGCCTTGGCGACTTCTCCAAACTGCCCGCCGCGCTCAAGGTAGTGCTGGAAAACATGCTGCGCTTCGAGGACGGCAAGACCGTCACCGTCGACGACATCAAGGCATTCTCCGACTGGGCCGCAAACGGCGGCAAGGGCGACCGTGAACTGGCGTATCGCCCGGCCCGCGTGCTGATGCAGGATTTCACCGGCGTTCCTGCCGTGGTTGACCTTGCTGCAATGCGCGACGGCATCAAGGCGCTGGGTGGCGACGCCCAAAAGATCAACCCGCTGAACCCGGTCGATCTGGTCATCGACCACTCGGTCATGATCGACGAATTCGGCAACCCGCGCGCCTTCCAGATGAACGTGGACCGCGAGTATGAGCGCAACATGGAGCGCTATACCTTCCTCAAGTGGGGCCAGACCGCGTTCAACAACTTCCGCGTTGTGCCCCCCGGCACCGGCATC
>TARA_R100000789_G_scaffold81658_1_pt1 | contig 36189 bp, 37 predicted proteins | sample TARA_R100000789 | Tara Oceans TARA_R100000789 (sample SAMEA2623403) | marine metagenome | biome: marine biome (ENVO:00000447); feature: mesopelagic zone (ENVO:00000213); material: "saline water (ENVO:00002010), including plankton (ENVO:xxxxxxxx)" | depth 450 m
CGCACGAGCCGGACGATAACGTCACTTTTATGCAGTGACCCCTATGACTCAGTTTGGGCGCGCCCTGAACCAGCTGAACGTTGAGATTTTGTGCGCCAACAGCAGCCAGGCCAAAGGCCGCGTTGAGCGCGCCAACCGGACGTTGCAAGATCGGCTGGTCAAGGAACTGCGGCTGGCAGGTATCTCAGACATGGATGCTGGAAACGTTTATTTGCAAGGCTTCAAAGAACGCTTTAACGCGCAGTTTGCCAAAGCCCCAGCAAAGCCTGACAACCTGCACCGCGCCCTCAATGTGGAACCAGATCGGCTTGATGATGTGCTTTGCTGGCGCGATACACGCTATGTCGGCAAACAGCTGACGTTTTCCTATGACCGCAAGCGGATCATGCTTGAGGAGAGTGACACCACGCGCGGGCTAGTCGGCAAATACGTCGACACCTACGCGTTTGTGGATGGTCGGTTCGAAGTGCGCTCAAAAGGCCGCTCCCTGCCCTACAATATCTTCGACATGGATCAGCGCGTGACACATGCCGCCATTACCGACAACAAACGCCTTGGTGCCGTGCTCGAACATATCAAAGAGATGCAAGATAAGGCGCCGCCAAAATATCCAGTCAGGACAAATTCTGAGAAGATGGGCTACAAGCCAAACGGTAAAACGCCTGGGCGGCCGTCAGGATCACGGGCCAAGAAGAAGATTGTACACGTGGCGGAATAGCCCCAAGATTGGTAGCATGGATACCGAAGACGACCCAGATATAATATTCTCCGATTACACACAGATCGTGACCATCGACGGGCATCAACTCGACGTCGAGATTTATAAGACCAACATCCACCCTGGCTGGATCCTGTCCGTCGAGAACCAGTTCGGCACGTTGACGATTTCCGACAGCCCGCCCTTCTTTGGCGATGTCCTCGCCTGGCGCGCCTTCGAAGAGCTCGTGCGCGATGAAGGCATCAAAGCCTTCTACAACAAGAAAGAGCGCCGCAAGCTTGGTCTATAACCAGACCCCGCAAGGCTTACCAACCCTGCGATATATGAGGTCTTCGGGCTGCTAAGCCTTGCTACCGTTAGCGCCCGTGGTGACACTTCTGCTTTGCGCAATCGGTGACATTTCTGAATGGCGTTTACAAGAACAAAATATGAACACATGCTTTGCCAGACTATTCTCCCGAGCCGAATACTAAGCACCCGCCCCCCAAAATGATGTCTTCTTCCCATGAGACTGTTCCAAGCCACCGAGATAGGTCTCATGCGTTTCGAATTGTTCAAAGTCGTCAATTCTAGCCGCTAGGTTCTTGCACTCTCGCAAGTGACGCGCTGCATGACGATAACGTTTGACCCGCGAATTTTGCAGCGCAAAATCGATCAGGCCGCGTTTCAAAAGTGTGGCGGCCAGTGGATGGCGATCTTCGAGGGCATCGGACGCTGGCCCCAAAAGCTCATAGTGGTGCCCATCAATCTCTGTAGCACGATTTATGATCAGAACTGCTGCTTGCTCAATCGCGGGCCAGGTCATCAGAAAATGGAGCGCTTTCGTGAAACTCTCAAAACCTAACGCGTGTTCAAGGGCTCGCGTCTCGGCTTCAACATCTTCGAAATCTGGTAGCCCGCCAAGCCATGCGCGCAGATGGTCAGCGTTCAGGCTGCGAGCATAATACGCCCACATAAAATCCCGAGCCACTTCGGTTTGCCCCATCGCTTGCATCACACTGATCCGTGTCGCTTCCCACTCATAGGGTATCCATCCGCGATCTTTCTCATCGGGCGCATTGATGGCCTCCCATGCTTCCTCAACCCGCCCCGCTTCAAGAAGACGGCGAGCTATTTCAGCGGCAACCTGTGGCGCCTTTCGTTCCAGATCACTTTGTTGGTCTATGTAGGCGTCTGCATCTCCTTCAACATCCGCAATCTGTTCCAACGCCATGCGCAGCGCGTAGTTGTCCGACAGATCAATTCCCGAAGCGGTGATCCCAGCTTTAAGGTGCTGCAATCCTTCTGAACCTAAGACTGAAGCAAGACCTGATATCAAAGCTGGATAATGCCCATAATCATCATCCGTCAGGGCCTCCAGTAACTGATCTGCCAGTCCAAGCGGATTCGGCGCGGCAACCTCGGCCAGATCGATCAGGTCTTCACAGGCTTTGTGAAAAACTGACTGCACCTTGCCGGTACTGTCATCGCAACGTTCATAGACCCCATTCGCAAGAGCCACGAACCGCCAGATTAGATCAAACGCACCTGCTGGATCGACTGGCCCAACTTGAGAAACGATGGCGCGTCTCTGTATGTCTAGGTCAGCCGCGAAGGCATTGCGGCCCTGCCAGTCAATAAACGACCGCGATCTCGCAATGGCGCTGAGCCGCTTGCTAATCTCCCGAGCGACATCTCCGGAGCCGGCTTCGCTTGCCAGCTCAAGCCTCAGTCGCCGCTTAGCGCCAGCATTGCCTTTGGTGACCTCAAGAAGAAGGTCGGCCAACCGCTCAGCGCCGAGCGCTGCAAGGTTCTTTGCATTCAATGTTGTTTTCGAAGCCATACCGGAAATTTAGTTCAACAATTAGCTCGAATGCCAGCCCCCTCCCCAAGTTTAACATCATCGCAGATTTGGGAAGACCTGCCCTTCGCTGCATAGCGCATGAACTGACACAGTGCGGGACAAACCGGCCTTTTGCCCTAGCAGCGAATGCACTCGCGGAAAACGCTCGCTTATATAGCATGAGATTCTCCGCGGTGCGGCGATTTTCCCAAACCGGCCATTGGTTCGAGCACAAACGGGTTAAATTTTAACAGACCCTTGGCTGCGACTTGCCTCAACGGTCAAGACGCGGGGCAAGGGGCCTCTTCCTTTCTGTCGTAAGACGCTCAATAAACATCGCGTTGGTATCGATGGGTCGAAACAAGCGCGTCAATATAAAGATCGGCAGCGTCTGCGTCACGCGCGCCATGGGTCATGACAATATCGCGTAAGGTTTGATCGACATCGCTGGCCATCCGGCTGGCGTCACCGCAGACATAGATAGCCGCACCGTTTTCGAGCCACGCAAACACCTCGGCACCTTTTGCCTTGAGCAGCGTTTGCACATAGACCTTGTCCGTCCCATCCCGCGACCATGCGAGATCGGTATGGGTCAACAGACCGCTTTCCTGCCATGCTGTGATCTGGTCCTGATAAAGGTAGTCGCAGGCCCGATGTTGATCGCCAAAGAACAACCAATTCAATCCGGTAGCTGCGCGTGCTTCGCGTTCTTCTAGAAAGGCGCGGAACGGGGCAATACCGGTGCCAGGTCCGATCATGATCAGGGGTTGGGTGTCATCATCGGGAATGTGGAAATGCGCAGATTTTTGAACGTAGACCCCGACCGCACCGCCTTCAGCCAGACGATCGCCCAGATAGGTGGATGCGACGCCTTTGCGCGGCTTGTCATTTAGATCATAGCGCACCTCGCCTATGGTCAGGTGGACTTCGCCCGGATGCATATTTGGGCTGGATGAGATCGAATAGAGGCGCGGTTGTAGCGTGCGCAGCCCGTTCACCAATGTCTGCGGATCAAGCTTCACGTCGCCGGACGTCAATAGATCGATGATCTGATTGTCTGCACCCGCTTTGTCCAGACCCCACGCCTTTAGGGTTTTAGGTGTCACGGTTGTCAGATCAAGACGGGTCAAAAGCGCGGGGCGTAACCGGACGGGGCCAGTTTTCAGCTCAACCGTTTCTTTGCCCGTAAACCCGCAGGCTTTCAAAATCGCCGCGACCTCGTCCGCGCAATTGAGCGGCCAAACACCAAGCGCATCACCAACCTGATATTCCAGATCTTCGCCGCCGCCCGCCAACGACAATTCGATATGGTTCACGCATTTCGCAGACGTTTCCCCGCTTAGGCGGTCAGCGGCGAGCAATGTCGCCATAAAGGGGTGATTTTTGTCAAAGCCCGGCGCGGATGTGACGGGTTCTGGCGCTGACGCAGTTCCTGCGGCGGATTTAAACGGGTCGCTTTCGAAAGCGGCGGTTTTCCATGCGGCGTAGTCATCGTCAAAATCTACATCGCAGGCGACCAAATCGGCGGCGCGCGTGGCACCTAACGCGGCAAGGCGGGCATCGATGTCGCGGGCTGGTTTGTTGAACTCAGCGTAGCTTGAATCGCCAAGGCCGCAGATACTGTAGTTCAGGGTTGCCGGTAAGGCCGGCGCATCGTCAGCCATGAGGGCCGCGTAGAATTTGGCAGCGTTATCAGTTGGTTCGCCCTCACCGAATGTCGCAGCGATGATCAGCATGTGCGACAGCCCGGCAAGGTCGGACACCTGGATGTCATCAAGTGCCGCGACTTTGGGTTCGAACCCTTGGGTCTTGGAATATTTGCGCAGGTCCTTGGACAAGGCTTCGGCTTTGCCCGATTGCGACCCATAAAGAACCGTCAACGCGGTGCCGACTTGCGGCGTTGCCTCTGCGGCGGCGGCGTTGGCAATCGCGTGCAATCCGCTGAGTAACCCGTTCAGCCAATGCCGCTGCGCGTCATCAAAGGGCGCATCTGCGGGGATGAAACTGGCGGGGGCGCCACCGTGGGTTTGGCCAATGGCCGTTGCAAGGTTTGCGATCATTTTCGGATCTTGGGCAGTCATGATGGCTGGTCCTCCGGGGGGAATGGGTAAATCAGGCGGCAGCGACATAATCCGCCGGAAGCAACTGCGAAAGCGCGTCGTCTGTTAGACCGCATACATAATCAAGGAAGGTCTGATCGCGCGCGCGCGCGTCGAGGTAGGAACCGACCACATGTTCCAGAATGGCGTTCACATCGGCGGCAGGGACAGGGCCACACAGGGGACGCGCGAGATTTTGGTCTTGGTCCGACCCGCCGCCCAACACGATATTATATCCTTCGCCGCCGCCGAGTGCGGTCGTGCCGACCAACCCGATATCGCCGATGTAATGCTGCGCACAGGAATTAGAGCATCCCGTCAAATGGATATTGATAGGGCTGTCGAGCGTGAAACGGTCTTCAAGGTGGCGCACAATGCCCAATGCGTCCTGTTTGGTATAGGCTAGGCCGAGTTTGCACGCCCATTTGCCGGTACAGGCCACAGCACCTGCGGCAAAGGCGGTGGCGCGTGTTGTCAGGCCCAATTCTGCGATTTCAGCCTCAACCGTCGCGACCTTATCATCGGGCACACCAACAATCAGCGGGTTTTGCCAGACGGTCAGCCGGATGTCGTTGTTGCCGTGCTTAGTTGCGATCCGGCCTAGCGCAATCATTTGATCTGCTGACATGCGGCCCAGTTCCAACGCGACACCGATGTAGTTCAAACCGGCCTGCTTTTGTTTATGCACACCGATGTGACCTTGACGATCAATCGCCGCGCGGGGGGCTTCGGTGCCCGTGGGCAGCGGATACAGTTCGACGCCGGTTTCAAAACTGGCGAGCACCTCACGCGTTTGGTCGCAGAACCAGTCGCGGCCTTCGCGATCCAGCAGATACTTCAGCCGCGCCTTACCGCGGTTGGTGCGATCCCCGTGGGCGACAAAGACGCGCAGCATGGCTTCTGCGACGTCCACGGCTTGCTCTGGTTTGCACACAAGGCCCGTGTCACTGGCGAAATCCTTGTGGCCCGTGATGCCGCCAAGGGCGATGCGGCACCAGATGCCGGGTTCTAATCCATGATCGTTCGGTCCCAGTTCAACGGCCTGGAACGCGATGTCGTTGGTGTCCGATACGCAGGAAATCACGCCACCACCATCAAACGAGATGTTGAATTTGCGCGGGATGCCTTGCAGTTCCTTGGTGCGCAAAATCCGCAGGCTAAGGCGTTTGGCCATGGGGCGCATATCGATCAGTTCAACGGGATCGAAACCCGCGGTTGGTGCACAGGTCAGATTACGGGCGGAATCAGCACCTGTGCCCTGTGCGGTCAGCCCGACATCTTGCAGGGCCTCAACGATCGGAATGATGCTGCCCGGTTGAATTTCGCGCAGTTGTAGGCTGCCCCGCGTTGTAACGTGGGAATAACCGCCTGCAAAAGATTGGGCGATGTGGCCCAATGCTTCCAATTGATCCCCGCGCAGGATGCACGCAGGACACCGCAGTCGCATCATATATCCGGGGCTGGCGGGTTCTACGTTGAAAAAGCCCAAATGGCGCAACAGGAACTGATCGAGTCCGGCGGCCAGATGCCCTGTGGCTTCCCAGTGCTCAACCTGGCGCCACATGTCGACAGGGTGCGTTTTGTGCTTGGCGACCTCTTCCTTACACAGATCTTCCATCGCAATGCCGTACAAGGTTTCGGGTTCCGCTTCGGCCACTGCCCCGCCGGTGGACAGCGCCTTGTGCAGGTTCAGACCTGATAAAACGGTGACAAGATATTCCTGCTGTTCGGCATTGAAGCCCGGATCGGACGCACTCATGTCGTATATCTCCTGCAATCATACGCACCACGCAGCGAGCTGCCGGATGCAATGTTTGTGATATTTGTCTGGAAAGAGCCGCGCTGCCCCGTGTTTTGCCGAACCGCAGTATCAGCTGCGCCCGCCGTTGGACGCGTGCACCCAGAATTCCGGATTCGCTGCGAATGTCAAATTCGAACCAGATACGAAAGGGGCTAAACAACGCTTTGTGAGCACGTTTGCTGCCATTTTAGGCGAAGTGACCGGAAGCGCGCCATTTCCGCCGTCTGATCGCACCGGCCCCGCCCGCCGGATTCGGCAATCAGCATGCATTCCGCAACTCAGGGTGGAATAATGTCCGTTTTTCGCTCAATTTTTAGACAATTTACCCCTTATTTGCGTGTAAAAATGCTGCAAAGCAGAAAACTTGTACAATTTTCGCGAAATTTTGCGTCCCAACACTAGCCGTGGCGCGCAAACCCACTACGCAGAAAGGAGCGGATGTATCCACAATGGCGTGGACGTCCGGTTTGGCAACGCTGCTGTTCCCTACAATCCCAACTCCTCAGGAGTTAAGGCACGGATGGCGCTTGCTATGAATAAGATTTTCATCGTTCAGACGGATCACGACGCCATAAAGAATGGCGCGGTGCGCTCCAGCCAGATCAGCCCTCTGGACTGTGATGCTGCGCAAGGCGCGGACGACTGCCAAACACAACCTTTCCCTACCAAGATGCACGGCGCGGCCGTTCTTCTTTCTCTCTAATCCACCCTCCCTTCAATAAAGGAACCAGACTTCATGTCATATGTATTACCCTCAGACTTCGCGGAGAAGATGATCGACGCGGGTGAAGCCAAAGTCTTGATGTCGACCAAAGACATCTTGATCCGTTCATATATGGCTGGTGCCATTCTGGCGCTTGCTGCCGCGTTTGCGGTGACCATTGCCGTAAACACCGGCAGTTTCCTGGTCGCGTCTTTGCTGTTTCCCGTCGGTTTTTGTATGTTGTATCTGCTTGGATTCGACCTGCTGACCGGCGTGTTCACACTTTGCCCGCTGGCCGTTATCGCCAAACGCCCCGGAATTACGTGGAAGGGCGTTTTCCGCAACTGGGGCCTTGTGTTCTGTGGCAACTTTGCAGGCGCTTTGACCACGGCAGTCTTTATGGCCGTCATCTTTACCACTGGATTTTCGCAAGAACCTAACGCGGTCGGACAACGGATCGGTGTCATCGGTGAAGCACGGACGGTAGGCTATGCGGCGGCGGGTGCCTCTGGTTTCCTGACAGTCTTCATTCGTGCGGTGATGTGTAACTGGATGGTGTCTACGGGTGTTGTCGCTGCGATGATGTCCACGACAGTGTCCGGCAAGATCATGGCGATGTGGATGCCAATTCTGGTGTTCTTCTACCTTGGCTTTGAACATTCCATCGTAAACATGTTCCTGTTCCCGTCAGGCATCATGCTGGGCGGCCAATTCACTTGGGGCGATTACCTGCTCTATAACGAATTCCCTGTTATCGTCGGTAATCTCGTTGGCGGTCTGACGTTTGTGGGCGGTATGATCTACTCCACCCACTACAAAACATCGCCACAGCGCAGCGTTTCCGGCGCTGGTGTTGCGACCCCTGCCGAATAATAAGTGAATACCCCTCAGCCTAAATGTCGGGCTGGGGGATTTCCCCAAGAGGCCACAGTTGAATAAGCACCCTTCAGATATGAACCAGCTTTCAGTGTCCCTTGGTCAGGCGTCCAGCAAAGGACGCAAGGCAGTAAACCAGGATTTCCATGGTGCGCTTGTTCCGGACGGGCGCGCCATGTCGTTAAAAGGGATAACTGTGGCCCTCGCCGACGGTATTTCCACGTCAGATGTCAGCCATGTCGCCGCGCAAACAGCCGTCAAATCGCTGCTGGCAGATTACTATTCAACACCAGATAGCTGGACCGCACAAACCGCCGCGTCTACCGTGATCAACGCCACCAACAGTTGGTTGCACGCGCAAACGGCCGGAACCTTATCAGGTGAAGTAGATCGCGGGTACGTCTGCACCTTGGCGGCACTGATCCTAAAGGCGAGGCAAGCGCATCTGTTCCATGTGGGCGACAGCCGGATCTGGCGGGTATCCGGCGGATCGCTTGAGCCACTGACTGATGATCACCAAAGCCTCGGCATGTTGTCTGCGGCGATGGGCGCGCGCGAAATTGTTGAAATTTCCTACACATCCGTCCCGCTTGAACAGGGCGACGTTTATCTGCTGACAACCGACGGCGTCCATGAATTTTGGACCCCCGCGCAGGTCATTGCACAGATTGCGGCAGGTGACTTGCAAGCTGCCGCCGACGCCGTCCTTACGGCGGCCCACGCAGCTGGCAGCCCCGATAATATGACGGTGCAGATCGTGCGGATCGACGCACTTCCCAGCGGGGAAAGCGGTATCAACACCGACGATTTAACTTTGCCATTCCCGACGCTTCCAAAGGCTGGAGAAATCCTCGACGGATACGAAATCCTACGAAACCTGCACGGGAACCATCGGTCTCACCTGTTTTTGGCCAAAGCGCCGGACGGTATGAAAGTCGCGCTCAAAATTCCGGGTTCCGAAACCCGCGATGATCCCGAACAATTGCGTCGGTTCGTGCTGGAAGAATGGATTGCGCGTCGGCTGTCAAACCCGCACCTCCTCAGCGCGCCAGCTCCACTCGAAGCACCACGCGCCTACCTTTATTCGGTAACAGAATTTATCGATGGCCAAACCTTGCGGCAATGGATGGCAGACAATCCGCAACCATCACTTGAACAGGTGCGCGATATCGTAGAGCAGATTGTAAAAGGGCTCCGTCCGTTTCATCGCCGCGAAATGCTGCATCAGGATATCCGGCCCGAAAACATCATGATCACCGATGATGGTGTCGTTAAGCTGATCGATTTTGGATCCGCTTACGTGGCGGGCGTCCAAGAGGCGGCCCCGTTCCCCGAAGAGGCTGGCATCTTAGGCACCTATCAATACACGGCCCCTGAATACTTCTCGAACGAACCCGTCAGCTTTCGCTCTGACATGTTTTCAGTTGGGGTGGTGGCCTATGAAATGCTGACAGGTTATCTGCCTTACGGCACCCAAGTTGCCAAAGTCCGCACCCCCCGTGACCGCACCGCGCTGCGCTATCGCAACGCAAACAACGACGAACGCGCCATTTCAAAATGGATAGACGAGGCCCTGTTGCGCGCGGTGCATGCAGACCCCATCAAACGATACGCGACGTTTTCAGATTTCATCAAAGACCTGCGCACCCCCTCCACTGCCTATCAAAAGCGGCATGCACGCCCATTGATGGAACGTGACCCGCTGAAATTCTGGCAAGGCCTGTCCTTTGCGCTGGCTATCCTGTGCGTCGTCCTTGCCGCACAGCTTTCTAAATAACCCCAAGCCCAAAAATGGAGACCACTATGCTGACCAAAGACGACGTAACCATGATGATCCTTGAAGCGAAAAAAGCAGCAGGTCTAGGCTGGGAAGACATCGCCGCAAAGATCGACATGTCCCCCGTATTCACCCATTCGGCCTGCGTTGGCATGAATGCGTTTCCGGCAGACAAAGCCGGGGCACTGGGCAAGCTGCTGTCGTTGCCTGACGAAGCGGTTGCGGTATTGGCGGAAAGCCCGACAAAGAACTTCGCGCAAACCGTCCCGACCGATCCGTGTATTTATCGCTTTTATGAAATCGTTGGTGTTTATGGTCCAACACTCAAGGCGTTGATCCATGAAAAATTCGGCGACGGGATCATGTCTGCGATTGATTTCGAGATGTCGGTTGAACGAGAGGAAAACCCCAAAGGCGACCGCGTGAAAATCGAAATGAGCGGTAAATACCTCGCCTACAACGCTTGGTAAGCCTGACGGCCCCGACAGCCGTTATTGGTATAGACTCGGTGAGCTCATATTCTGTCGATAGTCTATGGGTTCAACCGCTCTCGTCGCCACGACGTGCTTGAAAATCAGTAGCCGATTTTGCTGATCATTGCTGCGGTGCGCGCGAATGTCCGGTTGTCACGCTGCGCGACAGTACGGAAATTTAGGCTTACGCAGAAATTTCAACGCTGCAAGCGCTCGCAGTATAGAAATCCAATTCACAGAATGGGCTCTTTTTCCTGTTTCGCTGCATTGTGCGCGAAGGTCCGGTTTTCAATTTTGGGTGAGTTAATCACGCCCTTGCCGACCACCCCGCCAGGCTAGGCTAGCCTCTTTGCCCTATAGACCAAATGCAGATGGCCCTTGAACCACTTGCTCCGTCCACAGAAGACAACTACGCTTCAAAACAGCCGGAGGATTGGTCCATTGGCTTTTGGTTTCAAGTCCAGTTGCAACAACAAATGGAGGATTATCGCTATGGATAATCGGTTCGCTTACATGCGCAAATACCTTGGGTTTTCCCAAAAAGACGCATCCAACATTTTTTCCACTCGGCTCGATACGATCAAGAAATGGGACAGCGATAAACTGCTAGTGCCGGGTCCGGTTTTGGAGGAACTGTATGATCATATACGGTTCACGAATGATATGGTTGTCGAGTTTTGCGACGAGCGCCAAGCGGAAGATGAAGACGAGGGGATCGACGAAATCTACCTGCTGTAAAACGCGGAGCAATATTGGGCCACGGAAGCGGCTGCGTTTTGCAGTTGTAGCGGAGTAAAAGTCCGCCAGTTTGTGCCCTTCGTTTATGCGGAGGGCGGGAGATGTATTCTGTGGATATTTATAGCCGCGTGCGCCGCGCGTGTTTGAAGGACGGCATGTCAGCGCGGGAGGCCGCGCGTTACTTCAATAAAGATCGTAAGACGATTGCCAAGATGCTGCGCCATGAGCTGCCGCCCGGCTATCAGCGTTCAGAACCGCCACGCCGCCCGACGCTTGATGGGTTTGTTGGTGTGATCGATGAGATCCTTCGCACTGACAAAGCCTTGATCAAAAAGCAGCGACACACAGCAAAGCGCATATTCGAGCGTTTGCGCGACGAACATGGATATGCGGGCAGCTTAACGACGGTGACCTATTACGTTCGTGAGCAAAAGCGGCGGACCAAAGAGGTGTTTGTGCCGTTGTCGCATCTTCCGGGCCATGCGCAGGTAGATTTTGGCGAGACGCTGGGTGTGATTGGCGGCGTGGAATGCAAGATCCACTTCTTTGTGATGAGCTTGCCCCATTCGGATGCGGTGTTTGTGAAGGGATATCCCGCCGAGACAACCGAGGCGTTCTGTGACGGCCACGTGTCAGCCTTTGCGTTTTTTGGCGGCATCCCGCAGTCCATTCTTTACGACAACACGAAGATCGCAGTCGCCCGCATTCTGGGGGACAAAACCCGCGTCCGGACCCAGCGGTTCACAGAGTTGCAATCGCATTACCTGTTTGATGACAAGTTTGGGCGGCCTGCGCGAGGCAACGATAAAGGCAATGTTGAGGGGATGGTTGGCTACACCCGCCGCAACTTCATGGTGCCCGCGCCACGCTTTGACAGCTTTGATGATCTCAATGCGCACCTTGAAGCGAAGTGCCTGGCCCGACAGGGCGAGACACTTCGTGGCCACGACAAAACCATCGGCGAGCGCTTGATATCTGATTTGGATGCGCTGATGGGATTGCCCGTTGCGGAGTATGAAGCCTGCGATCACGTCAGCACACGGGCCACATCGATCTCGATGGTGCGCTACAAAGGCAATGATTACTCGGTACCGGTGGCCTATGCACACCATGACGTTCATGTGCGTGGCTTTGTACACGAGGTACTGATCGGTTGCGGCAATGAGGTGATCGCACGGCACCAGCGGTCTTACGCATCCGCGGATATGATCTTTGATCCGCTGCACTTCTTGCCGCTGATTGAGCAGAAGGTTGGGGCCTTGGATCAGGCAGCGCCTTTGCAGGGTTGGGAACTGCCGGACGTCTTCGCGACCCTGCACCGCCTGCTCGAAGCCCGCATGGGCAAACCGGGCAAGCGGGAATACGTTCAGGTCCTGCGTCTGTTGGAAACATTCGACATGGATGTTGTACAGGGCGCAATCAGTCATGCCATTGATCTGGGTGCAATTGGCTATGACGCTGTAAAGCATCTCGTGCTGTGCCGGGTTGAGAAACGACCGCCGAGGTTGGATTTAGAGTTCTATCCGTATCTGCCCAAGGCCAATGTCGCCATGACGCGGCCATCCAGCTACATGAGTCTGATCGGAGGGACAGCAGCATGACTGACGCGCCTCAAATCCTTCTGCACCACCATCTCAAAAAGCTGCGACTGCCAACGTTCCAAGGCGAGTATGCCAAACAAGCGCAGCTTTGTGCGGCCGAGAACAAAGACCATGTGCACTACCTGGCACGGCTGTGTGAGATGGAACTGATTGATCGCGAGCGCCGGATGATTGAGCGGCGCATCAAAGCGGCAAAGTTCCCCAGTACCAAGAGCTTGGATAGCTTTGACTTCAAGATCATACCCAGCTTGAACAAGCCGCTGACGATGGAGCTGGCACGCTGTGATTACGTTGATCGCAAGGAAAACATCATCGCCCTTGGACCGTCAGGCACGGGCAAGACGCACATCGCTTTGGGACTTGGATTGGCTGCATGTCAACGCGGGTTGAAAGTACGCTTCACAACGGCGGCAGCCTTGGTTCATGATCTGATCGAAGCCCAAGATGAGCGGCGATTGCAGCGTCTTCAAAAACAACTGACCAGCCAGAACCTCTTGATCATTGATGAGTTGGGCTTTGTGCCCCTCAGCAAATCCGGCGCAGAATTGCTCTTTGAGGTCATATCGCAATGCTACGAACGCGGATCCGTCATCATAACCTCAAATCTGCCTTTTGATGAATGGACCGAGGTCTTTGGATCAGAACGCCTGACTGGCGCGTTGCTGGATCGTTTGACCCATCACGTCCACATCCTCGAGATGAATGGCGAAAGCTACCGGCTCAAACACAGTCGCAAAAACCGACAATAATCCACCCACAATCAAAGACAGGAAAATGCTGGCCCAAGGGCCAGCATGCGCTCTGGCCCGCTTCAGCTTTGTGAAGAGCACGCGCGCCAAAGCGCAAAACAACATCAAACGCAGTGGCCCCTTTTTATGCCGCGACCTGGCCCACTTTTACTCTGCGATTGACAGTATTGGTACAATAAAGCATTATTGACAGATTGGGAGTGGATTGAATCTTGCCGTTGAACCCGCCAGAAACACCCAATGTATTAACAGAGGTCGCATTGAAACAGCGCCTTGAGACGGGTTCGAAACTCATCATTACATGCAACGTATCGCCAACGCGCAAAGCATCATCATGGTTTGGAGTTTGGACGATGCACGCAGAACATTCCGATGGGACTACGCAAATGTTGGTCACGGCGCGCTCCAGGATGGCAGGTGAAATTTCCATTCGTGAGTTCAAAACCGTGACGGGAATCGTATCTTTTCTGACCGACTGCGGTTTCACCAAAATTTCCTTCCCCGTGGTTGAGGGCGATACCGTGAGACTTCCGCTGGATACTTAAATCTAAGCATACCCAGCAGTAAGTCTGGTGGCCAATGTCCCGCCCCGTCGGGCGAGCAGCGCGTTACCCACAATCCCGACACTTCGATGTTCAGTGTCTTCATTTACTCCGCCGCGCGACCAAGAACTTCTTCGGCCCATTGGTTCAGGCTTTTGCCAGACAACTCCGCCGCGAGTGCCGCCTTGCGGTGTACCTCGGGATCGACGCGAAACATGACTTGACCCGAGAATGCTTTTTGCGGCTCCTTGCCGACCTTTGCGCAAGTCTCAACGTAGTCTTCAACCGCTTCATGAAAGGCTTCCCGCAACGCCTCAACCGTGTCAGCATGAAAGCCAATACCATCACTGATACCGGCGAGACGGCCTGTGAAAATGCCATCTTCATCATCATACTCTATGCGGGCCGAATAGCCTTTGTAGGTCATAATATTGGTCATGGCGTTACTCCGATCCGTTCCAAGAATGCGCGAGCGGCGCGCACCTGATAGCGTTTGGCTTCCTTGGCAGGGTGTGGGCAATGAAACGTCGCAACCACAGAATCAATATCATGCTCCGTTGAAATATTTGGCAAAAACAAGCCATTGATCCCTCATGAGTTTACGAGATCGCGGTGGTGCAAATGGCAGCAAACTCAGTTGACATCACGACCTAACCGCGAATACCACTTCGAACCGACTTTTGATTGAACCGGTCTTCAAAGTATGTCCGGAAGATTTCATTTTCTGGATATTCTAGAGGTGCTTTCCAAACCGCACCAAGGCGCCCAACAAGTCCTGCAATCCAATCTGCAGCCTGCATCGTTTGATAGCGGTGACTTTCGACCTGGAACGGTGGCTCAATTAGGCAGCGCCTAGGCTCGGCTGGATTGTACATCGCTATGGCAGCCTCGGTAATCAACGCGTCACGCTGATCATGCTCATCAAGCGTCAGAATGAAATTTTCATTCGGATCACAGTCTTCCTCACAGTGCTGGTTTAGGCGCTTGATCGCCTCTCTCAACACAATGCGATATAGTTGGTTCGGATTATGTTCTCCTGGCGGGTGAGGTTTTGTACCGCCGACATGAAACAAAAAGCCGCCTAACGTATCAATCTTGTTGAACAATCGGAAGGTGAAACGGCGAAGTTCGGCATATTTTGTAACGTTGGTTACAGTGTAAAGGCTCGCCCCTTTCTTTTCCCAGACCGCCGCATGCTGCCCTGCCCGAGCGATTTCAAAGGCAAGGAGCTCCTGTTTGCGTTGAAAAAACCAAGTCCCGAACCCGCGTACCTGGTCAATCGGTAACGCGAATCCGGCTAAACCAAAGACAGGACTATCATTGTGACGTGGATCTGTTCGGCTAACGTATGGTCCGATGTGTCCAAATTCGTCCAAATACACTATGTAAGTCAAACATATCTCCACAAACACGAAAACCCACGCTTACGCGTGGGCCTCGGAAAGAGGGCAATACAAGCTTGCGCCTCATCCTTTACATGAGGGTTCAGCGTTCCAAAGTCAAGCTTTTTGAAGTCTGCGAGGGACAACCCGCTTCAATTTTGAAGCGCTATGAGTGCGCCAACACGCTTTTGTGACCCCGACCAGAGGCACAGTCTTGACTGCAACCACGGACGACATCGGCTCGAACGTAGCGAGAGACAACTATTGCTGCCCCCAATAGACATAGAGCATTCTTGGGTCGACCAACTCAGGCTTTTTGGTGAAATCGATCCCGCGGCTAAAAACATTCGAACCGTCGGAATCTGTAGTATACTCCGTCGCACTACCTGCAAAAATCAAGCCATTGATCTCGCATGGATTTACGAGATCGAGTTAGTACAAATATCAGAAATCTAAGGCGACTTCAGTCCCTTAGCCAAGAGGCCCTATCACTTAAGGCGGGGCTTGACGGGGGCTATGTTGGCCAGCTCGAACGTTCGAAGTACTCCACGACCATCGCAACCTTGCAGAAGTTAGCTTTGGCACTTGATGTCGATCCATCTGAGTTGATCGAACCAATTTTGATCACCCCCAGTATGAGAGCAAAAACCGTCAATGACGAAACCTCAGATGATCCAAAGGAGTCTGGACGCTCACAGCTGCTTGCTGCGCCATTTCAAGAAGGGTTTGAGCATCGTCAGGGCAATCTTTTCCTCGTACTGATCGACTATCGCTGGAATGACGGATCAACCGTTCGCCGTTGGCTGGTCGATCCTAAGAAGGTCGACTTGTCTGCCGTCATCCTCAAACCTTGCACACCGCTTTAATCAACGCAGATCCCTGCTCAGTATGAAAACCAATCTGAATGGCCCATATTTCCTTCATAGTCGCCATATTCGACCATGATATCGCGTGAGTAGAAGTTCCCAAACCTCCGCCCAACGGGCAGCAAAATGGTTTGGCCGCTCTCGGACACAAATGAACTCGGCCAACGGCTGTGAGATCCGTAAACCCGCGCGATGTATCGGCAGGTTCTGTTTTCGCGGTCACAGGATCGAATACTCCAATCCCACTGCCTTGGATCGTCACGCGGCGTGTAGGACCGACCTGTGAACCAAATCACATGGGTGCGATTGAGCCATTCGTATTCTGGCAGGTTCGTATCAACCTCGCCTTCCCCACCCGGACCACCAAGCTCAACGGGCACTGCAGCGAAGGTGCAAATCCCAAAAGGCGGTCGGCTGGGCCACGGGGTGATGCGGCGGATCATAGTGCGATAAGCTCGCGCGCAGACCGCGCTCGGAGGAAATCCACCCGCCATACAGAGCATAATCGCACAGTCTATATCGTAGGCCTGCGCCTTCTGGGGCGAACTGAGCGTCGTCAAAACACCAAAGAATGCTGACAAAATAAGTCGTTTCATCGGAGACTCCTTTGCTAGGTTTCATCCTATGGTTTAGCATTTTGTTAAATTCTGCAATATATCATATTGACTCAATGTGTCTTTCCGCTTGTACTGGGTCGGACTAGAAGGACTCTCAGGGGGAGAGTCCAAATGCCGATAGCGCGCAATCAAATCTTGATCACACTTGATGGGGTCAAAGACCTTCAAAAGAGGGAAGTTGCATTCCGCTGCCGGTATGAACTCGTGGGGTTCACGGACGATGGCAAGCCGCGCTACCAGTGCATTTACCTACGTGACGGTGAACCGGAAGCCATTCTTGTGTCCACACGGATCACACCGCTCGGCCCGGAAGCACGGTACTTCAACATCTGGCCGGGGCTTTTTAAACACCATCTTGAATTTGGCGACGGGCGCGATTTGCGCTTTGATGCTGACTACAGCATTTCCCTCGAAGGCAACGGCTGACGTTCTAGCGTTTCGCGCGGACGGTTCGGCTACGGCATCTGGGTGGACGTTTCACGGAGCACGTCCTAACTGGGCCACTTCAGAAGATACTGTTGAAGCAGAACCTGTTGCCGTTGCACCAATTGCGCCTGCGGCGGGAGCCTCTGCCCAAGTTCTCGCACTCATTCATCAGACGGCCAACCGCCACCAAAACAATAGGGCCATCGCGCGAGCTGGCCTTTCAACACGGGACTGGCAAGTCTTGTTTCAGGCGATGATTGAAGCGGAGAGCAGCTACAATCCCACTGCCATCAGCCCAAAGGGTGCCTATGGGTTGGGCCAACTGATGCCTGCAACGGCGCGCGAGCTTGGGGTGGATCCGCGTGATGTCTCCCAAAACCTTGATGGCGCAGCACGCTACTTGCTCGCACAATTGGCAGAATTTCGCAGCGTTGATCTGGCCTTGGCTGCCTACAACGCAGGCCCGCATCGTGTTGAGCAGTACTCAGGTGTGCCCCCGTTTTCCGAAACACGCACCTACATCGCACGCATCCACGACATTCGTGAACGGCTGTCGGGCGGAACTTCACAGCCAGCGCCAATCCGCGTCGCCAACACGGCACCAACACGCGCCCCAGTCATTATCGACCTGAACTGATCAAGGACATTTTCATGCCAAGACACCACTCACGATACCTGCCACTGATGGCCGCAGCCATAGCGCTCGCCGCCTCCCCTGCCTTCGCGCAAGACTTGTCACCTATTCAAACGATGCTGGAAACGGTCGAAGCCGCACTCACGGGACCAATTGGCATTGCCGTGGCCACACTTGCAGTCATTGGGACAGGCTTCATGTGCATGATGGGACGGCTGAACTGGGGATGGTTTGCCTCTGTGATCATCGGGATCGTGCTGATCTTCTCAGCGGGCACCATCGTAGATGGGTTCACTTGAACCGATGGCGGAACGATCCCCCCTTTTCCTCGGCCTTGCGCGGCCACCCAAGTATCTGGGTCTCCCTGTCGGATATCTGGTGGTCTTGGCCATGGGGGTCGTTCTGCCGTTTATCTGGACGAAATCTCTGATCTTTTTCCTGATCGGGATTATCGCCTACCCCGTTCTTTGGTTTGTCGCGGATAAAGAACCTCATTTTTTTGAGGTGCTGCGCATCTCTTTCGGCACTGTTCGTTCCACCAAAAACCGCACTTATCACGGGGGTGATAGCTTTGGCGCTTGATGGTGGAACTCTGAGCAGAAATGGCCCTGCAGTACATGAAGCGGGTGGATCAGGCTTTGCCCGTGAAAGCTACCTTGCGGAGCACCTGCCCTATTTTGCTTTGGCAACGGACGATGTGATGGTTCTGCGCGAGGGTGATCTCCTCGCAACCCTTCGCCTTGATGGCCTCAACCCGATGACAACCGAAGATGATCGCCTTGATGCGCTCAAGCGCGCGGTTGCAGCAATCGTCGCCCAAACCGGGAACGCGTTTGGTTTCTACATTCACCGTGTTTCTGTGCCGCAAGACTTGGACCTTAAGCCGGTTGAGGGCGATACCTTCGCATCCCATGTTGATGCCCGCTGGGCCGCCCATATCAAAGGGCTGCGCCCTTCAAAGCGGCAGATGTATCTCAGCGTCATACGCCGGCCCAATCTCGCGGCACGCATCCCGTTCTTGCGTGCACTCGCCCGCAAAGCTTGGGTAAAAGATCGCACGGCGCGTGTCCAAGAACTTAATGAAGTGATGGGCTTCTTTGCGGTGGCCCTCTCTTCGGCAAACCCTGTTCGCTTAACAAAGACGGGCGGTGAATGGCTGGGGTATTTGAATACGCTCAACGCGGGGAGCTTTTCACCTATTGCATTTGGTCAAAGCCCCCTGCCCCTATCTCATACCATCAGTGATTGCCGCGCGACGTTTGATGGCGATGTGGTCACTGTTACCTGTGCCACAACGGGTGCCGTCAAATATGGTGCCCTTTTCAGCATCAAATCCTATCCTGCACTGACAGATGTGACGCTCCTTGATGCCTTGGACCTGCCGCTCGATATCGTGCTGACCAATTCCTTTAGTCCAATCCCGAACAACATCATGGCCGAGCGCATCCAACGGATCATCAGACAGATGCATGCTTCTGATGATGCGGCCGTTTCTTTGCGTGATCAGCTAGCTTTGGCCGCAGACGATCAAGAAGCCGGACGCATCGCCTTTGGCGACCATCACCTTTCCATTGCAGTCTATGCGCCTGATCGCGATACGCTGGAACGCGCCGCAGCGCAGATCAAACGGGTCGGCCAAGAAATCATGGCTGTGATTGTGCGTGAAAACATGGCCCTCAAAGCCACGTACTTCGCGCAAAGCCCGGGCAACTTTGGCTACCGCGCCCGCAAGACGCCGATCTCCTCAACCAACTTTGCTGATTTTGCAGCCCTTCACGGCAGCGTTGAAGGGCGTAGCAATGACAAAAGCCCATGGGGCCAGAGCATTGCCGTCCTGCCAACAGTCGGCACATCAGGCTATCGCTTCAACTTCCACGAAGCGGGTTCTGCAGGCAAAGAACCTACTGTGGGCCACACACTGGTTTTAGGCCGCACGGGAACTGGCAAAACATTGACGACTGCCTTCCTCACCGCGCAAGCGCAACGGATCGGCGCACGCTTGTTCTTCTTTGACAAAGATCGTGGCTTGGAAATGGCAGTCCGAGCATTGGGTGGTCGCTACAATGAAATCCGCGCAGGCGTCCCGACGGGTCTGAACCCGCTTGCCTCTGAAATCGATGAGCGCGGGCGCGCTTGGTTATCTGATTGGTTGGCCACCTTGATCACGCGCAGCGGTGCCCTTTCGGGTGAACAGTCACGCCATATCCAAGGTGCGGTAACACAGAATGCCGACGCGGGCGTAGCTCTACAACGCTTTGCCAGCTTTGAGACATTGTTCCAGTCTTTGGATGATGATGGCGAGCTGCAATCCCGCGTCGCAGAATGGGCCCCTGGCGGGCGATTTGGCTGGGTCTTTGATGAACCAGACCGCGGGCAAAGCCTCGATCTTTCGGGCGACATTGTCGGGTTTGATATGACAGAGATCCTCGACATGACAACCGAGCGTATGGCGGTGCTCTCCTACATTTTCCGCCAAATCGAACGCGTTGTTGAGGACCGCCGCCCCACGATCATCGTCTTAGACGAGGCATGGAAGCTGCTGGATGATCCTTACTTCGGCGCACGTCTGGAAAACTGGCTCGTGACCCTGCGCAAAATGAACTGCGTCGTGATCATGATGACGCAGTATCCCAGCCAGTTGCGCGACAGCCGCGTTGGCAAAACCATTGTTGAAACTGTCCCGACGCAGATCCTGTTCCCTAACGACCGCGCCACCGTGGCCGATTACGATTTCTTGCGCGTGAACGCCAAGGAAGCTGCATTGCTCGTCCAACCCACCATTGGCCAACGCATCGCACTGGTGCGCTCCGCAGGCGACAGCGTCTTTGTCGATGCCGATCTCTCCGCCCTTCGTGACTTACTGCCAATCCTTGGCGGTGGAGCCACGGGCGAGGCCCGCGTGCCAGCAGACTGGCGTTCAAACCCCGATTTCTGGAGACCACAATGAGATATTTCCAACCCCTCCTCATGCTTTCGGCAGTGCTGTTGCTGTCGGCCTGCGCACAATACACCGAGAAAACATCGCCCTGCTTCGGCCAGAATGGCGAGCCTGTGGTAACACGCGCAGCAATATCCTTTGCCGCAACAGCACCTGTCTCAACCACAATTCGCAAAGACTGCACATTCGAAGCCCTGCCGCAGCCAGAATGAGACGCGCCGCAATCATATCAGCCGCGCTTTGTGCCTGCATCCATGCGACCTCGGGCTTCGCCCAAGGTGTCCCGACGCAAGACAATGCCGCAATCGGGCAAACCATCTCGCGCGTGACAGCACTTGTTCAAGACTTGGGAACCCAAAGTGAGAAAGAGGTCGAGCGCTCCTCAATCGCTGACGTACAAGCAGATCAACTCCGCACGCTTGAAGCCATTTCTGCAGCTATGACCGGCCCAGGCTTTGATATCAGCGCCCTTGAAGGCAACGCAGATTTTGGTGTCGCCTCAGTCTATCCCAACACCGATACAAGCCCAATGAACAGCCGCCTCTTTGGCGAGGGGCGCGAAACCGTCGAGATGATGGTTGTGCGTGTGGCAGGTGAATATGCCGGTGCGCCGGGCGTTGCACGGGCAGGGCTTTCCGCCACGCAATGGCGATGCCTATTTCAGGCACTTATTAAACAGGAAAGCCGATTTAACATCACCGCTGAAAGCCATGTTGGTGCTTACGGTCTGACCCAACTCATGCCCGGGACGGCGTCAGACCTCGGGGTCAATCCATATGATCCGATGGACAACCTGCGGGGCGGGGCCCGTTACATCACGACCCAGTTGAACCGTTTCGGAAATATCCCCCATGCGCTCGCTGCCTATAATGCAGGCCCCGGACGCGTGATTGAGTATGGCGGCGTGCCACCGTTTACCGAGACCCAAGGCTACGTGCGCAATATCTCCAAATTCTACAACGAGTACCTCGCGGTTGTCGGTGGTGCGGACGCGCTTGGCACATTGTCATCCTCGGACTTTGCCCTCGCTGAATACGCCAACATCTCGGATGCAGGCGTCTACTATGCGGCAAGCAGCCACGCGACAACAATGCAGGTTATCAACCGCCTACGCGCGATCGTTCTGCAGATCGATACCCAACCAAATGCGAAAGCCGCGTGGGAACTCAATACCTACGCCAAAGCTGAAATCGCCCGCATCCTAAACCTGCGCGTCAGGCTGATGGCAGCCAATCAACAGCGCGAAGCGGCCCATGCCCAACATCTGGTCGCAGATCGCCTATCCGAGCGTGAATTCATGCAAATGGGAGTGCCAAATTGAAACAGCTTCTTCTTTCGGTCGCCGCCATAACGGCGCTCGGCCTATCGTCACCCGCCCGCGCACAAGGCGTTCCGACATTCGATGGATCGCAACTTGGCCAATTGGTCGCTCAACTTGAGCACATGGCTGAAGACCTTAACGTGCAACTGCAACAGCTCGCCACCATGCGCTTGGAACTTGAGACGCAACTGTCTCAACTGCTGAACTTGGAAGCCCAACTCACATCTCTGATCGAAGGCAGCGGGTTAAGCGATCTCTTCGCATCCGTCGAAGAATTCCGCGCCTTGCGGGGCAAACTTGTTGGCCCACTAAATACAGCGCGCTCACTGGCGAGCGGAGACTTTCTGAGTGGCTTTAATCCAGGCGCGGAACTGGAAGCATCGGTTGAACGTGTGCTTTCCGGCAGTGGGTTCACACCTGAGACCTTGAGCACTCTTTCTTCATCGCCACAACCTGCTGACAACCGCATTGCGACGTCCGCAGGCGCCAGCGCCATGTTGTCGGTAGCCGCCCAAGAAAGCCATGCAGAAGCAGGCCAAAGTCTAGAACGTCTTGAAACAATGGTGGGCTTGATCGACGACCAAGACGGATTGAAAGCGGCCGTTGATTTGAACACGCGGGTAACTGTCGAACTTGGGATTATCCTGACACAAATTTGGCGCTTGGAAGCGGCACAGGGTGTCAGCGCAGGACAGCTTGGTGTTGTTGATGCGGCGACATTGGCTGACGAGCGGCGATTCAGATCGATGGCGGTAGACCCATGATGGTCTATACTCCAAGTGCGCTCCGTTCGGCCTTTGCTGCACTTGCCCTTGCGCTGCCGATGTCTGCTTTTGCTGAAACACCTGATTCAACATCCGGTGGGCTCAAGCCATTTACTTCCATGGCAATCAACCCCGAAGAAGAGGGGGCCTGCCGCGTGCCTCGACCGCCAGCAGATCTTGCGGAAACCGCTTATCTGCGCAACGGGTATCGCGCAATTTTGCGTATCCTTGTCGCAGAGCGGCATCTTAAAGCCGAGACCTGCGACTGCCATTTAGGTGAATTCACATGGGACATGGCTCTCGCAGAACTGTCGCGCTTTCAAACGTCTGACAATCCGCGCCTCCCGTTCAAGGTCCTCGACCTCTATGCCATTGCGGATGCGCTCGAGGCTGAGCACGCCGAGGGCTGTTCAGAATAGATGGGAATTATCAGCGATATCCTCGACCAGGTTGATGCAGCTGTCGACAGCGTGGCACAAGATGGCTTCATCTCGTCGGCTGCGGCAGTGGGCAATGTCATCACCGCAGGTGCAGTCCTGCTGCTGATTTTGCTGGGCATCAATGTTGTGATGCAACTCAAGCCCATGACCTTTGGCAGCGCCTTCGCGTTTGGGATCAAAATCTCACTGGTCGCAATCTTTGCCCAGAGTTGGGATAATTTTGACGTCATTTACGGCATTGCAACACAAGTGCCGGACTCGGTTGGCGCATCCATTCTCGCCCTCACGGGATCCGGCGATGAGGCTGGTGTTTATGAGAGCCTCGACAACATGGTGGCCCGCATTACAGCCTATGGTGATACGATCGGTGATCAAGCAGGCTGGGTCTTCGGGGCCGTGCTTGGCGCAATTTTCTTTGTTCTCTCCGCACTCTTCGCAGCCGTCACCGCTGGGATCATCGCGTTTGCCAAGATCGTCTTCGCGCTGATGATCGTGATCGCGCCCTTTATGATCATCACATCACTGTTCAAGCCAACCCAATCCCTTTTTGAAGCTTGGAGCCGCGCGACCATCGGCTACGCCTTGATGCCCGTCGCCGCTGCGGGTGCTGCTGGCATCATCGTTGCGATCGCAGAAGCCATCGGCGATGCGTCCGCCGATCCAGTCGATGTCGAAACGGTGAGCCTCATCTTGCCATTCTTGGTCATTCTACTGCTCAGCGCCGGGATCATGGCATCTGTCCCTTACATCGCCTCCAACTTAACTGGAGTGATGGGCATCGCCTCCAACGCTGTTGGACTGACGGGGCTGGCGCGTCGCGGCATCGTCAACACAAGCGATTACGGCACGGGCAGTGCCACGCGCCTCGCAACGGGCAAATCACCACAAGAACTCCAGCAAGCGGTGAACAGCGGCGTTGTCAAAACGGGCGAAGCAATCCGACGAACACCGGCAACAGCCCTGAACACCGTCAAATCCTTCCGCGCCTCATAACGAAAGCCAAACACCGAAAATGAAAAGTCAAACAAGCCAAGACCAAAGCGACGCCTTTGCAGTGGATTTTATCTACGGCCCGCGCAGGCGCGAGCGGTTTGCCTATTTTGTCGCGGCGGCTGGCGTTCTGGTCGGGCTGGCAGGCATGGTCGCTGGTGCTAGCTTGTTCCCGCTCAAATCGATTGAGACCTTTGTCGTCGTTGTCGACAAAGAAACCGGCCAAATGGACCGCGTCGCTGCCGTTCAAGCACTGTCCTTGTCTGAGAGCGATGCCATCATACAAGCCAACCTTGTCGCCTATGTGGATGATCGAGAGACCTACGACCTGACCGACGGCGAACAACGGATAAATTCCGTTCTTGAACGCTCTGACGGCGATGCCGCACGCACCCTGCGCGAGCTTTGGACCTCGTCCAACGAAGACTACCCCATCGCTGTTTATGGCCGCGATGCCGTCATCGAAGTTGTGATCAAATCTGTGAACCAGATCGAACCTGGCGTGGCTCAAGTGCGATTTACCCGCACCCTGCGGCGCGCACGCGACACCCGCTCGGTGACCCGCAGCTACGTAGCCACTGTTGGCTACGCCTTTGAACCTGAAACCCGCCAGCGCCTGCAAGACGTCTGGGCCAACCCTTTGGGCTTCGTGGTCACCTCTTACCGCGTCGACGCCGAGACTTTGGAGAACTGATCCCTTGAATATCGCTGCCCGTTTGATCTGCGCTGCCGCATTGCTATCGGCGTCCCCCGCTCTGTCCGAGGCCGTTCCACGAAGCGGGTCGCTCGACAACCGCGTGCGCACCGCGACTTATGTTGAGAACCAAGTCTTCGTGATTGAAACCGACTTGCGTCATTCAACGACCATCCACTTTGGGCAGGGCGAACGGTTTGACGCCGTCATTGTCGGCGACACCGAGAGTTTCCAAGTCGACCCGATCCCAGAACTTGGCAATGTGCTGACCATCAAGCCGCATGTGCAAGGTGCCTCAACCAACATGACGGTGATCACTAACCGCCGAACATATTCTTTCCATTTGCGTGAAGGGGCCATTCCGGGTCGCTCAGGTATGTTTTTCGAGGTGCGGTTTCGCTATCCAGAGGATGAGCGTCGCGCGGCAGCGGCCAACACCCAGCCTAAGGGCTTTGATGCACCGCGCAACTACAGCTACCGCGTCGCGGGCGAAGGGGATTTCCGTCCAACCCATATCTACGACGACGGGCGGTACACATACTTCACCTTCCCCGAAAACGGACGCCAACCCGCCGTCTTCAAAGCAGACGAGCAGGGCCGGGAGCGCACCGTGAACTGGACCCAGCAAGGCAACACAGTTCGGGTGCTTGGCGTGAACCAATTCTGGACCTTGCGGATTGGCGATGAGGCCATCTGCGCCTTGCGCGATGACAGCGCAATTTATGTGAGCAACTGATCATGGCTGATGAGAACACACCCGACCTGCAGGACCGCCTCAGCACGTTCAGCCAGAAGGGCAAAGCCAAACGCCGTGGCGGTAATATCGGTGTCGGGGCATTGGCGATCGCGCTTGCGCTTGGCGGGGGTGGCGCCGCTTATTTCTTGGCAACTAATCTGCAAGAAGGATCAGACGGCCTAGAAACGTCTGACGTTGAGACCTTCCAGGACCAACGCACCGGAAATGGCGGGCGGTTGGAATTCCCGCCGGATGAAGCGGAACAGCGGGTTAATGATGCGCTGATCGCTGTTGAGGAAGCACTCGATGTGCCGGCCCCTGCCCCAGCAGCTGAACCCAGTGCAGCAGTGCTTGAAGAAATCGCAAAGCTACGGGAAGCGCTTGCTGCAAGCCAGTCTGCCCGCAACGCCGAAATCCAAGAAGCCGTCTCTGATTTACGAGAGGCGTTTCAGGTTCAGACAGACGCGCTTGAAGCCTCCATCGCCGCCAAAGACACCGAGTTGCAAAACGCGCAGCGGCAGAACGAAGCACGTTTGGCCGGGCTGCAGGCGATGTTGGACGCGGAACGCGCACAACGCGAAGGACTTGAATCCGAAATGGCGCGCGAGGGATTGATAGCAGATCAACGGTTGCTTGAAGAACGCCAGCGGCAGGAGGACGAACAACGTCAGCGTGAAGCGGAACGGGTGGCGCAAGAATTACTTACCGCGCAAATCGTCTCCCCGTCTGTTGTCTATGCCGATGGTCCACGCGCTGCATCAGCTGGAACGACGAACCCAACTGCGACCACCGGAGCAGACGGGCCAACCCTTTCTGAAAATGAACAGTATCTACGGCAAGGCGCACGGCCGTTAGACGTGCAAGAAGCGTCCCAAATGGCCTTCCCGGAGCGAACACTTTCGCAAGGCTCTGTCATTCAAGCTGCCTTGCAAACAGCGATCAACAGCGACCTGCCGGGCTCTGTTGTAGCGGTTGTGTCTGAGCCGGTGCCGGCGTTTTCTGGCGATCAGATCTTGATCCCGCGTGGCTCCCGCCTTTTTGGCCAATACCGTTCTGGGATCGAGTTGAACCAAAAACGCATCTTGATCCTTTGGACACGCGTTCTGACCCCAGACGGGACGTCGATTGAAATTGCGTCCGTTGGCGGCGACCAACTTGGCCGCTCTGGGTTGACTGGGATCGTCGACACAAAGTTTGCTGAACGCTTCGGCGGAGCGGCACTGATCTCCCTCATAGGTGCTGCACCCGCTGTCGCCGCAAATAGCGCCGACAATGAAACAGCCAGCGAAGTACTTCAGGGGGTTTCCGAAGATCTGGAAGACGCAGTTGGATCTGTAATCGCTGAACAGGTCTCGATCTCACCCACTATTTATATTGATCAAGGTGCATCCGTGACCGTCCTCGTCGACCGTGATGTGGTAATCTATTGAACCAGCACCCAAAACCTGCGTCATACTTGGAGCGATATCTTGAGCCGTTCCGCGATTTGCTGCTGCGGGACGACGTCGTTGAAATTGCAATCAACCCTGATGGAAAAATCTGGGTCGAAGCCGCAGGTGACGCGGCAATGCGTCATGAAGGCCAAACCGTAGACCGCAACACCGCCTTCAACATGGCGCAGACGATCGTCGGTGATGCCAATGCCCGCGTGTCAGAAAAGAACCCACTCGTGTCTGGCAAAGTTGAGTATGCTGGCCGACCTCTGAGAGTTCAGGTCGCGGTTCCACCTGCCATCGAACAAGGTGCGTCAATTACGATCCGTCTCTTCGCCATGGCGGGCGTGAAGGGGTACAAACCATCCTATCTTTTTGGCAAAGCTGTCTCGCTCGACCAGTTGAGAGCTGAAAAGATGAAGGACATCGCCAGCCAAGCCGAAGAGAATCTTGAAGCCGCATTAGAGGCCTTAGTACATCAAAAACTGAACATACTGATCAGTGGTGGCACGTCGACTGGCAAGACCACCTTCGCTCGACATCTTCTTACTCATGTCGATGATGGCGAACGGTTGATCACGATTGAAGATGCGTTTGAACTGTTCCCTAGCCAACCCAATACGGTGGCCCTGCTGGCAAGTCGCGGCACTGGCACACAGAGAAGTTCGAACGCGCTTTTGCAAGCTTCTTTGCGGATGCGCCCTGACCGAATTATCGTTGGGGAACTGCGCGGGGGCGAAGCCTTGACCTATCTTGAAGCGATCAACACCGGACACGGCGGGTCAGTCTCAACCATCCATGCGGAAACAGCTGAGCTCGCAATAGATCGTTTAGCCATAATGGTCTTGCAAGCGGGCACGCCACTGACCTTCGCTGAGGTGCGGCAGTACATTCAGAAGTCGATCGATGTCATCGTTCAACTAGGGCGGACAGCCGGACGACGTGGCATTGCTGAGTTTTATTTGCCCAACTAAACTTAATAAATCGCGACGATTCCGTCCCTTCGCTGCGCACCGAATCAACTTGCAGAAAGCGGGAAAAAGCGGCAGTTCGCCACGAGATGCGGAAATGACCGCTTTACTCAAAGTTCAGCCATTTGATATTCACCGAAATCCGTTCTCTCGCAGCCAAATTCGGTCTTCCGGTGGCAGCCAGCTCAAGAATTCAGAGACAAGATGCGAATGCCCGAAGTAGTGCAGCCTCGAAAAGGCCGTACCACCTCGCTCGTCCTGTGAGCGTACGTCTGCGCCGTGGTCGACAAGTGTTTGAAGTAGCCATGAATTGCCGATTTCGGCTGCATAAAGAAATGGGGTCAGTCTAGAGGATCCAGCAGGTGCATTCACATTCGCGCCTGCATCAAGCAAGAGTTGCACGATTTTACGCAAATCGGTGCAATCTCCTTTCGAAAAGTGTTCCGCCATCTCAGGAAGGACCGCCAACTCGTCTGGGTGGTAACGTGTGGCTGACCGAGCTCGAGCTTCTTCGTCGTGAAATGGAGAGCTTGTTTTGCGCAGAAATGCGGGCATTTCGGGGCCGCTGCCATGCTGCAAAGCTGCGCGGGCCATTGTCATCGGATCAACAAAATGGCTGACGGTTTCGTAGAGCGCCGTTTGCTGGTTTGGACCAGTAACTTCGACATCCGCCCCTTTTTCAAGGAGCCTTTGTACGTAGTCTGAACTTCCCAAACTAATGGCCATCAATAGCAGAGATTTACCGCCTTTCGTTTTGGCGTTGATTGTATCTGTTGAGGTCACCGGGAGCAGCGCTCGCACGCAGGCGTCATCGTGGCCCTGCAGTGCATTCAGGAGCGCTGACCCATTGTTCCGGTCTAAGGCATCGGGATCAGCGCCGGCGCGTAAAAGTTGCCTAACCTTTTCGACCTGACCGAGATTAGCAAAGAGTGAAAGTTGCGGTGTCGGAGTCGGGCCGTATCCCTTAATGACGCGGTTTGGGTTGCGTAAATCTGGTTTGCGCTCTTCCCATTCCGGCATAATCAACAGGTAATTGCTAAGAGGGTCGGCATTGTCAGCCGGCTGCGCCTCTGGAAAAAGCTCCGGAAAATCCCTGGAAACAGACAGATCAGCATCCGGACTATCTAGATCCAACCCCAAGCCATCACACCACCCTTGCCACTTCGCAAGAACACGTCGCTTTCCGAGTTTGCTGGCAAGGTTAAGGATATAGTGCAGACAGCTCTTCATCTGGGTCGCGCTGCGAAATTGAAACCAATTGGCGGCGGTCTCAAAGGCGTCAAGTGCATCGTCATATCGCCCCATCTGGGCAAGATATCGCCCGCGATAAAAACAGAGACCGGCAAGGCGTTGTTGATCGTGCAGAGAATACTCGAGTTTTTCAAACAATGCCTCAAGCCTAAGAAAATCCCCATCCAATTTTGGTCGCCGAGGATCCGTGAGCTTCGCAATTTCATTTATGGTGCGGTCGTCGGAGGCACTTAGGCCGCAGGTCTTCAAATACCTTGGCGATTGCGCAACATCTAAGAGCGCCGACTGGATTGCATCGAAATCAAACGGCAGCTCATTCCCCTCTACATGGTTGCCGGGATCAACCAAGCAAAATTCGCAGTATTTCTGGTAGATCCGTGCAGCAAGCAGCGCTCGTGCGAATTTACGGTCCCAGTTTTTCATCAATGCCAGTATTGTAATGATTTGCGGGTCATGTTCGCCTTTGGACCAGCGTTTGATCAATCTTTCCCAGTTTTCTTGCCCTCTGCTCAGCCCGGGCTTGCCTTGGATTTCTGCCGCAAGGGATGAAAGACCATGGTCTTTCACACGCGATTGCCACAAGATTCTGGTCGCTTGGTTGGGTTTTCCAAGTATTTCTCGTGGGTCAACACCTGTTACGGAAAGCACATTTCGGAATAGGTCTTGGAAGCATCCATATGCAACTCGGTCAAACACGCCTCGCACCACTTCAGCGGGTAATGCTGAGCAGTCCAGCCCAAGGCATAGTGAAATGTGTTCCTTCAGCGCATCCAAGAAGTCGGTCGCGCCCCAAATGTCATTGCCATTTGCTGTGTGAAAATCCGCCAGATGCTCTTTCAGCAGTTCATTCGCGGCTTCGGGGGACACCGGTTTGCCCTTTCGCAGGCGTTGAAGTTCCTTCTTTAGCGCCTCTTCGTGTTGGTCATCGACATGCGACATCGCGCGGATCAGGAACGCGACGATCTCGGATGGCTGCGGAATAGGGGAAATACCTTCGGTCATGCCATCAACCCCTGATTTCGACGTAGCCTTGCGAGTTCGGATTTCACATTCCGGGAGGCGCGCACATCGCTTGGGGTTTTGGAAAAAACGAGCATGCCGCCTTCGGGCAGAAACAGCTTCCCATGCTTCTTGCCGCTTACAAAACGTGCCCCTGAATTTACGGCGTCGGAAATTACCTTGTTCAAATCTTTGTCTCGGGATTAGTACATGTCTCACCTCGATAACGGGATGGTGGCGTTACCACCATCCCGACCAATTTATTTCTTAGAGCTGCTACGGTTGGAGCTTTTTGCAGCAGCACTCTGAGCACGTGCGGCGAAACTGCCTTTTGCTGTTTGCCCGCCAGTCTTTGGGGCGGTTGCGGATTGAATACGTCCCGCAGCTTTCGAGTTCATGGCTTTGGTTTTTGACATCCTGTCTTCCTTTCGTGTTTGAGGATGTCTTAGGAATACGGAAGTTATACCGCGCTAAACAGAAACAAGGTCGGGACACGAACCGGATATTTTGCTTCAACCATAGTGAATGCGGCTAATCATTTACTTGAATGAGTTCAAAAATGTGCAGCTTGCACATTTCTGCAAAGTTCGGTCTCTGCGCATCGCAGTCGTCGGAGCAGTTTACAGCATCAGACACTCTGGGTTCGAAGGGTGAATTCGCTACGGCTTTCCTGAACGACCGCTGTTGGTCGCTACAACAGTCTCTATTACCCTAACAACTCCTCGATGAGCTCTTCCCTCATATCCAGCGTTCTGTCCCAAGCCCTTGGTACATCCGCCTCGCGGTTGAGCGTCTCAGGCTGGGGCTTTTGCTCCATCTCAATCCCTTCAGCCATGACCCGCATCCCCCGCGCCTCACGCCGTTCTGCACGATCTCTTGCCGGCGCATGGCCCACGGTATCATTCGCCCTCTGCGCTCTGTCCTCGTCACCCCCAACACCCCATGGCCCCACGCCTTCCACACTTGGCGGAAAAGGAAACGGCTTGTCTTTCTGTTTGGCGTCCATCGCCTTAAACACTGGGTCATCAAAGTACTTGATCCGCTGCGCTTTTATTGGATGTTGTGGTGACGCGAGGATGATCACCTCATCAGGGTCCATCAGCCGCGCCTCGGTTTCTGACAACAGCGGCCGCTCTTCCAGTCGCGCTGACGTCGAAGTCGCGCCCAGTATCCCTTTGTTCCGCCCGTACATGCGCGTAACCGCCTCACGCGTTGTGCTACCCACGGCAGCCGACACCTCTTTCACCGTGCGTTGGTCCCGCGGTGTGATGTAAAGCTTCAGCCCTGCCCCGTTCTCCAGACTTTCACGTCCCTCGGGCCCATATATCCGATCCAAGGATGCAAGCGACTGCGCGATCATCGCTACCCTGCCGCCGTAGCTCGCCAGCGAATGGATCGCGCGTTCCAGATACGGCATCGCGCCCATCTGTTGGAATTCATCAATCATCATCATGACAGGCCATGGCTCATCTGGCCCCGGCTCTTTCAATCTGATGGATGCAATCAGATCAGCGAACATCAGGCGCAACAGTGGTGCCAGCGTCGCGATATGATCCTCAGACACCGCAATATAGAGCGACTGCGGCGTCTTGCGGAACGTCGCAAAGTCAAAATCGCTGTCCTGCGTGGCTGAGCGCACCGCAGGATTGTCCCACTGCTTTAGCCCAGCCGTCATCAGCGCCTGAATATTCGAGGTCAGCAACCGCGATGACGCACTTGCCGCATTGGTCCAAAGTTCGCGCAGGATGGTTTCTTCGGCCTCGTCTGCATAGGTTTTGTATTGCGCATTCTTGTACTCACCGCCCGCAACGATCTTGTTCACTTCGCCAAGGTTTGCCGTCCCCCGCTGGATCGCCAGCAGACAGGCGGCCACAAAGATCGACTTGCCCGCTTCAGAGAACGTATCCAGCGTCTTGTTATCCTTATCGAGGAACAGATCGGCCAAGATGCTGACTTCGGTGAACCGCTGCGCAAAGGTTGGTGCTTTGGCGATGCGCGACAGCGGATTGTAGCGATGCGTGGCATTGGACCAATCAAAGGGGCTGAAGCGATAGACCTCATCTCCATTGAGCGCGCGCAAACGAGAGGTTTTCTCAAAGTTCTCGCCTTTGACATCGAGCACCACAACCGAGCCTGCGAAGGCCATCAAGTTCGGTATCACGAAGCCAACACCCTTACCGGCCCGCGTTGGGGCCACCATCATCACATGCGGAATGGCCGCGGAGGAAATGAACCCGCCCTTTGACCTTGGCAGTCCGAGCTTGCCGCAGACAAACCCCTCCCCTGGTTCGTGGAGCATGTCGTTTTTCATAAGCTCGGCTTTGGTTTGCCAATGGGCTGAACCATAGTCATCGCGTTCTTTCTTCCAGGTCCATGCAAGCGCAAGACCACCGAGCCCGAGGGATCCAAAGCCAACGGCACCGTAAGCCACCTTGAACGCTTCGGGGTGTGCCGCGCGCAATCCCGTGCTGGCATTCCAAACCGCCAACATGTCGAAATTCCCAAACCCCGTGCGCAGCGCCAAGGTTAGATAGAAGCTGGCAACGATTGTCCCGAGGATCGCGCCGCAGATTGCGCCAAAGGGCAGGGCAGCCCAAAGAGGAAATGCTTTGTTCATCTGTTCATCCTCGCTCTAGAATTCCATATCGTCGTCGAGACCACGATCGCGCCCGAGATCTTTGCCCAAGGCCTGAGCCTCTTGCTGCCCTTTGAGCTGCGCCACTTCGGTTGCCTTGTCCTGCTGCAGACTGGATGCGCGATCGGTGAACACTTGGTCGCCGGTTTCTTCGAAGGTCATTTCCAAGAATTCTTGCGTGACGGTGATCTGATCGATCTTGCTGGGCAACACGTCATCAAGGACTTCATAGTTCCCACGCCGCAGCTCGCCGAGGCCTTCCTCACCCAGCTCTTTGAACAACTCGGCCTGCAAGGTGCGCTCAACGGTTTCTTCTTGGGCTTCCGACAACTGCCCGTCGCGCAGCATATCCGCCAAATCCTGCAGATAGGTATTGGGGCTGCGATCATCCTCATCAATCAAAGGCAGGTCTGCCGCTTCTTCCTCTGCAAGGCCGAGTCCAATTGCGACGCCCAGTTCTTTGGCCCGCTCGGTCAGGGCTTCCATAACCCCGTCCACACGTTCCAAGGCCCTATCGAGTTGCTCATCACTGGCACTCTCGACCGTCAGCCCGTCTTTGCTCAAGACGGCATTCATATCACGCTCAACCCAGTCCTGCGCCATGCCATAATTCTTGGTGCCGCCAGCTGTGATGCGTGCAACCAGCTCATTGCTGTCCATGCCCGCCTCATCGGCCTGCGCGAGAACACCCTTCAAAGCGTCGTCATCGCCAGATTGCAGCGCTGCAATCAGAACCTCGCTTCCAGCACCGGGCGGATAGGGTTCTTCGAGCTGCTTGCCAAACCGCGCCCGCAGTTCTGGGTCCGGCACCATCTGCGACAGATCCGCGATGACCGGCGCGGCCTTGGCCTCGAACGCGGCGCGCTCAGACACATCAAGCTCTTCGGCCTTTAGCCGCAGCGCCTCAATCGTGCGCTCAGAATAATCGATGGCATCACCGACGGTTTTGATGTCCTTCATATCGATCTCTCCTTCGGTGAATTTCCATGGGGTGCCTGTGCCGAGGTTCTCCGCCATGCCGCGCACCGCGCGGGCGATATGGCGCTGGTCCATGCGGTCCAACAGATCGGCAAATTCGGTGTAGTCTTTGGCAAAGCCCACGACCTGGGCTTGTGCGACGGCTGACTCCTCGGCGGTCATGATGATCTCGCGCGGCAGACGCGCTTCTTCTTTGGCGCGGTAGATTTCCGCGAGGCCTGCAGGCTTCTCAAAGATGCCGCGCTCAAGCCGCGTGGTGGCGTCCAACATGACGCCATAACCTTCCGCGATCTCGGCCTGCTTTTCGCGCATCAGCTGCGGCGACATCACACCCTCGGCCCAGCAAGAAAACCACGTGCCCTGATCGAGGCCTCGATTGTTCAGAATGATGTGGGCGTGTTTGTGGGCTCGGTCATCGTGCACGGCGAGGACGTAATCCCACTGATCGCCATACTCACCGCTCTCGAAAAAATGCTCGGTCCAATCCATCGCGATGTCGCGCACCTGATCGACAGTGACGTCTGTTGGGAATGACAGCAGCATGTGCGAGGTGAACCCAAGCTTGGTCGATCCGCGCCATGTCTCGGACCAGGCCTCGATGATATCTGACTTCTGATCTTCAGACAGCACCGCGTCATCGGTCAGCGCGTTGGTCATGGTCGAATAGGTGTAGACGGCCTTGTCATTGATATAGGCAAGCTGGTTGCCAAGAGAGGCTTGTGTTTTGCAGCCCCCTGCCCTGATCCGCTTGAACACAGCCGCGCGGCTCTGGCCACTGGCGGCCTTGGCGACGTTGCGCGCCGACATCGAGCCCACGCGTCCAAAGCAGCGCCCCTGCCGCCGACCCGCGATACGCGCATCAATCCGCGCCGCTGCTTTGCCCCGGATCCGCTCATCCTCCCAGAGCTTGCCCATAACGGAACTGTAGAGGGCAAGCGGATCAGCCATTGGAGATGTTCCGATCAATCACGGCCGCACCCGCCTGCAGCGCAGCTCTACCGTTCGGAGCCAAAGCCGCCGACGACCGCGCCCCTTCGCGACCGCCCTCCCCGGCCACCAAGCGCAGCCCCGATGTCGCGCACGCAGGGTCATCTCGATGCGCGCGCAGGGCTGCATCCCCTTCTTCCTTTAACGGCCAATCCTGCTTGCGCCGGACCTGCGCTGCATCCTTCATATGGCCAAGCTCACGGCTCATGCACTGCGCAAGATCAAGCAACTCAACCAGCAAGGCCCGATCCTCTGGCGACACAGACACCTTGCCGCGATGCACCGCCTTTGCGAGCGCCAAACCCGCGTCGCTGACGTCCTTGGCCTGTCGCCAACTGGCGCAGAATTCAGCAACCAGATCGCGCGGCACATCAAGGAACCCACACCGTCCGCGCAGCACTGCATTGAGGGCTTGGGAGCGGTTGGCAAAACCACGTGTCTGCCACTCTGCATCAAAGGCTGCGAGCTCTGACGCTGAGGCGCGGAAACTGACCCGCTCAGAGGGATCACGCACCGCCAGCCCCTCGCCCTTCACTTCTTTTGCAAGCCGCGTCACATGCCTACGAGAGACGCCATAGGCTTCCGCCAATACCTTTGGGGTTTCACCTGCATGGTATCGCCGCGCCAGTTCAATGCGCTGCTCCAGCTTGAGGCGTTTTGGTCTTCCTGTCTTCATCACAAGCGTACCTCGCCACATCCAAAATCAAATATCCGACGGCGCGTGCGGGGCAGCGTTTGCTTGCAAACGCGCATCCATGTGGTGGTGGTTTCACTGTTGCGTGGCACGCTCTCAGACCCCTCGGACAAATGTCGCAGACAAGTGGCATATCCTGCCAACGTCCTTCTCTTCTCTTTCCTTCATATATCAATAATACATATTGCGCAATTTATCTTTTTGCATGAGTTCAATTTCTATGCGCTTCACGCCGCCTGCCAAAAGCCACACCAACCATCAGAAATATTCTGACTGACCCTATTGGCAGCTCGCACAAAGCGAGCGCGGGCCTTCACCTACAAAACACCACTCAAGGGTCTACGCCCCCAAGGCGCATCAAGTGATCAACATGAAAACAGCAAGAAAGCTGACGCCCGATCGCGTCGGTGTCAGCTTCTGCAACTGCCTGTCTGGGGCCTCCCACAGGAGGTCGCCCTCCCCTGCGGATCACTCAATCCGCAGGGGTATCTGGCTCAATGAGCCAGATCCTGAGAGCGCAAATCTGCGCAGCGA
>TARA_R100000789_G_scaffold99759_2_pt1 | contig 36087 bp, 34 predicted proteins | sample TARA_R100000789 | Tara Oceans TARA_R100000789 (sample SAMEA2623403) | marine metagenome | biome: marine biome (ENVO:00000447); feature: mesopelagic zone (ENVO:00000213); material: "saline water (ENVO:00002010), including plankton (ENVO:xxxxxxxx)" | depth 450 m
ACGCCGGGCAGGACGCGCTGTTGCTAACCTCTTCGGCAGATGTTTTCTACAACACGGGTTTTCTGACCCGGTTCTGGGAAAGCCCCGCGCGACCGTGGTTCGTGATCCTGCCGCAAACCGGCGCACCGGTGGCGGTGATCCCCGAAATCGGCGCGCATCTGATGGCAGCGTGCCACACCGGCGAAATCCGCACTTGGCCCGCCCCGGATCCACAGGACGACGGCGTCGGACTGTTGACTGACACGCTTGCGGGACTTGTCCCGGAACAAGGCCGCATCGGCTTGCCGATGGGATTGGAAACCAGCCTGCGGATGCCGTTGGGGGACTATCTGCGCCTAGCCACAGCCCTTGCCCCGCGCGACTTTGTCGATGCCACCGAAACGGTGCAGCGGGTGCGTGAGATCAAGTCTGAACAGGAAATCGCGGCGATCCGAACGATCTGTACCATCGCCGGGCGCGCCTTTGATGCCGTGCCGACCATCGTCGCCACCGACCGGCGACTGGACAGTGTGTTCCGGCACTTTCAGGTCGCCTTGCTAGAGGCGGGCGCGGATTGGGTCAGCTATACGGCGGGCGGCGCGGGTCCGGGCGGTTACGGCGATGTGATCTCTCCGGCGGCATCAGTCCCGCTGCATCGGGGCGATATTCTGATGCTGGACACCGGCGCGGTGAAGGCCGGGTATTTCTGCGACTTTGATCGCAATTTTGCCATTGGCCCGCCGCCTGACGCCGCCCGCCGCGCGCAAGACGCGCTATATGCGGCGACGGATCGGGCGCTGACAGATCTGCGCCCCGGCATGACCGCGCGTGATGCGCACCAGCTTTTGACGACAAGCCTGCGCGCGCAAGGGGCCACGCCCTGCAGCGGTCGGCTAGGGCATGGTCTGGGTGTGACGCTGACCGAATGGCCCTCTTTCACGGACCGAGACTCGACAGAACTGCGTGAAAACATGGTGCTGACACTGGAACCGGCGGTCGAAATCGGACCGGGCAAGATCATGGTGCATGAAGAAAACATTGTCCTGCGCGCCGACGGGCCAGAGCTGTTGTCCCCACGCGCACCCTGTGACCTGCCGGAGATCGAGATATGAGCAGCTTTCCCTATACGTTGTCAGACACCGGCGGACCCGCATTGGGTTTGATCGTCCTGCAAACGGACGAAACGATTGAGGGCGATATTCTGCGGCTATTCCGGGGCATCCCAGTTCGGATCTACGTCAGCCGCGTGCGCGCCGGGGCTGCCGTCACGCCCGCGATGATCGCCCAAATGGCGCTGGACCTGCCAGAGGCCGCATCGATGTTGCCGCAGGCAACGCGCTATGGGGCGGTCGGCTATGGTTGCACATCCGGTACAACACTGATCGGGGTCGACCGGGTGGCGGAACTGGTCCAATCGGGCTGCAAGACCGACGCCGTTTGCGATCCCCTAAGTGCGGCACGGGCAGTCTGTGCGCATCTTGACATCCGCAGGCTGGGGCTGGTTTCGCCTTACCGCGCCGACGTGGCGCAGCCGGTCAGTGACGCCTTTGAAACAGACGGTCTGAACGTTACCTGCGCCGTCCATTTCGGCGAAGAGGTCGAGGCGAACGTGGCGCGCATCACCCCCGACAGCGTGATCGCCGCCGCGCGCGAGGTGGCCCGCCACGGCGACATTGACGGGATCTTTCTGTCCTGCACCAACCTCAGGACATTGGACGTGATCGGACCGCTGGAACAGGAACTGAGGGTGCCGGTCTTTGGCAGCAACCTTGCGCTGGCATGGGCCATGGCACGCGCCGCAGGACTGCCAGACATCCCGATTGGCGCGCTTGACCCGGTCGACACTGCTGATAACCGATCTGCCGGGGCGGCGCTACCTGCGGCGTGACCAACCCGCCCCCTCTTCAAGGACCACCGACGTGACGACGACCAAACCAACGCTTGTGATCGGGGCCGGGGTGATCGGTGCGGCCATCGCGCTGGACTTGCAAAAACGCGGCCATGACGTGACGCTGATCGACCGTGACGCACCGGGGTGCGGCGCGTCGTTCGGGAATATGGCGTCAATCGCGGTGACAGAATTCATGCCCGCCTCGCGCCCTTCGGTCTGGCGCCAGATGCCCGGTTGGCTGCTAGATCCCGAAGGGCCGGTTGCGGTGCGCATGGGTCACATGCCCCGGCTGGCACCATGGTTCTGGCGGTTCCTGATGGCGTCACGCCCCGCAACCCTGCGGCGGCTGGAGGCGGCGGGTGCTGCGCTGTGTGAGCGCGCGCTTGGCGATACGCAGGCCTTGTTGCGCGAGTTGGGTTCCGAGGATGACCTTTCGGACACCGGATGCCTTGCGCTTTATCAGGATGCCGCTGCATTCCGCGCCGACCGCGACCATATCGAGATCCTTGAACGGTTCGGGTTTGCCCATGAAGTGATTGGACAATCCGCTCTGCGGGAGCTGGTGCCGGAGATCTCAGACGACATCCAACAGGCGGTGATCCTTCCCGACAACCGATCATTGAAAGACCCCCACCGCTATGTCACCCGAATCGTTACCCGGTTCGAGGCGCTTGGCGGCACGATCCTGCGGGCCGAAGTCGCGGGCTTTGACCGTGCCGACCGTATCACCGCTGTTCGGTTGGCAGATGGCCGCACGCTGGAGGCCGGAACCGTCGTGCTGTGTGCAGGGGTTTTCACCACCTGGATGGCGCGCTGGCTGGGGGAACCGATCCCGCTGGAAACAGAGCGCGGCTATCACACCCAGATCATGGCCCCCGGATTGCATCTGGACCACGCGCTGATCTGGCCCGCCCGCGCCTTTATGGTGACACCCACCGCAGGCGGCATTCGTGTCGGCGGCACCGTGGAAATGGCTGGACTGAACACGCCACCCGACTGGCGGCGCGCAAGGATTACAGTGAAACATGCGCAAACCGCCCTGCCGAACCTGTGCGTGACCGAGGCCACGGAATGGATGGGCCATCGCCCTGCCCTGCCCGACACGGTACCGATCCTGTCAGCCTCGTCCAAAACCCCCGGCGTGTTTTACGCCACGGGCCACGGACATCTGGGCCTGACGCTTGCGGCCACCACAGCAAAACTGATGGGACAGTTAATCGACGATGAGCCCCCGGTGGTAGACCTGCACCCCTACCGCATCACCCGTTTCTAAGGTCAGCCGCACCGGCAAGCGGAGGCGTTGTCCGCACTCGCACCGCGGCGGGGCGGTTGGCGATTTGTCCCGCCAGAACCGACCCCAACACAATCACCGCACCCGCGATCTGCACCGGGGTCAACGCCTGTCCCAGCCAGAGCCAGCCCAGCAGAACCGCCGTCACCGGGCTCATCATGCCCAGCATCGACACGGCGCCCGGCTCTAGCCGCGCAATGCCGCGGAACCACAGCCAATAGGTTGCTGCCGCGCCGATCAGGCCCAGCCACGCAAGCCCGGCAACGTTCAGCATACTCAGCGGCGGCAACGGGGGTTCCAGCAGCAGGGCCAGCGGCACAAGGATCAGTCCCCCGGCCGTCAACTGCCACGCGGTATAGCTGAGCGGGGGAACGGGCGGTTGCCATTTGCGGCTCAGTACTGTGCCCGCCGCCATCGACGCCGCACCGCCCAGCCCGGCGGCAACCCCCAGCGGGTCAAGGCTAGCCTCTGGCCCCAACAACAGCAGCGCCACACCTGCGATGCCACAACCCGCCGCCGCAACCGCCCCTGCCCTGATCGGGGTGCCCAGCCAGCCGCGCGCCATGGCGATCACCATTATCGCCTGAAACGATCCCAGCGTCGCTGCCACGCCACCCGGCAGGCGGTAGGCCGCCACAAAGAGCAACGTCCAGAACAAGGCAAAGTTCAACGCGCCCAGCGCAAAGGTCCGGCCCAGCCAAGCGCGCGGTGGTAATCGGCGGGTCAGGGCCAATAGCAACAGCCCCGCAGGCAAGGCGCGCAGCATGGCAAGGGTCACGGGATGATCGGGCGGCAATGCCTCTGTTGTGACCAGATAGGTGCTGCCCCAAATGGTCGGGGCAAGCGCCGTGACAAGGATATCGGTGGTACGGGTCATGTCAGTTCTCTTCTCTGGTCACCACAGGCGCGCATGCAGGATGCGCGGTGAAACCGCAATTGGGTCCAGCCCGATATCGCGCAATATATGATCGGACATGCCGTGCAGCTGTCGGCGGACGATCCGGGGCGACGGCGGGCTGTCGCGACTGAACAGGGGCATCACGCGGCCTCCTCTGCCGCGCCGGATGCCATGCGGGCCGCGATCCGCGCCACATGCGCGCCCTGAAAGCGCGCGCCATCCAGATCTGTTGCGGTCGGTTGCAATGACCCGTCCGCCCCGGCGATGGTCCCCGCGCCATAAGGGGTGCCGCCCTGAATGCCCTCGGCCGAGGTTTGTCCGGCAAAGGAATAGGGCAGACCGGCGATCAACATTCCGAAGTGCATCAACGGGACATGCGCCGACAACAGAACCGCCTCATGCCCGCCGTGCTGTGACCCGGTCGAGGCAAAGACCCCCGCAACCTTGCCGACCAGCGCATTGCGCGCCCACAAGCCGCCTGCCTGATCAAGGAATTGCTTCATCTGTGCCGCCATCATGCCGAACCGGGTGGGCGTGCCAAAGAGAATGCCGTCATAGTTGGCCATGTCCGCCGGCGCGGCAACCGGCGTCATGTCCGGGACATAGCCGGCAGAGCGGCGCACCGCCTCGGGGACCGTCTCTGCCACGCGTCGAATGTCGACGGTGGTGCCGGGCACACTCAGCGCGCCTTCGGCCTCGGCGCGGGCAAGATCTCGAACGTGGCCGTAGCTGGAATAGTAGAGGACAAGAATGCGGGTCATGATGTTTCTCCTGCGTAGGATTGCGATGCACAGAAGATCGGTCCGACGCGGGCCGGGAATAACCCGCCCGTTTGCAAGTCATTCTTTACGCAGATTGAAGAATGCGGGGCCACCACGGGATTCGGGCGTTGCCTAACGCTTGATGCGCCAGACCAGCGCGGTTTCGTACCCAGCCGCCTCCAGCATTGCCGCCTTGGACCGCCAGGCCGCCGGACACACCACAAGCGCGGCATCGTTCTGCCGTTGGGCCAGCGCCGCCTCTGCAGCCGCGAAAAGATCATGCGCGCCTTTGCCGGTCCCCTCGGTGTGATCCGGATCTTGCAAATCCTCGTGGTGGAAATCGTCGATGAACCCGGTTGCGGCAATGTCGTGGGCGGGCGGGAAATGCAGCGCGGTGGCGGGCTGTGAGATCACATATCCCTCTACCTCTCCCTCCGGGGCGGCCACAAACATGTCGCGATCCGGCAAGGTCAGGCTGCGGGCCATCCAACTGCCAAACCGGGCATCCGCATCGGGATGAGGTTTCCAGAAGACATTCAGATCCAACAGGATTTGCCGGTGTTCGGCGCTCAGCCCTACGATGGCGGGAACATCCGCCTCTGTGGCCTTGCGCACAGACGCCGCCGCTGCCTGCGTGCGCAGACCCGTACGCGCCAGATACAGTGTCAGGGGGGCATAGTTCCGATCCGTCTGAACCGACGCCCATGGCCCGTCGACGATGGACGAGGCCACGAGAACCTTGGCGCCCGCCTCTATCAAGTCGTCCTCTGCCGCCGCGAACAGGATTGCCCGCGTGTCATCCGGCGCGCTGTCGGACACAAAGCTGTCTTCCATGATCAATCCCGGCGCACCAAAGTCCCCTGCGTAGATCGGCGGCACCGGCAACAGGATGGTATGGATCACCCCGACCACCGCCCCACCTGCCTCAGCCAATAGCCATCGTTGCCGGAACGGCGGGTTGTCACTTTCCATCGCCTGCTTGATCGCAGCGGAGATTTGGGCGCGGGCATCCGCCTTGAGCGTCCACAAGTCGGGGTCCGTCATCTGCCTTTGCTCTGCATCACGCATCAGCAGATCAGTCAGAACGTCCAGATCGGCCATGGCGGCGGGGCGGACTGAGGGGGACATGGGCGCGCTCCTTGGGTATACGTTTGGGTAGTCTTAGGCAAAGATCGCCCAACCCGCCAGTGCCGTCCCCCGATCTCTTGGGACGGCAGGGGCCGCGACGCGGATCAATCCAGCAGTTCACACACGATGCGCCGTCTCAGCTGCCCAGCGCCTTTTGCAAATGCTCTAAAAAAGCATTTACCCGTGCGTCCATACCAAGGCGTGACGCGGTAACAGCAAAGATCTCTGGCCCCGGCAATTCATGGTCGGGCAGCACCCGCACCAGATCGCCGCGCCCTTCTGGCACGTCAGACACAAAATCCGGCAGTGTGCCAATCCCCTGTCCGGCAATCAGCAGATCGCGCAGCACAAGGCTGCTTCCGACGCGAACCACAGGGTCAATGTCAACCGGCACCATGCCGTCAGGACCGGTCACGGTCCAGCGGGTCAAATGGTCCGCCATCAGAAACCCCAGCACCCGGTGCCGGATCAGATCCTGCGGCGCCTGCGGCGTCCCGGCCCGGTCCAGATAAGCAGGTGCGCCAAATATCCGCTGCCGGACGTGGCCGATGCGCCGCACGATCAGCGCCGAATCCGGCAGGGTCGGGCGAATGCGGATCGACAGATCAAACCCGCCCTCGACCATATCCACCACCCGGTCGTCCAGCGACATGGTGAACCGCAGATCCGGAAACCGGTCCAAGAACCCCGGCAGCATCGGCGCAATCACCATCTGACCGAACGACGCCGGCACATTGATCCTGAGATGTCCTCGCACGCTGCCCGTGCCCGCGCGAATGCGATCCTCGACCTCATTCACGGCCTGCAAGAGCGCGCGTGCTTCTTCGTAATAGTGTCGCCCCTGATCGGTCAGCGACATCGCCCGCGTAGTCCGTGTCAGCAGTAGGCAGCCAAGGCTTTCTTCCAGCAGTTTGAGTTCACGGCTCAGCAGGGCTGAGGACACGCCCAGATCCTCTGCCGCCCGGACAAGGCTGCCGCGTTCGACAATGCGGCAATAGGCATTCATGACCGACAGCTTGTCCATTCCGGCGCTCCGCTTGCGGGCCGTGGCCCCGCGTCGATGATAACGGCGTGCAGAATGCCATATCCCGTCAGGATGCCAAGGCCGCAAGACGCCAACATGTCGCCGAACCCGGAGTCGACATCTGCCCCGCGTCGGCAGAGCTGCTGCGCCTCAGGATCGCCCGACCCGGACCACTCCCGAGTGTCCCGGAGTGTCCTGACATCCGTCCTTCGGGCCCGCCTTCATGTTCGTTGCTTGGCGGCCTCGGTCGTGGATGGTCAGTTCAAGTGGGGTGTCATTCTCATCGTACACCCCCAAAAACAATATCGCGCCGCCCTGATTTGGTCTGTCGACCAGTTGCGCGTCGCTGCGTGTGGTGCGTTGCGATTGTCGCCGGGTCCATGTGAATAGCTTGTGATACTTGTCGGCGATGATCTTAGCTTGATCCGCCCGCGCGCCCAGATCGACCAGTTCCAACGGACCGGTCTGCAAATCGTACAGCAGTGGGTGAAAGCCGCCCTCGAAATGGATCAGCTTCCGCTTTTTGTCGATCGCGCAGAACATAACGGCATCGCGCACAGAGGCGTTCATCTGCGCTGCCACCGGCGAAGCGGAATAGTTGTTTTCGCAAATCGCGGAGTCCCGGAGCGTTTCCGCCAGCCGGTCGATGTGGGGCGTGTGCAGGGCCTTGTGACCGTAGCAACTGAGGTAGTCCGAGAGCAGCTGGTCGAACGGATATTCTTGGCCTTGGCCATGGCGTCATGCGCGACCTGTGCTGCGGTGTTTTGCACCCATACGGGCAGTCGCATCCCCCTGCCTTGGTTTTGAGTAACGGGTGTACGGAATAACGGCACGCGGGGAAAATGTTTTGCGATTGCCGCGACAGGTGTGCATCACCGGACCTGTCAGGTACAGCGGGCATTGCGCAGTGAGCCAGCCAAGCCTGGATTGGATCAGTAATTCCACATGGTCCCGTCTTCCAGACGGACAATCGGGTGGCTGCCCGGCTGGTATTCGTATCGCGCGACCTCTTTCTCATCGAAATCGACGCCCAGACCGGGCGCATCGCTGACATAGACCATGCCGTTCTCCATCCGATGATCAGCCGGGAACAGCGCGTCGCATTCCGGCGTGCCCAGCACCAAATACTCCTGAATGCCAAAGTTCGGTGCCCAGGCGTTCAGATGCGCCTGCGCCGCCATGCACAGCGGCGAATGGCTGGGCGCGCCGTGGAACCCCGTGCGCACATGGTGCAGCCCGGCCAGATCGACGATGCGTTTCACCGGGGTGATGCCGCCCGCATAGGTGACGGCAACGCGGATGAAATCGATCAACTCATTCTCGATCAGCTTGTTGCAATCGTAGATCGAGTTGAACACCTCTCCGATGGCAATCGGCACAGTGGAATGTTGTCGCAACAGGCGCAGCGCATCCTGATCTTCGGCTGGTGTCGGATCCTCCAGCCAGAACAGGTCCACGGGTTCGACCGCCTTGGCAAATTCGGCGGCTTCGCGTGGCGTCAAGCGGTGATGGACGTCGTGTAGGATTTTCAGATCCGGGCCGAAACGGGCGCGGATCTCGGCCAGCGCGCCCGGCATATATCGCATGTAGCGTCCGGTGTCCCAAATCTCGACCTTGGGACGAATGCCGCTGAAATCGCTGATGTAATGTTTGCTTTCGCCTTGGGTTTCCGGAATCGCGTAACTGGCGGTCGGCATGCCCGGAATGCCGCATTGCACCCGCACAGCCCTGTAGCCTTGTTCGACATAATGGGCGATGCTGTCCATGAGGTCATCTAGATTTGTTCCAGTGGCGTGACCGTAAACCAGCGCGCCCTCGCGGCTCTTACCGCCGAACAGCTGATACAGCGGCATGTTCGCCAGCTTGCCCTTGATGTCCCATAGCGCCATGTCGATGGCACCATATGCAGCCATCGCAATGGGGCCGCGCCGGAAATAGGCCCCGCGATAGAACATCTGCCAGATGTCCTCACTGTTGCGCGGGTCCATCCCGATCAGGTTGGGGATAAGGTAATCCTGAAGATACTTGGCAGGCAGGGTTTCGCGATTGTTCAGCGTCGCGTCGCCCAAACCGTAAACGCCCTGATCGGTCATGATCTTCAGCGTCACATAGTTCTTGGCGGGGCCGCCGACAAAAACTTTGGCATCAATGATCTTCATGCGGTGATCTCCAGAGGCAGGGCCGATCAGGCCAGGTGGGACACGTCGGACCAGGCGTCATTCTTGCGGATCAGGTCGATGATCTGCTGGTATTGGCGGCCTTCCCTGAAGGTCGGATAGGGCGCAACCGTGGCCCCTTGGATGTCGCGCACAAATTCCCGCGCCAGATAGTGCCAGCATTGTTCCGTCTCGCCCTTGACGTCCGGAACGGTCTTGGCAATCTCCGGCGGCACCTGCAAAGCGGTCCATGTCCTGTCCGCGCCGTACAGGTACAACTGGCCGCTGCCATAGTGGCCTTTGAGGTAGATCGCGCCCTTGGTGCCATAAAACACAATGTGATCGTCGCTGAACCGCGGCACCAGACCGCCATGTTTGAACAGCACCGACACCGGGTTTTCCGCCAACGGGCTCTGGATCCGCGCCAGCACGGTATAGGACCATTCCACATCGCTTTGCCCCCATTTCAGCGCGGGGTCGTTCAGGTCTTTCGGAATGAAATCGCGCCGCGTGGCAAAGTTGTGCACTCCGTCAACAATGGGCGCGCGGCCAAGATCGTCGCGCACGTCGCCGCTGATTGACAGGATCTTGTCACCGACGACTGAGGCCACGATGGACAGTGTGTGGGTAAAGTTGTTGTTGAGCCGCCCACCGCCGTCTTGCTTGCGATGGGACCAGCCAAAGGGAATTTCACGTTCTAGATTGAAGTGTGAGATACATTCGATCTCGGTAGGTTCGCCAATGACGCCAGACGCCACCAGATGCCGCGCATGCAGGACGCTGGGCGTATAGCGAAAGCTGGCGGCATAGGCCGTCTTGACGTCCTTGTCCTGCGCCAGTTTGAACAGCTGGACCGCCGTATCGGCGTTATCGGTCATCGGCTTGTCGCAAAAGACGTGACAGCCGGCTTCGATGGCCTGTCGGATCGGATCGAAATGCGCCCCGCCCGGTGTGGCGATAGAAACGATGTCTGGTTTGCAGGTCTCCAGTGCTGCTGCCCAATCAGTGCCAAAATGGGCGATGGACATCTTTTCAGCCACGTCACGGGTGACTTGCTCTGTCCGGCCCACGATCCCGACCACCTCGGCCCCTGCCGCCCGAAACGCGTCTGCATGACCCTGTCCTGCAAAACCAGTGCCGGATATCAAGACTTTCAGTTTACGGTCCATGTGCCTCTCGCCGATTTGGATTACTAGTATCCCAATCTGGCATACTAGATCAGGCTTATCCCGTTGGCAACCAGAGCGCTGTGCCAAACGCGACATCAGCGCGGTCGTGGCAAAGTCGGAGTTTTACCGAATCCATAACATTTTCCACCAGACTAGGTGCCGATCCTGGAGGCTCGGCAATGCCATCAACCTACACCGCAAGCGACAATGAATTTGCGACGGCAAGCGGCGCAAATCTGAACTACAATTCAGATTGGAGCCGGTTTGACGGAGCGCCCAGCAATACATCGAACCTTACCATCACCTCCAACGAAGGTGATCTGGACCCTAACACCTTTGAAACCGGTGAGACCTATGATCTCAAATGGGAAGGCGATGGCGGCGGCTCCATCGACGATGCGGTAGTCATCCGGTCTGACTACCTTGGTTCCGAACAGGGAATCATTGTGTTCGAAGGGACGAACAGCGCTACGGGCGAGATCGCTCACATTGTCTGGACACCGTCCGTCGATCTAGAGTCCTGGTACCACAGCAATGGCGGAGACACTTACAATCAACCCGGATTCTGGACCTCCAATCAGGACGGCGATGACTTTCAATTTGCCTGTTACGGCAAGGGAACAATGATCGAAACGCCCGATGGTCCGCGTTTGGTGGAAACCCTGCGCGCGGGCGATTTCGTGCTTACGCTGGACCACGGCCCGCAAGAAATTCTGTGGACGCACGTTGGCGATCAACCGCTTGGGGATGCCGACCTTCAGTCAAAGCCGGTACTGATTGGCGCCGGCGCATTGGGTAACAACCGCCCAACACGGGATCTGATCGTCTCGCCAATGCACCGTATCCTTGTCGGCGGGCACGGTCAGGTCGAAACGGTTTTCGGGCGCGAATGCCTCGCCCCGGCCAAGGCACTGACGGGTTTGCCAGGCATTCGTTTCATGAATGGAAAACGGGAAATCACATGGGTTCATTTCGCCTGCGCCCATCACGAGGTGGTCGTTGCGAACGGCTGCATCTCAGAGTCGCTGTTGCTAGGGCCGATGGCGCTGCAATCACTGACCCAAAACGAAAGGGCGCAAGTGATCCAGTTGTTCGGCAACATCCATCCTAAAAAGAAACCGTTAAATGGACATGCGGCCCGAAAATGTCTGGGTGTCGGTCCTGTCCGTCGGCGGATAGAGGCACAGCGCGACCGAAAGAAACTGCGCATGAAGCAGAGTTCAAAGAGACGAGATGTCGTTCGTTCGGCGGATGGATATAGGGCTAAACTGGCCGGTCCCATGCCATCGAAACAACATAGACCCGATCTCCGGCTTTAGCCCCAAGCGACCCCGCAGATCAGCCTTTCACGTTGCTCATCGCTGGGCAGTGCTGGAAAGCTGCGTGACAAGCGCCGATCTGAGGCGGTTCAATTCCTCAGCAATGACGCCCAACAGGTAAACCGCGCCTTGGCCGGGACCAAAGAACCATTGCCGGAACGGCCAATCGTCCCGGGCCCGCCTTTGCCTGTCAGACGTCAAGATCACCAAGGATTTGCGCGAACGAGGCGCCATGCATGTCTCGATCAAAGATGGTTCCCTGGATTTCGGGGCGCGGCAGGCTGAACTTGACGACATTCAGGTCTGGAATATCGAACCGTTTTATCACGCCCGGATCAGTCTGGAATGCCTTGGCAACGCGTTCGGTGTCCAGCCCGCCGGATACGCGGGCAAAAACCTCTGGTGTGCCGCAAAACACATCGACCGTCAGCCAGAACGGACCTGCATTTTTGGATCGCACCTTGGGGACCACTTCGACAAGCCTGCTCATGCGCCCAACTCCTGCGTGGTCAGGGTGAAGGCCGCCATCGGATCATCCAGCATCAGCACATGGTTCAGGCAAAATTCGTAGATCGCTCCGCGCGACATTTCGGCCGGCGAAAAAGGAAAGGCGAAAGTCGGCATTTCTTCCTGTTCGGTCAGCGGGTGGTGCAGCAGGTAGGGGTTCAGCATCTTGGCCACCTCGCGGCTTTGCGCCTCTGTGGGGGCGGTCACAATTCCCAGCACGCCAACCTCACTGCCAACCACGGGTTCGCTGTCCAGCGGACCAAGGGTGGCATCCACACCGATCAGGCGCAGTTCCAACGTAAACTCTCCGCCGACACGCTCTTGGGCCTTGGCGCTGCATTTGGCGTGAATATCATCACACCATTCGCGGACATGGGCCACATAATGCGGATCACGCACCAGCGCGAGAGAGACGGTCTGATACCCGGCAAGTCGCGCGCCTTCCAGTTTTACGGTGTAGGTGTCGGAGGGTACCCATTCACTGCCCTCGACCCGCACCCGCCTATCGTCCAGAGCCGTATAGGTGGCCTCGCGCACATCCAGATGCCCGCCGGGTTCATACAGAATATAGGGGTCTGAATTTTCGTACAGCATATGGGCAGAAACAGTGTGCGGCGTGGCGCGTGCCTCTGCGCCCATTGGGTTCATGGTGAACCCGGTTTCGTCAAACTCGATCAGGATGGAGCCGGAATTGGGGCTGGTGGTGGCCAGCGCGCCGCATTCACCGATTTTTGCCCCGTGCCACGCGCCGCCTGCGTGACAACCGCGCGCCAGCGGCAAGGCAGAAATGATCGCCGTGTCCGTAGTGCGTCCGGCGATGACAATATCTGCGCCGGTGTTCAGCGCGGCCTGAACCTGCTCGGCCCCGGCCAGCGCCACGATGTTGGTGCAGTTGCGGAACGTCTCTGCCGTCACCTCGGGGGCGGCGGCCAGCGGTGTGATGCGACCCGCCTCAAACGCGTCTGACATAGCCTCAGGCGTCTGACCGCTTTTCAGCACCGCCAGCTTCAGCGACGCACCAGTCTCGGCAGCAATTTCACGTGTGATCTCGACCAGCCAGTCGACCGCATCATCCGCACCACAGGTGCCTGCCGTGCCAATAATCAGCGGCACGCCCGCCTCTGCCCGCGCGGCCATCAATTCGCGCCACTCGGCCTTGGTCGAGCCGCGCGAATACTTGGAGGTGCCGGTTCCAAGGTAGTGCGGCCCGCTGTCAGTCGATCCGCCGTCAATGGCGATAATGTCGGGCTTGGCGGCGATACCACGGGCCAGTGCCGTGCGGTCATACCCTAGACCCAAAGCACCGGACGGGATGAGTACCTTGACCATCAGTCTGTTATCCTTTGCGGTTTTTTCATCAGCCCGCGCAGGAACATCGGCGCGACGAACCCGGCCACGGCGACAACCCACAGCGATATGGCGATGCCAGAGCTAAACAGATACGTCCAATCACCATCCGACAACACCATGGCGCGGCGCAGGCTGTCCTCCATATGACCGCCCAGCAGGATGCCAAGGATGATCGGCACTGTCGGCACGTCCAGCTTGCGCAGGACCCAGCCCAGCGCACCAAAGCCTACCATCAGCAGCAGGTCAAAGTACGACCCCGATAACGAATAGATGCCCACGAAAGAAATCATCGTCACACCGGGCAGCAAAACCCAAGGCGGAACGCTAAGGATTTTGACGAAGATCTTGACCATCGGGACGTTCATCAGCAGCAGAACGAAGTTGGCGATCAACAGGGACGCGATCAGGCCCCAGACCACCTCGGGCCGTTCGGTAAACAGCGTCGGACCCGGCGTGATGTTCAGCGTCATCAGCAGCGCCAGCAACACGGCAGTGGTACCAGATCCGGGCACGCCCAGTGTTAGCATTGGCACCAGCGCGCCGCCCGCGGCCGCATTGTTGCCCGCCTCCGGCGCTGCGACGCCCCGCGCGACGCCGGTGCCGAACTTGCCCTTTTCACCGGCAATGGATTTTTCCGACATATAGGCCAGGAACGACCCCAGCGAGGCCCCTGCCCCCGGCAAGACCCCGGCGACAAACCCGATCAAGGAGCTGCGCAACTGCGTCCACTTGGTTTCCCAGATGTCGCGCCACGGCACGGTGACTTTGTCCAGCTTGACCCCGATTGAGGTGTTCTTGCCGTGGCTCTCGATGAAAAAGAACACTTCGGCAATCGCGAACAGGCCCACGATGGCGACAAGGAAATCGATCCCGTCAAACAGGTGCATGTTCCCAAAGGTAAGACGCGGCAGGCCAGAGTTGTTGTCCACCCCGACCATCGCGATCCCCAGACCGATACAGGACGCAATTGCCGCCTTGGCCTGATTGTTAGAGGCAATCCCGCCCAACGTGGCAAAGGCCAACAAGTACAGCGCGAAATACTCCGCCGGGCCAAACTGGAACGCGATCCGCGCCAGCAGAGGTGCCAACAGCATCAGGCCGATGGTCGACAGAAAGGCACCCGTGAACGAGGCCACGCCAGAAATCACCAGCGCATCACCCGCCCGGCCTGCCTTGGCCATGGGATAGCCGTCCAATGTGGTCATTAGCGCCGGTTCATCGCCCGGAATATTCAATAGGATGGAACTGATCCGCCCGCCATACATCGCGCCGTAGTAAACGGCCGTCATCAGCACCAACGCGCTGGTCGCGTCCAGCCCCATCGAAAAGGTCAACGGTATCAGGATCGCCACGCCGTTCGACGGGCCAAGGCCCGGTAACGCGCCGATAATCGTGCCGATGAAACAGCCAAAGACGGCCAGCATCAGGGTAAACGGGCTCAGCGCGATGCCAAAGCCGATCGCGAGGTTCGCAAACAGGTCCATGTCGAATTCCTCAGCCGTGCAGGGCGGCGGGCAGCGCGACCAGGCCAAGGCCCAGCGCGAATTTGAAGATGATGAACAACCCGACCGACAAACCGACACCGGCCAGCGCGGCGGCAGCGGGGCGTGGACTGATCTGATAGCTCAGGATTCCGGCCGTGATCGCGGTTGGCAGCAGAAAGCCCAGCGGTTTCAGGGCATAGGCGTAGCCCACCAGAACCACCACAGCGACAAGCAACGCGCCCATAGTCCGCAGGACCGGCCATTCAGGGTCTTCGTCCGGGCGCAGCACCACGATGAGACCGCAGAAAGCTGCCACGCCTCCAACGATATAGGGGAACACGCGCGGGCCGACCGGATCGGCCAGAAAGCTGGTCTGAATCTGTGTGGCGCTGGCAATGTATGCCAACGCCAACAGGGTCACGACCGCTCCGAAGATGCGGTCTGAAACCATTACTGAATCACCCCGATCTCTTTCGACAGGGTGCGGATTTCCGCCACGACACCATCGACATAATTCTGGAAATCAGCACCAACCTTGGTGAACGGCGCCAGACCGTTGGCCGCCATAGCCTCTGCCCATTCATCGCTGTCAGCAACTTGCTGCAAACGATCGGCCCACTTGTTGAAGTCCTCGTCGCTGATGTCTTTGGGAACATAGAGCCCGCGCCAGTTCACCGCGACCACGTCGATGCCCTGCTCCTTGGCGGTCGGGATGTCCTCAAAGCCGGGAACCCGTTCTTCGGTCAGCACGGCAATGGCACGCACGTCGCCCGACTTCAGAAAGCCGACGATTTCGGACATGTCGCCCGTCATCGCCTGAGTAAAGCCCCCCACGGTCTGGGTGATGGCATCCGCACCACCGTCGACACCGATATACTTGATCGCGCGCACGTCGGTCACACCGGCGCGTTGCAGGATCATCAGCGGCTTGAGATGGTCAAAGCCCCCAACGGCAGAGCCGCCCGCAAAGGCGATCTTGCCCGGCTCGGCCTTGATGGCATCGACCAGATCGGTCAGCGACTGATAGGGGCTGTCTTTGGCCACCACGATCACACCCGGATCGGCACCGATTGAGCCGACAAAGCGGACCTGGTCTGCGGTCATGCCGGCATAGGCGTTCTGCGCCAGCCGGGTCGACGTTGCCGACGAAGCCGCAATGATCAGGTCGGCATCATCGCCGCGCTCGCTGACCACATGGGTAAACGCAAGACCGCCACCGGCGCCAGCCATGTTGGTGACCTGAACGGGTTTGTCGACCGCGCCGATGTCATACATGATCTTACCGATTTGACGGCAAGTGAAATCCCAGCCGCCGCCGGGGTTTGCCGGGGCAATGCACTCTGCCGCATATGCGGCTGTCGCGCCAAAGCCAACTACGGCGCTGGTCACCAGCGCCTTGAGTATGTGATTATTCATATTTTCTCCTCCCGTTTGACACTTTGTGTCGTGTCCAACATGCTTAAAGAAAAACTTGAACCTGACAACAACCTGTCACGTTCATAAAAAGGTCACACATGCGGTTTCTGCTGATCGAAGACAGTCCCAAGCTGGCGCGCGCGGTGATGGAACGACTGCAACTGGATGGCCATGCCGTGGATCATGCCGAAACGCTGGACGCGGCCAGCGCCTGCATTGCCGTGGCGAAATATGATCTGATTTTGCTGGACATCATGTTGCCCGACGGCGATGGCCGGGACTTCTTGCAACAGCACCGAGAGGCGGCCAACAAAACGCCGGTCATTGTCATCACGGCCCGGTCTGCGGTGTCAGACAGAGTCGGCCTGCTGGACCTTGGCGCGGATGATTACATCACCAAACCGTTTGATTTCGCCGAACTCGAAGCCCGCTGTCGAGCCGTTGTGCGGCGTCATGGCGGCCCTGCGGACAACCGCAAGAGCTTTGCCGGCACGGTCCTTGATTCGAGCACCGCAGAGCTGCAATTTTCCGGTATCTCCATCCCCCTCCGCAACCGTGAACTACGACTGCTTGAGGTGTTCTTCAACGCTCCCGGTCAGGTGTTTTCCAAGGCCTATTTGCTGGACCGACTGTTCTCATTGACGGATGAGGCCAGCGAAAACGCGATAGAGGTGTACGTCGGCAGGCTGCGCAAGCGGCTGGAGGGGTCGGGTACGGTCATCGAAACCGTGCGCGGGTTGGGCTATCGCATGGTCGCGGCGTGACGGCACGCCGGTCGATCCGCCGTCGGTTGTTTTTCCAACTCGCGGGTGTGGCCGCGCTATTGTCGCTGGCCTTTTTTCTAGTGCTGCGCAGCGTGGCAGAGCGTGCCGCCGAAGGCACGCAGGACGGCATTCTGTCGGCCTCTGCCACCGCGATGGCGGACAGCCTGCGAAGCGTGGCCGACGGCGTCACGCTGGACCTGCCCTATTCGGCGTTGTCGATGCTTGGGTCTGTCGGACAGGACCGGGTGTTCTACCGCGTGGTCGTGGATGGCCAGACCCTGACCGGATACGATGATCTGCCGCTGCCGCCGGACATCCCCTCCAACGGGGAACCAAAGTTCGACACCTTGACCTTTCGCGGCGACACGGTGCGGGTGGCCGTTGTCAGCCGCACCATTGGCAGTCTGGGCAGCCTGATCCGGGCGGATGTGGCTGTCGCCCAGACCCGTGAAGCGCTGGCCGCAACGTCGCGCCGGATTACCGCGATTGCCACAGGGGTCGGCGCCGGGTTCTTTGTTCTGGCCACGCTGCTTAGCCTCTGGGCCGCACAATCCGCCCTGTCCCCCATCGACCGAATGACCGCCGCAGTCACCCGGCGCGGGCCAAAGGATCTGCGCCCGGTGACAACAGACACCCCCACGGAACTGGTGCCTTTGGTCGACGCGCTCAACAATTTCATGTCGCGGCTGCGCGCTTCGCTCTTGCGGACAGAGGATTTCATCGCCGAGGCTGCCCATCGCGTGCGCACGCCGTTGGCGACCGTCCGCACGCAGGCCGAGGTGACCCACCACAAACTGACCAAGCCCGAGCATAAGGCCGCCATCCGCGAGATGATCCGCGCCATCGACGAAAGCGCCCGTTCGGCGGGGCAGATGTTGGACCATGCAATGGTGACATTCCGCGCCGACAGTCTTGCCAGGGATGCGCTGGATCTGGTGCAATTGACCACGGAGGCCTGCAATCGCCTATCACCAACGGCAGAGTTGAAGGACACCACGATCCTGCGCAGCCTGCCCGGCCATCCCGTGACCTTTCATGGCGACGGCATCCTGCTTCAGGCCGCCTTGCTGAACATTCTGGACAACGCCATCAAGTACTCTCCCGCAGACAGTGATGTGCTTGTCAGTGTTACCGAGGGCGATGAGATTTGTCTGTCGATCACCGATGAAGGCCGCGGCTTTGGCGGTGTAGACATATCGCGCCTGACAGAACGCTATCAACGCGGGTCCAACGTGGGCGATATCGTCGGTTCCGGCCTTGGGCTGACCATCGCCGACGAGGTCGCGCTCGCCCATGGCGGCAGATTGTCAATCACCGAGAACCCGAAAGGACAAGGCGCATGCGTCTCGCTTTTCTTGCCGCGCTGATCTGGACGTGTCTGGTCGTGCCCGCGCGCGCGTTTGAGGTTGAGGACAGGGTTATCTACCCTGCCGACCCTGCAATCCGCCAGTTGCACATCCTTTCGACCACGGACCGCGCGGCGTTTGAACCGATCATTCTGGCGTTTCAGTCGGCCCATCCCGGCATAACGATTGACTATACCATCGCCAGCACCACCGAGCTGATGACCGCCCTGCAAGACGAAGGCGCGGTCTTTGATCTGGCAATATCCTCGGCGATGGATCTGCAAACCAAACTGGCCAATGACGGCTTTGCCCTGACCTACAGCGCCGCAAACCCCGGAGCGTTGCCGGACTGGGCCAACTGGCGGAAACAGGTTTTTGCCTTCACGCAGGAACCGGCCGTACTGGTCGTGTCTGACAGGTTTTTCGCGCCGGGCACAGCGCCGCGCACCCGCGATGACCTGATCGACCTGTTGCGCGCCGACCCCGACCGTTTTCAGGGGCGGGTCGGCACCTATGACATCCGCAATTCCGGCTTTGGCTATCTCATGGCGACGCAAGACAGCCGCAACAGTCAGGCATTTTGGCGCCTGATGGAGGTCATGGGCCGACTGGAGGCGAAACTGTACTGCTGTTCCGGCGACATGATCCGCGACGTTGCCAGTGGAGAGTTGGCGCTGGCCTACAATGTTCTGGGCACATATGCCGCCGCGCAGCAGGCCTTGGGCGTCGGCATCCAGATCGTCGTGCTGGAGGATTATGCCAATGTCATGATGCGCACTGCTCTGATCCCAGTGACGGCACGCAACGTGCCGGACGCGCAAAAGATGATCGATTTTCTCAACACCCTCGGGACGCGTCCCGATCTGGTTGCAGCCACAGGGCTTGCCGCCATCGACCAGACCGCATTGCGTGAAAACACCGCTCTGCGACCCATCCGTTTTGGTCCGGGTTTGCTGGTCTTTCTCGACCAGTTGCGGCGCAAGAACTTTTTGCGCAACTGGCAAAATTCGCTGTTTCAGGAATAGCGCGCGCGTCGCTCAGGCCGCGACGCCGGGGGTCAGCGCCAAAAGCGCACGGCTGTAGTCGGCCTGCGGCGCGGTGAAGAACCCCTCCGATCCGCCCGCCTCGATCACCTTGCCTGATTTCAGCACGGTGATGTCGTCGCTCATTTGCCGCACAACCGCCAAGTTGTGACTGATGAACAGGATGGTCAGGCCAAACTGGGATTGAAGGTCTTTCAACAGGTTCAGCACCTGCGCCTGAATGGAAACATCCAGCGCGCTGGTCGGCTCATCGCAGATCAGCACGCGCGGGCGTGCCAGCAGCGACCGCGCCACGGCAATGCGTTGGCGCTGGCCGCCGGAAAATTGGTGTGGATAACGGTCGATGGCATCCGCAGAAAGGCCGACCAGGTCCAGCATCGCGGCCGCGATGTCGCGGCGATTGCCCTTGTCCGGCTCCAATCCATACAGCCAAAGAGGTTCCGACAGGATGTCGCCAATCCGGTGGCGTGAATTCAGGCTGCTGAACGGGTCTTGGAACACCATCTGGATCAGGCGTCGCGACGGGTCCTTGCGCCCGCGCTGGCGCGCCAACGGCAAGGGCGTGTCGCCCAACGTCAAACGGCCCTCGCTCGGCTGCACAAGGCCCGTCAGGACCTTTGCCATAGTCGATTTGCCTGATCCGCTTTCGCCCACTAACCCCATGACCGAGCCGGGGCGCACCTGCATGGTCACGTCATCTAGTGCGACAAAGGCGTCTGGCTTGCGCAGCAGGCTTTCGCGCGGGCCGGTAAAGCGCACGGTGACCCCATGCATCCCCAGCCCCTCGCCCAGCGCCTGTTCACCGCCACGCAGCCAGCGTTCCGCATCTGCGGCGGATTTTCCGGCCGGCGCGGCCATCGCGGGCTTGTCGCTGTCGGGAACCAGAAAGCGGTCCAACTTGCGATCCAGCCGGGGAACAGCGGCCATCAACGATTGGGTGTAGGGGTGATCGGGCGCTTGCAGCACCTTTTCGGTTGGTCCCGTCTCCATCACCTTGCCCCCGCGCAGGACCGTGACGTTGTCGGTGATCTGGGCAATCACGCCGATGTCATGGGTGATCAGCAGAAAGCCGATGTCGCGGGTCAGCGCCAACCGCCGGATCAGGTCCAGCACCTGCGATTGCACCGCCACGTCCAGCGCGGTGGTGGGTTCGTCCGCGATGATCAGTTCCGGGTTGGTGCACAGCGCCAGCGCGATCACCACACGCTGCCGCATCCCGCCGGAAAACTGGTGCGGATAGGCCTTGATGCGCTTGGCGGCGCCCTCGATGCCGATCTCTTCCAGCAGATCGACCGCACGTTCGAGGGCCTTGGCCGAGGTGATGTCCTCATGCGCCTGAATCGTCTCGATCAGTTGGTCCTCGATGGTCATCAGCGGATTGAGGCTGGTTTGCGGATCCTGAAAGATCATCGAAATACGCGCCCCACGCATCGCGTGTGCCTGTGAAGGTGTCAGGCTGCGCAGGTCGGTGTCGCCCAGTTGCATCAAACCTCCAGCGACAAATCCCGGCGGTTGCAGCAGCCCGATGATTGCCGCGCCGATGGTGGATTTTCCCGCGCCGCTTTCGCCGACCAACCCGTGAATTTCGCCGGGGGCAATGGACAGCGACACATCTTCGACAGCTGTAAACGTGCCATGACGACCAGGGAACTGGACGGTGAGGTTTTCAACGGTCAGCATCAACGCAACCTCGGGTTAAAGACGTCGCGCAGGAAGTCACCCAGCACATTGATCGACACCACCAGCGCCACAAGGAACAGCGTAGGTACCCACAGGATCCACCATTCGCCCGACAGCAGGAATTGCATCCCGATACGGATCAACGTCCCCAAAGACGGACTGTCCGCAGGCAGACCGATACCCAGAAAGCTCAGCGTTGCCTCCAGCAGGATGGCAGAGGCTAGATCGACCGTCATGATCACCAGCAGCGGGCCTAAGATGTTGGGCAGGATATGGCGCAGCATCACGCGCAGCGGGTGCTGACCCATGATCATCGCAGCCTGCACATAGTCCTTGTTACGCTCGACAAAGACGCTGGCGCGGGCGGTGCGCGCAAAGTTCACCCATAGCGACAGCGCAATGGCTAGGGTCAGGACTGCAACGCGCAGGTCGTCCTGCATCGCGGCAGGCAGCAGCCCGCGAGAGATTCCGTCGATCAGCAGGGCCGTCAGGATGGCGGGCAGCGCCAGTTGGACATCGGCGATCCGCATGACGATGGCATCGAACCGCCCGCCGAAAAACCCGGCGGCAAGGCCCAGGCCGACACCCAGCACTGTGGCGATGATCATGGCCATAATCGCAATCGTCAGCGACAGGCGCGCGCCGTACAGGATGGACGACACCATGTCGCGTCCCTGATCATCCGTCCCCAGCAGGAACCGCGGATCACCGCCCTGCCAGACCGGTGGCAACAGCCCGTCCATCAGCGAAAAGCTGGCAAGGTCATAGGGGTTCGACGTCGCAATCCACGGCGCGGCAAAGGCGCCACCGACGACGAGAACCGCGACAATGGCCGCCACGATGGCAGCGGGCGAGCGCAGGAACAGGTAGATCCCATCGGACCTTAGTAGGCGTGCCAGCATTAGGCGGCTTCCTTGACGCGCAGGCGCGGGTCGATGGCAAGATACAGCAAGTCCACTGCCATGTTCACCAGCACAAAGAAAAAAGCGATCACGACGAGGTAAACACCCATGACCGGGATATCGACGAAACGGATTGATTCAAGGAACAAAAGGCCCATGCCCGGCCATTGAAAGACGCTTTCGGTGACGATGGAAAAGGCGATAACGCCGCCAAATTGCAGTCCGATGATGGTGATCACCGGCACCATCGTATTGGCCAGCGCATGGCGGTAGTGCAATGACCGATAGGGGATACCACGCGCTGTCGCAAAACGGATGTAGTCAGAGCGCATGACCTCCATCATCTCGGCCCGGACAAGCCGCATGGTCAGGGTCAGCTGGTAGACGCCCAGAGTGATGGCCGGCAGGATCAGCGCGCGCCAGCCATCGACGGTCAGAAAACTGGTGGTCCAGCCGCCCAGATCGACTGTGCCACCGCGCCCGAAGGTGGGCAGCCATCCGAGTTGCACGCCAAAAAGAAAGATTAGCGCAATGCCGATCACAAATGTCGGGATCGACACACCGACAAGCGTGGTCATCAGGATCGCCTGCGTGGCGATCCCCCGTGGCCGCAGCGCGGTATAGACCCCCGAGGGGATGCCCACGATAAGAGAGATCAGCAGCGCCACAATCCCCAGTTCCAGCGTCGCGGGAATGCGGCTGGCGATCATGTCGCCCACAGGCTGCCGCGTGCGATAGGAAAATCCGAAATCGCCGCGCAGCATGTCGGTGGTGAACCGGTAGAACTGGACGACGAAGGGATCGTTCAGGCCCAGTTCCTCGCGCAAGCGGTCCTGATCCTGAACCGAGGTTTCCACCCCGGTCATCTGGCTGATCGGGTCGCCCACAAACCGGAACAGCGAAAACGCCAAAAAGGCGACGGCGAGCATAACAAAAACCGACTGTATCAGCCGTTTCAGAATGAAATACGCCATCGCCCGAAGTCCTGCCTATGTCCCGATCAGTTGACCGTGACCCAACGCAATAGGAAGAAGTTGTCGGCGCGTTGCGTCAGGTCCACCCCCTGCTTGGCCGCCCAGATCAACGGCTGGGTGTACAGTGGGATATAGGCGACCTCGTCTTGGCTGATCTGAACAATCTCATCGACCATCGCCTGACGCTTTGCCGGGTCGATTTCCTGTTGGATCATCGGCAGCAGTTCATCAATGCGGGCGTTCGAATAGTTGCCAAAGTTCCACGAGCCCAGTTTCTTCTCGTCATCCTGGCTATGCAGCAGGAAACGAACCGGGTGCTCCATGTCAAAGGTGCCCGGCGACCAGCCCAGCAGGAACATGTCAAAGTCGTCCTCGCGCAGCTGCGGCCAGTAGTCCCGCACCGGTCCGGTGCTGAGTTGCGCATCCAAGCCCACCGCGGCAAACATCGACGCGGCGGCACGGCATAGCGCCTCGTCGTTGATGTAGCGGTCATTGGTACACTTCAGACCAAAAGAGAACCCGTCAGGATAGCCCGCTTCTGCCAGCAGTTCCTTGGCGCGTTCCGGATTGTAGGGAATGCCTTCGGCGTGGGCGTCCGAATAGCCCGAAATACCTGCGGGCACGAGTTGGCTTGCGGCCTCGATCTTACCCCGGAACAGCACACGGTCGATGGCGTCCATGTTGATCGCATGGGCGGCGGCCTGCCGGACACGCACGTCGCTGAACGGATTGGCATCGGTCACATCCGAAGAATACAGCAGCGTGTCATGCTCATGACCAAAGCCGAACATGATCACGCGGGTTTCTTCACCCTCCAGCACCTTGTAGCCGTCGCGCTCCTCGACCTGAACGGCGTCCTGCAGCGGGATCGGCTGGATAAAGTCGATCTCCCCCGACAGCAACGCCGCAAGGCCGGTGGCCGGGTTGCCGATGGGGGTAAAGATGCCTTCGGTGACATTGTGTTCGACCTCACCCCACCAATTCGGGTTGGGTACCAGAACGGTCTGCACACCCGGGTCACGCGACTGCACCATAAACGGGCCAGTGCCGTTCACGTTGATGGTGGCAAAGTTCTCGGCGTCGCGGGCGGGCAGAGCGGCGTCATTTGCCTCTGCCCAATCCTTGTCAAGGATCATAAAGTTGGCGATGCTGTCGGGGAAAAGCGGGTTCGGCGCGCTGGTGATGAAATCAATGGTGAAATCGTCGACCACGCGGACCTCTGTCACAGGCGCAAACCACGACCGAACATCTGACTCTTCACTGGAGGCGCGTTGATAGCTGAACAGCACGTCTTCGGCGGTAAACTCCGCGCCATCGGCAAAGGTCACGCCCTGCCGCAGGTTGAAACGCCAGCCGTTCTCATCCTCCAGCGGCTCCCAGCTTTCGGCCAACGACCCTTCGATGGACATGTCGCGGTCCCTGCGCACCAGACCTTCGTAGACATTGTTCAGAAAGGACAGCACCGGGGCAGAACTGACCGCATGCGGGTCCATCGTTTGCGGATCGGTGGCCGAGGCCCAGCGAAAAGTTTCGGCCTGCGCGGCATGTGTACCCAGCAGCAGAGTGCCGACAAGGGCGCTGGTGCGCCAAAGAGAAAAGGGTGTCATGAGGGTGTCCCTGTTGTTTTTTGTCCGAGCGTTCTGAAACTCCTTCAGACCAGCCGTACCGCTCAGGGTCAAGCACCGACCGGTCCGCACTGACAGCAGCGTGATCAACCGCGTGGCGCAGAACCACACGTCAAACGCGTGGCCATGCCTGCTGTCGCCCGCACTTTATCCGCCGAGGTGCCCGATCGGGCGCTGATCGCCAGCCCGCGCACCGTGGCGGCCAGAACACCGGCCCGCGCGCGAATATCCTCTTCCGGCAGGTCGCCGTCCAAGACCCGAAGGCAGTGCGCCAATCGCTGATCCAGTTTATGCGTTTTGCTCGCCAGCATCTCTTGGAACCGGTGATCAACAGTTGCGGCTTCGGACAGGACGCGAGGCAATCAGACACCAAGGTAATCGCGGCCTCGAAAAAGCCGGCAATCTCGGCAAAGGCATCACCCTGCCCGGTCAGATGCGCCAACGCCTTGGCACTTCGAGATCGGGCGAAGTGGTCAATCGCCAAAAGGAACAGCCCGTTCTTATCGCCGAAATGCGCGTAGAGATTGGCGCGCGGAACGAACATTTCCCGACGTAATACGCCCATGGTCGCGCGGGCACAGCCTCGTGACCAAAAGCACCGCATCGCGGTCTCCAATGCGGCGACATTGTCAAAGCTGCGCGGACGACCGGGACCGCGTTCCATGTGTGCAGGTGTCATGTGTCTTTTGTAACCGCCACATGTGCTTACCAAAATTTGGAATGTGCGTGAGGTCAGCGCACAGTTACTGGGCTTCGCGCTGACGGCATCACGTCTGGTCGGTGTCTAGCGGATGAAAGCAGGCCGCTTGCACAGCGCCCTGGCCTTCCAGCATTGGAACCTCCGTTCGGCACCGGTCGCTGGCACGCGGGCAACGGGCAGCAAAGGCACAGCCCTTGGGCGGGTTCAACGGATCGGGCAATTCGGTCTCCCGCCCTTCGGGTGCCGTCAGAGGACGGCCCACCACCGGCGCACTGTCGGCCAGCAATTTCGTATAAGGATGTCGCGGCGCGCGAAAGATGTCCTCCGCCGGGCCAAGTTCCACAACGGACCCAAAGTACAGCACCGCGATCCGGTCGCTGACCGCCTCGACCACGGCCAGATCATGACTAATGAACAGATAGGTCAGGCCAAATTCGCGCTTCAGATCGGCCAGCAGGTTCAACACCTGTGCTTGCACCGATACATCCAGTGCCGAAACGGGTTCATCGAGGATCAAGATGCTGGCCTGCGCCGCCAGCGCGCGGGCAATGCCGATCCGCTGTGCCTGCCCGCCCGAAAACTCATGCGGATAGCGGTCAAGGAACTCTTCGCGCAGGTTCACGCTGGCGAAAATCTCGGCGATGCGTCGCGCCCGCTGCGCCTTGTCCATGCCATGCAGATGGATCAACGGCGCTTCGATGATCTGGCGGATCGTCTTGCGCGGGTTCAGCGAGGAAATCGGGTCCTGAAACACATATTGGATGCGTTTGCCGAACAGCGCCGGATCGGCATTGTCCAACGCGGCGCCGTCAATCTCGATCGTGCCGGTTGTCGGCTCCAGTAGCCCCACCAGCATCCGCGCCAGCGTGGACTTGCCACAGCCCGACTCTCCCACGATGCCAAGCGTCTCGCCCTGCGCTACGGTCAGCGTGATCGGATGCACCGCCTTGACCGAGGCCTTGGGCGCACCGAAAAGCCCGCGCCCCACGGGAAAGCTCTTGGACAGGTCGGTCAGTGTCAGCGCATCCGTCATTCGGCGGCCTCCGTCAGCGGGGTCACGGGATGCAGGCAGCGCACGGCACGCGACCCATGGCGTTCCAACACAATTTCGCCCGTGCAACAGTCGGCCTGCACCCGGTCACAGCGATCGGCAAAGGCACAGCCCTCGGGCAGTTTGTCGACCACCGGCGGCAAGCCCGGGATCGCCTCCAGCCGCCGTCTCCCGCCGCCCAGTTCCGGGACGCAGGCCATGAGCCGCGCAGTATAGGGGTGGGTCGGGGTTTCCAGCACCGATTGCGTCGGCCCCTCTTCGACGATCCGCCCGGCATACATGACCGCGACTCGATCACAAAGCTGCCCGACCACGCCAAAATCATGGGTGATAAAGATGATGGCCAGCCCGCGTGAGCGGCGCAGATCGTCCAGCAGCGACAGGATCTGCGCCTGAACAGTCACGTCCAACGCGGTCGTCGGCTCATCCGCGATGATGATATCGGGATCATTGGCCAGTGCCATGGCGATGCCGACACGCTGGCGCATGCCGCCGGACATTTCGTGCGGGAAATCCGTTAGCCGCTGTTCGGCGTTCGGAATGCGCACCGCCTTCAGCAACTCGACAGCGCGCGCCTGCCCTTCGCCCCGCCCGATGCCATTATGCGCCCGGATCGCCTCTATCAACTGGTCGCCGACACGGTACAGCGGATGCAACGTGGCCTGCGGGTCCTGAAAGATATAGGCGACGTTGCGCCCGCGCATGTCGCGCAATTGACGATAGGGCGCGCCGATCAGATCCTCACCGTCGTAGCGCACCGCCCCGCCGGTGATCACACCGGGGGGAGAGGCCACCAGCCCCATGACTGACAGCGCCGTGACCGACTTGCCTGATCCGCTTTCGCCAATGATGCCAAGGCATTCACCCGGTTTGACATGCAGCGACACGCCGCCCACCGCGCGATAGATGCGGTCTCGAACATGAAACTGCGTCTGCAACGCCTGCACCTCCAGCAGGCCTTTGCCCTCTGGCCCCGGCACCGGCTCCTGCCGCCGGACCATGGTCGAGGCCATGGGCCGCGACAGCGCCCCGCTTTTCAACCGCGGGTCCAGAGCATCGCGCACCCCGTCCCCCAAGAGGTTGATCGCCATGACGATGATCAGGATCATCACCCCCGGCACCACTGATGTATGCGGGTTGGTGATCAGGGCAGAGCGCGCCTCTCCCAGCATCGACCCCAGATCCGCCTGCGGTGGCTGCGAACCAAGGCCCAGGAATGACAGCCCGGCGGTTTCAAGGATCATCCAGCCGATGGTGGTGGACATGGCAATCACGATCACCGGCACCACGTTGGGCAGGATTTCCGTTAGGATAATCTTGGTGTTCGACAGCCCTGCCAGACGCGCGGCGTCCACAAACTCCTTATGGGCGATGCCCACGGTAATGCCGCGAATGTTGCGGGCAAAGAACGGCACATTGACCGCCGCCACCGCAATCAGTGCATTGAACAGACCGGGGCCCAGCGCGGCGACAATCGCCAGCGCCAGCAGGATATAGGGAAAGGCCATCAGCATATCGACACCGCGCATGATCAGGTTGTCGGTCCGCCCGCCATAATACCCCGCGATGATGCCGATAGCGGCCCCCAACGTGGCCGCGACGATAGCAGCGGCAAAACCCACCGCCAGAGACAGCCGCGTCCCCCACAACAGCCGCGACAGCAGATCGCGGCCAAGGTGATCGGTGCCCAACAGCGCGCCATCGGAAAACGGCCGCTGAAACCGCGCCGAGGTATTGGTGACATTCGGCTCTGCCAGCGGCAACAGCGGTGTCACCAGCGCCAGCAGCACAACCAGTAAAAGAACGATCCCACCCGCCAGCGCCAAGCGGTTGCGCGCCAACAGCTTGAGAAACCCCCTCATGTCTTGATCCTCGGGTCCAGCAGGCTTTGCGCCACGTCCACCAGAATGTTGAACATCACATAGCAGGCGGCAACGAAAACCACGCCGCCCTGCACCAACAGGATGTCCCGCTTCAGGATCGCATCGACCAGCATCCGACCAACACCGGGCCACTGGAAAACGATCTCGATATAAACCGCCCCCGACAGGACAAAGCCCGCCTGAATACCCAGCACCGGAATGATCGACACCATCGCCGCCCGCAAGGCATGCCGCCAGATCACCCCACGCTCATGCACGCCCTTGGCGCGCGCGGTGCGGATGAAATCCTGCCGCAACACCTCCAGCATGGCAGAGCGTGACAGCCGCGCAATCACGCCCGTCGCCACCACCGCCAGCGCACTGGCCGGCAACACAAGGTGATCCAACAAGGCCCAGATGTCCCGCGTCCCATAAATCGGCCACATGCCTGACACCGGGAACAGCCGCAGGTTCACAGCAAAATAGAGGATCATCATCATGCCAAGGAAAAACGACGGGATCGAAATGCCCAGCAACACAACAAAGGTGATCACCTTGTCACCCCAGCCATACTGGTTGGCCGCCGAGACCACACCCGCCGTGATCCCCAGCACGGAACAGATCACAAAGGCGGTTCCGGCCAAAATCAGCGTCGCGTTGAACCGCTCTAGCACTTCGTCGATCACCGGACGGTTCAAAGAAAAACTGGTGCCGAAATCACCCTGCACCATATTGCCCAGCCAGATGAAATACTGCGCGACCAAAGGCTTGTCCAACCCGAGATCCCGGTTCAGCTTTTCGACATTCTCAGGCGTGGCGTAGCTGCCGAGGATCGCCGTAGCCGGATCACCCGGGATCAGCGCCATGATCGCAAAAACGATCACCGTGATGCCCAAAAGCACCGGCACTGCCGATATCAGTCGTCGCAGGATATAGCGCCCCATGCGCGCCCTCCACTTCGAAACCCACTGCCCCGGCCTTCTTCTGTCCAGAAATATCCCGGGGGTGCGCGCCCCAAGGCGCGCTTTTGGGGGCAGAGCCCCCGCCGGTTCGGGCCGGGCTCGATGCCCGGCCCGGACCGCAATGCGGTCAGTTTTTCACAACGTCATCCAGCAGCAAAAAGAACGAAGGCTGCAAAGAGAAACCTTCGACCTTGTCACTGGTCACCGCGTTCTGTTTCCAGTTCGCGACAAAGACCCAAGGCGCATCTTCCTGCACAATCACCTGCATTTCCTTGTAAAGACGCGCGCGTTCGTCCTGATCGGTGGCGACACGGGCAGCCTCCAGCAACTCATCCACCTTCGGATTGGAATAATAACCAGAGTTGAACCCGCCCTTGTCCGGCCACGCCTCTGTCCGCAATGCCAAAAACGGCAGCGTATCGGGGTCATTGGTCATCCAGGCCATTTCGGCCATGTCCGCCTTTCCCTCCAGCCCCGGATTCACGTTGCCAAGGAAAGTATTCCACTCATAGGTCTCTATTTTGACGTCAAACCCCACGGCCTCAAGATCCGCCTGAATGGCCGTGCCCATCGCCACCGGGTCCAACATTCCAGATCCGCCTTCAGTCACATAGAACGTCAGTTCGGCACCCTCGACACCGGCCTCGGCCAACAGTTCCTTGGCCTTTTCCGGATCATAGGGATAAGGCTCCAGCTCCTCGTTATACGCCCAAGCAAAGGCCGGGGGCGTCGGGCCTGCGGCGACGGCGGCGGTGCCTTCCAGCACCTCATCCACCAGCGCGGTCTTGTTGATCGCGTAGTTCGCGGCTTGCCGGACCAGCTTGTCCGCAAAGGGGCCTTCTTTGGCGTTCAGGATCAGGAACCACACATGCGGGCCGGCTTGTTCATGCACGGAGTATTCCGCGCCCTGAAACTCGCTCAGCGCTACGGGCGGCACCTCGACCATCAGGTCGATGCCACCAGCCAGCATCTCGGCGGTGCGTGTGTTGGCGTCGGTGATGGGGCGGAAGACAACCGCCTGCAATTCCGGCGTGCCGTCCCAGTAGTCGGCGTTGGCCTCGATCACCACCGCCTCGTTCGACCGCCACTCCGCAAATTTGAAAGCGCCGGTGCCGGATGGGTTGCGGCCAAACTCTGCGCCGTGCTCCTCGACCGCTGCGGGGGACACCAGCAAACCAGTAGGATAGGCAAGATTCGACAGGAATGGCGCGTAGGGGCTGTTGAGGGTAAATTTCACCGTCGTCTCATCTACCGCCTCCACCGTTTCCACCGCCGAGAAGAAGAAGGACAGCGGGAAAGGCCCGGTGTCGTGATAGGGATGGTCCTCGTTCAACATCCGCTCAAAGTTGAATTTGACCGCCTCGGCGTTGAAGTCGCTGCCGTCGTGGAATTTCACGCCATCGCGCAACGTAAAGGTATATTCGGTTCCGTCTTCGGAAATAGTCCAATCGGTCGCCAGCGCCGGTTCCACCTCCAGCGTGCCATCCTTGTAGCGCACCAGACCGTCATAGACGTTCATCAGGATTCGGAAATCGTTAACCGCCGTCACCGCCGCCGGGTCCAGCGCCTTGGGCTCTGCGATCTGGCCGACGATCAGAACCCCCGGCGGCGTCTGCGCCTGCGTGCCCGACAAAGTGCCAAGGGTTAGCGCAAGCGCCGTCCCTGCGGCCAACACCCCGCGACGCGTAATTGAAAAGAGCGACATTGCGTTACCTCCGCTGTTGTCTTTGATTTTTATTTTTCATGATAAATTGCATCAGGCCAAATTTTCATGATAAATTCAAGTCTCATGATCAGGAGGCCCGTACATGACGATTTCGATCATGGCCTACGATGAAAAATCAGGCCGTTACGGCGGCGCCGCCACAACCGGCAGTCTGTGCGTCGGGGGCTGGGTGCTGCGCGGCGACGCCGAATCGGGGATGTCCGCCTCGCAAGGATCACTGCCATCGACCATGTGGGGGACCGACACGCTGGCGCTGATGAAGTCCGGAACCAGCGCGCAAGACGCGGCGGATCAGGTGACAGGGGTCGACAGTGGACGCGGTCATCGCCAGTTGGCAACACTGGACCCAAAGGGCGGAGTAGGTCATTTCACCGGCGCGGACAGCATCGCGACAGCGGGCGCACGTCAGGGCGACGGAGTGATCGTTACCGGCAACTTGCTGTCGTCCGAGGCGGTTTTGGATGCCGCACTGGCGGGCTACCAGGACGCGCAAGGATCGTTGGACCTGCGCCTGATGGCGGCGCTGGACGCCGCATTTGCGGCGGGCGGCGACAGCCGGGGTCTACTGTCGGCGGCGCTGTTGATCGTGGGCCGCGACATGGCTCCGTTGACGCTACGGATCGATTATTCACCAACCCCGCTGGATGATCTGCGCGCGCTACACGCCCGCGCAACGACCGGCGACTATGCCGATTGGGTGGTTCTTGTCCCGACCCTGAACGATCCAGAGCGCGCCGCGCCTTATGGGGCAAAAACCGACCAGCCTGTGTAATCGGCGATCCTTTCGGCCAGCCAGGTTCCGACCTTGGAATTGCCGTAGCCGTCCAACCCCGGCGACCATACCGCGATCGAGGCCCGCCCCGGCGCAACCAGCAGAATGCCGCCCCCTACCCCGCTTTTTCCCGGAAGACCGACGCGAAAAGCAAAGTTTCCCGATCCATCATACTGCCCGCAGGTCATCATCAGGGCATTGATACGCCGCGCCCTATGCGATGAGATCATCGCTGGAGCCCCCGGTATCATAGCCAACATCCGACCCGACCGCGCCAACTGGTGGCAGGTCATCTCAATAGCGCATTGATGGGCGTAGGTGCCCAGAACCATTTCTGGCGGACATCTCAGATTGTCGTGAGATTTCAGGTAGTAGAGCAAGGACGTATTGCGACTCGCCGTGGCCTTTTCTGACTCTGCCACCGCCTTGTCGATATGGATGTCGTCATCCTCTGCCGCCGCTCGCACCAGATACATGATCTCTGACAGTGCCTGACGCGGCTCACGTCCGCCCAGCAGCGCATCGGTCGTCACCAAGGCCCCCGCATTGATGAACGGATTACGCGGCCGCCCCTGTTCCTGCTCCAGCAGAAAGATGCTGTCAAAGGCGGTGCCAGACGGCTCGCGCCCGACCCGCCGCCAAAGGTCATCGCCCAGACGGCCCAGCACGGCGGCCAATGAGAACACCTTTGAGATACTCTGGATCGAAAAGGGCACGTCCGCGTCCCCAGCCCCGATCTCTTGCCCATCGGCCAGACAGACCGCAACACCCACCTGCTCTGGGTCCACCTTGGCCAGTTCCGGGATGTAGTCCGCAGGCGCACCCCAGTCCTGCGCTGTTCGCGCCTCAGCCACCAGACGCCGTAGTTCCTCTGCCAGCCCCTGCACCGCTATTCCGCCATGAAGCGTTTCATGACCACCGCCTCCTGATCTTCCATCAGGCGGCGAGCCATTTGCATGTGTTCGCGCATGATTGCGCGCGCGGCCTCGGCATCACCGTCACGCAGCGCGGACACCAGACCTGCCTGATGATCACGTCCTTGCTTCCACAACTCATGGTTCGGTTTGGAATACAGGCGTTTGTAGACTGTCAAATCCGCAAGAATCTGCGCCATGAAACCGATGACGAAGCCCAACAACGCATTGTCCGCAAACTCTGCCAACCGCGCATGAAATTTCAGTGAGGCAACATGTTGGGCGCGTTCTTCTTCGGCATCAGCGGCGGGGGCAGCATAGGCGGTCATAATCTGGTCCAGTTCCGCCAGTTGGTCCACGCTCAGCCGCCCGGCCAATGATGCGGCGAGGTCGGGTTCCAACGCGATGCGCACCTGATAGATGTCATCAATGGAAATATTTCGGAAGTAGAAGTAGTTGCCCAGCAACGCATGGGCGCGGTCCTTGCCGACCTCACCGACAAAGCTGCCGCCGCCCGGCCCGGTCTTGGTCACCACCAACCCTTGCGCCTGCAACAGGCGCATCGCTTCGCGGATTGTCCCTTTGGACATGGCGAACCGGGCGATCAGATCGGCCTCACCGGGCAATCGGTCGCCGGGCTGTAACCCACGCTCCACCACCCAGTCCTTGATCGCGTCCGCCACCAGAACGGGGCGCGACCGGCGGGCACGGCCCTGTGTCAGGGGCCCCGGGCCCTTGAGATTCGTCATGAGAAACTGCGGTGTGTCGGCATCCCACCGATGCAACCAATTCATCATGATCAATTCAAGAGGCAATGCGCAGATCGGCACTGACCATGGGGGTTTTGGACACATAAACCGTTTCGCACCCACAAACTCAAGGCGAAGGACCACCTGCAAAGGCTCCACCGTTCTTGGCAAGGAAGGAACAGATTGGCAATAAAACGGCGGATATTGACGTACGGCTATCATAGCCGCCGCCAACCCAACGACATCCCGATCTGACAGGTAAGGCCTGCCCCGTCACCTAAAGCTGAGGCGTTTCACATCAAAAATGACCTGTCGAGACATTTGACCTGACGCCTACCGCTGGCATCTTGCCAGCAGCCCTTTGCAACTGAACACCCCGAGGACAGAAGTGAGGACCGCTGAGATCAAAACCCTCGACTGTGTGCATCACCCTTGGGATCGACCATGGTAAGCAGCGGAACCGACAATTCTGCGATCGTCTGCGGATGGTCGTCGATCCAACATGAGGACGTAATGCTGACCGCGTGCAAATGGCTGAAACAATCTGTCGCCTTGCCGCAAAACGACTTGCCGGTCGCCCCGGCTGACTTGAAACCACAGGACATCTGAGATGAGCTTTCAACTTGCGGCATGCGCCGAAATGCTTTGGCAGGACAAACCCATCGCCTGGCGCGCCGCGCGTCTGCACGAAATGGGCTTTGGCGTCGGCCTTTGGAACTGGCCTGAATGGGATCTGGACGCGCTGGAAAAGACCGGCGCGCATTTCACCATCATGAACGGATATCTGGAGGGGCGGTTGGCAGATGCCGAGGGCGCCGACCTGTTGCTGACATCCGCGCGTGAGACGGCGCAAGTGGGCAAACGGCTGGGCGTTGACCGGCTGAACCTGCACGGCACCGGGCTGGGCGACATGGGTCTTCCGGTTCAGCACAGGGACCACGTTGCGCCCGGCATGTGGCTGCGCGCGCGTGACACTCTGCACCGGATCTGCGATATGGCCGAGGAAGAGGGCGTGACTTTTACTCTCGAAAACCTCAACCTGCGGGAACATCCCGGCTGTCCGTTTAACACAACAGGTGACGTGTTATCGCTGGTCTCGACCGTCAACCGGCCGCAGCTGCGGATCAACCTTGATCTTTACCATACACAGATCGGCGAAGGCGACGTGATCCGCTGGGCCGAGGCCTGCCTGCCGTGGATCGGTGAGGTGCAGGTCGCCGACAACCCCGGCCGGTTCGAGCCGGGCACCGGAGAGATGAACTGGCCGGTTATTGCCCGTGCCCTGCACGATATGGGCTATGATGGACCGGTCGGTTTCGAAGGCTATGCCAAGGGCGATCCCGAAACGGCACTGGAGGCGTTTCGCGTTGCCTTTGCGGTTTGACACACACACAGCCCGGGATGCCTGAACGCCTCCGCTTGGCCCTTACAACCCATGCAACCCCTTGAGTGCTAGGTTGGTGACAAGCTGCGCGTAGTCTTCACGCGCCTCGCTGCCCGCGCCAGAATTCCACATGTAGTACCAGTTCAGCATCCCGAATACTGACATGGTAACAGAGCGCAGTTTGCGCGCATCACGGCCCAGATCGTCTGGCGACACCTCCGCCAGAATGCCAGACAGGTGGGCCACCATGTCGCGCTGATAGGCGCGCAACACCTTTTGTTTGTCCTCCGGCAGCGCATCCAGCGCCGAGACCTGCACCCTATGATGGTCATCCGCCCCCTGATAGGCCCGCAACACGGCGCGCACGGTCTGCAACAGCCGGTCCTCTGGCGTGGTTCCCGCCTCTGGCGGGGCGCAGACCCGGTTGCGCAGCTCGGACAGGTAGTTGTCCAGCAGGTCAAAGAGCATCGCGTCCTTGCCGGCGTAATAGTGATAGATATTGGCCTTGGAGATGCCGCAGGCAGCGGCGATCTGGTTCATCGAGGCGCGGTCATAGCCTTCGACAGCAAAGACATGCGCCGCCGTGTTCAGGATCTGCGCGCGCTTTTCGTCGTGGTCCTTGGCGATGGGGCGTGCCACGGTGTCTCCTCGCTGCCTGCCCCGGCGCGATCCCGCGGCTTTGAGCACAAATTAACTGACCGATTGGTCAGTGACAACACGACAAGCCAACCCGCCCGACTTATGTGACCTGCGCCAATGTCTCGGGCGTGGGGCGGGCCAGCCGGCAAAGTAACCTGTTCATCCGCGCGCGGCAGTCCGGACCGGCCCAAGTGTCGGGCAAAACGAAATCCGGCAGGTCCGGTGCCTTCAGGACGATGCGGCGCCAACTGTGGACAACCAGCACCCGCAAGGCCGCTGTCTGCATCGGATCAAGAAAATCTGCACGGTTCAGCACGTCTTCTAGCCGTCCCAGCCTCGCCGCCAAGTCTGCTGACAGTGCCACTGTGGCCCCGTCACAGGTTTTCGCCCGTATCCAACATGGCAACGGCTGTGAGGCGCTCAGCGGTGTGACAAAGGTCTCGGCCCCTTGCGGCGAACGCGCCGTCAGCACCGCGTGGGGCGTGACCCAGACGTCCTTGTCCGACCAGACCAGAGGCGACAACGGATCAGTTAGCACGAGGAACGCCGTCTCGGATGGCGGGTCCACCGCGTAGATGCGGGGGCTGGCCGCCACCGTCTGCGCCCGCCCCTCCGCCGTCA
>TARA_R100000789_G_scaffold25720_2_pt1 | contig 35615 bp, 30 predicted proteins | sample TARA_R100000789 | Tara Oceans TARA_R100000789 (sample SAMEA2623403) | marine metagenome | biome: marine biome (ENVO:00000447); feature: mesopelagic zone (ENVO:00000213); material: "saline water (ENVO:00002010), including plankton (ENVO:xxxxxxxx)" | depth 450 m
AGACGCGGATTTTTATGCTTTTTCTGCTCACAAAATGTGTGGACCAACAGGATTCGGAATCTTATATGGCAAGAAAGATCTGCTAAACGCAATGCCTCCGTACAGAGGTGGTGGCGATATGATCGATAAGGTGACGTTTGAGAAAACAACCTGGAATGATCTTCCGCATAAATTTGAAGCAGGTACTCCGCCGATCTCAGCAGGAGTTGGATTGGGTGCAGGAATTGATTTTCTGAATCAGATCGGCATGGAAGCTATTGCTGAAAGAGAGCACGAATTGCTTGAATACGCTACTGAGAAATTGAATCAGATCGAAGGCTTGAAAATTGTCGGCACCGCTGATAAAAAAGCTTCTGTGATCTCATTTTTGTTGGATGGAATTCACCCGACCGATGCCGGAACTATTTTGGATCAACAGGGAATTGCCGTCAGAACAGGACATCATTGTGCCCAACCGATCATGCAGCATTATGATATTCCTGGCACGTTAAGAGCTTCGATTTCGTTTTATAATAACGAAGAGGACATCGACAGATTGGTAGAAGGAATTGAATTAGTTAAAGAATTTTTTGGATAAATAAAGAAACATCATGGCTAAAATTAAAGAAATAGAACGTACCCCAAATCCAGATGCAATGCGTTTCGTATTGGATGAACCACTTACAAATGGAACAACCCGATCATTCGAAAGTAGTGTAGAAGCAGAAGGCGACGATCTTGCTTCGGCTTTGTTTGCTATCGACAGCGTTATCAACGTCTATTATGTTGATAAATATGTTACGGTTACTCAAGATGGTAAAGCTGTTTGGTCTGAATTACTCAGGAAACTGGCACCTCCGATCCGCGAAGCACAACCACAAATGGGTATTGAAGAAGATTCTGAAGTACATGTAAGTAAAGAAGCTCAAGAATCTGACGATCCTCGTTTGATCGAGATCAATAAAATGTTAGATGAGCAAGTTCGTCCATATCTGTTAGCTGATGGTGGGGGTTTGAAAGTTCTAAGTCTGGAAGAAAACCGTTTAAAGGTTCACTATCAGGGTGCATGCGGAACATGTCCTACAGCAACAACAGGTACATTATACGCTATCGAAAGTATGGTGAAGCGTGTTGATCCGGAAATTCAGGTAATTTCAGTTTAGAAGGCAACATCATGGATATTTCCATAAGTGACAGAGCTATAAAAAGAATCGATGAGATTCGCACTGAACAAAACGTATCGAAAGATGCGTTTCTGAAAGTTGGTGTAGTTAGTGGCGGTTGCTCAGGCCTGACTTACGAACTGGATTTTGACAGTGAAACTCAACCTCAAGAAAACGACAGGGTTTTTGAACTGAATGGGTTAAAGGTTTTGGTTGATATGCGAAGTTTTCTATATCTGGCCGGAACGGAACTTGATTACACCGACGGTTTAGAAGGAGAGGGATTCCATTTTCATAATCCCAACGCCTCCAGAACCTGCTCTTGTGGAGAGAGTTTTTCTATATAATTCAAAATTCAAAATTTTGAATTCTTAATTTTGAATTATTTCGAAGTAGTATGAAAGATCAAATCGTAAATAAGGTTAAGGCTAATTCAAAGCTCAAAACTTTAGACCTGGCTAAGTTATTCTATGATTCCACTCCAATTGCGGAGCTGGATATCAAGCAATTCCTGCACATGGAAATGTTATTGAAAGAAAAAGACTTTCGTCAGCATTTAAAGGATTTTGATTGGTCGCAGTTTGAAGGAAAATACTTATCTGTGTACTGTTCTACCGATGCGATTATTGCTCCATGGGCTTGGATGTTGATCACCAGTTATGCCAATCAATTTGCTGAAGAAGTATTTCATCTTACCGCAAAAGAAGTCACTCACGAACTCTACCGAAGAAGGGTAGAAGCCTTCGATTGGAGTGCCTACCAAGACAAATTTGTACTCCTGAAAGGATGCGGAGATATTCACGTTCCTGATTCTATCTATTTACTGGCTACCAATAAGTTAATGGGAACAGCCAAGAAGATCATGTACGGCGAAGCTTGCTCATTCGTTCCAGTTTGGAAGGGATGATTTTTTAGTTAGCCACGGAAACACAAAGACACAAAAATAATAGCACGTCATCCAGTCCGCCAGCTGGTGGATCGGGATCTTTGTGAAGCCTTAATCTTTATCCTAACCTGTTTAGTAAATCAAAGTCGTTGACTTAAGATGCTGAAACGAGTTCAGCATGACGTTGGGGTGAAGTTCGTTCTTTTGTACCCGTTTGGAAGGGATGATTTTTAGGTAGTGGATACTAGTTAATAGTTCAAGCGTCTCGCTTGGACTATTTTTGTATTAAGGCTAGTATAATAATCCCGCACAAGCGCAACGCCTGCGCTAGGTTGGGTAGCCACGGAAACACTAACTCACAAAAATAAGTGGTCATCCCGAACTTGTTTCGGGATCTTTGTGAAGCCTTAGTCTTTTTTCTAACCTGTTTAGTAAATCAAAGTCGTTGACTTAAGATGCTGAAACGAGTTCAGCATGACGTTAGGGCGAATCTTGTTCTTTTGTGCCTGTTTGGAAGGGTTTATTTTTTAGTTACCACGAAAACACAAAGACTCTAAAAAAGCTCTGTCATTTCGAGTTGAATCAGCCGATAGACTGATGACCGAGAAATCTAAGATAGCTGTTGAAGGAGAATTATAGATTTCTCCCTCCGTTTGAAATGACAAAGAAGGGATGGGAAGCAGGAGCTTTCAGTAGGCGTTCCCAAGCAGAGCATAGGAAGGAGGTTAAATATGATAGCTCTATGCTTTAACTTTTCCATTATACTCACATTCAGGACATGTATAAGAGTTATCTATGATTTCATTCGCTTCTATATATAATTTGGTATTACAATTTATACACCTTAAAGCTTCACCACCAATCACAATTGTATTTGCAAACATATCTCCCAATCGTTGATGGTTTTGAGAAAATTTTACCGCCAGAAATGCAACTATACCGTAAGTAAACAGATCAATAGGATCAATTATTCTTCTCTTTAATGCTTGTAGAAATGTGATTTGTTTGCCATCCTCAGAAAAAACTTTCAGACCAAATGGTAGTTTTCCTAGCGTTGAACTAAATCTATATTCACAAACCGGAAAATATAGAAACCAGTATACAGGAATTATAAGAGCTTCAATCCCTTTTATAGATTTAGATCCGTCATCGGATATAACACCGAATTGATTAATTAAGAAAAATATAAGGGCATAGAATATCCCATAATCGACAATGGTCGCAAACGCTCTTTTTAAAATTTTAGGTTGTATATTTTCGATCATAAACTAATGATAGTAAAATTCTTAAAATGAAAACACTCCTCACAGGTTCTTCCCGCGGAATAGGTAAATCTATTGCTGAATTGTTATTAAATAACGAGCATGAAGTTATTGGTGTGTCCACATCCACCAATAACCAATTCACCAATAACAAATACCGCCATACTATTTGTGATTTATCTAACCCAGCAGAAGTTAACAAACTAAAACAGCTATTCACCGAAGACGAAATCCCGGAGGTATTAATTAACAATGCAGGAATCTTTATAGAAGCTCAGTTTGAGGATTCTGACGAAGACTGGATGGCCAAATGGGACAAAACCCAGCAAGTCAATCTTCGATCCATGGCTTTGATCTCGAAATGGGCTATCAATGCGTGGAAAGAACGAGGAGTAGAAGGGAGGATCATTAATATTGCCAGCAGAGCCGGAGTTCGAGGCGACACGGGCGAATACGCCGCTTATGCAGCGAGCAAAGCCGGAATGATCGCTTTCACCAAGAGCATTGCACGAAGTTTGGGCAAAGACGGAATTACCGCTTACTCGATCGCTCCCGGTTTTGTGAATACAGATATGGCTCAAGGTTCAATCGAAGTGTACGGAGAAGATTATCTCACCAAAGATCTGGCATTAGATTCGATTGCTCCACCTGAGCAGATCGCTGAAATGGTCTTATTGCTTGCTTCCGGAAAACTTACCCACGCTACAGGGCAAACTTTTCATATTAACTCGGGTAGTTATTTGGTATAGTTTTTATTTAGCCACGGAAGCACAAATGCCCGGAAATAAACTCGTCATCCCGAACTTGTTTCGGGATCTTTGTGGAGACTGTTAGTCCCATTTCACCTAAATATTTAAATCAAAGTCTTTAAAGCAAATCTTTAGATTTCTCCTTCCGGTCGAAATGACAAAGAAGAAATCTTTACCTAAAAAGCGAGTCAGATCGAGTGCTTGCACGAGATCAGGGGGATGTTGTGTGATTTCTGAGTGCATAAATTGCATAACATCCTCCGTCTTCTGATCTATTCGATCAGAATCCACCTCCTTCGAAGGAGGAATAAAACAAAGCTTCAAACAAAATTAGTCTTTGATCTTTTACCGATGCTTCTCATATACATTCGGTTCTAAAACTTCAGATAATTCAGTTAACGTTTCGGAAGGAATAGTTACTGTTTGTGACTGAATAATTTCATCTAGTTGTTCCATTGTTCTTATCCCGATAATGGCAGAATCTACAGCCGGATGTTTATTCACATACTGAATAGAAGCTGAAAGTGAATTTTTAGTTTTAGAAACAGCTTTTTGCATTAGCATCACTTCTTGTTCAGAATATCCCAAATATTCTTTAGCGGGTTTATCGATCAGCATTCCTTTTGCAAGAGTTCCTCGGGTAATTACGGAGATATCTGATTTGTTTAACATATCCAGACATTCTTCTTCAGGACGTCGATCCAGTAAACTGTACTGCATCATTACAGAGCTCATATTCGATCTTTTGATCCATTCTTCGATCACATTGGGGCGGATGGAGGAAATACCATAGTTAAGTATTTTTCCTTGTTCTTGAAGTATCTCAAAAGCTTCAATGGTTTCATCAATTGGATCATCAAGCGTTCCGCCATGTAACTGATACAGATCTATATAATCGGTTTGAAGTCGCTTTAAACTCTTATCTACGGCTTTAAGAATGTATTCTTTGGTAGGATTCCATCGCCAGTCGGTGCCGGATTTATTCCATTCATTACCGACTTTTGTTGCAATACGAACTTTACTCCGTATAGGAGAGAGGGCCTTACCGATTATTTCTTCATTCCTTCCTTTATCATAAAGATCAGCTGTGTCGAAGAAAATGATTCCGTTATCTATAGCTGTTCTTAACAGTGTTACATTCTCAGATCCGTCAGAATCCAAAGACATACAACCTAAGCCAATATTTCGTGGCTCGGGTAAGCTCATTGATCTGCTTTAGCGATTACCCAAACAGCATGTATAATTCCGGGTATATATCCGAGAATTGTTAACAAAATATTTATCCAGAAAGCAGAACCAATTCCAACGGTTAAGAAAACTCCAACAGGAGGTAGAAATATTGCGAGAATAATTCGTAACAGACTCATTTATTTAAATTTGATTAAGATTGATACCCTTCAATATAAATAAAAAAGCCTTGTAAATATTAAATCTACAAGGCTTTTTGTACCAAAGAGGGGAATCGAACCCCTACTCCGTGAGGAACACGAGTTTGAGTCGTGCGCGTCTACCAGTTCCGCCACTTTGGCAAATGTGTTAAAGTAATGGTAAACATCAATTTAACTGAGTTGCATTCGAGTACTCAATAAGAGCTTTATCGTACTTTTCACCCTTAAAATGTATCAGTTTTAGTAACTGATTGGTAACTGTTTTAAGGAGATAATACCACTCACAATATTGTAAAGAACATTCTGCTTTTTAGCATCCTCCAATATAAGAGTTTAAGTATTACTTCTTCAACGTTCTTTTTCAATTTGTTGGATATATTTCCAAATTTAGGAAATACAGCTTTATTATCGAATATTGCTAAACTGCTGCTTTGAAATAAAAGTATAATCTTAAAAATTTGGTAGATATGAGTAAGAAATCGTCCGGAAGTCCACAAGTCCATCGAGAACGGCTTAGTATGTTGATTAAGGCACTCAAAGAAACGAAGGGAGAAGTAAACTATCGGGACAAGATCTATGATCTGCAAGGGATTAAATCTAATCTGAATTATAAGACCTTTATTTTGGACGTTACTGATATGTCCGAAAGTGCATTTAATAAATACTTTGATCCTAAAATTGAACAAAATTCGGCCTATTCAACTTCTGGAAAAACTTTTAAGGAGCCAGCAGATTTCATTCATAGTATAATGCCTTATTTAACCATTGATGGTGGGCCAGAGGATAGAACCAACCCATTACATATTGATGGCGCGTTTAGTTTTAAAAACAATAGACCCCAAATGCCAGATGATATAACAATTGAAACGGATTTTGGTCCTGTGGCTTTAAGAGCCAATCAACCGATTAATCAAGATAAACTGAGTCTACAATACTATAACTATATAGATTCGGTTTGTAGTAATCTATTTGAACTATTCGTAAATCCAACGAAAATATCTGAAATATTCCCAAGTGAGCAACTACAATATGGTAAGTTTATAGATGAGTATAAAAATGAACCTAATTCAGAGTTTGAGATAATAGTCCCAGTATTTCTGCCATTATCGAGTACTATTTATAAACGATATCAAGACCTATTGTACTCTGAAGAAGTAACAGAATCAATTCTACCCGGTTATAAGGGTACTATACATTCGCATTCTAGTAAACAATTAGGTGAGAGCTATAAAAACAAATTTAAAGTACAAATTAAAGATTTAAACCTATCAGATTATTCAGTTGATGAGTTGATTGATTACAGATATGAACTTATGTGGGTTGCTAAGAATTTTAATTATGAATACGAAGATTGGTCTCCAGAACTGAAGTCTTTGATGTTGATAGTGAATCTTGAAGAAAGTAGCTTTATAAAGTTGGTTTTGGGTTTATCACTATTTTTATTAGCTCATACTAAATTCACTATCGTTTCATCTAGTGATGGAATAAAGCCCATTTATAGGAATAACGATTATAGCCTATCAGAATTGACTGACGTGCTTAACAAATATCAAATTGATAGTCTTGAAAAAGACTTTACAGATAATTTAAGAAATCTCATCTCTAAGCCAATCCAGTTAATTACCGTTATTGAGCGAGCAAAATCAGATTCTTTACAACCTCAATTAGTGAGTCATATTCATACTTTACTATTAAAATTATATAGTGAAAAGATTGATAAAGACTTTAATAGTTCAGAAAAAAATAAAAACTCAGAACTTCTATTGAAGGTGTTAAGTGAAATAAAATAATAAACTAAATACCGTTCTCTCTAGATAAATATTTTATCTGGAGAGAATGAAAAAAATTTATCTACGGACCTTTAGAACTACAATGATCGCAGTAATAATTGCTGATCAAATTATTAACTAAATGTTCTAAAGATGAGCACTATTCAAACTTATTTAACCTCCGGTGAAGTCACCGAATTACTTTCCAGTGAACTAAAAAAAGAGGTTAAATATTATGACCTCGATAATCTAATTAGGTCGAACTCTATTCCCGAACCTGAATTAATTGGTGGAAGAAGACTTTGGTCTCCTTCATTAATAAGAGATGCTAAAAGAGCCTTGAAAATAAGATGGGCTAAGCGTCCAAATCTCACTAATAAAAGACATGACTTTATTAAGGAGAATTGCCATGAATCATGAGGAAAGACATGCCTTAAACTTAGATGCCTTTTTAAACTTTATTGTGGATAATTATTTACTTGAGATGAGTAATAGTGAATTCAAGATATATGTCTATGTGTATCGTCAAACTATTGGAGCAAATCTTCAAATGACTTCTCTTTCTTTGAGTAGGATTATAAAGGAAACAGGCCTTACAAGAAATACCGTACTAAAGGCTTTAAAAGGGTTAGAGAAGAGGGAGTATATACGCAGTTTAAAAGAATTTAAACCACACACGTTCATGCTGAATTATTCAAAATTATTTACTGGGAATGGTTCAATTTATGGACTCGGCTATTTTCTTATCACTGAGAAATTTACCAACCGTACGAAAATAGACTTGAATTACCCTGAAAAAATGTGATTTAATTTTTATAACAACACATGAAATAAGGTTTATAATACTTTAAACTCTGTTTTTCTTGATTGTGCCGATTAATTAATACACAATTAATACAACGATTTTTTTAAAAATCAGTACCTCTCAATATTTGAACCGATTCAAGAAATAATGGTTCAATAAATGATTTCTCCAAAAAAAATAGACAGTTTATTATGAAAAAAATCCATGAAACTCATAAAGAAGATCTTCAAAAAGCGATCTACTATTTACCTCATAATTTCGATCTAGATGTTCTTTGTAAATGTTTAAAACATGTATATGGAGAACAAGGAATATATATGGCAATCGAATGGGGTAAGAAAGCAAAAGTATTACTTCCTAAAGACTTTCAGGAATATTGGAAGAAACAAACTTTGACTAGCTATTATGTATCAATATTTGATGACTACCTATCCGAGGAAATATACACTATAGCGAAAGAGAATAGATGGATACCTAAAGAGTTTGAAAATGGAAAAAATAAAAGCAAACCCCCAAGTAAAAGAAGACTAAAAGATCAGAGTATCCAAAAGGATTATAAAAAAGATGTACAAGCAGATATAAGAAGGGCTTTTGAGAAAGAGTTACCAGAACATAAAAAATCATTTGTGAGAAGAGGGGTTATTAATCTAGAAGGAGCATGCTATGTTCATCCTGCAATGAGCAAAATAGAATTAGACTCTTTAAATGGAAATAGCTTACATAAATTGGAAAAGATTGTAGACTGTGAAATTACAATAGTTGAAGCAATAGAACATTTAATCCGACAACCCGGACAGGCAGAGGATGATAAAGAAGTTAGTTATCGTATTCGTTTTGATAATAAGTTAGACAACGAAGTATTAACAAAAGCCACTTATGAAGAGTTAACTACTAAAACTCGTTTTTCTAGTTTTTTAGTGTCTAAGGGATTCGTCAAATTTTTAGGCACAACGTCTCAGTTTGATCTATTTCATGAGTTTATTATAAATGGCCAGGATTACCCTACAGTTAGGGTTCTTTCTAGTTGGGGTGAATATAAACCTGGCAAGTTTATATTTAAGAATGGACTTTATGATGTTAAAGAGAAGAAATTTTATCCATCTGATGAAAACCAACGTATAAGATATCAAAACCGAATTCTAATTTGTCCTGATGGGAATGAGTTAGTGCAGCCGCCGGAGCTTTCTGTTCCTACCGACGCTATTACATCTGTTGCTTTTTTAGCTGAAAAATTTAATCTCTGGGAATCGTTAAATGGTAGGTTTAACGTTCGTTCAACTTTAGGGTATGCTATAGCTAGTCTCTATAACCGGAGGATCCTAGAAAGTGATAGTGCTTTTCCATTACTTTTTAAATTTGGAGAAAGAGGAACAGGTAAGAGCTCAAGTATGGACTGGTTTATGACACTGTTTGGCTATAAAAGTGGAAATCGTCAATCGGTGTCAAAGCAGAATACACTTAAAGGAATGATTCGAAATATGACACTTCCTATAGGTTTTCCATTTTTTTTGGATGATTACAGAAACCATGAAACCAACAATCAAGTGCCGGACCTAACGAGTTCAATTCTTAATTGGTACCATCAAATTGGGAGTTCAATGGCAAAAAAGAGCACGGACCATCAGACTATTGACACTCCAATGAAAGCAGCCGTCGTCATGACCGGTAACGAAAAACCATTAGATCCAGCAGCTATTTCACGTTTAATTATTCTCAATTACAATAAATTTGTAAAAAAAGAAGAGTTAAGCCGAATTCCTGAAATTACTCAATACCTTCATCGCTTTTCTGAGTTTACGTTTCATGTTTTAAATCAATATGATTGGTTATACGAGAATTTTGAAAGATATACTACGATTAATAGAAAATGGTTAGCTGATAAAGGCTTTGAAGGAAGGACAGTTAATAATTGGAGCTTACTATTAGCTGGAATACAGACTATTCCGCTTATATTACCTCATCTTTCTATATGGGAAGATCAATTTGAAGGTCTTAGAAAAGAAATTTGCCAGGCAATAATAAAAGAGGAGGCCCTTCAAAAGGAATTTAACCCTCTTTATGAATTCTTTGATGCAATAGAGTACTATGGGACTCAAAAAACTGAACCGGAAACATTCTATACCAACAAAACTAATCTGCTAGATCATCGGCATCTCCGCTGCAAAGTGGGATCTAATGTCGTTTTATCGACAGGAGAGGTGTATACAGGATTCGTGCTTTATATATCCTTGAATGGTATATGGAAAGTTTTGCAAGGGGTGAATGCGGAAATCACGCGAAGTGCTACTTTAAATATGATAGAAACTAAGCTCCAAAATAGTAGCTATTACATAAATCATGGAGTACAAGTACCCTTAACAAAGTCATTATCTGAGATAAATGAAAGTAATAGACGTTGCTACGCACTTAATGCGGAACAACTCAATAAGAATCAGAAGTTAGAAGAGTTAATTGAAAAAGCCCATGAGTATGAACGTGATAGACCATACAGGTTGAAACAGAAAATTGGGATATAAAATGAACTCAAAGCTGCTAAACTGCTCAAATAGTGATAAAAATGGTGTTAGAGTAGTATTAAAGACTGATTATTAAAAATAATATACCTGCTAAAGAATGCTATAATAAGCTAAAACATGCTTAAGTATATAGCACTCTTAAGCAGTAATCAGCATATAAAAAGAGTTCATGCTAACTCGATTATAGCTTTAAAAGTATAAAGAAGAGGGTTTTGGAAATATCTAGCATTTTTTAGCGGCTTAGCAGTATTATAAGATGATGTTTTAAGGTGTTGGAGACATTTATGTAATAAGTGGAATTTTAAAAAAAGCGAGAATATATCAGAGAAATAATAATAAGCTTTAGGTTTAGGAGGTAATTAAAGAGAAATGCATAAAGGCACACAAATTATTATTTGAAATATTAGAAAAATTATAGGTACACTTGAGGGTAGGTATTTCGCTTAAATCATAGTAAAACAGATAATTAAAATTATATGGTATCTGGGGTTCCAATTTCTCTTGAGCTTATAAAAAAACTCAAAGAAAAGTTAAATGTAGGCAATTTAAGGTCAATACAGCTGAATTGTATTCCTGGTAAATCTAGCACTAGGCTTGATATTTCTGACTTATTGATAGCAGATGAGGAACTTCCTCATAAGTTTATACAAGAACTTTTAGATCATTCTGGAAAACTTTCATTTGAAATTTCGTTTAGTAATCTGAATTTAAATCTTAGTTCTGATTCAGATGATGAGGATAGAACCAAAAAACTTGGATTAATTTCAAAAAGACTTAATTCACTTAACAATTATAATAAAGAAGACTTGCAAGAATATGGATACGAATCTTTTGGATTTGGTTATCCGATAGTTGTTTTTAGTCCACAAGAAGCACCAGATAAGGTAATAAAAGCACCTCTTTTTATTTGGCATCTCACTATAGAGAAAGTTTTAAATAAGACTAATACATGGAAAATTTCTCGGACTAAGGATCATGAAATAGAATTCAATAATTTGTTGCGGTCATATATAGGACAGTTGAGTAACACTAAAATTGAAGGGTTTTCAGAAGAAGAATTAATAGATGGTGTTTTAGATCTGGATGAACTTCTAACCAATGCGGTTAAATTTGTAAAGAATTTTGATAGAACCGAACAAGTACAGTTCAAGAATTTATATAAAGCTGAATTTGAAAAAGGAATAGTTCCAATACCTAGTAAGAAGAAATGTGAGGAATCTGCAACAGGCATACCTCATATTTATTGGGGAGGTGTTTTTGGAAGATACCACCAAAGGAATGAAGCTATTAGGCAAGAGTTAAATGATCAAATGTCTAATGTACTCGATTCAGCGAACGATGATGTAGTTAAAGAGTTCAAAGATTTGATGCATGCTGAGACAGCAGCTCTTTCAGATCCAAGTCAGATAGGGATTTTAAACTATCTTAAAGATAATAAGCACTTAATTATTCAAGGACCTCCAGGTACAGGTAAATCCGAGTCAATAACCGGGATCATAATTAATGCGCTAGAACATGGAAAGAAATGTTTAGTTGTTTGTGAAAAGAAAACAGCTATGGATATTCTTAAAAAGAACTTAACTAATATTTCACCTGAAATTGGAAACTTAGTCGCTGTGATTGAGGATGTCTCTCGAGACAGAAAAAATATTGTAGATTCCGTACGACTTCGGCATGAATCTATAGGTGGTAAAAAGTATCAAAGACCACCTGAAACCAATTTAGCGATTACATTAGAACAAATTGAGAGTTACATAGAAGATATTCACTTCAGAAAGAAATTCTTTTATGAAGAGAAGGTAATTGATGATCTCACAACGGTAGGGTGGACTGCTGCAGTAGGAAAGGAACTTGGTGCGAGGTTTAAAAATAAAAATGAACAGCTTCTTAAAGAACTTAAGTCTAATGTTACAAACATTAGTAATGCTGATTACAATCAAGCTGAGAAAAGTTTAGGGCGGTTAGAAGAAGAGGGTAAAAAATTAGGATACAAAAATCTGCTAAAATGGATACCCGATACAGAAATTTTAGAAGCTAATGCAAATCAACTAAAAGTAACTTTATTAAGTGAGACACCAGATGATGTCAATGCGTTTGATCTCTTTATAGATAAGTTTGAAGAGAAGATCAATCAAACTAGAGAAGTTATAAGTCTTAGTATAGAGGAAAAAATTAATGAAATAGATATTGCTGTAGAGACGCTTGAGAATAATATGGTTTTTCTATCAAAGTTCCCTGACTTCAAAAAGGATAACATTTGGTATAAGTTGATCAAAATCTCTCCTTTTAAATCTGAAAAAGTCAAAAATGAGATTTTTAAATTTGAGGAGTCCTATAAATCAATAGAAAAAATATCAGAGTTATACGCTTGTATAAATATTGATTTAAAACTTCATATTATCAAAGATATCCAGTGGATAAATGAAGACTTATCAGAAATCAAAAAACAATTAGAGGATCTAAAACAATCAATTAATGAATTTAAATTTAGAATATATGATTCAATTTTAGTTGAACCATTTTTAGATATACAATTAAATAAAGAAATAATTGAAGAACTATCTTTCTGGAAAAAAGAAAGTGAAAATATACTAAGTAAGTATTATCCAGAAGAGGTTAATTGGGACAGCACTGACCTGACGTTAAACATACTAAAATGGTGTAGAGATTTCACAAAGAATATAATTGCTGCAGAACAAGATGGATTCTTAAACCACCTAGGTTGGCAATTAAGGTTAAGAAAAGAGCCAAAAGTGATACAAGAACTAGTAGATTTTTTTCTAAAAAATAATGCTAGAGGATGGTCATCACATTTTTCTGAATATTACTTTCATGATCAACTCAATAAGAACTTAAATACTAAATTTTCTGGTGGTTATGATACAGAACTAAAATTCTTAAAAAAGGAAAGAGAGAAAATAGTAGATGAAATTAAAGCAAAAATTCCTAAGTATTGGAAAGCTGTACAGTCAGAGATTAACGGGAATACCATAAGTATTAAACAAATATACAATAAAAGAGGTGGACGGGGGCAAAGAAGAAATAGCCTCAGAAAAATTGCAGAGATTTCGTTCGATTCTTTAACGTCATATTTTCCTGTAATGATGGTAAGTCCAAATGTGTGTGCTTCCATGTTTAAGCTAGAACCAGATTTATTTGATTACGTGATATTTGATGAGGCAAGTCAGTTAAAGGTGGAGGAGTCTTTAACAACGCTAATTAGAGGTGAGCGAAAAGTAGTATCTGGAGACAGTAATCAAATGCCACCGTCTTACTGGTTTACTGCTCAAAACGATACTGAGGATTTAGAAGAAGATGAGTATGATCCTTATAAAGGTTGGAAAGAGAATTTAATGAACAAAAGCGGAGCAAGAGATCTGGCTGAAAGTGAGTCTTTGCTCGAATTTTCAGAATTGTGTCAGTTTCAGCCATTTCATTTGGACTTCCACTATAGATCTTATCATCCACTACTAATAGAGTTTTCGAATGCAGCTTTCTATAAAAGTAGATTACACCCATTACCGAAGAGAATTTTTCAGTCTCCTATTCAATTTATTACTGTTGATGGAACTTATGAAAATCAACAAAATCGCGATGAAGCGAACGTTGTAATTGAAGTTTTAAGACAGCTTAAAACAGATGCTAACGGCGACTTTCCATCAGTTGGAATTGCAACATTTAATCAAAAACAAAAGAATCTAATTTGGGAATTGTTAAAGAGAGAAGCGCAATTAGATTCATCGTTTAGAACTCGATACAGAGAGTTAGAAGAGAAAGGACTATTCGTTAAAAACCTTGAGAATATTCAAGGAGATGAAAGAGATATAATTATTCTAAGCACAACATATGGTAGAGATAGAAATGGTAAAGCGATAAGAAATTATGGGCCTATGACTCGAACCGGATTGGGACACAGGTTGTTAAATGTAATTATCACCCGAGCTAAGAAGAAAATATTTGTGCTTACTTCCATTCCGGAAGAGAATTATATGGAATACAAGCATGAATTAGGTGGATCCCAAATCTTAGAACGGGGATATTTTCATGCTTATTTAGCATATGCAAAAGCAGTATCTGAGAATGATCAAGAGTCGATTGAGTCCATACTTAATTTTTTGAAAAGTAAAACGACAAAGATTGATAGTCAGTCTTTACGGTTAACTGAGTCTCCATTTGAAGAGGCTGTGTACCAGGCACTAAGTGAAGAAATTGACTCAGATAGAATTACCCTTCAATACAAAGCGGGGGGATTCAGGATTGATATTGCTATTAAATCTAAAATAACAGGAAAAGAGTACTTAGCAATAGAGTGTGATGGTGCTGCTTATCATAGTTCTGTTGAGGCGTACGCATGGGATAATTATCGACAGGAAATACTGGAAGAATATGGGTTTATTTTCCACAGAATCTGGTCGAGAGATTTTTGGGAAAATTCTGATCGGGAAATAAAGAAACTCGTAAAGTTTATCAACGAGCAAGACGAAAAAGATGATGGATATGAAGTAACTAATGATCCCGTTGCGTCAGATATATTCATTGAAGATGCAATTGAAGATATTTCCTCTAAAAAAGAAATATCATTAATCACAGAAAGCGAAGATAGTGCAAAGACCGAAGTGGACGCAAAAAATTCGGTTCCTCAGGAACTAGCTCTTAAATATTTAGAGGATAAAAGAGGGCAGGTTACTAATGTTGGTGATATTCTAAACCTTGAAGAACTTGATTCAGGGAAAAAAATTAAAGCTACCTTTAAAAAAGGGGTTAAGAAGGTTTATGAAGAAAATGGAATCACTGTTTTAGATGAAAAATCACCTCTAGGCGAGGCTGTAATTGGAAGAAAGGTGGGAGAAACAGTGGAAATAAACAATATTGAGAAATATTATAAAATATTAGAAATAGTCTGATGGTAATTATTGAAAATTTACTGCGGTTCGTGCCGTGGATATTATTAGGATTATGGAGCATATATTCATTTCATTTGATACTACAGAATAGTATTAAGAGATCGAAGGAATCATATCATATCATTCAGCATATACCAGCTACTTTTGTGACTTTAGGAGTACTAGGTACTTTTGCAGGAGTAACTTTAGGGCTGTTAAAATTCAATTTAAGTCCCGATCAGATTTCTAGTAGTATTGAAGGTTTACTTGATGGATTAAAAAATGCGTTTAATACATCACTGTATGGTTTATTCTTTTCAGTCATTACAGGAATAATAATAAGAATACAATACTCTAATAAACTATTAGTAGATCCAGAGGTTGAAAAACAACAAGAACTTCTTACGGAGTTGAAACAGTCTATTGAGGATTTTGGTAAAAATCTAGCCCAATATAACTCAGAAGCTATAATGAGTTCTTTGAAAAAGGTTATTGAAGATTTCAATGATACATTTAGTGAATTAATAGGCGAACTTGTTACTGAAAATTTTGAGGAATTAACTAGTTCGATTGATCAACTGATTCAGTGGCAAGCAGAATACAAGGATGGTGTAAATAAGGTATTAGGAAGCAATGAAGCTTTAAACCAACGCACCAATGATCTTTTAAAATCTTATAACCATATACATAGCAATATGGAAAGATTAAGTGATTCATCAACACAGCTTAGAGGGGCTTTAATGAGTTTGAAAGATTCAATTGAAGATGAATCATCACTTTCTGGTTTAATTACTCAATTGGAATTATCTACAAAAAACTTGGTAGAAATTTCTGAGGATGCCAGTGTTTTTAAAAATGAAATCGAAAGAATGTCTAATAAACTCATTGATACCCAACAAGAAGTCCAAGGTTGGTTAAGCAAAGAAAATGGAGTTTTGGATGCAGCAACTTCTATCAACCACACACTAAAAGAGTTAAGACAGTTCGATATCGCTCAGATTGAGCAGTTAGATAAATCCTTTACTAACAGATTAGGGACAACGTTTGCAAGTCTTGACAAATTGATGAAATCATATATTCAATATCTTGAAGATCGTACAAAAGGATAGTTTTGAAAATTACCGATAATAGTTACTGGATTTCCATAGCAGACCTTATGACAGGTTTAATGGTTGTTTTTTTATTTATAGCCATAAATTTTGTAATTCAGGCTTTTCAATATAGATATGTACAGGATGAAATTTACAATACCCTTCTTGCTGAATTTGAAGATGAAATTGTAAATAATGACATTCAAATCGCTCCGGATGGTACGGTGCGTTTCAATACTAATGATGAGCGACTATTATTTGAGTTGGGGGAACATAGTTTAACTCAAGAGATGAAGAATACACTTGATTGGTTCATACCCAGATATATAACTATAATGTCTAATCCTGACTATTTAGATTACATAAAAGAGATCAGAATTGAAGGGCATACTGATACTGTGCCTCCTAAGAGTGGAGAGGATAGTTATACTTTTAATCTTCGATTATCTTCTTTGAGAGCAATAGAAGTTCTTAGATATGTTAGAAGTTCAAAGGCATATAATATTTTGGATAGTGACACGAAAGATCGATTTGATTTCTTGCTTACTGCAACAGGAATGTCATTTTCTAAAGCTTTAAATAGTGAAAATGAATATGTATATGAAAGTGATACTAAAGATATCGATTTGGAAATATCAAGAAGAGTTGAATTCAGAGTTGTAACTAGTAGTGAAGGTTTAATGGAAGAAATTTTTACTATGGAGTAATTATGATATATGACTTTAGAAATGGATTTACAGCTGAATTCTTACTTAAAAAACTTAAATCAAGTATATACGGAGCTTCTAATTTTGAGATAGACCTAATTGAAGATATCCCTCATCATGAAATTGAAATTATTGATAATTCTTTTATAAGAAGAAGGGGAGAGCAGGAATACTATATGTTTGCCTATAAGAACAAATATCAAACCCAACTTCATAGTAGTTTACCTAAATATCATATTGCTGATTGTGAGACAAGAGAGATTTATACTGGCTACCGATTTGCGAACCATATGCCCGTTGATATTTACTGTATAAATCAAAGAAAGAACTTAGGGCCACAAAACCTAGATTTATGCAGAAATTGTATTAATACAGTCAACTTTAACTCAATAAGCACCCCTGATACTCCATGGTTTGATATAATATTGGCAAAGGCTGATAGCAGAGAATATACTTCTGACGATCTAAGAATTGATGGATATACTAAAGACTGGGGACATGTGTCAAAAGCTTATCGAACTAAACAAAACTATGTTTGTGAAGAATGTGAGATAGACTTATCTGAAAGAAGAGCTGAATTCTTTTGTGAAGTCCATCATATTGACGGGAACAAATCAAATAACAGTCTAAAAAATTTAAGATGTTTGTGTGTTAATTGTCATTCACAGGTAGATAAAAAACATAGAAGAAACTACTCTAAAGAACCAAATCTTATGAAATTGAATCAGTTTAAAACTTTGTTCGGTAACCAATGAAATCAAGTCCTTATTTATTTGTCGTTATCAAGCCTATTCATAAATGAAGAATAGCTAATACAAGGAAAATCTTTACTAGGATTATGTGCCAAGAAGAGCTCTTTAAATCCTAAATCTACTACCGCTTGTTCTAACGATATAGGATCCGCATCTGAGTCTATTACCTCAATACTATGCGAGTAATTGAGTTCTTCATCGGCGTAAGTTTCATACCACTTAATAATTCTTGGATATTCAAGGTGAGCTAATCCAAGGTTGGTATCTTTATATAGTACATGAGCGAACTTCATTCATTAATATAATGATTACGCACTCCTTTCCAAGAAGTGTGTATTCCCTTGAACTCTGAGTAGAGTATGAGCTTTTGTAAGTGTGCCTTTTCCATACCGGTTGTTGATCTGATCAATGGCTTTAAATCTCTCAAGTTCGCGGGCTTCTTCTGAAAAGAATAGATTGAGTTGTTCCGTTTTGTCTATTTCTTTAGTGCCGATGATAATATTCCGGATCTCCATGTTTGCTCGGGAAGCTCCTTCGATCGCCGGAAGTATTCTACTCATACAAGACTCAAACACAACCTTATCAATATTGGTGTATCCATCTATTCCAAACTTGAATCCCACTCCTGGTTGATCTGTGCTGTTGAACCCGAACATCCCTGTAAAAGAATTCGCTTTAATTCCATAAGCCCGAAGCCTGTAGCAGACATGTTCTACGGCAATCGCAAACTCTCCTTTTATTCGTTCTACATCACAAGACCCTTCACTAAATGTGTGACCATAACTGACTCCCCATTTGGGTACATAATTATCATTTTCATCCAACACTCTTGCTTGATCCTGCCCGGTAATGGTTTGATATAACATCTTACCAAAGTTGGCCCCAAAGAGTCTCATAAAAGTTTTATCGGTTCCTCTGTCAACCACATCTCCAATCGTTCGGAAGCCTTCAGCCAAAATGTGTTCGTATCTTCGTCCACCTACTCCCCATACTTCATCCACATCCAATGGATAGATAAAGGCTCGTTCATCTTCTCCGGTAATGATAGAAGTAATTCCCTTGGGCTTATCTAAGCTACTGGATAGCTTTGCGTAAGTTTTAGAACGAGCAACTCCTATTGAGCCGTACAGATTAGTGGCTTCAAAGATCTTATCTTGTATGCTTTGTGCAAACGCTCTGATCTTGGACTCCTGCTTGCCAACCAAGAAAGAGATATCCATGAAGTACTCGTCCATTGAATAACGCTCTACCGTATCCGAGAACTGTTGGAATACATAATGAACCTGAGTAGATATCGCTTTATATGTATCGTAATCTACCTGAAGCATACACACATACGGGCACAGATTATAAGCTTCAAAAGCGCTCATGCCTGTTTTGATTCCAAAAGAACGAGCTTCATAGGAAGAGGTAGCTACGATTCCTTTTACTTGCCCATTTTCCTTTCTCCATCCACCAATAATTAAAGGTAAGCCATACATCCTGTTTCTAAGTTGTTCTACCTGAGCGTAGAAACATGCGAAGTCAAAGTGTAGATATAACCGATCCTTTTTCCCTCGATGTTGATGCTCAGGATAAACGGTATTGTAGAGGGTGATTCTGTGTACATCATTCTCTGGATGGTACTCGTAGTCTTTTTTCTTTCGCATAAATTTGCCTCACATATTGACATGTGTAATATATGTGTATAGATTAATCCGACCAAACAAAATTGGTCATGAATAAATATCCACTCATAGAAATACTCGTCTTTTTTTGCCGGCATAGTAGGCTACCTAAACCTACATGGAGACCAGAGTATACCCATCAGCTAAAGAGAGTGAGATCGTGCCACAGTAAGATCAAAGGAGGTATTAAAATGTCTTTCTATAGTATTGAAACTACGAATGGACATATTTTTGAATTAGAATTTGATCAGGAAGAATTGTTATGGTCCTTAGTTCAAAATGATGCTCAGAAAAACCTAGTTGTTGACCGTGTATTAGTGCACATGAAAAGACACAAACATCAACCTTCAGATGCTCATCGAATGATACCCATACGCTTTGAGGTCTTCCCTAAAGAAGTTATTGAACGAGCGACTCCAATAGAGTTTGCTCTTATTGACAGATTGCGCCCTTACCGCTTTAAAAGAGGCAAACATGGATCAATACAAGTAAGTCGCATTGAAACCTCTCACATGGAGAATACGATGATCACCAAGCACTTACATTTTGTTGCAGAAGATACCGAGCAACGATTTTATCATTTAGTCTATACCTTAGATCAATTAGATTGGAGATTCATGCAAGAAGTGGATCGAGAATTTTTATTTGTACGATGAACTAACAAACAGAACAATGAGTAAAGAGCATAATCTTACCTTTCGAGACTTGCTAATAGTAATGGTCTCAGAAATTGAAACGATTAAAAAGCTTTTCTATAAACAGGAAAAATATAAAGCCCTAATACATAGGTTATCTCAATATAATATTCATGAAAGGAGTCCGCTCCCTTCACAAAAGGAATTACTCGAAATTTTGGATTTGAATAGATCAAAACTCATGGGTTTGATGCAAGACCTTCATTCTGAATTCAGAACAGAAATATCACATTGGTATCCTATAAAAAGAACTGAAGTGCATATTGCCGGAGAACATAGAAACGGAGATTACTTCCAAGTTACCCCGGATGATATAAAGCATATTCCTTCCGAAGGTGATCACATCAGTGTACCCTTTATTCGCAATGAGTATGGGAGTGGTGGGTATTTTCAGGTAAAAATGGTAAAACATACGATAGAGGAGAATACCCATTCTATTGTAGTGTTTGTTAATGAAGACTTCAGAAAAGAAGACTTTTAACCAACATTCTTATTCATTGAACTTGAACCAAATAAAGTAGAAGGTTCTAATAATTCTGGCCCATTATTCCTCGAGTTACTGACTTTATCAGATGCAATATAGGTTTCCATGTCATCTACCGGATAGGGCTTCAGCATATCTAACAAATATTCAGCAGAATGCTCAGGGTTGAGCCAGTCTTCAAATTCACTTGGATGTAAAAAAGCAGGCATTCGATCATGTGCTTTTTCTACCATTGAATTAGGATCAGTGGTGATAATTGAAAAGGAACTCATTCCTTCATTTGGGCTAACCTTAGAATAGATTCCTGCTGCTCCCCAAAAGTTTGTACTCTTTGGATAGAAGTAATGAGCAGATTTGCTTCCTTTCGGTCCAGTAAATTCAAAGAACCCATTCATGGGGACAATGCATCGGATCTGCTTCTCTTTAAAGTCTTTCCCCCACATTTTACTGTCTAAAATACGGTCGTCTCTTGTATTGAAAGTAGAATACTTGTAGTTCGGCTTACCATCCTTAGGCAACCATTTCATATACCACCAGTACATATCTTCCAATACTCGATTACCTTCATCATTTACTCTACATACAGGCATGACTGATGTAGGTGCTACATTGTAGTTTGGTCTGAGTTGACCCTTTCTTTCAAGTGTACCTAGAAAGTGATCTATCTCATCCATTTTTTTAAAGAAGGCGTATCGTCCGCACATAATTTTTGATTGATTTAGCTCAAACAATAATTCCAATTGAGTGAAAAATCAAGCTTAACAAAAAGGTTTTATTAATATCAAAATAATTTAAAAGCATGAAATCGAAGTTTTTATAACACACTGATTCTTATATATTCTAAGAGATAACAAATCACAAATCGTTTTAATTTTTAAGAATGGTGAAACAGAAGGTTTTAAAGAACGAGAAAAACATGGAAGAGCAGTTGTGGGATGCTGCGAATAAACTCCGTGGAACAGTTGAGAGTTCACAATACAAACATGTGGTGCTAGGACTTATTTTTCTGAAGTTTGCCAGCGATAAATTCGAAGATCGACGTAAAGAACTCATCGCCGAAGGCAAAGACAAATATCTAGAGATGAAAGAGTTCTACAACATGAAGAACGTCTTTTTCTTACCTCCCGAAAGTCGTTGGAGCCATGTGCAAAACAACGCCAAGCAAGATGACATCGCACTTATTGTAGATACTGCACTCCACACCATCGAAAAGAATAATCCCTCCTTAAAAGGAGCATTACCTGATAATTACTTCTCTAGGCTCAATTTAGATCCTAGTAAACTAGCTGCCTTGTTGGATACCATTAATAATATTAATACCACCGATAAAGAAGAAGATGTGGTAGGTCGGATATACGAATATTTCTTAGGGCGCTTTGCAGCAGCCGAAGGAAAAGGCGGTGGTGAATTCTATACGCCAAAGTGTATAGTGAATCTAATTGCTGAGATGCTGGAACCCTACAAAGGGAAAATCTATGATCCTTGTTGTGGCTCGGGCGGAATGTTTGTACAAAGTTTAGACTTCGTTAAAAATCACAGCGGTAATACCAAAGAGATCTCCATATACGGACAAGAGTTTACCTCGGTAACGTATAAACTGGCTAAGATGAACTTGGCAATACGTGGTATCTCAGGCAATTTGGGCGAAGTACCTGCCAATACCTTTTTTAAAGATCAGCATCCCGATTTAAAGGCGGATTACATCATGGCTAATCCTCCCTTTAATCAAAGTCAGTGGCGCGAGAAAAACGAATTAGAAGATGACCCTCGTTGGAATGGCTATCCTACTCCACCCACAGGAAATGCCAACTATGCGTGGATTATGCACATGTTGAGTAAGTTGAGTGAACACGGTACGGCAGGCTTTGTACTAGCTAACGGATCTATGAGTACCAACACCTCTGGCGAAGGGGAGATCAGGCAACAGATGATTGAAAATGACTTGGTAGATTGTATGATAGCACTGCCCGGACAGTTATTCTATACCACTCAGATACCCGTGTGTCTGTGGTTTATGACCAAGAATAAGAAAGAAGATTCGGTGCATGGCTACCGTAACCGTGAAGATGAAACGCTCTTTATAGATGCCCGAAATATGGGTACGATGATAGACCGTACTCAGAAAGAGCTGACCGATGACGATATTGCAGAAATTACCCGAACCTACCATGCTTGGCGAGGAGAGGAAAAAGATGGCGACTACGAAGACATTGCGGGTTATTGTAAATCAGCCTCGCTAGAAGAGATAAAAGCCAACGATTATGTACTAACACCCGGGCGATATGTAGGCATAGAAGAGGAGGAAGACGACGGCATCCACTTTGAGGATAGGATGACCGAACTTACCGAAACGCTGAAAAGCCAAATGGCAGAGTCGGAGCAACTAGATGCTGAAATTCGGGAGAATTTGAAGGTGTTGGGTTATGAGTGAGTGGTCGAATATATCATTGGGGGAAGTCCTCACAATTAAATATGGAAAGGATCATAAAAAGTTAGAAGATGGGATGATTCCTTGTTATGGCACCGGAGGTGTCATGAGATATGTTGAAAAATCTCTAAGTGAAGAGGAATCGATACTACTTCCACGAAAGGGTTCATTGAACAATATTTACTACATAAACGAGCCATTTTGGACTGTTGATACATTATTTTGGAGCAAAGTCGATAAAGAAAAAGCTATCCCAAAATACCTTTTTTATGCCATTTCATCTTTTGATTTAGCAAGTCTAAATGTTGGAAGCGCTGTCCCTAGTTTAACAGTTCCAGTTCTAAATAACTTGCAACTAAATCTTCCCCCACTCCCTGAACAGAAAGCCATTGCACATATTTTAGGGAAGTTGGATGACAAGATTGAGCTGAACCGACAAATGAACCAAACGTTGGAGGACATGGCGCAAGTCCTGTTTAAAAGCTGGTTTGTAGATTTTGATCCTGTACTAGACAATGCCATGGCAGCAGGGAATAAAATTCCTGAAGCTTTACAAGCGATGGCAGAAAAAAGATCACTCGTCCCCGATGAACAAAAACTGCTATCCAAAAACCCGGAACTCGCTTCCCAATTTCCATCCTCCTTCGAATACAACGAAACTTTAGGGAAGTGGATCCCCGAAGGGTGGGAGGATAAGACAATTGATGAAGTTACAGCTTTAGTTATCGATCATAGAGGGAAAACTCCTAAGAAGCTCGGTGGAGATTGGGTCGATTATGGATACCCTGCCATATCAGCTAAAAATGTTAAGGATAGAAAGCTTATTAGACAAGACACGATTCGTTTTGTAAACGAAGAACTGTACACTAAATGGATGAAAGAGCCGATACAAAAAGGAGATATTATAATGACATCTGAAGCACCTATGGGTGAGATGTTTTTTGTCTCTGATGATACTCCATATTGCCTTAGTCAAAGGTTGTATGGACTTCGAGCTAATGGAATTGATACAACTCCGATGTACTTATTTGGTTGGTTACATACTAAGATTGCGAGAGCTGATTTAGAAGCTAGATGTACAGGAACAACAGTTACAGGAATAAAGCAATCTGAATTAAGAAAAGTGGTTGTACTTAGTCCACCAAAACTTATACTTAAAACATATGAATCAAAAATAGACGCTCTTTATTCAAAGGTAAATACTGATCAAGAACAAACCGAAACCCTTACTCAACTCCGTGACACCTTATTACCACAGTTAATAAGTGGTAAAGTTCGGGTGCCAGAGGGGTTTGTGGAGAAGATTTGAGATAAAAATGGCAGGTCAATAAATAAACATATAGAACATGGCAATACAAACACGACAGCGAACTATTAGCCCAAATACAAGAGCCTCAGGTTCAAATCGATATAAAATAGATACCAAGAATTTGCTTACGGGAGATGTTTTGATTGTAGAAATTGATCATGCTACTAAATCATTTAAAAAGCAGTTTACCTTTTTGGGGAAAGATATTGGGCATAAAAAAAGTATCAGCTTTAGTGTAGATGAAAGGGGTAACAATATTGATATATCGTGGAGTGGAGTTAATCCCATTAAAGAAGGTAAATCAATAGCTATGAATAAGGTTCAGGCGGAAAAACAGTCGGATCAGAAGGGTGAAGTTTCAGAAAGTGATGGTATCCAAAGCCTGAATCCAATTCTTGATAAACATACCAAATTGGTGATTCTTGGTACGATGCCGGGAGTGGAATCGCTAAAGCAACAAGCGTATTACAGTCATCCCAGGAATTTGTTTTGGAAGCTAATTGCTGAATTAACTGGAAAAGACGTTCCACTTAATTATGATGACCGGACAGCTTTTCTGTTAGATCATAAACTCGGGCTATGGGATATATGTAAATCGTGTGTTCGGGAAGGAAGTCTGGATAGCAATATCTCAGAAGAAACTCCCACCGATCTGAAAGCTCTGGTAGCGAAGTATCCTAACATTGAGTGTTTGGCATTCAATGGTCAAAAAGCTGAAAAGTTATACAGTAAGCATTTTGGTTCATTATCTAATGTAAAAGAGTTGTCTTTACCATCATCAAGCCCTGCAAATGCAGGCATAAGTTGGGAAGATAAAGCGGAGAGTTGGAATAAGATAAACGAATTTTTAAACTAAAAAAGTTATGCATCTTGAACAGATAAGCATTTACAACTACAGAAGCTGTAGGAATTTGAGTGTTTCATTTAATAGAGACAAACCTAATATTTTCATTGGCCTAAACGATTCAGGTAAGTCAACAATCTTAAATGCTATTAATTTACTGTTTGAGTCTAAACCTAAATTCAATCACTTGGTCGGTGGGTCAAATAAGAATGATATATCCAATAGTCCAATAAGTATTGTGGAAATAAATAAGGAGTTGGTAACCCTAAATTTACCAGAGATTGATATATCTGAAGACGCTTGTCTTATTATTGGGAAGCTAGTGTATCTCGATGATGAAGCTGATGAGTACTCAAAATTAAATTTATCAACATCGTTAATGTGGTCAATTGAATCCAATGAGCCTAACTCATTTTGGATTGGTAAATTGTTTGCACCATCTGGTGACCGTTTTTTAGTATTGCAAAATGATTCTTTGAGTGACAAACAACTGTGGACAAAAACTCAAGCCGATATCAATAAAGCTGTAAAAATGGCAAAGGTCACAGATAAAGATATTGAAAATGAAAATGGTGTGGGACGATTCTCAAATTTTGAGAAGATAAGAGCCGTTTATGGAAAGGAAAAAACAAGGCTTATTTGGTCTGACTATAAGTTTGCCAAAGGAGATAAGGAAATATTTCCAGGTTTTGCTCTTTATGATTGGGATACTTCGTTGGAAGATATTAAGAATACAGCAAATGATATTATGCGGGATCAAATTGCTAAATACTTAGATCCAATTAAGATGATAGCTCAAACCGAAGCAGATAAAGCGGAGACAGAGATAAATAAGAAATTTGGTGAGTTAAAGGACATTATTAAAACGGTTGCTACTGATGTTGAGGAGATTTCATCCAAAGTATATTTTGATGTGTCAGAGAAGATTTCCGATATAATGCTGAAGAAGTCCAATAGCGATGGGCAGATTCATCTTGAGAATCAGGGAGAAGGATTGAAACGCCAAATCTGGTTTTCTTTAATTAAGGCAAAAGCTTCAGATCAAAGTGAAGGGCCTAATAAATTTATTTGGGCCTTTGATGAACCGGAAACGCACCTATATCCAGCTGCGCAAAGAGACTTTTTTGATATTCTGAAGCAATTATCTAGTGGAAACGTCCAATCTATTATAAGCACTCATTCAACAGTTTTTATAGATAAATCTCAACTAAAGCTAATTCATAGTACAAGACAAGGTGATGATGGATATACTCTTCTCGATACATGTCATAATGTGGACAGCATATTCGAAACACTAAACATTAGAAATAGCGATTTTCTCTTTTATGACAAATTCTTAGTAGTAGAAGGTGAAACCGAAGAATTTTTAATCCCAAAATTGTATGAGTATTACTCAGGAGTTTCATTAATCGATGCCAATATTCAGTTAATAAAAGCCAAAGGAAAAAGTAATTGGACGCAAACTAAAGACATGCTTGAAAGATTAATGTCTGGTTTCAGGAAACCTGACGACCGGATTTATTACTTATTTGATGCTGATGCAATACATTCAATTGGAGTAGATGCTAAGACGGATAAAATGTATTTTGTAGGTCAACAAGATATTGAAGATTCATTCTCAGATGATGTGTGGTTAAGAATTTTGAATGATTACTATGAGGATCAAATGATTTTTGATATTGATTGGATGAAGTCATGTAGAGACAAAATTGTTGAAGGAGAAAGGTGTCCTAAGAATAAAAAAATGGATCAAATTCTAAGGTCATCTATTCGTGCAAAATGGATTGAAGAGGGGCACGAGGCAGGAACAGAAAAAAGGATTCCGAAAAAGGCAGCTTCAGCAGATTTTTTATTTAGTGGAATTACTAGCAAAGATGATATACCCCAATCAATTAGAACTTGTTTTGATAAAATAATTCATTGAAAGGCTATGAGTAAAAATCAAGTAAACTGCCCTAACTGTGGTACCGCAATAGATGTACAAGATATATTATCTCATCAGTTGGAAGAGGAAATCAAACAAAAATATCAGTCGCAGTTAAAGGCAGAGGAAGAGAAATTCAAAAGTCAACAAGAGAAGCTTAATAAAGAACAGGATGAGTTTGAGGAAAAGAAACGTAATCAGAAAATCCAATTTAATGAAAGACTAGAAAAAGAAGTAGCCGAAAAGGCTAAAGAGCAGGAAGAAAAGCTAAGAGCTAAACTAGCATCAGAAAACGAAGCACAATATGAGGCATTGCAGCAGGAACTCAATGAGAAGTCGGAACAAGTCAAAGAGCTCAATAAGTCAAAGGTAGAAATAGAAAAACTTAAAAGGGAAAAGGCAGAGGCTTCAGAACAAGCTGAATTGAAAGCCCAAAAAATGCTCAATGAACTGTTGGTGCAGGAAAAAGAGAAGATTGCTAAGTCAGAGGCAGAAAAAAATGAAATGCGCTTTAAGGAATTGCAAAAGCAACTAGAAGATCAAAAAAAGCTCACTGAAGAAATGCAACGTAAACAAACGCAGGGTTCTATGCAGTTGCAGGGTGAGGTACAGGAATTGGCTATCGAGGAATATCTAGCGACTACTTTCCCTCTTGATACCATTGAAGAGATCAAAAAAGGTGCACGTGGTGCAGATTGTATTCAGGTAGTCAATACTCGCACAGCTCAAAACTGTGGAAAGATCTATTATGAGAGTAAACGCACCAAGGACTTTCAAGCCAGTTGGATAGAGAAGTTCAAGAGGGACATGCGAGAACGAGAGGCAGATATTGGTGTATTAGTTACAGAGGCCATGCCAGCAGATATGGACCGTATGGGGTTAAGAGATGGTGTTTGGGTATGTTCTTTCCCAGAGTTCAAGGGGTTATGTAATGTCCTGAGAGAATCTATAGTTCAGATTAATAAAGTAGCCCTCTCACAAGAGGGCAAGGGAGATAAGATGAGTTTACTTTATGATTTCCTCACCAGTAATACCTTCCGTATGCAGGTCGAAGCAATTGTAGAAGGGTTTTCTCAAATGAAGAATGATTTGGAGTCCGAGAAACGCTCTATGCAAAGAATCTGGAAACAGCGAGAAAAACAGATCGATAAGGTGGTTACTAATACCATTGATATGTATGGCAGTATTAAAGGTATAGCAGGCTCAGCGGTGCAGACTGTAAAGGCATTGGAATTAGACCAAAACCTATTAGAAGATAATGAAGAAGAAGAAAAATGAAATTCACCGAAGCACAACTTGAGCAAGCTTAATAGACTTAAAAAAACAACTAATGGCAAAATATAGTGTACACCAACAACCTGTAGAAACCTTACTTAGCTGGATAAAAGCAGGTGAAATTGCAATTCCTGAAATTCAGCGTCCTTTTGTTTGGAAGGCTTCTAAAGTGCGTGATTTAATAGATTCATTATATCACGGTTATCCAGTTGGGTATATTATCACATGGCGAAACCCTGATGTAAAACTCAAAAATGGAGAGTTATCAGCAGGTAAAAAAGTTTTGATCGATGGTCAACAGCGTATTACTGCACTTACAGCTGCTATTGTTGGGCAAAGAGTGCTGAATAAAAACTACAAAGAAATCAACATCCGTATTGCTTTCAACCCGATAACCGAAAAATTTGATGTGCTGAATAAAGCACTTCAAAACAGTTCGGAGTGGATAAATAGCATTAACCCCATCATAAATGATGAAATCACTATCAGCAAAGCCCGAAGAGATTATATGGATGTAAATCCAGAAGCTGATGAAGAATTGATTGAACAGCGAATTGAGGAACTCAAGAAGATTAAGAATAAACAAGTTGGTATCATTGAATTAGACCATTCACTAGACATTGATACCGTAACTGAAATATTCATTCGCATTAACCAAAAAGGGGTAGTGTTAAGTAATGCTGATTTTGTAATGTCAAAAATTGCAGCTGATGAACTTCATGGTGGTAATAAAATGCGAAAAATGGTGGATTATTTCTGTCGATTAGTAGTGGATAAAGATTTCAATAAGCACATTATTGACAACGACAAAGAATTTGCTTCGCACGACTATTATAAAACCATAAAATGGATGTCAGCAGGAAGCGATGACTTGTACATTCCAGACTACATCGACTTTTTACGTGTGGCATTTACCTTCAAGTTTAACAGAGGTAAATTTAGTGATTTGGTTGCCTTACTATCAGGTAGAAATTTTGAAACTCGCTCGTATGAGAATGAAATAGCAAAGAAAAGTTACGCTATGTTATCAGAAGGTTTGAATGAATTTGCAAATCAAACCAATTACCAACGGTTTTTGATGATAGTGAAATCAGCTGGGCTAATAAACCATAAATTAATATCGTCAAAGAATAGCCTCAATTTTTCCTACGCTCTCTATTTAAAATTGCGAAAAGATGGAATGCAGGAAACTGAAACACATCAATTTGTGAAAAAATGGTTAGTGATGTCTTTGCTAATCGGTAGGTACTCTGGTTCTTCAGAATCTATGATTGATGAGGATATTAAACAGATCCAGGAAAAAGGAATAAAAGATTACCTAATTCATATGGAACAAACTCATTTAGGTGAAGGGTTCTGGGATTTTGGATTAGTTAGCGATTTGGAGACATCCAGCGTCAACAATAATGCCTACAATGTATATCTAGCAGCACAGTGCAATAGTAATGCAACAGCGTTTCTGTCAAAGAGTATGAAGATAAGCTCACTTATTGAGCAAAGGGGAGATGTGCATCATATTTTTCCTAAGAAATATTTAGTTAAGAATCGTTACACTCCAAAACAGTATAACCAAGTTGCCAATTTTGTTTATACGGAGCAAGCTACTAATATCAAAGTAGGGGCAATGGCTCCAAATGAATATATGGCAAAGGTGAAATCAGAAATTAGTGCTGGAATTATCAATGTAAGTACAATAGATTCTGAAACAATATTAAGCGAAAACCTAATAAACAACGATATTCCATTAGCTTTGGCGAGTAGCGATCATTCCGAATACGAAAACTTCCTAGCTGAGAGAAGAAAGTTAATGGCAAGAAAGATTAAGGAATATTACGAGAATTTGTAGCGAATGAAATTCACTGAAGCACAATTGGAGCAAGCCATTATCTCCCTTCTAGGGGAGAAAGGCTATCCCTATGTTGCTGGGCCCTCTATTATTCGATCCGAAGAGGAAGTGCTTATCCCAGAAGATCTACGAACGTTTCTGAAAACGGAGTATAAAGATCAGCAAATCACCGATTCCGAAATTGAGTCTATATTAAAAGATCTGCAAAGGCTACCAAATTACGATCTCTACGAAAGTAATAAAACCATCATGGGATGGTTGCGAGACGGGTTCCTTCTAAAAAGAGAAGACCACACTCAGAAGGATATTTACATTCAGCTGTTTAATATCGATCGCCCAGAAGGCAACCTCTTCAAAATAGTAAACCAGCTAGAAATTGTAGGCACCCATAAGCGTATACCGGACGGCATTTTATATATTAACGGACTGCCTTTGGTTGTGTTCGAGTTTAAATCGGCAATCCGAGAAAATGCTACTATCCATGACGCTTATAAACAACTCACTATTCGCTACAGACGAGATATTCCCGAGCTTTTTAAATACAACGCCTTTTGTATTATCAGTGACGGGGTAAACAATAAATCGGGCTCTTTCTTTGCCGATTATGAGTTTTACTACGCATGGCGAGCTGAATCAGATCGGCAACTGTTTCAACTTGGGGAAGAAGTAGATGGCATCAACAGTTTGCATAGTATGATAAAAGGGATGTTTGATCAGGCTAATCTGCTTAATATCATTCGTAATTTTATTTATCTCCCCGATACTACGAACAAAGAAGTAAAAATTGTTTGTCGGTATCCACAGTACTACGCAGCTACTAAACTCTTCGAGAATATTAAGGAACACCAGAAACCACAGGGTGATGGTAAAGGGGGAACCTATTTCGGAGCAACCGGTTGTGGGAAAAGTTTTACGATGTTATTTCTTACCCGGCTTTTGATGAAAAGCGCTCACTTTGCAAGCCCTACTATCGTGCTTATCACTGACCGAACCGACTTAGACGATCAACTTTCGGGTCAGTTTACCAACGCTAAAGGCTATATTGGGGATAATACCGTAGCCAGTGTGACTAGTAGAGAGGATTTACGGGACAAGTTAAAGGGCCGAAATAGCGGGGGCGTATTCTTAACAACCATTCACAAATTTAACGAAGATACCGAGCTACTTACCGATCGAACGAATGTCATTTGTATTTCTGATGAGGCGCATCGCAGTCAGGTTAACCTGGATCAGAAAATCAGTGTTACCGAGGACGGCGTAAAGAAATCCTTTGGCTTTGCGAAGCACTTACATGACTCCCTGCCCAATGCCACTTTTGTTGGATTTACAGGAACTCCAATAGATGCCACCATGGATGTATTTGGTGAGATTATTGACGCCTATACCATGACCGAATCAGTGAAAGATAATATCACCGTTCGCATTGTGTATGAAGGTCGGGCAGCTAAAGTTTTGCTTGATAACCAGAAGCTCCAAGAGATCGAAGACTATTATGCGAATGTAGTTGAAGAGGGAGCGAACGAATACCAAGTAGAGGAGAGTAAGCGTCAAATGACGCAGATGAGTACCATTTTAGGCGACCCAGATAGAATTAAAGCCGTTGCCGATGATTTTGTAACACACTATGAATCCCGCATTGCAGAAGGATCTACGGTAAAAGGAAAAGCCTTATTTGTGTGTAGTAGCCGAGATATTGCTTTTCGTTTACACCAAGAAATTATCGAATTACGACCAGAGTGGGCAGAAATTAAAACTCATGAAGAGGGCGTAGAGCTTACCGAGCGAGAACAGCGTGAAATTAAACCCATAGAGCGGGTTAAAATGATCATGACGCGCAATAAAGATGACGAGAAGGAGATGTATGATGCACTGGCTACAAAAGAGGAGCGCAAAGAATTAGACCGTCAGTTCAAAAATGAAAAAAGTAATTTCAAGATTGCCATCGTAGTAGATATGTGGCTTACTGGATTCGACGTTCCCTTTTTAGATACCATGTATATCGACAAGCCGTTGCAGAAACACAGTTTGATCCAGACTATTTCGAGGGTAAACCGAAAATATGAGCACAAGAATAAAGGCTTAGTCGTCGATTACTTTGGGATTAAGCGACAGATGAATCTAGCTCTGAGTCAGTATTCCAATATAGACGGGCAGAACGTTGAGGAAATCCAGCAATCCGTTGTGGTGGTTAAAGATCACCTCGATTTACTCAGGGCCATCTTCCACAAGTTTGATGATGCGCTGTACTTTAAAGGCTCGCCTGTTGAACAGCTCAACACGCTGAATAAAGCTGCTGAGTACGTACAGGTTACCCAAGAACTTGAAAAGCGGTTCATGCATCTGGTGAAGAGTTTGAAAGCCGCCTACGACATTTGTGTGGGTAGTGACCAAATTACCCGTGAAGAAAAAGATCGAATTCACTTTTACTTAGCGGTTCGTAGTATCGTGTTCAAACTTACCAAAGGTGAAGCTCCTGATACCGCACAAATGAACGAAAGAGTGCGGGAAATGATCAAAGAAGCCATTGAAAGCGAGGGCGTAGAGGAGATATTTAAGCTAGGTGATGATGAACAAAACGAGGTAGACATATTTGATGAGGACTACTTAGCCAAAATTGATAAGATTAAACTCCCTAACACTAAAATTAAGCTACTTCAGAAGTTGCTTTCTAAAGCCATTGATGATTTTAAACAGGTCAATAAGATTAAGGGGATCGACTTCTCCAACAAGATGCAGAAGCTGGTCACTAAGTATAATGAGCGGAAGGAATCTGATGTATTACGTAGTGAAGTATTAGAAGACTTTACCGATGAGATTATTGAACTGTATCATGAACTAAGAAAAGAACGAGAATCCTTTCAAGAAATGGGTATCGATTTCGAAGAAAAAGCATTCTATGATATCTTAAAAGCTCTAGCTCATAAGTATGATTTCGAGTACCCTGAAGACAAGCTTATTCATTTAGCACAAAAAGTGAAAGACGTAGTAGATGATAAGGCAAAGTATACAGACTGGAGCAAGCGGTCCGATATTAAAGCAGAGCTTAAGGTTGATCTTATCATCTTACTTGCTGAAAACGATTACCCACCAGTTGACCGAGACGAGGTTTATAAAGAGATATTTGAACAGGCAGAGAATTTTAAGAAGGGTAGATAGAATGTTATTTTCGAATCTATATCATTATCATGAAAATAATTAAGATTTACTATGCCAAATCAGATTTTACTTGATAATTGGACATTACAAGAGATATCCCAACTAATTGATAGAGGTTTATCTAATGATACAACAGGTAAAATTGTAGTCGAAAAGAAAAAGGATTCACATCATTTTGATGAAATCACTCATGGATCAGTTCAAATTCAAGCACTTTTCAGTTTTCTACAAAATTTAGTCTTGAGAGAAACTATTATTGTTGATGATAGTTTCTCCTACGTTTGGGAAGAAACCGATTCACTAAAACAAATTGAATCAAATGGACTCATTAAACTTCATAATTTTCAAGAGCACAAATATGTTGATATACGGAAAGCAATTGTTTCTCAATTATGTACGACATCAAGTATTCGAGAAATACAACTTGCCAATGAACAAGAATGGGAAATAAATCAAACTGTTGTTGATAATTTCATGTCTCAAATTATCTGGGGTGGAGCTGGAATGCTTGCTAGAAGTCATGAATATAAGGTATTTTATGAATCTCACCCTTTGCGTTCATATGCTATTCAGCAATCCCCAATTGTCAAAAGAGACTCATATTCAGAAACTTTAGATTTCATTTCCACAAATCAAACAAAGCTATTATTCTTTGAAAATGACACATCAAAAGCTGTTACGACTCATTTTTCATTGCCGCCATTTATCTCACTAATAATTGAAGAATCAAATAGTTTAAGTGATTTATTCAAAGTTGCTTTAGAGCTTAGGGAGAACTACAGTGATTTGAGGGAGTGGATAAAACAATTTCAAATAGCTTTAGATAATGATTCAACTAAAGAGATTGCCAAATACATAAAGACTCTTGAATCAATCCAAAAACATATTGAGTCAAAATACAATCCAGATAAGTATGGCAGCTTAGATTTAGGTTTCGACTTCTTTAGTTTTAGTCCTAGTGTTTCTTTGGCTTTACCAATTAATAAGCTTAGAAACAGAATTGGGGTAAGGTCTACAATTAATGATCTAATCCTATCAGATAGTGGACATAATTCAATTAGAAAGCTATTCAAACTACTAAGTGAAGAGAGAACGCAGCTTGGCAAACAAGTATTTGATGATTTAATTCAGATATACACTAAGAATTGAAACTCTTGATCTCGAAAAATTAGTAAATGTGAAAGAATGGGAATAATTTAATAATGAATAATTCAGGAAATCATAATGATAGATAAAAGCTCAAATTCTATAAAACCTGAGCTTTTTCTGTATTTAAAGTTCCATTAGGAATTTATTTTTTACCACTATATAAGGAATTCTTAGCAGCGGCAGCTATTGCTCTTGATGCGAATGAACCTTTTGGAGTTGAGCCTCCATTTGATTTGGCAGTAGCAGATTGTATTCTAGCGGCTGCTTTACTGGTCATTGGTTTAGATTTTGCCATATTTGTTGAGCAAAAAACTGTACAGTATAAGGGTGTATTCCATCTTTAGAATGAAAGTTTACCTTTCGTTGAAACAGGAAATAAGTTTGATAAGCCTTCTCCAATCTCATTTCTTAATCGGATAAAAAGATCGTTTGAAGTTTTAATAATAGCTGTACTATTAACCCATTTTGATAGTAGTCGTTTGTCATTTTCATTCTATTTTGAACGTTCTACCAAAAGAGTATATAGTTCCCGGAGTATACTTCTTGAATTTGTAAAATCTTTGGTTGCTTGAGGCATTACTAAACCTTAATGAACGACTAACTAATCTAAAAAACGAAATTTTACAGAGCAAATTATCAACCTTCTAGATTGGTAAAACGATAAGATTAGCAATATCTCGATAATTTAAACCTGTAAACCCGCAATTATAAGTTCATTACTATTTAAAGTTAGATTTTAGGAGGGGAGAAGGTGAATTAGGTGAGTCTAAATAAGACATTTTAAGTTATTCTAGTTTAAAAAGATTAATATCTCCAATTAACTCCGATATTGTACTAAACAGAAAAGAACAGAATAGAACAGAATAGAACAGAATAGAACAGAATAGA
>TARA_R100000789_G_scaffold4642_5_pt1 | contig 35209 bp, 35 predicted proteins | sample TARA_R100000789 | Tara Oceans TARA_R100000789 (sample SAMEA2623403) | marine metagenome | biome: marine biome (ENVO:00000447); feature: mesopelagic zone (ENVO:00000213); material: "saline water (ENVO:00002010), including plankton (ENVO:xxxxxxxx)" | depth 450 m
ATCAGAAAAAAGTCATCCTCATCCAGTCGTATGGCGGACATTTCCGTCACGATGCGGCCCCGGTCATCGGCGAAGTACAGCAGGCCGATGCGCCCGACCTTGGGGATGCCGCCGGTACACAGGCCACGCAGGAACTCTGCCGCGCCCGCCCCCTTTAGCCGGTAGCGCGAGAACCCGGGCAGATCGAGGATGCCGGCGGCGTCGCGCACCGCAAGGCATTCCTCGCGGATGCGCGCCAGCCACGGACCATTGCGTTCCCATGTGTGGGTCGCCTCCTCCGAGGTGTCGTCGCCGGGCATGGCGTACCAGTTTGCCCGCTCCCACCCGTTGTAGGCGCCCATGACCCCACCTTGTGCCGTGATCCGGTCGTGCACCGGCGACAGTTTGCGATCGCGGGCGGCGGGCCATTCGTGGTGCGGGAAGTGCATGGCGTATTCGTGGCCGTAGACCTCTACCGCCTTGTCGATGCAATACTGCGGGTCGGTGTAGTCGGTGTAGCGGCGCGGATCGACCGACCACATGTCCCATTCGGTCTGGCCCTCTGTCACCCATTCGGCCAGCACCTTGCCCGCGCCGCCCGCCTGTGTGATGCCAAAGGTGAAGACGCAGGCCTCAAACGCGTCGGGCACGCCGGGCATGGGTCCGATCAGCGGCAGGCCGTCGGGGGCATAGGGGATCGGGCCGTTGATATTGCGGCCCACGCCACCCTCGCCCAGCAGCGGAACGCGGGCCATCGCGTCCTCGATGTACCATTCCAGCCGCTCCAGATCGTCCGGGTAAAGCTGAAAGCTGAAATCCTCGGGCATGGGGTCGTCCGGCGTGACCCAGTGGGCTTTGCAATTGCGCTCATAGGGGCCGAGGTTGAGACCGTTCTTTTCCTGCCGCAGGTAATAGCTGCTGTCGACGTCGCGCAGGAGCGGCAACTTGCCGTTTGCGTCGGACCATTCTTTCAGCGCCGGAATTTCCTCGGTCAGGAAATACTGGTGGGACATGACGGCCATGGGGACCGTGCGCCCGCCGTAGGGTTTGAACCACTCACCGACCCGCTGGGCGTAATAGCCCGCGGCGTTGACCACCTTTTCGCAGCGGATGTCGCCCTTGTGTGTGTGGACGATCCAGCCGCCACTGTCCCGACTGACGCCGGTGGCCGGGCAGAACCGTTCGATTCGCGCCCCGGCCAGGCGCGCGCCCTTGGCCAACGCTTGGGTCAATTGCGCCGGGTCGATGTCACCGTCGTCGGGATCATACAGCGCCCCGGCAAGGTCATGGGTCTCAAGGAACGGATACCGCGCCTTGAGGTCCGACACCGCAAGCATCTCCAGATCAAGCCCCTGATAGCGCCCCATGGAACAGGCCCGTTCGAATTCTTGTACCCGCTCCGATGAATGGCCAAGGCGGATCGACCCGGTGACGTGGTAGTTCATTGGATAGTCGACCTCATCGGCCAGCCTGCGATACAGATCCAGCGAATAGCGCTGCATGTTCATCACCGCCCAGGACGTGCTGAACGAGGGGCAGTTGCCCGCCGCATGCCAGGTGGATCCGGCGGTCAGCTCGTTCTTTTCCAGCACGACCACATCCCAACCGGCCTTGGCGATGTGATAGGCACAAGAGGCCCCCACCGCACCGCCGCCGATAATGACCACGCGGGCCTGTGTCGGAAACTCGGACATGATCGCCTCTCCTTTCAACGTGTCTGCGGAACGCCGTCCGCGATGTCGTAGTAATCGCCCTTGTCGGCGGTAAAGATGTGCTTTTCCAAACGCAGGCCGGTGGGGGCATCCAGCGCCCCAAGGGCAAAGCTCATCGTGTCCTCGGCATGGGCATGCCAGAACAGAAAGCTGCCGCAGGTCGGGCAAAAGCCGCGCTGGGCCGTGTCGGAACTGTCATACCAGCGCACCGGACCGGTGATGGTCAGCGCGGCCTTGGGCACATAGGCAGAGGCCCAGAGATGGCCGGATTGACGGCGGCACTGGCCGCAATGGCAAACGCTGGGCCCCTGCGGCGTGGCATTGGTTTGAAAGGTGATGGCGCCACAAAGGCACTGCCCCCTGGTCATGCTGCTGGCTCCTGTCGAAGAAAGGGCACGAGACCTGCTGTTTCTTCTGTCTTCAAATATCCCCGCCGGAGGCATTCCGCCCTCGCCGCATGCACACCGTCTGAGGTCAAAAGCACCGCGCTCACGTCAATACACCGGGGGGGCGATAACCCAGATCGCCACTGCAACCGCGTCATAGGGATTGGCCCAGCGGAACGGTTCACCGCGAATGCGGAAACTGTCGCCGGGTGAGATGGTAAAGCGGTCTTCGCCTATGGTCAGGTCCAGTTTGCCTGAAATCAGATAGCCCACCTCTTGCGTCGGTCGCTGTACCGTCTCTCCGATCTCGGAGTGGGCCTCGAAGGTGGAGTGCACCATCTCAAAGTCATCGGTGAGATCCGGCGACAACAGTTCCTCGACGAGGCCGGTGATCCGCGACCCGATGGGACGGCGCGCGCCGTGCCGCACGATCCGGCCCGCCTCTGGTCCGGCCACCGCGCCGTGACGGGCCAGCATCGAGACAGAGACGTCCAGCGCCTTTGCGAGGTGCCGCAGGTCAGTGATGGACGGATCGGACAGGTCGCGTTCTACCTGGCTGAGCCAGCCGACGGAGCGGCCCAGCCGATCCGCCAGTTGCTGCAAGGTCAGCCCACGGGTGCGCCGCAGCGCCCGGAGATCGGCGCCAAGGGTGGTGGGCAAAGGTTGCAGGTCGGACATGAGGCGAGTCGTGAAAAAATGCGGTTGAATTTCACGGTGGCACGAGCCCGTGAAATTTCAAAGCACTTTTTCACACGATCAGGCCGCGTTCTGAAACACCGCATCCAGAATGGCCTGCAAAGCAGAGGCGTCCTCTGGGGTGAAGGCGTTTGGTTGGTCGCTGTCGATGTCGAAGACCGCGATCAGCCGCCCTGCCCCGTCGCGCACCGGCAGGACAAGCTCCGACCGGGTCGAGGTGGCGCAGGCGATATGGCCGGGGAATTCCTCAACATCGGCGACGATTTGTGCCTGTCCGGTGCGCGCGCAGGCCCCGCAGACGCCACGCGAGAAGGGGATCACCAGACAGCCATGCCCGCCCTGATAAGGGCCAATTTTCAACAGTTCCGGCCCCACGACGCGGTAAAACCCGGTCCAGTCAAAGCGGGAGTCGGCATGGTGTACCTCACAGGTGACGGTCGCCATCAGGGACACGGCGTCGGTTTCGCCTGCGGTCAGGGCGGCGATGGTCTGGGTCAGGGTTGCGTAATCAATCGACATGGTGCGCCTTATTTCGAGGACAGGACCGGGGGCGCTGCCCCCGGACCCCCGGGATATTTACAGACAGAAGAAACGACGGGTGTCAGATCCGTTCGATGGCGACGGCTGTGCCCTCACCGCCGCCGATGCAGATGGCTGCGATGCCGCGTTTAAGCCCGCGTTTTTCCAGCGCGTTCAGCAGCGTGACGATGATGCGTGCGCCCGAGGCGCCGATAGGGTGGCCCAGCGCGCAGGCGCCGCCGTTGACGTTGACGATGTCGCGCGGCAAGCCCATTTCCTTCATGAAGGCCATGGGGACCACGGCGAAGGCCTCATTCACCTCCCAAAGGTCCACATCACCGATTTTCCAGCCGATCCGTTCCATCAATTTTCGGGCCGCGGGCACCGGGGCGGTGGGGAATAATGAGGGGGCTTGTGCGTGGCTGGCGTGGCCGAGGATTTTGGCGCGCGGGGTTGCGCCCGCCGCAATCGCCGCGTCCAGCGTCGACAGCACCAGCGCGGCGGCCCCGTCCGAGATCGACGAGGAATTTGCGGGTGTTACCGTGCCGTCCTTGCGAAAGGCCGGTTTCAGCATCGGGATCTTTTCCGGGCGCGCCTTGCCCGGTTGTTCATCAGTGGTGATGACCTCTTCGCCGTGGCGCATGTGCAGGGTGACCGGCGTGATCTCATCGGCAAACGCGCCCGAGCGTTCCGCATCCAGAGCATTCGACAGCGAGGCAAGCGCGTATTGATCCTGTGCCTCACGGGTGAACTGAAACGCCTCGGCGCAGTCTTCGGCAAAGGTGCCCATCAGGCGGCCCTTGTCGTAGGCATCTTCCAGTCCGTCGAGGAACATGTGGTCCACCACCTGACCGTGGCCGATCCGGGCGCCGCCGCGCATCTTGGGCAGCATGTAGGGCGCCTGCGTCATCGATTCCATGCCGCCCGCGACGATGGTCGAGGCAGTGCCCAGCGCCAGTTGGTCCCATGCGATCATGGCCGCCTTCATGCCCGATCCGCACATTTTGTTGAGGGTGGTGGCGGGGACCTCTTCGCCCAGCCCGGCGGCGAACCCGGCCTGACGCGCGGGGGCCTGTCCCTGACCGGCACCCAGAACGCAGCCCATCAACAGTTCATCCACCGCTGGCCCACCGGACTGAGCCAGCGCCGCGCGGATCGCCGCGCCGCCCAACATGCTGGCGGGCTGTTCGGCAAACACGCCCTGAAATCCGCCCATCGGTGTCCGGGCCGCCCCTGTGATCACAACCGTCTGCATGTGCATGTCTCCCTTTGTCAGGATCTGCATACAGAATGGTAAGGATTGCCGTCTAGTGTCCAGCCGACCTGAAAGAAAGAGGACCGCATGCAACTGACCACGCATCTTCAGGACGGTGTCGATATCATCACCGTCGACGCCACCCGGATCGACGCCGCCGTGGCGATCCAGTTCAAGGATCGCATGCGCGAGGTTCTGGGCACCGACAAACCGCGATATGTGCTGGATCTGCATCAGGTGGAATTCATCGATTCCAGCGGGCTGGGCGCCATTGTCGCCGGGATGAAGCTGTTGCCGAAGGGGCGCAAGCTGGAACTGGCTGGCCTGCGCCCTGCCGTCGACAAGGTGTTTCGCATGACCCGGATGGATTCGATCTTTGCCATCCACCCATCCGTCGAAGCCGCTGCCAGTATCTGACCCCGGACCGGAGCGACAGATCATGCAAGCGGAGCGGTTGGACGACGGCGCTTTTCTGATTTCCTGTCGGATGGACAGCACCCCCGACGATGTCCAGTCCTCGCTGCTGGACATCAACACTTTGCTTCAGGGTGAGGAAATCGCGCCGCCGCCCGACAGCACATGGGAATTGGTGGTGGCAGAAGTTCTCAACAATATCGTCGAGCATGCCTATCAGGACCGCGCCGGGGGGGACATCCTGCTCAGGCTACGTTTCGGCCATGAACGTCTGACTGTCGAGTTCACCGATTTCGGTCTGCCGATGCCCAGCGGCGTGGCGCCCGATGGCGCACTCGCCAATGTGGACGTGCCCGTAGAGGAATTGCCCGAGGGCGGCTTTGGCTGGTTTCTGATCCGGTCGCTCAGCGAAGACCTGACCTATTGCCACGACGGCGGGCGCAATCTGCTGACGCTGGCGATATCGCTGGCGCCCAAGGGGGCGCACGGCACGTCATCCTGACAAGCCGCCAGGTACCTAAAACCCTGAATCGATTGTCGCTGAATGGCCTACTCCGCGCCTCAATGTCGCCCGCATTCCCGGTCAGAAACGGTCTTGTAGCTGCATATAGCTTCACTCGGCACCGTGCGTTTTCAGCCCCCACCCAGTGCACGGTGCCGAGGCTACTTTCCCCGAACATCGCTCTGGACATCTGCACGAAACGCACCTGTTCGAACCGCGCAGATCCGCCACGATATGACCCGTAGCACACCACATTTCCGCCCCTTTCGAGTCGCACTAAAGAGGGGTAGCTGCATATGGCTTCCCTCGACGTCGCGCGTTTTCAGCCCCCACCCAGTGCGCGGCGTCGAGGCCTTTGCCCCTCCCCTCAGATTGACCTTACCTGAAGCGCTTCTATGCTCGACCGGAAATTGAGGGAGCACGACAGCGCATGCGCGATTTTCACAAACCCGGCCGATCGGCGGTCTTTGCCCTGAACGGACTGTGCGCCACGTCCCATCCGTTGGCCGCGCAGGCGGCGGTCGAAATCCTGCAACGGGGCGGCAACGCCATGGATGCGGCGCTGGCCGGGGCCACGATTTTGGGGCTGGCGGAACCAGCGATGACCGGGCTGGGCGGGGATTGTTTTGCGCTGGTCTCTCCGGCGGGGGGCGACGAGGTGATCGCCGTGAACGGATCAGGACGTGCACCGATGGCCGCCAGCGCCGAGGCGTTGCGGGCGGCGGGGCATGACACCGTGCCCCCCACCAGCGCCTTTGCCGTAACGATCCCCGGCGCGGTCGATGCGTTCTGCACCATGTCGGACACATGGGGACGGCTGGGCCTGTCCGATTGTCTCGCCCCGGCGATCCGCTACATGGACGAGGGCGTGCCGGTGGCGCCGCGCGTGGCGTTTGACTGGATGGAAAGCTCTGCCCAGCTTCAGGGAGATGCCCGCAGGCATTTTCTGAACGACGGGGCTGTACCGCGCGTCGGCGACATTTTTCGGCTGCCGGGCAATGCCGAGGTACTGCGCCGGATCGCGACACAGGGCCGCGACGGGTTCTACTCTGGCGAGGTGGCCGAGGACATGTGTGCCGCGCTCAACGCTGGCGGCGGGGCACATACGCTGGACGATTTCGCAGCGACGGCCTGCACCATCGGTGCGCCGCTGTCGGGGGGGTACAAGGGACGCGAACTGTTGGAGACGCCGCCCAATGGGCAAGGCGTGACGGCGCATCTGATGCTGAACATCCTGTCGCATTTCGATTTGGCGGCGATGGCGCCCTTTGGGGCGGATCGGGTGCATATCGAGGCGGAGGCGGCCAAGCTGGCCTATGACGCGCGCAATCGGTTCCTTGCCGATGCGGATCATATGACCCGGCTGGATCACCTGCAAAGCCCTGAGACGGCGGCGCGGCTGGCGGCGTTGATTGATCCCAAACGGGCGATGGCAGCGGCTGCGCCACTGACCGAAGAGGTTCACCGTGAGACGATCTATATCACCGTCGTGGATCGCGACCGGATGGTGGTGTCGTTGATCTATTCGGTGTTCAACAGCTTTGGCTCGGGGATTGCGTCGGACAAGTTTGGCATCCTGTTTCAGAACCGTGGCGCGGGCTTTACCCTGCAAGAGGGGCATCCGAACGAGATGGGTGGCGGCAAGCGGCCGATGCATACGATCATCCCGGCGATCTTGATGGAAAAGGGGCGCGTGGCCATGCCCTTTGGAGTCATGGGCGGGCAGTACCAACCCAATGGGCACGCGCGGGTGCTGACCAATATGATCGATTTCGGGATGGACCCGCAGGCGGCATTGGATGCGCCGCGGAGTTTTGCCGAGAAGGGCAAGCTGATGCTGGAGCGGGGCTTTGATGAGGCGGTCGTGGCCGAACTGGCCGAGAGGGGCCATGAGATCGAGGTGCCCGGCGCGCCGATCGGGGGCGCTCAGGCGATCAAAATCCATGAGAACGGCGTGCTTGAAGGGGCCTCGGACCCGCGCAAGGATGGCTGTGCCATCGGGTATTGAGGGGCGGGCATTGAGGCGGTTGTCCACGCGTGGACAGCCTGCAGCCTGTGTAAGATCAATGGCTTACAGAGGCGTTTTTACGTTTCGTTAGGGTTCGGAGGCCCCGGACCGCGTCCGGGGCGGGTCTGTGTGCGCTGTCAGGTCAGTAGGAATACTGGCCGTAGATCTTGCTGAGGTCGCCGTTCCAGTCGCCGTTGTAATGGTCAAGCAACTCATCAGAGGGCACCTTGCCGGTCTCCACGCTTTCCTTGAGCGCGTTCAGGAAGTGGGTCTCATCCGGCACTAGGCCCCCTGCCCCCGGACGGGCGCGGGCGACAAGGCCGGCCTCACAGATGTCCAGCAGTTCGCGCGCCAGATCATGCATCTTTATCGACCCCACCTGCGCCTGAAGCCCGTCGCGGGTGGCCGCAAGGCGCAACGCCTCGCGGGTGTCCGCGTCCCAGCCCTTGGCCAGATCCCACGCGGCATCCAGCGCGGTCTGGTCGTACATCAGGCCCACCCAGAACGCGGGCAGCGCGCAAAGCCGCCGCCACGGGCCGCCATCCGCGCCGCGCATTTCGATGTATTTTTTCATCCGGGCGTCGGGAAAGGCGGTGGTCAGGTGATCGGCCCAGTCGGACAGCGTTGGCGTTTCGCCGGGCAGCGCGGGCAGTTTTCCTGCCATGAAATCGCGGAAGGACATGCCCAGCGCATCGACGTAAACGCCGTCGCGGTAGACAAAATACATCGGCACATCGAGCGCGTAGTCGACCCAGCGTTCAAAGCCAAAGCCGTCTTCGAACACAAAGGGCAGCATCCCGGTGCGCGAATCGTCCAGTGTTTCCCAGATCTGCATCCGCTTGGATTTGACGCCGACGGGCTTGCCCTCAAAGAACGGCGAATTGGCAAACAGAGCGGTGGCCACGGGCGACAGGGCAAGGGCCACGCGCATTTTCTGCACCATGTCCGCCTCTGACCCGAAGTCGAGGTTGACCTGCACTGTGCAGGTGCGGCGCATCATCTGTTTGCCGGTGGTGCCTACCTTGTCCATGTAGGCATCCATCAGCTTGTACCGGCCTTTGGGCATCAGCGGCATCTGATCATGGGTCCAGATCGGGGCCGCGCCCAGTCCGATAAAGCCAACGCCAATTTCGTCAGCGATGTCTTTGACCTGTGCCAGATGTTCGTTCACCTCGTCACAGGTCTGGTGGATGGTTTCCAAGGGTGCGCCGGACAGTTCCAGCGCCCCGCCCGGTTCCAACGACACGTTTGCGCCGTCCTTGGTCAGGCCGATGATATGACCGCCCTCCAGCACCGGCTCCCAGTTGTGGCGGTCGCGCAACCCTTCGAGCACGGCGCGGATGGATCGGTCGCCGTCATAGGGCAGCGGTTTCAGCGAATCCTTGCAGTAGCCGAATTTCTCATGCTCGGTGCCAATGCGCCAATCGTCCTTGGGCTTGCAGCCCGAGGCCAGATATTCGGCCAATTGCGCCTGAGACGTGATCGGCCCGCCGCCGGATTGAGGGATAGACATGTCGTTCTCCGGATCTGGTGGCCGTTGTGGCCTAATCTGTTGTCGCCAATCGGACAGAGTGTCAATGCAAGCGACGTGCCGCATCGCGCACAGAAGCCGCGCGCCAGATGACAACTGTATGTGCGGCGCGCTCTTGCATCTGGCGCAGCATGTGTTCGGTGCGGATACCCGGCAGGGTGGCGAAGGCATCAAAAAGCTGATCCGCGCCCTTGGCGGTCAGCGGGATTTCAAGGCGCGGCTGGCCCGGTGCCATCAGCAGCCAGACCGGCGGTTTCGAGGCGGGATCAAGGCTGAGCGCCTGCAGCGCGTCCAGATCGACGATGCCGCCGGAGAGTGGGCCGAAATAGCTGATCCTGCGTTCGACCACCTGCACCACGCCGGGGCCATCATCGCCGGTGCGAAAGCGCGCCCGCTGGATGCCGGTGACGGTGAGGGCTATGCCAATTGCGATTACGACATAACCGATCCAGTGCAGCAGGCCACCACCCGTCAAAAAGGCCCAATAGAGACCCAAAAGGACAACACCGACGCCAATCAGCGCCTCTTGCCAGCGTTTGATCGCGGCGGCGGCGGCGGGGCGGATCATTGCCAGTCTCCAAGCGTGGATTGCCAGATCGTCAGCGCAGCGACGGCGGCGGTGTCGGCGCGCAGGATGCGCGGGCCAAGGGCTATGGCATGGGCATAGGGCAGCGCGTGCAGTTTTGTGCGTTCCGCGTCGGAAAAGCCGCCCTCTGGCCCGATCAGGATGGCCCATGGGCCGGGGGTATTTGGCAGAGCGGTGGCGGCACCGGCGCGGGCCTCATCGCAGAACATCAATTGGCGGTCCTCTGGCCAGTCGGACAGCAGTCGGTCGAGGCGGGTGAGGTCAGCGACCTCTGGCACATAGGTCGCGCCGCATTGTTCGGCCGCCTCTGTCGCGTGGGCCTGCAGGCGGTCCTGCCGGATGCGTTCAGAGTTGGTGTAGGCGGTTTGGACCGGCAGGATGCGGCGCGCGCCCATCTCGACCGATTTTTCGACAATGAAATCGGTGCGCGCCTTTTTGATCGGGGCAAACAGCAGCCAGAGGTCAGGCGGCAGGGTTTGCGGCGCGGTTTGATCGCGGCAAACAAGGGTGCCACCGCGTTTTCCGGCCTCCGCCACCTCGGCCCGCCATGCGCCATCGGTGCCGTTGAACAGGGTCACTTGTGCGCCCACTGTCAGCCGCATCACGCCGAACAGGTAATGCGCCTGCTCCCGCGACAGGCCGACCTGTTGTTCCTGCCCCAAGGGGTGCTCTACATAGAGGCGGATTTTTGGTGTCTGCACTGTCATGGGGGGAACATATGTCCGGCACGCAAGAGAGACCAGAGGCCGAGGGTCAGGTCGCGGATGCTGTTCAGGGCAACTGGGTCGATTTGTATGCCCCTGCCTGGACGCGCCCCTATCTGCGGCTCAGCCGGGCGGACCGTCCGATTGGCACATGGCTGCTGTTGCTGCCGTGCTGGTGGGGGCTGTTGTTGTCGATGATCCACGACGGGCAGGCGCGGTGGTTTGACCTGTGGATCTTTGCCGGGTGCGGGATCGGCGCGGTGCTGATGCGCGGCGCGGGCTGCACGTGGAACGACATCACCGACCGGGGCATCGACGGATCGGTGGCGCGGACGGCGTCGCGGCCCATTCCATCGGGTCAGGTGACGGTGAAACAGGCGTTGGGCTGGGCGATGGTGCAGGCGCTGATTTCATTCGCCATACTGCTGAGCTTTCCGCCCGCCGCCATCGTGCTGGGGGTGCTGAGCCTGCTGCCGGTTGCGGTTTATCCCTTTGCCAAGCGGTTCACATGGTGGCCGCAGGTGTTTCTGGGCATCGCCTTCAACTGGGGCGCGCTGTTGGCGTGGACGGCGCACAGCGGGCGGCTGGAGTGGCCGGCGGTGCTGTTGTATCTGGCGGGCATGGCGTGGACGCTGTTTTATGACACGATCTATGCCCACCAGGACACCGAAGACGACGCGCTGATCGGGGTAAAGTCCACCGCACGGCTGTTTGGTGACGCGACGCCGAGGTGGCTGAAGCGGTTTCTTGTGGCCACGGTTGTGCTGATGGGGCTAGCGATTGTCATGGCCGCGCCGGATGGCAACCTGCTGGCGCTGATCGTGATGATCGCGGGGCCATGGGCGATGGGCTGGCACATGGTCTGGCAGTTGGGACGGGTGAAACTGGATGACAACGACCGATTGCTCAGTCTTTTCAGGTCGAACCGGGACGCGGGGCTGCTGCCTGTGCTGTTTTTCGCCATCGCCCTGATCGCCTGATTGCAGAGGCCCCCGTGCTTGCGTATCAGGAATTGAATTAACAAGGAAAATGCAGCGCCCATGCGCCTCTCCTCGCTGTTTATCACCGGTGGTATCTTTCTCGCTGCGGGCGGGGTGAGCCTTGTTGCCGCGAACTTTGCCGCGCGCGCGGTTGAACGCGCCTCCATGACGGGCGTGCTGTCGGAACTTGACGCCACCGGGCTGACTTGGGCCGAGGTCGATACCAACGGCCTGCAGGTTTTTCTGTTCGGGACCGCCCCGGACGAGGCGACCCGGTTTCAGGCGCTGAGCGCTGCGGGCCGGGTGGTGGACGCCAGCCGTGTGATTGACCAGATGCTGGTCGTGGAACCCGAAGACCACGCGCCGCCCAGCTTTTCGGTCGAGATCCTGCGCAACGATTCGGGCGTGTCGGTGATCGGCCTTGTGCCCGCCGACACGGACCGCGCCGCATTGGTCGAACGGTTCAGCCGTCTGGCAGAAGGGGTCGAAGTGACCGACCTGCTGGAAAGCGCCGATTTCCCCGCCCCCGACGGCTGGGACGTGGCGCTGGATTATGCTGCGACCTCTCTGCGTGACCTGCCCCGGTCCAAGGTTTCGGTCGAGGCAGGCCGTGTATCGATCAAGGCCACAACCGAAAGCCCGGAGGCGCGCAGCCGTCTGGAAACCGCGCTGACCCGGCGCAAGCCAGATGACATGCGCCTTGCGCTGGACCTGACCGCACCGCGCCCGGTGATCTCTCCTTTCATTCTGCGGTTTTCGCTCGACGACGGCGGCGCACGGTTTGATGCCTGCTCTGCCGACACCGAAGCGGCGCGGGACCGTATCCTGCACGCCGCTGGCAAGGCCGGGCTGGAGGGCAAGGCCGCCTGCCGTCTGGGTCTGGGCGTGCCGTCGCGCCGCTGGGCCGATGCCGCCGAAATCGCCATTGCCAAGCTGGCCGAATTGGGCGGCGGCACGCTGACCTTTTCCAATGCCGATGTTTCCCTGATCGCCACCGAGGGCACCAATCAGGCACGGTTTGACCGCATCGTCGGCGAGTTGGACGCCGCCCTGCCCGAGATTTTTGCCCTGAACGCGGTTCTGCCCAAGGCCCCCGAGACCCCGCCAGAGGGCATCCCCGAATTCGTTGCCACGCTCAGCCCCGAGGGCGGCGTGCAATTGCGCGGACGGCTGGCCTCGGAACAGGCGCGCACCACCGCTGACAGCTATGCGCGCGCGCTGTTCAGTTCTGGCTCTGTCTATACGGCCGCGCGGGTGACCGAGGGCATGCCGAACGACTGGTCGATGCGCACCCTTGCGGCGCTGGAGGCGCTGTCCTTGCTGGCGCATGGGGCGGTCACGGTGACGCCGGACATGTTGACCATTTCCGGCAAGACCGGCAACGTCGATGCGGGCACGATGATCGCGGATCTTTTGGTGTCCAAACTGGGCGAGGCCACCGCCTTTGAGATCGACGTGGAATATGTCGAGGCGCTGGACCCGATTGCCTCTATTCCCACCCCTGAGGAATGCGAAGCCACGATTGTTCAGATCATCGGCAATCGCAAGATAACCTTTGAACCCGGCTCTGCCACGCTGGACGCATCGGCCAATGGGTTGATGGACGAACTGGCGGAGCTGTTGAAACAATGTGGTGACATTCCTCTGGAGATCAGTGGCCATACCGACAGTCAGGGCCGCGAGATCATGAACGAAGAATTGAGCCGCGACCGGGCGCAGGCGGTTCTGGATGCGCTGCGCGCGCGGCGGGTGCCGGTGCGGGCCTACACGGTCAAAGGCTATGGCGAGGCGCTGCCCATCGCCGACAATGACACCGAAGAAGGCCGCGAGGCAAACCGTCGGATCGAATTCAAGCTCTTGAAACCCGCCGCAGAAGAGGGTGAAGAGGGCGCAGATCCGGGCGACTCGGATCCGGCGGACGCAGTGGCGGACGATCCGGATGCGGATATACCCCCGGCGGGCGAAGGGACAGCGGATGAATAGAACCGAATTCATCGTGACAACCGCGATCATCCTGTTCGTGGCTTTCCTGTTGGGGTGGTTCGCGCATTGGCTGGTGCATCGGTTCAAGCGGGTCAGTCAGGCGGACATGGACCAGCTGGAAAAGATGAGCCAAGAGTTGCACGAGGCCGAAGAAACCCGCGATCAGGCGATCACCTACCTGCAACAGCGTGAGGCCGAATTGACCAACCAGTTGGCCCAGACAGAGGCCGAACTGGGGGCTGCGATGGATGGATTGCGCGAGGCGCGGTCCGACGCCGAGGAAATGCGCGTCTACGTCGAGCGTATGAATCAGGCCTGATAACGGGTGCGTTCGGTCCCGTACTTGGGGCAAGTTTTCGGGCCTGTGGGCGGCGGGCTTTCCAGCGGCGGCGGTATGTGGGATGACCGGGTCATCAGACGCGTGACGAGGACCGCCCCATGACCCAGATCATCCAATCCCTATCCGAGATTTCAGACCGCTACGAGGCGCTGTTCGTCGACCTGTGGGGCTGCGTACACGACGGCATCCGCGCGATCCCGTCGGCGGTCGAGGCGCTGCAGGCGTACCGCGCGCGCGGCGGCTGCGTGATCCTTGTCACCAATGCCCCCCGCTCTCGTCACGAGGTGGCCAAGCAACTAGACCGCTTTGGCGTGCCGCAGGACGCGTGGGACGATATCGCCACCTCTGGCGACAGCGCGCGCGCGGCGATGTTCCGGGGGGCCGTGGGGTCAAAGGTGTGGTTCATGGGACAGGCATTCGACGAGACATTCTTTGCCCCGCTCAACATCATCGAAGACCCGGTCACGATTGAGCAGGTTCCGCTGGAAGAGGCCGAGGGCATCGTCTGTTGCGGGCCGTTTGACCCGCACGCCGATCCGGCAGTGAACCGGCCGCAGTTCCTGTTTGCCAAGCAAAAGGGCCTGAAGCTGCTTTGTGCCAACCCCGACATTGTCGTCGACCGGGGCGAGCGACGTGAGTGGTGCGCCGGTGCTCTGGCGAAGCTGTACACCGAAATGGGCGGCGAGAGCCTGTATTTCGGCAAGCCCTATCCGCCGATCTATGACCTTGCCCGCCGCCGTTTGGCAAAGCACCGCAAGGGCGTGCAGGATGCCGAAATCCTTGCCATCGGGGACGGCGCGCACACCGATATTGACGGCGCCATGGGCGAGGACATCGATTCCCTGTTCATCACCGGTGGTTTGGCGCGTGCAGAGACCAAAACGTCGCAGCAGCCCGAGGCAGAAGCACTAAACGCCTATATCGGCAAAGAAATGATCAACCCCAGCTACTCTATCGGCACGTTGCGCTAGGGCACATTTTGCTTGCCTTTGCTGCAGTCGCGAAGTAATTAAATTGCTGAAAGCGCCCCCGCTGGCGCGCGTTTATTACCTTGCGACCTGCACATGGAGGGCCGGATGTTGGACAATATGCCTCGCGGCACGATCTGCATTGAAGACATCGAAATGGGGATGACCCGTTCCCTGCGCAAACAGGTAACGGATCGGGACATCGAGATGTTCGCAGAGGTATCGACCGACCGGAACCCGGTGCATCTGGACGATGACTATGCGCAGGACACCATCTTTGAGGGGCGGATTGCCCACGGGATGCTGACCGCCGGGCTGATCTCTGCGGTGATCGGTGAACAGTTGCCGGGGCATGGCACGGTCTACATGGGCCAGACGCTGAAGTTTCTTGGCCCGGTGCGTCCCGGCGACATGGTCTATGCCGAGGTCAAGGTGGTCGATATCGACCATGCCAAGCGCCGGGTGACGCTGGAAACCCATTGCGCGGTGGACGGCAAGAAGGTCCTGATCGGCGAGGCCAAGGTGTTGGCCCCGTCGCGCAAATTCGACTGAGGTCGGGAAAACCGGCTCTTTCGCGCGGGTCGCAAATCGGGGTAGCCTAGGGGACATCATTCCCCCCGAGGTTTTCCCATGTTCCGTCTATTGCCCCTGATCCTGTTGGCCGCTGGCCCTGCCGCCGCTGCCTGTTCCTCTGCCGATACCACGTTTTTGTGGTGCCGCATCGAAGGCAGCTCCAAACAGCTGGAGGTCTGCGCCGAACCTTATGGCGCGGTCTATCGCTATGGTCCGCAGGGGCGGCCCGAACTGGAACTGGTCGAGCGCTACGATACGCTGGACTATCGTCCTTGGCCTGGCGTCGGGCGCGACATCTGGGAAGAGGTTGCGTTCCACAACGGCGGCTACACCTATCTGGTGCATGGCGGTGTGGACCGGCAGTATCAGGGCAACAATCTGGCCAACGCGATGTATGGCGGCGTGACCGTGTCCCAAGGCGGGCGAGAGATTGCCTCTCTGACCTGCGAACGACCGGCCATCGATTTCCCCTACTCCAACGGGTTGTCGGACGGCAAAGCCCGCGCCGGGCTGCGGTGGGAGCCGGGGGTTGGCTGGGTGTACTGAACCGCTGTTCAGGCGGTCAGCCGGAACCCCTCGGGGATGGTATCGCGCCCGTCCAGCAACAGATCGGCCATGACCTCGCCTATCTTGGGCGCCATGCCAAAGCCGATCTTGAACCCGCCATTGGTGACGTAATGCCCGTCGCGCCCCGGCCATGCGCCCAGCAGGGGCGCGCGGGTCCGGGCACGCGGCCGCACCCCGGCCCAGTGCTCCAAAACCGCTGCGCCGTGCAGCGCGGGGACGGCGGCATAAGCGCGCTCTATCAGGGCGTCGCATTGCGCGTCGGTGGTGGTGGGGGCGTCAAACTCCCGCTCTGAGGTTGATCCGATGGCCACGGTCCCATCCGCATGGGGGATGATGTGCAAACCGTCGACAAAGAGCTGCGGCGCATCTGGCGCGGAGTATCGCAACAGCGCCGCCTGCCCTTTGACACCGTCACCAATCTTGCGGCCCAAAGCCTCTGTCAGGTCCAGCAACCCCTGCCAGCCCGTCGCCCAAACCACCGCGCCCGCATCCGGGGCCTCTGTCACGATCTGCGTTCCGGACACCTCTAGCGCGGCTTTCAGCGCAGAGCAGGCGCGGCGGGGACACATGCGGGCGGTCAGCGTGTCATGGATGAGCTTGTCGGTGGGAGAGGCAGGCGCAAAGCCCCCTGCCGCGTCCTGCGCGACGACCTTCCAGACCGCCCTGCCCTGCCAGAGCGTCGCCGCCCCGGCGGCGCGGTCCAGTGCCAGTGCAACCGCGTGATCGTCGGCCAAGGGCTGCAACCGCCCGGTGCGCGCATAGCCCGCGCTGACGCCGCCGGTGTCGTGAACCTCTGCCCAATACGCGCCGGCCATCAGGAGGCTGTCCAGTTGGAACGCCTTTTTCTCATTCCAGTTTTCCGGCACATGCGGGGCCAGCGCGCCGACAATCCCCCCGGACGACCCGGCCCCCGGCCCGTTGGGGTCAACCACGCGCACCCGCGCGCCGCGCCGCACGCAGGCCCAGGCCACCGACAGGCCAAAAATCCCTGCCCCGCGCACTGTCACGTCGACGCTTGCCATTGCCTGCACTCCTCGCCAGAACTTGGGGCCGTTGATAAGGAACAAAGCGATGGCCGACCAGAGCGCAGGTTTGGATTGGCGAGACGGCACGCCGGTCTCGACCCGGTTTGACGATCCGTATTTCTCACTGGAAAACGGGCTGGCCGAGACGCGTCATGTGTTTCTGACCGGCAACGGGTTGCCGGACCGGTTTTGCGACGGGTTCCGGATTGCCGAACTGGGGTTCGGCACCGGGCTGAACCTGCTTGCCGCGCTGGATCTGTGGCGACAAAGCGGTCAGGGTGGCACGCTGCATTTCACCACGTTTGAGGCCTATCCGCTGACGCCGGAACAGATGATCCGGGCGCAAGAGGCGTTTCCCGAACTTGCGCCGTTGGCGCAGGAACTGGCACCGCATTGGGGCAAGACGGTCTTTGCCCTGCCCGATCTCGCGTTCGAGATGATCGAGGGCGATGCACGCGACACGCTGTCGAACTGGTCTGGAATGGTGGATGCGTGGTTCCTTGACGGATTTTCGCCTGCAAAAAACCCGGAATTGTGGAACGAAGATTTGATGGCGCAGGTGGCACGCCACATGGCCCCCGGAGCCTCAGCGGCCACTTATACGGCAGCGGGCCATGTGCGCCGCGCGTTACAGGCCGCAGGACTTGAGGTCACCCGCGTGCCGGGCTATGGCCGAAAGCGTCACATGACACTTGCCTCAAAACCAATGACGACCGCCTGACCTGCAGACGCGCCTGTTGAGCCATCCGGATCGGCCTACCCAACAGAAAGAGCGCCTGATGGCAGAGCAGAACACCCGCCTTGGCATCTGGCTGATGGTCGCCACCACCTTTGTCTTTGCCGTGCAGGACGGAATCTCGCGCCATTTGGCGGCGGAATACAACACCATGATGGTGGTAATGATCCGCTACTGGTTCTTTGCCGCCTTTGTGCTGGCAGTGGCGGCGCGCAAATCAGGCGGGTTGCGGGCAGCGGCGCAGAGCGCGTTCCCCTGGCTACAGGCCTTTCGCGGCGTGCTGCTGGTGGTGGAAATCAATGTGATGGTGCTGGCCTTTGTCGTTTTGGGGTTGGTCGAAAGCCATGCGATCTTTGCGGTCTATCCGTTGCTGGTGGCGGCGCTGTCGGGGCCCGTGCTGGGTGAGCATGTGGGCTGGCGGCGCTGGGTTGCCATTGGCATCGGATTTGTCGGGGTAATCATCATCCTGCAACCCTCGGGCGGGGTGTTTTCGCCTTATGCCGCGATCCCGCTGCTGGCGGCCACGATGTTTGCGCTTTACGCGCTGTTGACGCGCTATGTGGCGCGCGAAGACAGTGCCACAACATCGTTTTTCTATACTGGCGTTGCCGGCGTGGTGGTGGCCACGGCGATCGGGATCGGGTTCTGGGTGCCGATGACAGGCCCCGACTGGCTGTGGATGGGGCTGCTGTGCATCACGGGGGCAAGCGGGCACTATCTGATGATCCGCTGCTTTGAGGTGGCAGAGGCCAGCGCGGTGCAGCCCTTTGCCTATCTGCAACTGGTCTTTGCCAGCTCGTTGGGCATCACGGTGTTTGGCGAAAGCATCCGCTGGAACGTGGCACTGGGCGCGGGTCTGATCGTGGCGGCGGGGCTGTTTACCCTGTGGCGAGAACGGCAGGCGCGCGGCTGAACGCGCCCGTCAGCGGACCGCCGATTGCAGCGTGTTGCCCAGCAATTCCTGGCTGAACGGCACCGGATGCGGCGGTTTTCCAAGGCGCGCGCGGTAGACCGGCAGGCTTTCGGTGACGCGCATGACATAGTTGCGGGTCTCATCAAAGGGGATCATCTCGATCCAGTCGATGATGTCGATGTCGCCTTTGCGCGGATCGCCAAAGCGTTCCATCCAGCCAATCGGACGGCCCGGTCCAGCGTTGTATCCCGCTGACATCATCACCGCGTTGCCATCGAACCGGTCGGCCAGCCCGGCCAGATAGTTCGATCCCAGACGCGCGTTGTAGGCCGGATCAGTCAACAGGCGGTCAAGGTCGTATTCGATGCCCAATTGGCCTGAGACCAGCTTGGCCGTGCCGGGCATCAGCTGCATGTAGCCACGCGCCCCCGCGCCCGAGATCACGCCGGGATCAAATTCGGATTCGCGCCGGGCGATGGCCAGCACCATTTCCTTGGGCACCGGGTATTCGCCCTCTGTCACGCGCGGGTCGAGCGCATAGTAGGGCCCCGGCAGTTCGATGCCGAATTGCGCCGCGCGTTTGCCCAGCATGACCTGAATATGGGGGCGGCCCATGTCCATCAGCATGGTGCCCAACTGCCCCATACCGGTGCGATCCAGCGATTCGGCCAGATGGGTGAGAAAGCGTTCGCCTAGGCTGATCTCACCCGCGGCGAGCAGCAGGATACCGGCCTCAAACACGCTGGTCTTGGCGAAATCCGCGTTGCGCCAATCGCCAAAGGGTTCCACCCCGGACAGGGTCGGACTGGGTGGCAGGCCCGCGCGTTCGGCGGCCAGCAGCCCGTAGAACGAGGTCTGGAATTGCGCGCCGTGGGCATAGGCCTCTTTCGCCTTGTCGGCCTGCCCTGCGGCCTCATAGGCGCGGCCCAGCCAATAGCCCGCGCGCCCGACCGAGATCGGCGTCCAGACACCATCGCGGAAATTCTCAAAGTGGGCGATGGCCAGATCGGTGCGGTCCAGATAGCGCAGCGCCAGAAAGCCCGCGATCCATTCCAATTCGGCGAACTCTGACCCCTCGACCAGCCAGTGGTGGGCGGCGATCTCATAGGCTTCGGCATAGGCGCCGTCGCGCATCCGTTCGCGGGCCAGATCGACCCGTTCGGGCGCCCAGGCCCAAGGTTCGCCCAATGTCGCGCGGCTGGTGGATTGCTGGCGCAGCAGCTCTATCGCATCCGCCGTGCGCCGCTTGCGCACGCGCCAGAGGAAGCGCTCATAGGCAAGGCCCGGATGATCGGCGAGCTCTGTCGGCACTTTGGCGATCAGCGTATCGACACCGGGGGCCGAGGTGCGCAGCGCGATGCGCGCCTGCGCCAGCGCCTGCCAGCCCTCATCCACAAGGCTCATCATCTGGCCTGCGTTGCTGCTCCACCCTTGCCAGAGCGCCATGTCCAGCCGGGCAACGTGATGCGGGCGCAGGATGTCGCCCCAGTTCTCAAGGAATGCGCGCCGTTCATCCGCCGTCATTGACAGCGTACGCCATGCCAACACGATGTCCGCCTGCGCCGCGCCCTCATCCCCGGCGGCCATATGCGCCCGCGCCATTGCCAGCGCCCCGCTGCCGGTCTGCGGCAGATCGCCGTCGAAAAAGGCGCGGATCGATTCGGCCGTGGCCTCTGACATGGTGGGCTCGGATTTTTCGCGCAGGTAATCCATTCCCGGCCAATCCGGGTGGCGGGCCAGAAAGTCTTGCACCTCACGCACGTCCCCCCGGCCTGCGCGCAGTGCGTGCCACAGGATCACATCCACCGCCGCCTGCCCATCAGCCCGCGCCGCAATCCGGGCCGCAGCCCAATTGCCTTCGCGCATGGATTGCATGGCTTTGGCCAAGCCGGCACCGCGCTCTTGCGCCATGACGGGCAGAGCGGTGACAAGCAGCAACAACAAGGCAAGGAGACGAGACATCGGCTTGCTTTTTCCGTGATGAAAAGGAATAGACGCTTCTTGCAGAGGATACGTCCGGCGCGGGACCATGCAACTCACATAGTTGAGGGGTCGGCGGGTTTCCACCGCAACCAACGCCGGACAGCGACAAACGAAAGGAGCGTGTCATGTTTCAAGGTTCAATGCCTGCCCTGGTCACGCCGTTCAAGGACGGCGCCGTGGATTTCGACACGCTCAAGAAGCTGGTCGAGTGGCACATTGCAGAAGGCTCTCACGGGCTGGTGCCTGTGGGGACAACCGGCGAAAGCCCGACCCTGACCCACCGTGAACACGAAGAGGTCATCGCCAGCGTGGTCGAGGCCGCGGCAGGCCGAATCCCGGTGATCGCCGGCGCCGGGTCCAACAACACCGCCGAGGCGATCCGGTTCACCCAATACGCCGCGCGCGTCGGGGCCAATGGCGCGCTGGTCGTCACACCCTATTACAACAAGCCGACGCAGGCCGGTCTGATCGCGCATTTCACCGCCGTGCATGACAGCGCCGATATTCCGATCATCATCTACAACATCCCCGGCCGGTCGGTTGTGGACATGCTGCCCGACACCATGGGCGAATTGGCCAAACTGCCGCGCATCGTGGGCGTCAAGGACGCCACCGGCGATCTGGCGCGGGTCTGCTACCAGCGGATCACCTGCGGCACGGATTTCATTCAGGTTTCCGGTGAGGACGCGACTGCGCACGGGTTCAACGCCCAAGGCGGCGTCGGCTGCATTTCCGTCACCGCAAACGTCGCGCCCAAGCTGTGTGCGCAACTGCAAGAGGCCTGCCTTGCCGGGGATTACGCCAAGGCGCTGGAGATTCAGGACAAGCTGATGCCGCTGCATCAAGCGATCTTTACCGAGCCGGGTCTGGTGGGCGCGAAATACGGTATGGCGCGGCTGGGGATGTGTTCCGAAGAGGTGCGCCTGCCGCTGCTGCCGCTGAGCGATGCGACCAAGGCCAAGATGGACGTGGCGCTGGTACATGCCGGTCTGCTGAAGTGACTTGGGCGGGGGCAAAGCACATTCTGCTTGGCCCTCACTCGCTCCGCGCCAGGAAACACATGATCCTGGCAGGATCGGCAGGCTTCATTGTGTTCTTCGGAATGTGTCTCGGGCTTGAATATGCCTTCGGCGTCCGATCAGAATTGATTGCGTCCATGTGCATTTTGTCCATTGGGTACGCAATTTGGATCCTGATGTTTCGGATTCTTGTGCCGGTATTCACGATGCATGAAATTCGCGCCGGACGCATTCCCATGCTCGAGCCAAGATATGTTAAAGATTTCGATACGCGACTTAGCCGTTGGTATTTGTTCTTACCTCAGGACGGCGATTTTGTTGAGGTTCTCAAAGCCCGTCTTGAACAGAAGCAATCGGGCGAGTAAGAAACCCGCCACGATTGACTATTACTGCCCCACCGTCGCCTCCAGCCCCTCTGGCTGACCCACGACCACAAACAGCAGTTCTTCGGGTTTCAGCAATTCGCCCGCCACCCGCTCTACATCCTCCAGAGTGACCGCCTCGATCTTGGCGTTGCGGGTGGTGATGTAGTCGGGCGTCAGATCGTCCATCTGCATCCCCACAAGGATCTGGGCGATGGGTGCATTGCCGTCAAAGCGCAGCGGATAGGAGCCGGTCAGATAGGTCTTGGCGCGGTCCAACTCCTCTGGTGTGACGCCATCAGAGGCCATCTTGGCCCACTCATCGCGGATCACCTCAACCGCCTCACCGATGCGGTCATTGGCCGATGCGACACGGCCAAGGAACAATTCCGCATGTTCGCGCGGCGCGAGGTAGGAATAGATGCCATAGGTCAGGCCGCGCTTTTCACGCACCTCGTGCATCAGCCGCGCCTCAAACCCGCCGCCGCCAAAGATCGTGTTCATCACATAGGCGGCGAAAAAATCCGGGTCATCGCGTTTCATGCCCTTGTGGCCGAACATGGCGACCGATTGCGGCGTGTCAAAGGGCACCACAGTCACGCCCGCGGTGGTCTGGACGTCCACATCCGCAGGCTGCGGCGCGCCGGTTTCCGGCAGATCGGCAAACAGCTTGTCCAGTAGCGCGCCAAGGTCTTCGGCGCTGATGTCCCCTGCCGCGCCGACATAGATGCGGTCCCGCGCAAGGGCATTGCGGTGGGCGGTGACAATGTCGTCACGGGTCAACGCGGTGACGCTGTCGATGGTGCCATTTTCCGACGATCCATAGGGGTGGTCGCCAAAGATCGCGCCGTAGAACGCCTTGCCCACGATCTCATCCGGGTCGGTCTCATCCGAGCGCAGACCGGACAGCACCTGTTCGCGCACCCGTTCGATGGCGACCTCGTCAAAACTGGGTGCCACCAGAGAGGCGCGCAGCAGGTCGACCGCCTCATCCTGCGTTTCGGTCAGGAACTTGGCCGACACGCGCACCGTGTCATCGCTTGCGTCATAGCTGAACCGCGCGGCAATCCCATCGCGGGCCTCGGCAAAGGCGCGGGCGTCCATGCCCTCCGCGCCCTCCTCCAGCAGACCAACCATGAGGTTTGTCGCCCCGCGTTTACCCGGTTCGTCCAGTGAGGCCCCGCCCAGAAAGCGGATTTCCAGCGCCACAAACGGGATCGAGGGTTCCTCGACCAGCCAAGCGTTGATTCCGCCGGGGCTGGTGACTTGTTGGATGTCGATTTCGGCATGGGCGGCGAACCCGCCGCAGATCAGGCCGACGGCCAATACGAAACGGCGGATCATTGGGTCACCTCCTGCGGGCGAGTTGGTTCTTTCGGGCCCATCAGGTATCCGGTCACCGATTGGCGGCGGTCAAAGACCTTTTTGGCGGCGGCGATGATGTCATCCCCTGTCACCGCTTGCAGCACCTCGGGCCAGTCCTGCACGTCCTGTACCGTCAACCCGGTGGTCAGCGCGTTGCCATAGCGGCGTGCAATGCTGTTGGGATTGTCCAGCGCATAGATGTGCGAGGCCTTGATCTGGAACTTGATCCGCTCCAGCTGATCGGCGTCGACGCCGGTTTCGATCAGTTCGGCCAGTACCGCGTCCAGCGCGGCCTCTCCTTCTTCAAGGCTGACGCCCGGGGTCGGAACCATGACAAGGGTAAAGTTGGACACATCCATGCTGGTGTCGTCATAGTAGGCGTCCGTGTAGACGGCCTTGCGGCTGTCAAATTGCAGCTTTTGCGTCAGCACAGAGGTCTGTCCCCCCGCCAAAACCTGCGCCAGCATCGACAAGGCGGCGGCCTCTTCCTGCGCGCCACTGGTGCGGGCGGGCGCGATGTAGCTGCGGGTCAGATAGGGCTGCGAAACACGCGGATCATGAAAGGTCATGCGGCGTTCGGACAGGTGGGTCGGCTCTGTCGGGCGGGCGCGCGGTTGCAGATCCGGGTTCGGCGGGATCGGAGCATAGTGTTCTTCGGCCAGTGCACGCACCTCATCCGGGGTGACATCGCCTGCAACGATCAGGATGGCGTTGTTGGGGGCGTAGAACTCGCCGTAGTAGGCCAGCGCATCGTCCAGATCCAATTGTTCCATCTCATGGCGCCAGCCGATGATCGGCGTGCCATAGGGGTGGTTCAGGTAAAGCGCCGCATCCTTTTGTTCGCGAAACAGCGCGCCAGGGCTGTTTTCGACCCGCTGGTTGCGTTCCTCGATGATGACCTCGCGTTCTGTCAGGATGTCGGCCTCTGACAGGCGGAGGTTGACCATGCGGTCTGCCTCCATCTTCATCATCAGTCCAAGACGATCAGCGGCGACGCGTTGGTGATAGGCGGTGGTGTCATAGCTGGTGAAGGCGTTGTCAGAACCACCATTGGCCGCCACTGTGGCGCTGAATTCACCCGGCTCCAGCGTATCGGTGCCCTTGAACAGCAGGTGTTCCAGAAAATGCGCCACGCCCGAGACGCCGGGCTGTTCATCTGCCGATCCGGCGCGATACCAGACCATGTGCACAACGACAGGGGCGCGGTGATCCTCGATCACCACCACGTCCATCCCGTTGTCGAGGCCGAAGGTGGTCACCTTGCCCGCCTCCTGCGCGGAGGCAGAGAAACTCGACGCGCAAGACACGGCGAAAGCGAATAACAGGGTCAGGGGGCGCATGCAGCATCCTCATGTTGTTCGGATGCTGCATTAAGTACGCGGGTCTCGCCCGACTTCAACCCGCCGTGACACTGTGTGACGCGGACGTGACCGGGCGTGGGGCCGCCGGAGTTATTGCGGCGGCGGTGTCGGCGTCTTTGCGCCAGCGCGGCGATAGATATTCAGCCAGCGATAGGCGTCCAGCGTTTCACGCTTATACGCGTTGACATAGTCGTCCTTCGGCACGATCGACCAGTTGAAGATCGACTTGGAACGGCGGAACTGCGCGTCGGTTTGCGCCAGTTCCTGACGCACGTTGGGATCGCGGCCAAACCGGCTGGCGCGTTGGATCAACGCGCCATCGCCTGCTGGCACTCCTTCGCCCCGGGCGACCAGCCGCGCGGGATTGCCCCCCAAAGCGGCGACAGCGTCGGCCTTGGGAGTCAGATCCGTACGATTCGCGGCACCCGGAGTGGGGGGCGGCAAATCGGAATAGCTTTCAGGTTGCACCAGAGGTTTGTTGGGGACGATGGCAAACTCCTCGGGCTGCGGACTGTTTGTCCGCAGATCGCGCAGGGGTTTGTCGCGGTCGACAACCGCGCAAGAAGCCAAGCCCGCCAGACCAATGATTGCAACAAGATGCGCCCGCCGCATCGCAGTCCTCCACATGAGTTTTGCCAGACTTAACCCATCTCGCCAGCGGCGTCACGGGGCCTTTTTGCCTGAGGGAAACAGGATCAGCCCGAATGCGCCGACAAAGATCGCAATGTCCGCCACGTTGAACGCATAAGGGTTGTCGAAGCCACAGCAGGACATGTTGAGAAAATCCGCGACTGCGCCATAGACAACCCGGTCCACCACATTGCCCAACGCACCGCCGATCAGAAAGCCCGCCGCGATCAGGCCCATCCGCCCCGGCGGATCGCGGCGCATCCAGACCAGCACAAACAGCACGATGCCCAGCGCGACAGAGATCAGGATCCAGCGCGTTGCGGCGGCATCCCCGGCAAAGAGACCAAAGTTGACGCCATAGTTCCACGCCATGCGAAAGTTGAGGTAGGGCGGCAGCACCTCGATCGACAGACGGTTGGCCAGACCCATGCCATGCACGACAAGGTATTTGGACAATTGGTCCAGCACGAAAACAGCCAGCGTCACCCAGAACACCAGTCGCAAGCCACCTGTCTTTGCCTGTGCCACTGCCGTTTCTCCTGCACTGTCCGTTTTGACGCGGCAGACCTAGTGGCCTGCCGCACGCGGCGCAAGCGGCTTTGCCCGCGCCGTGACTGCCCGTCTTTAGTGGCGGAAGTGGCGCATGCCGGTAAAGACCATGGCCAGACCGGCCTCATCGGCAGCGGCGATCACCTCATCGTCACGCATCGACCCGCCCGGCTGGATGACGCAGGTCGCGCCAGCGGCGGCGGCCTCCATCAACCCGTCGGGGAAGGGGAAGAACGCGTCCGAGGCCACGGCGGAGCCTTGGGTCAGCGGCGCCGAGAGGCCCAGCGCCTCTGCCATACGCTCGGCCTTTTTCGCCGCGATCATCGCCGAATCGACCCGGCTCATCTGGCCCGCGCCGACGCCGACGGTCGCGCCGTCACGGACGTAGACGATGGCGTTGGATTTGACGTGTTTGGCGACCTTCCATGCGAACAGAAGGTCCTTCATCTGCGCCTCAGTCGGGGCCAGTTTCGTCACCACTTTCAGGTCGTCCAACGACCGTGCACCGTTGTCGCGATCCTGCACCAACAGGCCGCCCGACACCTGTTTCCACGCCACACCCGCCTGTGCCGGGCTGGCAAGGCCGGGGGCAAGGATCAGGCGCAGGTTCTTTTTCTTGGCAAAGATGTCGCGCGCGTCCTGATGGATTGCGGGGGCGATGACGACCTCGGTAAAGATCTCGGCGATGGCCTCTGCCGTTTCGCCGTCCAACGCGCCGTTCAGCGCCACGATGCCGCCAAAGGCCGACGTGCGGTCACAATCGAATGCCTTTTGATAGGCCTCCTTGATGGTGGCCCCCGTCGCCACACCGCAGGGATTGGCGTGTTTGATGATCGCGCAGGCCGGACCATTGGCGGGCAGAAATTCCGACACCAATTCAAACGCCGCGTCGGTGTCGTTGATGTTGTTGTAGCTGAGTTCCTTGCCCTGCAACTGTTCGGCGGTCGCCACGCCAGGGCGCTCTGACCCATCGGTGTAAAAGGCGGCGTTCTGGTGCGGGTTTTCCCCATAGCGCAGCGGCTGCGCCAGTGTTCCGGCAAAGACGCGGCGACGCGGGGTTGTCTCACCGATGGCGGCGGCCATCCAAGTGCTGACGGCGGCGTCATAGGCCCCGGTGCGGGCATAGGCGATCTGCGCCTGCCGCTTGCGGAACTCGATGCTGGTCAGACCGTCGTTGGCGTCAAGTTCCGCCAGCAGCGCGTCATAGTCCTGCACATCGACGATGGTGGTGACAAAGGCGTGGTTCTTGGCTGCGGCGCGGATCATTGCCGGGCCGCCGATGTCGATGTTCTCGATCATCTCGTCGTAGTCGGCCCCGCGCGCCAGTGCCGCCTCGAACGGGTACAGGTTCACCACCAGCAGGTCGATGGGCACAATGCCATGTTCGGCCATCGACGCCACATGCATGCCGTGGTCGCGCAGCGCCAGCAGACCGCCATGCACCTTGGGGTGCAGCGTCTTGACCCGGCCATCCATCATCTCCGGGAACCCGGTCAGGTCGGCCACGTCGCGCACGTCCAGTCCCGCATCGCGCAGGGTTTTGGCCGATCCGCCGGTCGAGAGCAGTTCGATGCCCCGCGCGGCCAGCGCCTGCCCCAGCTCTATCAGGCCGGTCTTGTCGGATACGGAAAGAAGCGCACGGCGCACGGGCTGCAGGTCGGACATGGATGTTCCTTCGGGTCTCAGTTGTCTCGGGCCAGAGACCGCTTACGCGGTCACATCCACCTCATCACGGACAAGGTCACGGACGGCAAATGCCGTCTCCTGCGCCTTGGCCAGCGACCAGCGGACGCGCGTCGCATACTGCATCGCGCGGCCGGATAAAACGACCTGCTTCGTCGCACGCGGCTGTAAGCGGCCCTTTTCAAGATAAACTGACGGTTCCAGAGAGATGTCCGCCGCCCCGTCAAAGCGAAACACCCAGATTTCGCCGGACCGCAGGGCCATCGACACAGCGGTGCCGCCCATGTCCAGCGCCACGTCCACCTCTGGATGCAGGTGAAAGCGGATCTCGAACGGCAGGCCCGCCAGTTTCATCGCATCCATCGCCCGGTCGAACCGCTTTTTCGACGGCGCATCCAGCGCGACAAGGTAATCCTCGCCCTTCAGTTCGCGCCCGTCCAGCGACAGTTCCAGACTGCGCGCATGGGTGAGCCCCTGCACGGTGACATAACCGTCATGCCCCCCCTCGAACCGCAGGGTTTCGGGCAGATGGCTCATCTGTACCGGCACATGGCGCGGCGCATCCTCCAGCAATTCGCGCCGCGCATCTCCCAGCCAGCGCGGCGCGCCCAAGCGAGCAGAGGAATAACCTTGCAGGCATAGCGTGGAATGCGAGGGCGTGGCCCGGCCCGCGCGCCGCCAATCCTCACCAAAGCCGCCGCCGGACCCGCAGTTGACGATCAGCGGGCGGCGACCCGAGGTCAGTTCGAACGCAAGGGTCGAGGCATGGGCATGGGCCGAAGCCGCCCCGCCGGGCGGCGGAGCCGCATCGACGATGATCGAGGTGCGCAGGGCCGAAAGCCGGGCAAAACCCATGGCCAGTCCGTCCGCCTGCCGCTTGCGATTTCCCGACGCGGCAAGCGCCCGGTCCAGCCGCCCCTCAAGACCCCGGCCGCCGCCATGAAACCGAGCCAGCCCGCCATCCGAATGACGCAGGGTGCGCAGGGTCGGCGCGATGCGGCGAATGGCCTCCAGATGGCGCGGATCGGGGTCAAGATCAGCCTCGTGCAGGGCCTGCTGTGCCCATGTCAGCAGGGTAAAGACCTCTAGCAGTTCTTCGGGGTTGCGGGTGAGAAGACCACCCTGCGCATCCACCTGCCGCGCGCAATCGTTGCCCAGCGCCTCTCGTGCCGGGGCCACATGGGCCTCCATCCCTTGCAGCGAGAGACCCGCGTAAAGCAGCCCGGTCATCGCCTCAAAACGCGGCAACCCGGGGGCAGCCACATGGGCACGCTTGGCCAGAAAGCGGGTCTGCGCGGCAAGGGCGGTATAAAACGCCTCACTGTCATCGGCCTTGCGGCCTCGCAACAGGAACAGCGCATGATGAATCCAGCGGATCGACCGTCGCCCGGTCAGTTCCGGCGACCAGCCCGGCCCCTTGCCTTTGCCATAGCGGCGAATCCAGTCCCACAGCCAATCCTGCGCCAGTGCGCGCGCCTTGCTGTCACCCACAGCGGCCAGATCATCCAGCCAAGCGAACCCCTGTATTTCTTCCTGAAAGGCCGCATCCGGGGCCTCGATCGCCCAGATCGAGCGTCCCTCGGCCTGCACCAGATGCCCGGCAAACATCAGGTTTCCGGCCAGCATCTGGCGGCCACGGGCAAAAAAACCGACAGTGCGCGGTTCGGGTTGCGACACGAATCCCTCGGCTGGCCGCGCATGTGCTGCCATCCGTGCCTGCATACGGTTCATCAAACGCGCATGCGTCGTCCGCCAGTTTCGCGCCGTGGACATGTGCCGGTGCTCTGCGATTTGCCTCAAGGTTGCCCTTTCCGGGCTTGTTGAGCGTAGGATAACCCGCCCACCGGGCGAAGTCATCAAAGAGTTACCCGCGCTGCAAAAGCGCCATGTAGAAGCCGTCCATCCCGCCGCGGTCTGCCCAGAAATCAGGCCGCAGGCGCAAACCGCCCTCGTCAGAGCGCCAGCTGTCCTCGATCCACGGGGCCTCGGCGCGCAAGACTTTGAGGTCGGGATGGCCCGCCAGCGCCTCTTCGATGTGGCATTCTCCCTCATCAGGGATCAGCGAGCAGGTGGCAAAGACAAGCCGCCCGCCGGGCTTCAGCAGGGTCAGCGCGTGGTCCAGCATCGCGGCTTGTAACCCGATCAAATCGGCAATCCGCTCGCCCTCATGGGCAAAGGGCAGGTCGGGGTGGCGGCGGATGGTGCCGGTCGCCGAACAGGGCGCGTCCAGCAGGATGGCGTCGTACTGCCCCTGATGGGTCAACGCGTCCCCCGCCACAAGCGTCGCCTTCAGTCCGGTCCGTTCAAGGTTTTCCTGAACCCGTGCCAACCGCGCCTCTGACAGGTCCAGCGCCGTGACATGCGCCCCGGCAGCAGCCAGTTGCAGCGTCTTGCCGCCCGGAGCCGCACACATGTCCAGCACGTTTTGTCCCGCCACATCGCCCAAGAGCTGCGCAGGTAAGGCGGCGGCGGCATCCTGCACCCACCAGTCGCCCTCTGCGAACCCCGGCAGTGCGCTCACCTGTCCGGCTTGCCGCAACCGAACGGACCCGGTGGGCAGCTCCGCGCCGTTTAGCGCCGACAGATCCGCACCGGGCTTCGGCGTCAGGTCCAGCGACGCGCCCTCAAAATGCGCACGCTCCATCGCGGCGACGGTCTGCGGCCCCCAAGCGGCCACCAAGGGCTCGCGCAGCCATTTCGGCAGGCGCGGCACCCGCAGCTTGCCCCAGGCTGTGACCCCCTCACCGGCAATCTTGCGCAACACCGCATTCACCAAGCCGCGCGCGCCCTGCGTGTGTTTGCCCGCAGCGGCAATATCGACACAATCGCTGACCACGCCATGCGCTGCGCCGCCAAGACACAGCTCGACGGTTCCCAGCCGCAGGATGTTCATGACACGTGGCGTCGGACGCTTGCGCAGATGCGGTTTCAGCAGGCGGTCCGCCCGTTCCAACCCGCGCAGGGTCTCGGTCGCCAGCCGCTGCGCCGCCGCGCGATCCGCCGGGGCCAGTTTGTCCAGCCGGTCAGTCTCGCTCAGGGGGCGGCCCTGTTCCACAACCTGATCCAGCAGGTCGACGGCGGCCAATCGGGCCGGGCTGGGCGATGCGGGCATGGGGACTCTCCGGTGAGGCGGGGCGGGGTTGCCCCACGGACCGGCGGGCGTATATCAGGAGGCACAAGACGAGGAAAGCCCATGTCCGAGACTGACCGCCCCAATCACACTGACCTGCCCCCCGCCGCGCAACGCGCACTGGCCGAAGCGGCCGAGCGCCGCGCCAAGGCAGAGGCCGAGGCCGAGGCAAACGCCCTGCCCAGAGAACTGGGCGGACGCGACGGGCCGGAACCTGTGCGCTATGGCGACTGGGAGAAGAAGGGCCTCGCCATCGACTTCTGAACCGTCGCGCCCTCCCCCTTCCGGGCATTTGCCTTGGTGAGTCAGAAGACCCCCCGTATCAGACCCACACCACGCGCCCACGCGGGCTGGGCAAAGCGCGCGGGTGGGTGGGTGGGTGGGGCAAGCTTTGACCGGAGCGCGGGGGCGCGTTACTTCAGCCCTAGCACGTCCAACATGTCGTATTCGCCCGGCCCCTTGCCCTGCCCCCACAGCACGGCTTTCAGCGCCCCGCGTGCAAACAACGTCCGGTCACTGGCGATATGTTTCAGTACGATCCGCTCCCCGGCGGCGGCAAAAATAACCTCATGCTCGCCGACGATGTCACCGCCCCGGATCGCATGAAACCCGATATCGCCGCGCTTGCGCGCCCCGGTGATTCCGTCTCGGCCCCGGTCCGACACATCCGCCAGTGCGACGCCCCGCCCTTCGGCAGCGGCCTCGCCCAGCATCAACGCGGTGCCAGAGGGCGCGTCGACCTTTTGGTTGTGATGCGCCTCGACGATTTCGATATCCCAATCGGCGTCCAGAGCCGCCGCCACCTGCCGCGTCACTGTCGTCAGCAGGTTCACACCAAGGCTCATGTTGCCTGCGCGCACAACAACCGAATGCCGCGCCGCCAGCGAAATCTTGTGCAAGTCATCGTCACTCAACCCCGTGGTGCCAATCACATGCACCACCCGCGCCTGGGCGGCCAGTTCGGCAAAGGCCACCGTTGCCGCAGGTACGGTAAAATCGATCACCGCATGGGCGCGGGCAAAGGCCTCCAGCGGGTCGTCGGATACCATCACGCCCAGCGCCCCGCCGCCCATGGCAAGGCCCAAATCCTGCCCGACCCACGGATGGCCCGTCCGTTCCAGCGCGCCGCACAGGTGCAGCCGCTCATGCGCCACCACCTGCCGCGCCAGCATCTGACCCATCCGGCCCGACACGCCGGTCACCACAACACCGTAATCCTCCATCGTCCCGCTCCTTGCCACAAACGCCTTGCCCCTGTTAGCGCCCCGCGCCGACAAATGCACGCCCTCCGCGAACCGCTTGGCAAACCGCCACAGCGGGCCTAAGTCTGGGTCATGGCACGCAACAGATTCCAAGACGCCTCCGGGCCCAGCCAACGCCAGCTTCGGGTGGCAGAGCTGATCCGCCGAGCCCTCTCCGAGGTGCTCCAGCGCGGTGACATTCACGATCCGGACCTCAACCGGCTCTCTATCACCGTGGGAGAGGTGCGGGTGTCCCCCGACCTCAAGGTGGCGACCGCCTTTGTGGTGCCGCTGGGTGGCGAGAATCAGGCCGACATGTTTGACCTGCTGGAACGCAACAAGGGCGAATTGCGCCGCGCGGTCACCCGCAACATGACGCTGAAATATTCACCGGAACTGCGCTTTCGGCTGGATGACACCTTTGACCGCCTTGACGAAACCCGCCGCCTGCTGGGCGACGAAGCCGTCAAGCGCGATATCGACAGCTGACCGTGCCGATGCGCCATCTCTTGTCTGGTCTGGCCCTCTTGATCACCACTCTGGCCAGCGCACCACAGGCCGGTGCCGTCGGCTGTCAGCCGCTGGATCACGACGGCAATCGCTACATCGTCTGCGAAGTGGACGCGACCGAAGAAGACATGCGCCTGTTCAGGTCGGACAGCTCCGGCACACCCTACGGCCATTTCAGCACGCTGAAGACCGAACTGGCGCGTGACGGGCGCGACCTTGAGTTCGCGATGAACGCAGGCATGTACCACGAGGACCGCTCGCCTGTCGGGCTGTACGTTGAGGACGGGCGCGAAGACATGCGGGTGATCTCGTCCCCCGGCCCCGGCAATTTTGGCCTGCTGCCCAACGGCATCTTCTGCATCGGCAAAGACTGGGCGCGGGTGTACGAGACACGCGATTTCCTGACCCGCCAACCGCAGTGCCACTTTGCCACGCAGTCCGGGCCGATGCTGGTGATCGACGGCGCGCTGCACCCGCGTTTTTTGCCAGACAGCACCTCGCGCTACATCCGCAATGGTGTCGGCACCTCCGCTGACGGACGCCGTACCTTTTTTGCGATCTCTAAGAACACCGTCACCTTTCACGAATTCGCGCGCCTGTTCCGCGACATTTTAAAAGTGCCCAACGCGCTGTTTCTGGACGGCAACATCTCACGCCTCTATGCGCCGCAAGTCGGGCGCGCCGATCTGGGACGGCGGATGGGGCCGATTGTGGCCGTCACCGTTCCAGCCCGATAGGGTCCCGCACGCCCCGGCCTTGCCTCTTGTGGCCGACAGGCTTACCTCGGTCCCCAACCGAACCACGCAGAGGCCACCATGTCCGACACGCCCCAAGACCTCGCCGCCGCCCTTCTAGATGCCGCCCGCAAGGCGGGGGCCGACGCGGCTGACGCCTTGGCGGTCGAAGCAACGGCACAGGCGATCGACGTGCGCGGCGGCACGCTGGAACAGGCCGAACGGGCAGAATACCGCGACCTCAGCCTGCGGGTCTTTCTGGGCCAGCGCAGCGCCAGCATCTCGGGCTCTGACATCCGCCCCGACGCCATGTCGGAAATGGCAACCCGCGCCGTCGCCATGGCGCGCGAGGCCCCCGAAGACCCCTACATTGGCCTTGCCGACCCGGGTCAATTGGCAACCGACCGCGATGCCACACCGCTCGACCTGTGCGACCCATCGGATGAACCGGCCCCCGCCGAACTGGAAGACGACGCCCGCCGGGCCGAAGCTGCAGCCCTGGCAACCCAAGGCATCACCCGCATCGATTCCGCCGCCGCACAGTACAACGCCCAGCGCATCGCCCTGGCTGCTACCAATGGCTTTTCCGGCAGCTACGCGCGCACCTCGCGTAGCCTGTACTGCGTGGCCATCGCGGGCGAAGGTTTGGGGATGGAACGCGATCATGACGGGGACAGCCGTGTCTACCAGTCCGACCTGCGCAGCGCCGAGGAGATTGGCGAAACCGCCGCCGCTCGCACGTTGGAACGTCTCAATCCGCGCAAACCGAAAACCGGTGCCTATCCCGTGCTCTTCGATGAACGCATTTCGTCCTCGCTGATCGGCCATCTGGTCGCTGCGGCCAACGGCGCTCAGGTGGCGCGCGGCCAATCTTGGTTGCGCGAGGCCCTGGGACAGCAAGTGCTGCCCGACGGCATCAGCCTGCTTGAGGATCCGCACCGCCCCCGGATCAGTGGCTCACGCATCTTCGACGCTGAGGGCCTGCCGACCCGCCGCCGCGCCATGGTGGACAATGGGGTGCTGACCGGCTGGACGCTGGACCTCGCCAATGCGCGCAAGCTGGGCATGGACAGCACCGCCAACGCTGCGCGCGGCGGGGCCTCGGTCTCTCCCACCGCATGGAATCTGGAACTGACCCAAGGCGATCACAGCCACGCAGACCTGATGCGCCAGATGGGCAACGGACTTCTGGTCACATCGATGATCGGCAGCACAATCAACCCCAACACCGGCGACTATTCGCGCGGTGCCGCCGGGTTCTGGGTTGAGAATGGCGAGCCCGCCTACCCGGTGTCTGGTGTCACCATCGCCGGCAACCTGCGCGAGATGCTGCGCAGCCTGATCCCCGCCAATGACGCCCGGCCCTGGCTCAGCCGCGTGGTGCCCTCGCTGCTGGTCGAAGGGTTGACCCTTGCCGGCGAATGACCTCGCGCTGCTGATCGACGCCGCACGGCAGGCGGGCGCCATCGCCCGCAGTTTTGTTGGCGGCCCTCTGGATGTTCAGTTCAAGGCAGCTGACGACAGTCCGGTGACCAAGGCCGACTTGGCGGTCAATACCCACCTGACGCAGGTATTGCGCGACGCACGGCCCCACTATGCATGGTTCAGTGAGGAAACCCCTGACGACACCGCGCGCCTCTCGGCGAAACGGGTCTTTATCGTCGACCCGATCGACGGCACTCGCTCTTTCATCGAAGGCGACAAGACCTGGGCCCACGCGCTTGCCGTGGTTGAAAATGGCCGGACCACCGCCGCCGTCATCTACCTGCCAATGATGGACAAACTCTATTCCGCGCGCCTTGGCGGCGGTGCCTTCCTGAACGACCAATCCATCTCCGCAGGCACCGTCACGACGCCCGAGGCGGCACAAGTGCTGGCCACCCGCGCCAGCTTCAATCCGGAATGGTGGCCCGGAGGCATCCCGAACATGCGCCGCAGCTTCAGGCCTTCGCTCTCCTACCGTCAGAGCCTGGTGGCCGAAGGCCGCTACGACGCCATGTTCACCTTCCGACCAACCTGGGAATGGGACATCGCTGCCGGCGCGCTGATCCTGTCAGAGGCAGGCGCAACGATCACCGACCGGCGCGGCGCTCCCCTGCGGTTTAACGCTGCCCACCCCCAGACCGACGGGCTGGTCGCTGCAAACCCCCGCCTGCACGCAGCACTGATGAACCGTCTTCCCTGACATCCCCGACCATGTTTCTTCTGTCCAAAAATATCCCGGGGGGCCGCCCGAACGGGCGGTGGGGGCAGCGCCCCCTCCCC
>TARA_R100000789_G_scaffold28109_3_pt1 | contig 34755 bp, 34 predicted proteins | sample TARA_R100000789 | Tara Oceans TARA_R100000789 (sample SAMEA2623403) | marine metagenome | biome: marine biome (ENVO:00000447); feature: mesopelagic zone (ENVO:00000213); material: "saline water (ENVO:00002010), including plankton (ENVO:xxxxxxxx)" | depth 450 m
CCCAAACATGATGCAAAACGCACTGCTTATTGTTCTGCTGTCTCTTATCCTTATGACGCCTCTGTTGCCTAATGTGACTGTCTGGGGTCTGCATCCGGTCACGCCCATACTGTTTCTTGTTTACATCTACGGTATTCACCTTGTCCACCGGGCGCACGATGCGCCTATGTGGGCTCCGACAAAAACTCGTGAAACGCGTGAAGATAAGCCGGATGACATAAAGCTTATGCCGTCAATGGTAAGGCTTACGAGTGAGTTTTTTGTGCTGTTTGTCGTGCTTGGTTTTGCCGGTTACATGCTGGAGCCTTCAGCAACTGTCATTGCCACAGAGACCGAACTGACCCAAACCATAGTAGGCGTTATGCTAACCGCTATTAGCACATCAATTCCCGAACTCGTCACTTCCGTCGCAGCCGTTCGGCGTGGCGCATTAACCCTGGCCGTAGGCGGTATTATCGGTGGTAATGCCTTTGATACCTTATTTACCGCCGCATCGGATATTGCCTACCGCGACGGGTCGATTTATCACACCATGACCGACGGTACCTTGTTCTGGGTGTGCCTGACGCTGTTAATGTCAGCCATTCTTATAATGGGCCTCATTCGACGTGAACGCGAGGGGCCCGGCCGTATTGGTCTGGAAAGTGTACTTATTACGGTGCTGTATCTTGGTGGGGTGTGGTTGCTGTTAAGCTAGATAAAGCTTTGTTGTGCTGCACTACTTGCTAATAATGACTCGTTATTCTCTATTTTTAGAACGTGAGCCGAATAAGCAGGTTATTTGGCTCACAGAATGAGCCAAATAAAGAGAGATTATAATTACTCTAGGTTTTGGATCTTAATACTGATTAACTTTATCAAGTCATTGTTTATTATAAATAATTAATTTTAATTTAAGATCAAAAAACTAATTACCCACCAATCTACCCACCATTTAGATTCTGACTAATCAGTTCAGTAAAGTTAGCTTCTTTTATCCTTAAACTCTTTAGTTATCGAGTCAGTTATGGGAGTTTCTTCCATTATCGGGTCTGGCTTTTGGCTTGGTTGCGTCTCATTCACTACGTTCTGCTCAAGACCTCTGGCCCGCGCATAATCTGCAGCAACTAACCCCTCTAAATAATTACTGTAGTTGCCTTTTCCACCAGACAGCTTATCAATTAATAGCAACGTATGCCGTGACAGTGAGAAATTCTTTCTCACTCTCGCAGAGGGATCCTGGCGTTCTTTTGCCTTTTGTTTCAGTGCTTTAATAGCTTGTTTTTGAACGCCCTCACGGAATTCCGGGCTACGATTCCAAAGAAAAAACTCGGCATAAATTCGCTCAAACTTAAACTTATCCATACCATCGCTTAACATGCCCGGCATTCGATGGCGCTTTCCAATTTTTGAGTCATTACCTCTTAGGTAAGCCCAAAGCCACTCGAGCAGTTTTTCGTCTGAACCTTTAGCAAAAAGACACCATTTGGAAGCTTTACTGTCATCAATCATTCTTTTCAGATAGCGAATGTAATCTCGTTTAGGTCGTTGATCCTGATGCCAAGAAGACACGAAATCTAAAATAATCCACTTCAATGACTGGCGGGAATCGAGAGCTTTAGGTAACTTCATCATGAGGTATGTCTGATTGAATATCGTCAACGGTAAGGAACCCTTTTCAGGCTCAAAAAAAACTGACTCATGCTCTTCATCCGCATCTCTATATTTCTTTAAGTCAAATCCGGCTGACTGCTGTGTCGCTTGTTGATCCATTGAGGTCGTCCTTACGATGATGAGCCAAGCTAAATAAAGCAACTCTGCTTCAACGTCTTTCGCTAACAACCAACCTAAATCACTCTCGGAAAGACCACTTACAAAGTATTTATTATGGTACATCTCAGCGAGACGGGATGTCTCTGTTTGCCTTTGCTCGCTTACACCGAACTCAAGGTCAAAGAAGTTTGTGAGCTTCTCTTTACGCTCCTTTAAATCAGGAGGCGATATTGTCCTATCGAGTTTACCGATCCTAACAAACTCGTTATACAACCATATCCACTGAGCATCACTCTGCGGAAGTAACTTTTGTGGAAATTTTACTCGCCCATTATCACCAGACACTTTTACCTCTACATTCAAATCACTAGCTAAATCACATCGAAAAAGCAGACAAGCAACTGCCTTTTTGGAGTGAAAATCACACGCATTACACAACCAATACATACAGTAAACACACTAAAAACACAAATTATTCACACGGAAAACACACGCAATACACACAAATATTCTTTACCTTTTCGTTCTTTAGACACTGTTTTTATAGGGTCTATCTAGTTAATTACCCAATCAAGCCTCTTGTACGCTACAGTTTTTCAGAACAATCGACAACACTTCTATATTATCCCAGAACCAACTTATAAGAATCTTAGGCTCATGCTAACTACTTGAAACGAAAGCACCGTAAATGCCATTCGTTACTGTGTTGGTAATAGTAATATATACAACCCTCACTACCACTGTTTACATCATTCATTAGCACGCCTAGTAACCAATGCTTAGCCGGTGATAGGTAAGCCCCAAAGCTTACCCTCTGCTTGATGGTTAAAAATTACAGGAGCAGATCTCATATGAACCCATAACGAGATAAAGGTCTGAAATGACAAAACGAAACACCAATAACCATAACCACACACTACATTACGATGCTGAATATGCGGGCTTTGACTTACACACCGCTAATGCACCATACATCCTTCCGTTTCTAGACCGCTTCCATACGGTCATGCAGCGAGTGCTTCAGAAACATAAGCGAGTACTAGCAGTAAAGTTCGACTTGCACCTACCTGCTCATACGAACCCTTACCTGCAACGTAACCCGATTACGGAGTTTATTGAGCGAGTTAAAGCAGGTATCGCTAGCTACCAAAACGCTGTAGCACGACGTGAACAAAGGGTTTACCCAACGGAGGTCGAATACGTTGCTAAAATTGAGCAAACACCGGACAGCGAATTAGAGCATTACCATGTCGTACTATTCACCAACAAGGACACGCTATACCCAGTCGGTAACTTAAGCCATGATGACCCCACCAAGCTGGGTCAAATTATCCGACAGGCATGGTTAAAGACGCATGGGTTATCGACTGATTCGCGGGTAGCGCTCCTTCACACATCAACGCCAGTCTTTAGGGTTCTGCAAGGACCACTCAGCACATATGACCCAGTGCACAGAGACGCATTTCTGCACTTTAGTTACCTGTGTAAAGAGAAGACGACTAAGTACCAGGGCAAACGGCAATCGTTTTACAGCAGCAATGCAAAAAATAAAGCGCCAGCATAAGGCACTAAGCAACGTAGCAGAGGCCCAGGGAAAACCTCTTCTACGCGCTTAGCGACATTCACCTACAATAATCCCCTTTCAGCAAACGAAACCGTGTCTTGGCCTACTACGATGTGGTCAAGCACGGGGACGTCTATGTGATTGAGCGCGTCCTTGATACGCGTGGTCACACGCTTGTCAGCTTCCGATGGCTCAGTCACACCCGATGGATGGTTGTGCGCCAGGATGACAGCAGCAGCGTTTTGCTGAAGCACTTCCTTCATCACCTCACGGGGATAAACCGGGGCGGCGTTAATGGTCCCAAAGAACAACTCCTTGTACTCAATCAGGCGATGCTGTGAGTCCATCAACAGGATGGCGAACACTTCGCGCTTTTGATGCGCCAGCTTGTATCTAAGGAAGTCTTTTGCCGCAGACGGGCTAGTGAAGCCCTCCCCCTTCAAAAACTTCGTCTCTAGGATCTCAGACGCTTTATTCAACACATCAACCTCAGTCATCGGCCCATTCGTTACATACTCAGCATTTTGCTCGTGCATTTTGTGTCTCCATGTTTTCGATTCTTGAATGCACGTGCGTGATATAGGCCTGAAATACGGTGGATTCGTTGTTCATGGTTATTCGTTACAGGATCTCCCCATCCTCTGAGACAAACCAAAGTAGAGGAATTGATGATGAGATTTTTGCGACTGAATGAAGTTAAAGAGCGAGTTGGCCTTGGGCGCACCTCGATTTACAAGCTAGTCAATGAAAATGATTTTCCAAAACCCGTTCGTGTCTTAGGGCGGAACGTTGCCTGGATAGATTCAGAGGTAGACGAATGGATGATGCAACGCATCGCCGATGAGCGCGGCGATGCAATTCCCAACATGAATTACTAGCGAACCATTCAAATTACCGTGGCGGCGTCCTGTCGCCCCCTAAGCTCTTTCGGAGACACAACATGAAACCAATTACCCTTACCCCTGATGAGATTCTGAAAATACACTTTGCTCTGCACCGTGAGATTGACTTTGAACCCAATACTGAGCTGCTCACTAAAATATGCATCGATACGCATCAGAAGTTTGCAGATAAGACAGTAGATATCGACACCATTTTTACTATCGCGGCAGAATACGGCGTAAAGCTGGCGCATTTTGATTGGTCACCCCATACGAATAGAGCGTCAGAAACAGCCTTCGCCGTGTGCATGATTTACCTTAATACTTACGGCCTTTCCCTTGGTTGCCAAAACCAGGCGCTATTCGAGCTAATGCGAGAGCACTGGACAACGGTCGAGAAATTCGCTGTTCGACTGTTGTGTGAATACCTCGAGGTTATTAGAGAGCACCATAACCTAACTGGCACAGCTGCTGAACTTATTAAGATGGTACAAGCGTCGATAAAGCCAATTCAAAAACAGACCCAGCTATTCGATATTGTCGAAAACATCAGGAGTACTTTTACTATCGATGCAAGTGAAGATTGTTATTGTGCAGCCAATGAATGATACCAAGCAATTGATTAAACAGCACTAAATAAGTAAGGTCAGTACGTCACGCTGGAGTAAACTCGTTCCCACCGAAACAATCTCAACTGCTCCAGTTAGCTAAACAACAGGAGTAACGTTTTGAAATTTGATCCCCAGGAAGGCTACATTGAGCCACGCCGCAACGCATCCATGCCATCAGTTAGCGTATATGACGACGCCTCACAGAGCATGGTATCTGTAAGGTTGAAAGACGCCTACGACAACGGCTACATGATAGCTGAACTCAACGTCACTCCAGTGACACAAGCGTTCTTAATGGCCGTCAAAGAAACTGTACCGGAATCCGAGTGGGACAAAGAGTGCGACTTTAAATTAACAACGCAAATGAGTAGCGTGATTTTTAATCATTTCAGTGCGGCACAAAAAGCACCTGATCCGTTTATTTTCATTGCATCATTTGCCTACCAGGCAAATAAGTTTGCCCCCAAACAGACTGAGTCAGCAGACCGTTTTGCAAAATACTTAGCTCGCGTTGTCACGGTTTACTTAAAGTCGCACGGCTATTACATGCCGGACACTATCTACTCGCTACTGGTGACAGCCATTGCAACAACCTCAGCGGCTCGAATAGATAAAGTCATTAAAGGCATTCATATACAGATTCCCATTGGCTCCTTCGGTAAATACTTGAACCAATACGAGCAGTTGCACGAGAGTCACCCAGTCATCGACGCAACACACCGCATCACAACTGACTTTGCATCAAGAGTTGCTCAGCAACTGAGCATCAGTGATAAGTAGCACCTAAATCAACGGCTGACGTACCTCATTCGTCAGCCTCATTTAACACACACCCTATAAGCGGCTTGAGCCGCTACAAAACCATTTGGAGATTCTTATGTGGATCCATACGTTCACCCCTGCCCAAGTAGCAGAGATACACCATCGTCTACACGGAACGGCCGCTTTGCCGCTTGATATGAATGAACTAACTCGATTGTGCGAACAGGTAAACCTTAACAGCCGTCACACTGATACCTTCTTTAATGTCGACGCTATTCAGGTGGCCGCTGATTACGCCGTAACGCTTAAAAAAGCTCGTTGGGCTGAAGATAAACAACAAGCTATCGAAACTGCATTCATCACAGCTTTGACATACTTGCGACTCAGTAATTATCTCGTCGATTGTGCAGACCCAATGGTTTGGCATTTATTTACTAGCGGCGGGCTTACGCACTCGGTATTCGAACAAATACTCTACCGGGTTTTCATGAGACAGCCCTTATCGGCTAATAACTTGAGCTATGAGGACTTGCCCCGTGAACGCCTTCCGCTAACTCAACTTGGACTAGATGACTACCGGGGGATTGCTAGATTACGGGGTTACGTTGACGAGGCATTAAATAGCTGCTGCTTAAGAGCGCCAGCTTCAGATTGGGAAACAAATAACCAAAAAGTAGAGGCTGCAAAGCAGGAAGCTCACAGGAAGTTACTTGATCATTTGCGGTTTGGCTTTAACTAATATTGAAGGAAGACTGTAAATTTGCGCTTTTACCGTGAAAGTTTTTACGTACAGCATAGTTTTGTGTTTTTAGCAGAAGCGCCAGATTTTTAATTAGTGCTTCCGCACTTCAGCTGGACTTATCGTCTATATAAGCTAGATTAGTTCATTGATTGACAATGTTTTGGCTTTAAACATTTCGAAGCCTTTTACTTTTCAAGGACAAACTGGGAAAATTTATGAGCGATAAATTAGAAGTTGGCGACGTGGTTCAATTAAAATCGGGGGGCGTAAAAATGACCATAGAGGAAATTGAAGAAAATGGATATGTAACATGCATTTGGTTTGAGGGGGCGCAAACATTTAGAGACAAATTTTTACAGGCCACCCTGCAAAAATATAAACGCACTTCAGGTATTAGTGTAACAAGAGGCTAAATCTAAAATGCGAAACTTTGCGCCTTCGTGGGCATAGAGCTCTCGTCCTAGAAACCAAGACTAAATATCCATAGGATAGAACCTAACTCACAAGTTCGATAGCAACCAAACAATAGCAAATTGCTGGATTTAAAAATGAGCGAAAAGGACTTACAGTCGAGAGCAGAAGAGTTTATCGCACATGATCTCGCTCTAATTAAAAATCACAGTAAATGGAAACGTTATGCTCGAATCGTAGCAAACGCACTTAGCGTAATTCCTTGGGTGGGTCCTATTCTGGCATCTGGTGCTAACGTCCAGGGCGAGTTGGAGCAAGAAAAAGTTAACGAGCTATACGAAGAATGGCTCCACGTTCATAAACAAAAAACTCGTGACTTGTTTTTTGCATTGGACGAAGTATCTGAGAGATTAGAATCGGTTCATGATGAGTACAACGAGAGAATACAGTCAGAAGAGTACCTAACGTTAGTTCGAAGAGCGTTCAGATCATGGGATGAAGCAGAAACTCAGGAAAAACGAGCCTATGTAATCAATCTAATTTCTAATGCCGCAGCGTCACACCTCTGCCCAGATGATCTCATTCGACTATTTCATGACTGGCTCGATAAGTACCATGAAACTCACTTTAAGGTAGTTCGGGCTATTTACCAAAACCCTGGCGTAACCCGTTTAGGAATATGGCAGTCTGTAAGCAACGATATTCCTCGGGAAGATAGCGCCGAAGCCGATTTATACCGTTTATTAATACATGATTTGAGTACAGGGAGGGTAATAAGGCAATTTCGCCAAACTACATACGATGGTAAGTTTGTAAAGAAAACAAATAAAGCTAGAAGCAAAAGTTCACTTAGTTCAACAATGGAGTCGGCTTTCGAGAATACTAAACCTTACCAGTTAACCGAGTTAGGCTCACAGTTTGTCCATTACACAATGAACCAAGTCGTTGAGCGAATAGAAAAGTAGCGCGGAACGCACACATGTTTGAACAAATAGCCCCACCAACTGCCTAGCCAATGAAAAAAAGCCCAGGGTTGACCTCCCCTGAGCTCAAGATTTACAAACCAAGATCAAGCATAAGCTGGCGCTTGTAATGCCCTCCCAATGGAAGGACAGTTTCATCAGCCAGCTCAACTTCCTGGTAGCGACCAAGCTCAGATAGCAGCTTTTTAAGTTGGTCACGTCGCACAATATGGCTACGATGAATTCGGATGAACCTGTCATCAAGCATCACTTCCATATCGGATAAAGTCGCTCGATGAAGAACGCGCTCACTACCGAAGTAGATTTTGACGTAGTTACCAAACGCTTCAATACGTTCAATAGAAGCAATGGCGACAAAGCGAACTTCACCGGGTCGAGTTTTCACTGCAATAATGTTTCTTCCCATCTTAGCCATGATCAGTCCTCTCCATGACTAGGTCTGCATCAATGCTATTACCTCCAGCTAACTTGATTGAGGAGCTACCTTTAATCGAGTAGTCGTTGTATACCGCGAATACTAGCGTCGTACTAAGCCCAATAGCGACGATCGCAGTGATCAACGTCCCGGTTGATAGTGTACCGATAATACCTGAGCCCCACCCCAGCGGGTTCCAGAAGTTAGTGGCAAACACACCTGCTGACCCAATGGCTAAAGCAAAAGCACCGGACGATGCTGACTTAATTGTTTGCACATCACTCGCAAGTGCACGGCTTTTTATTACGATCCTTTTATCACGCCGATCTATTGCTTTTTCCAGTTCGGTCTTGGTGTGGACTATCGTGACATCCGACATAATTAATCTCCTAGTGACAGTTAAATAGACGCAGCGGTAACTGCCATTAGGTGATATAGGTTTGATTTATTCTAGATAAGCACTGAACCCTATGCCGTTATATTTCTTGCGGAGTATATTGGTAAGCTGGATGAATAAAAGAAAGGCCGCCACTTGGTTGTAACCTCTAAACATCATGTGATATTAGATACATTATACCGTTACTAATTTGTCGATTTTAGCTAACCTTGTTTATTAAGGATTAAGGTTCGTCAATGAATTTGTAAGGTTGTGATATTCGAGAAGCATAATCACCTAAGCTCTAATTATTTCTTGTTGTCGTTTAGAGCCTATTGAATATATCCCGCAAACAAGTGAAAAATTTATCTATGGACAATCAGTACATTAAAGTCGGCAGCTCTCCGGAAGTTATTGAGCTTCAGCCAAATTCAGATAAACAGGACATATTTTATCCCTTTACCCTATCAAAAAGTAGCACTTGGGGTGAACAAGGTTCAGAAATATCAGTCGAAAAATTGAGACAATACATCGAACCCTGGTTAGCTGCTCTTTTCCAGTCCGAACATTTAAATTTGCTAATAGGTTCTGGATTAAGTACATCTATTCAGATGGCGGCTACTGACTCTCCCCCAAAAGGGATGGGGTGGGTCGATGACCTGACTGTATGTCAACAAGAAATAAATGAATATGCTACGAAGGCTGCTAATGGCGCTGGACGCAGCAATGGAAATATAGAAGATCAAATTCGAGCTATTAACGAGCTAATCAAGGGGTTAGAAATCCTAACAGTTTTGGAGACTCCGGTACCTGAAGCTCCCCCTGAACCACATCCACCTTACAGAAATTTAAAAGCCGAGTTAAACGCTCTCAAGAGTGAGCTTTCTCGGTGCCTTGGTGAGTTTTCGAAATCCATTAGTAATGGTGAGTACTTGATAAAAAGTGCGGATCCAACACGAAAAGAAGAAACTTTCAATTACCTTGTCAGCTTTTTGATGAGCTTTGCAAGCAGAACTGCTACACGAGATAGACTCCACATTTTTACAACTAATTATGACCGGCTCATTGAGGTTGGCGCTGAGCTTTCCGGCTTAAGACTAGTAGACCGGTTTGTAGGAAGTATCGCACCTGTTTTTCGTTCCTCGAGGTTAGAAGTTGACTATCACTACAACCCGCCTGGCATACGCGGGGAACCTAGATATCTAGAGGGAGTGGCACGTTTTACTAAGCTCCATGGTTCTCTTGACTGGCATGAAAAGGATGGTGCGATAAGACGTTTTGGCTTACCTTTCGGGGCACGCTCTGTGGAGCCTTTTCTAGAGGCTGAAGGTCATTCAAGTAGTAGCTATGAACAACTAATGATTTACCCTAATTCAGTTAAAGACAGGGAAACAGCGGAATACCCTTACGTTGAGCTATTTAGAGACCTAGCGGCAGCAGTTAGCCGCCCGAACAGCACTCTAGTAACGTACGGCTATAGCTTTGGGGATGAGCATATAAACCGCGTGATTGAAGATATGCTCACCGTACCATCGACTCATTTAGTTATTATTGCGTTTAATGATCCGTTGCAAAGAGTTGTAGATTTTATTGATAAAAGTGGAAGAAAGGCGCAGATCACTTTGCTATTAGGAGATCACTTAGGCGATCTGAAAACTTTAGTCGACAACTACCTTCCTAAACCTGCAATAGATAAAGCATCAATAAAAATGGCCGAACTGCTCAAGCAGCGGGGGTTTACGCCATCAGAAGGTTTAGATAAAGAGGGTTTAACTGGGGGCTTGATGTGAGTTACTTACCAATTGAACGACTCGAACAACTAAGAATAGGAACTGTTGATTTCGTTTCCCCTAGCGAGATTAGAGTTTCACTTGAGATTGACACGCCTGAATCTGTATCGCTTCAAGGTGGAACTCCCCGTAACTTCCCTCGCATAAATAGTTACGTTCTAATAACTAGCGATGATGGCTTCCTCGTCGGTCAGGTTGAGTGGATTGCCGTAGAGCACTCACCATATCCCAAAAGACGAGGTTTACAAGACTTCGGCTTGATAGACCTGCCTTTTCCTTCGAAGAAGCTCAGCATCAACCCAGTTGGCACATTGAAAAGCGATAGAAAAGTTGATGGATTTAAATTCACAAGGGGTACAGAGGCATTTCCGTCAGTTGGCGATTCAGTAATCCTACCTACCGATCAGCAATTAAACTCAATTATAGAGTCAGGCGACAATCGACGAGTCAAAATAGGAGACAGCCCTTTAGCTAACAACGCTGAAATAAAAATCGATCCGGACAGGCTTTTTGGTCGTCACTTGGCTGTTTTAGGTAATACTGGGAGCGGAAAGTCATGCTCCGTGGCAGGTTTAATTCAATGGTCTTTAGAAGCAGTTTTACAACAAGGGGAGAACCCAAATGCTCGCTTTATAATACTTGACCCGAACGGGGAATACAGTCGAGCTTTCGGCCCAAAATCTAAATACAAAGGTAATCTATTACGTGTTGAAGCTGACACTAAAGATGGGGAAAAAGAGCTTAAAGTTCCCTCATGGCTATGGAATAGTGCAGAGTGGAGTGCCTTTACACAAGCTAGTTCAAAAGTCCAACTCCCACTGCTACGCAGAGCTTTGAGAGCCATGAGAAATGATGCTTCATCTGAAAACAATGCGAATATTCAGGCCAAGCACTTTTGCGGAATTCTTCTCGTTTCAATGAGGCAATTAGCGAGTCAAGGGCAGATATACGTAAATGGAGGTCATGCCAAGGGCTTCGTTGAAAAATTAACAACTTGGAGAAGTAGTCTTACAACATTAAACGAAAAAATAGATAATAGGCCCTTCGATAGCTTGATAACTAAAATAGACGAATATCTTTCTACACGACAAGCTGTAAGTTGGCCCAAAAGTCCTGACGTTGATGATACCGATCAGCTGATTGATGATTTAAAAAATGCACACGTTGTACTTGGAGGTGATGAACAAGAGCTTTTACCTAAAAGTGAAGATACACCAATTCCGTTTGAAGGTGACGACTTCGTTTCCTACATAGAAGCCTTAGCCCAAGAAACCGGAACAGAGCAATTCGTAGAATTTCTTCTGACCCGAATTCGTACTATGTTAGGCGATACTCGCATAAGTGCAATAACAGAAGATACAAAAAAACCTATTAGCTTAAACACGTGGTTAGACACGTTTCTTGGGGCGGATACTAGAGGTGCAATCACCGTTATAGATCTATCGTTAGTTCCAAACGAAATTATTCATCTGGTAACCGCTGTGATCTCAAGAATAACTTTTGAAGCAATTCAACGCTACCGGAAGATGCATGGAAAGCCTTTACCGACGGTAATGGTTGCAGAGGAAGCGCATACATTTATAAAACGATATAAAGAAGAAAGTGAGAGCCAGTCAGTCTCTGACGTCTGTTGCAAGGTTTTTGAAAAAATAGCTCGTGAAGGGAGGAAATTTGGTTTAGGCCTAGTTGTTTCATCCCAAAGACCTTCCGAACTATCGCCGACTGTTTTGTCGCAATGCAATACTTTTTTATTACACAGAATTAGTAACGATAAAGATCAGGAACAAGTCCATAGGCTTGTCCCTGACAATATGAGAGGCTTTTTAAGAGAGCTCCCGTCCCTTCCTTCGCGCCATGCAGTTTTGCTAGGCTGGGCATCAGAGCTCCCCGTTTTAGTGAAGATGAGAGAACTTAGCGAGAAACAAAGACCACAGTCAGAAGACCCTGACTTTTGGGATGTCTGGTCGAACTCTACAGAAGAACCTCGTACAGTAGATTGGACGCCAATTGCTGATGAATGGCAAAATCACGAATAACGTTGCAAGAACCTAAATAAGCCAAGGTGCGTAGTTTAGTAGTTTCTGACGCCTTGGTTGGAGGTAACTGCAGTCTTGAGCACTTTAATTATTCGTTGGCTTCAAGGTATCCTTTATAGTTGCAAGCACGGCTAGGTTAAACCAGCATCTGCTTGGGCTTTCAGTACAAAAATGTATATATAAACTTAAATAGTCTTATATTTTCCTTCCATAACCTTTAAAGCTCAAGTTCAACGAAGTCTCTGTCAACATCTTCCTGAGTAATTCCGATGTAACGCAGCGTCACAGCCTCAGAGCTATGACGTAGCATCTTCATTACCCTGGCGATGTCGTTTGTGTTCCTATAAAGGTGATAACCGCGGGTCTTTCGCATTGAGTGAGTCCCGAGTCTAATGCCAACCTCCTCCCCTATCGCCGCGAACGCCCGCGAAACGTAACGGCGGCTAATCGGGGCCTCGTCCAACCCTTTAGACCATTGGTTTCGATAGGATTGAAATAGGTAAGTATGGCCTGGATGCTCCTCTTTAATGCGAGCAATAATCGAACGTGCTTTGTCGTTCAATTTAATCGTTGCTTGTTTCGACGTCTTCCCTTCAACCAGGGTCAGACGCTCGTTGTTAATGTTTTCAAATTTGATAGACAGTAAATCTGAAATCCGTAACGCCAGATTCAAGCCTACATCCCAAACATCGGCAATTTGCTGACCATAGGTTCGTTTGAGAAGGTAGCTAATCAGCTTCACGGTATCCAGATCTTTAACCGCTTGTACTTCGGCCATGATCGAGTTCCTTTTTTGCTGTAAAACGTGATTTTGAGTACTTAAGAGGGTATAAAGGGGTAAATAGCCCGTTTTTATTGGGCTTGCTTGTTCCCGTTATTGTATTTTGGGAACATAAAGGTAGAGCCTTTACCTACTGAATAATATATATCTGGGATTCTGTTGTTTGATAGGCGCTGGCTTAACGGCACTTTTTTCTTTCTTCAATACAGGACAGGGACTTAAATGGCGAAAATCTATTTTTTCAATACTCAGGTAAAGCCGTTGAAAACATCGGATGGTTTCATAGGAGAGGCAGGTTATAACGCAGTATTCGAATTTTTATCTGATTCTGTTTCAGAAGCAGTGAAAACTAAAAAATTACATAACCTGGGAAGTAAGCTTTACAAGTCAAAATTTCACCTTGTTTTCAGGAAGGTCGAGGTGCTCGATGGGTATGCTCAAGGCTTGATTCGCAAATATGACAAGATCAACTCGTTAAAGGATTTTTATACAGACAACCCTATATACGAGGCAGCACCAGGAGAAGCAGCTTCGAGCAGCGCAACAGATTTCAAATTTGTTTTCGACTACTCAAGCCATATCCTCGCGATAGAAGACGTAGACAACAAGTTCCCTAACCCCTCGTCTGTTGAGCAATCAGTTATCGATCTTTTAGAGCCTTTTGTACACAGGCATAGATCAGATGCGTCGACATCCTGCAATGTTCTAAAGGAGACATCTTCCCTCAGTAGACTCATGAATTCTGATGGTTTTAAGTCGATAAAAATTGAACTTACTTTTTCTAACCCGAACGGCTTAGAAGATGAGTTCGAGGCTGAAATAGAAAAAGATTTAAGAGATCGAAATGTAGACAAGTTAGTCGTCCAGGAGAAAGCGGCAAGCGGGGGGCACATTACTGAGCTTAACCACCGTGAAAAAGCACTGTTCAAACTTGCTGGTAGATTTGGGGATGCTTCCGCTCGTTTTCTTAATGAAGAAAATAAGCTTGAAACGTATCAAATGAAGGAGCACCCCGTAAAAATCCAATTACGTCATGGTCGTAAAGATACTACAGAGAGCATTTTTGGAAAAATTAAAAGTGCCATTAATTCAGCTCTAAACCGAGCAAGTTAGCGATGACTGATACCCGGAAAAGCATAGTAAAATCGGTTTTCCGTCTCCCTATAATTGGACCGTGGATTAAACACGCGAATTCATATGTCTGGCAAGGTAAAGGCGATTACACTTGGCGCTTAGCTCCATTGTCAAAATGGGCCCGTTCAATTGGCTCCGATATCGTTTCTGCAGCTATATTTTCGTTAAGCTTGGAATTAACTATCTGCTATTTTCAGCTCAATTCAATAGATTACAGTAGCCTAATTCAAGAGTTTTTCCCAAGCTTCATCGGCTTTGCAATCGGGGTATATGCACTAACTTTCATTCTACCCTCTACTGTAACAAAGCAATCGTTAAATGAGGGAAGGAAAAAGTATGAAGCACTACCTTCTAACCTTGGCTATCCGATAATTAGTATTATTTTTATGCTTTTTGCTTCAGTTATACTCACCATTTTTCCTCAAACACGGTTAGTAACTTCAATTCAAGGGTTCTTGCTCGTATATGGTTTTATGCTAATGATTGAAATTACTTCGTTAGTTACAACCATAGGAAGAGCTCAAGTGAGTCAGCGACTAAGTTCAAATACAGATGACGCAACCCGTGATCAAACACCAAAGAAAGACCCAAGATAACAAGCATGTGACTTATAGTCCGTAGACTTAAAGTCCCTATAGACTCAGCATAAAAGAACTAAAAAAGGAATAAACTCGTTGCCATCCAAGCTAATACCCGCTGTAGCAGAAACCGTTAAGAGTTTGAGGAAGTCCTCAGGCCTTACTCAAGAGGAGCTAGCCGCTGCAGCAGAGCTTGATAGGACATACATCTCTGGCATAGAGCGGGGCGTTAGGAACGTATCTTTATCGTCGATAGAAAAATTATCTAACGCTTTATCAATGACGTTGCCAGATTTCTTCGACGAGCTTCGAAACGTGCTAATACAAAGGGACGCTGATTAAAACATGGCAAAGTTACCTCAACTTCTTCAGAGAAAAATATATAAAACTGGACAAACTCGGGGGGCGGATGATGATGTCATATACCAAAACCGCGTAAATCGTAATAGCACCGTGCTAATTCCTTTATCGCTTTTCACTAAATACGGTAACCCTCCGCAGGGTGAAGAAGACTTCGATAATGGCTCAATCGTTTTACTAACCCCAGAAGAATATTTCACTGACGAAGATATTACTGACAAACTTGAATCTATGGGTTTAGAGATTGGGGTAAATGCGCTAGTTTTCTACCAAAAAAGAGTAGATTGGATGCAGTTCCCTCCGCTGGAGTCATGGCAAATCCCCACCTCCAGGACGGCTCCTCTCGGCGGGGAGTATGTAGCAAGAATTGCCGGCACAACAGCTCAGGAAAATGGTGACCCAATTCGTTTAGGTTATACAGAAACAGGGTTAAAAGGCGCAGGAATCAGGCTATATGAGTACTCGAGTCGAGAAACTATTGCACTTTGTCGGTCTCAGCTCGAACTTTTGTATTGGCTATGTTTTGATTCCCTTGAAGCTGCAGAAGAGTTTGCAATGTTGAAGGAAGAAGCCGAGTCAAGGCGTGAAGAATGTAAAAAGAAAGCAGAGTCTAAAGAGCTTTCAAATTACGAGCTTATGAAAAAACAGAGAATGGTTAACGAAGAGGGCTTCACTATTTGTCCTTTGTGCATGGAGCCATTGTCTGCGAGAGGTTTTTACGCACGAATGGCTCAAGCTGAAGGCCGTGAAGTTCACGACCTTACTGTTACAGAAGTAAACTTATTTCACATAAACGAAGTTAAATATGGCGATTATAACCATAAGCCATACAACTTGGGTTGGGGCCACCATCATTGTAATGTCGTAGTTAAAGACTCAGGCATTGAAGAAACTTTAGACTGGATGGCCGAAGTTTTAAAGCGCAACAAGAAGCTAGAAGAATAGCTTCTTAGGTTCCCTCTAATGCATATTGTTGTGTGACAACAGAATCTGTTTCTGTGTTAGTTGAGTCCACATTTTCTACGTTCGGCTGTGTATGATCACTACTCCTGCCAATTTGGTTGTGAGTAGTAACCTTTCTAATACTTGACTCGACCCAGTCTTCATCAATTTCAATGCCAATCGCATAACGGCCCTCATCCAAAGCTGCCACTAGCGTGTTACCAGAACCCGAAAAGCAATCCAAAACTATATCGTCTTCAAATGTAGACGATCTTATAATGTGAGATAGCAAGTCAAGCGGCTTTTCTGCGGGGTGTTTACCTTTGTACTGTCTTACGGAAGGAAAGTGCCAGACATCTGTATACTCCACATCGTTATTAACGAAAAATGGACGGACTACATCCTCATAAGGTGGCATGTAGTCAACTTTGTCTGTTCCTAGAATAGCCTGTCTTATTTTTTCATATTGCTCTCTGCTTGGCGTATTTCTTCCTGCCTCCCAATTCGATACCGCGCCACCGTGATTGACTTTGCCGTAAGCTCCAACCAATTCAGTTAACTGATGGCCACTCAAACCGGATTTTTTTCTTGCTTCCCTCAAAAAGTGAGCAAAACATGAGCGGTGTAGATTACCATCTAATGCAGGTTCAGCGAATATTATTCGTTCAGAATGACCATACCACTGGCGCAAAGAAGACTTTTTCATTTTTCCTTTCCATCCGTCATAACCCGGTTGGTTTGGTTTGGTCCATACTACGTGCGACAGAATATTATATTGCTCACTAAATAGCACTTCGATACGAGCAGCCATCTCGGAGTCACAAAAACAGTAAAGAGAGCCGTTCGGCTTCAAAATTCTGCGCCACTCTTGAGCATACTCTCTTAGCCAATTTAAGTACTCACCATCCTCCTTAAACCGTGTATCTCCTTTTATATTCTTCTTTTTTGTTACATGATACGGGGGATCCGTCAGTATTAAAGATACCGATTCACTAGGCAGCTTACGCAAAATCTCAATCGAGTCGCCATGGTAGACGGAGGCATTACCTTCAATAAAGGTAGGGTTCACTGATTCGGCTATTTTTTTGAATGTAAGTGCTCGGGTCATTTTTCATCCGTCATTAAGATAACTTTGCAATTCTAGTAGCATTTTACACTAGTTCTCATTTTAATCGTCTTCTCTTTGCATTATTCGGTAGAGAAGGGTTTTGTATAGTTTCATAATAAATCTCTCAGTTGTAACGAAAGCTTAGTAAGGGCACTTTTTCGTTCCTCAAAGTAATCATGCCGATCATAAATCCCCTCAATTCCCTTCAGTTTGTGATTGAGGCAGCGCTCAGCAACATGACCAGGAACACCAATACTAGCTAATAGTGTTCGGCATGTCCTTCGTAAATCATGCACTCTGAAGTACTCCATGTCTCCCATTAGGTTAGGAGGGTTAGTATTCTTACCTGGCTCGTAACCAAACATTTTCCCAATTGCGCGGTTCAGCGTATCTTCCCCCATATGAGGTCTCTTCGCTTGTCTTCGACTAGGTAATACATACTCTGAATCTGAAGAGCGCACTTTAAGCTCTGTAATCATTTCTAAGGCCAGTTCCGGTAAAGGTATGGTAAGGCCTACCCCAGACTTACTTCGTTCTTTAGGTAATTCCCATATGGCCTTATCAAGGTCAAACTCGCTCCACTTAGCCTCACATATCTCTGACTTTCTTACTCCCAGCAAAACTAGCAAAGCACACGCAAGGTAGTTATCTCGAGTGAATACGTGTTGATGCTCGCGAAAAGTTTTAAATGCTGTCGTTACTTCATCCAGTGTTAAAGCTCTATCACGACTTTTCTCTACCCCACCAGCATCACTGACCTTAAATGAACTTGCTGGGTTAGCCCCCACAACATCTATCTTAATCCCATGGTTAAACAACTGCTTGCAGTATAGGAGCGCGTCATTCGATATGGTTGGACGCCCGGACTCATTGATTGATGTGATGATCCTACGAATATCTCTCGCAGTCACTTGGTCAAGGTTCAACTCTCCAATTAAAGGGGCTATGTCCTTTCGATAAACTCTTTCAGGGATATTCCAATGTTTCAGCCGTTTACGGTTGTCTTCCTGCCAGTCCTCAAACAGATCGTTAACTGTTTTAATCTCCTGCATTTCAGACTGCTTTTTGAGCGCCAGCGGATTTTGTCCCCCTCGCACCTGCTTCATTTTCAAGGCGGCTTCTGCCCTTGCCTCCGCAAGGGACAAGTCAGAATACTTTCCGAGAGTCATTTCACGACGCTTTTTATTGAAGCTATAGCGAAGCATCCAGTAGGGGATTCCAGGTCCACCTGAAGTTGTGGCCGGAACAACAAAATATAACCCACCACCATCAGGGTGACGCCCTACCTTATTCTTAGCTAGGGACTTAATCCCATTAACCGTTAATTTTGCCAACGTCTTGATTCCTATGGTTTTACTTAACCAGGCAAATTACCCACCACCTGAATATTTACAAACCATAGCACACCCACCACCTTACCCACCATATTTTTCTGGCTACCCACGAAAAAAAGCGAATAACCGCGAACAACCTGAAGCTAAAAACCCTTAATAATAAGGGTTCTGCGGTATAACACGAACACAAGCGAACATCACTCAATATTCTGGATCTGCTTGTTGAACATCGCTTTGAATTCAATCAAATCAATAAATTACGGTTTATTTGTCATGCTTATTGAATAAGGCTAACCACAACATTCACCGATTGCCTTACCTGAATACATGTATATCGAAGCGTTCAAAATTTGACCGCACCTTACCTTTTCGATAGTTTCTTATTGTTTAGCTTCTCACTGACTTCCCTAGTCAGTGACAGATGTAGCTTTTGTTAGGGCTTATCTAAAAGGATAGAAACCATGTCTACTACTGGCGAACAACCTGGTAAAGGCACTTACACTTGCGACAATTGCGGCGAGAGCGTAACGCTTGATGATCACGACGATACGTTACCGCCATGTCCGCGCTGCCACGAAACTGAATATACACCTTAAACGAAGCATTTGAAAATGTAATCAATGGGAGCTTAAGCTCCCATTTTGCTACAACAGTATTAAGGTGATAAAACCTTATGGAATATTCTCTATTTGCTGACGAAAGCGGCATTTCAAGCGCAGATAAATGTTACACAATTGGCTGTCTACTTGTTCCATGTCAGCACCTTAAACAGTTTGAAGTCGAGATTATCAGGCTAATAGAAAAGCATAATTTACCAATAGATCGAGAGCTTAAGTGGTCACGCGTTAAAAGAAGCTACGCAGTGATTAACTTTATGATAGACGTCATTCGCTTAATAATGTCGTTCCCTGCATCATTTATCTGCAAAGTTACGTGGAAAGAACCCTACAGGAATTGGCAGAAAAATGAAGAAGAAGCATTTTATAAGTCTTATACCATGTTAATGAATTTTTGTGCTAGCCGCTTGAATTCAGAAATCAAAGCCAAAATTGATGATAAATCAGATGCATACAATAAAAGACATGAGGTTGTTGAGATAATAGCCAATCATCAGTTGAAAGGGTTGGGACGAATAAATTCCGTTAAGAAATGCGACTCTAAGGCCGAATTACTGATTCAAGTGGCCGACTTACTCACCGGAGCAGTTAATGCATCCCATAACCTGTGGCTGACCCAAGGCAAAGCTGAAATTCACGAGGGCAAATTAGTAGCTATAAGCAAAATTGCGGAGTGTTTGGGTTGGAGCAATTTACACCACGATACTTATCCAAATGCTGACTTCAATATTTGGCATTTCCCTGGCGAGGAATATCGAGCCCTACCATCTACAGAGCATGTTGAGCCCAACTTTGATGTAAAATACATAACCCGCGAGCGGGTATCATAAACCACCACACCCAACCTAAAAGTCAATGAAACCATAAATAATTTAATTTAAACTGAAATTATTCACATAAAAATAGAATCGTGTTAGCTTTATCGCAGCTTTATAGAAACTCTTGGAGTAAGACATGATTCGCTGCCACCTCGCCCGTATGATGGGTGAGCACAAAATGCGTATCAGCGATGTCATCCGTGAAACCGGATTGAGTCGAAATACGGTTACGCTCATGTATAAAGAAACCGCGCAAAAAATTGATTTGGAAGCGCTCGATAAGCTGTGCACTCTTTTTGACTGCGAAGTTCATGACTTGCTGCAAAGGTCTTCAAGACAGCAACGATTAGTTACGGATAAATAATGACGCTAATAAAGTTAAAGGATTTAGAAGCACACCTCTGGCACGCAGCCCATATCATCACAGGGCCGATTGATGCTTCAGACTACAAAACATATATATTTCCCATTTTGTTTTTTAAACGCATCTGCGATGTTTACGATGAAGAGCACATAGACGCAATGAAGCAGGTCGGTGATGCTGAGTTAGCAAAAGGCGCTATGTTTCATCGAATTCAGATCCCTGAGGGTTGCCATTGGGATAATGTGTTTGAACGCACCAGAGACGTTGGACAGGCTTTAAAAGATGCTTTTCGTGGTATCGAGTTGGCTAACTCCAAACTGCACGGTATTTTCGGAGATGCGAGTTGGACCAATAAAGAACGTTTATCTGATGAGCTTTTGAGCACACTACTGAACCACTTCAATAAAGTGAATCTTGGTGTTGCCAGTGTCCGCAATGATGATATGGGACGGGCTTACGAATACCTCATTAAACGGTTCGCCGATAAAGCCAACAAAAAAGCAGGCGAATTCTATACTCCACGAACAATTGTCCGCCTTATGGTCAACATTCTCGACCCACAAGCAGGTGAAAGTATCTATGATCCGGCTTGTGGTACTGGTGGTATGCTACTCGAAACCATCCACCACGTTAAAGAAAATGGCGGCGACCCTCGCTTGTTAAAGCTCAAAGGCCAGGAGAAGAACCTCACTACCGAAGCTATTGCTCGCATGAACCTATTTCTGCACGGGCAAGAAGACTTCGAAATCGCTCGCGGCGATACGTTACGTGAGCCCAAGTTTCTCGAGAACGATCAATTAGAGCATTTCGATTGTGTTATTGCGAATCCCCCTTTTAGTCTCAAAGAATGGGGACACGGTCGCTGGAGTGCAGATCCGTACGGTAGAAATCAGTTTGGTCTAGCCCCTAAAACCAATGGCGATTTCGCTTGGGTTCAACACATGTTTGCGTCACTGAATGACACTGGTCGAATGGCTGTTGTTCTTCCTCATGGTGTTCTCTTTAGAGGCGCGGCAGAAGGGAAGATTCGAACTAAATTACTCCAAGATAATCGTATCGAAGCAATTATTGGACTTGCATCAAACCTGTTTTATGGAACAGGAATTCCGGCATGCATCTTGGTGTTACGTAAATCACGCCCTGCTTCACACCTTAATCATGTTTTGGTTATCAATGCAGAGGAAATCTACACCAAAGGGCGGGCGCAAAATACGTTGTCTAATCAGCAAGCCGATAAAATATACGAAATATACAGCGATATGAAGAAGCGCGGTCCTGCTGCTCAAGAAGTTGAAGGTGTTGCTCGCTGGGTGCCTCTCGATGAGATTAAAGAAAACGACTTTAACCTCAATATTGCTCGATATGTGCAGAAACCTTTAGAAGAGGAAACTGTCACGGTAGAAGAAGCCTTGCGTGATTTCCAAGAAAAACTAGCAGCACTAGAGCGGGCGGAGAGTGAATTAGAAGAGCTTCTCATCAAGGAAGGGTATGAGTTATGAAAAAAAGAGTAGGTGAGTATGCAACCAGTAAATGACATCAGTCCGAAAGAATCTTCTGAGCTCACAGTTCGTCTTATCCAAGCACTCAATGATGCTATAGATAGTGGTACAGATGAACCAAGCATAGTCGCAAACATCGCAAAAAATATTCCTGCCTACCTCACCAAGAGCTCTAGATTAGGGGCGTTTAATTTTTCATCGGGTAGCATCGCTAATGTACCTGGCTCAATCTTCGTACATCAAACACCTAAAGTTTCATATACGGGTATCGGCAAAACAAAAAGTGGCCAGCCCAAGTCGATAGAGGTAGGGGATCTCTTATTACTCTCTACTATTCAATCAAATACAGGTGAAGTAAGTAGACGAGCAATGTTATTTCAAGCAAAGATGTTCGAGTCAATTCCTGTTTCAAGTACGGGGAATTCGGAACAACATAAACTATACAATGAGTGGCCAATATTTCACTACTTACGATCGACCAGAGATTTAAATGGTATGTATCGATGGATTTGTGATCTTGACCTGCATGAAAGTGCGAAATACTTGCTATTAAAAGACACGGTTAGCCCATTAGGAGGATGGCCTCATTGGTTACATAGCAGATTGCCAGACGCAAACGCTCTTACCGCCAACCCAACTGATCCGCTCAGCCATTATTCTTGCTTTGTTCATGAGGTATACAATTTTATTCTCGGTAACGTAGGGAAAGAGTTTAAAGTCTTGAATACGACAGAATATAAAGACTTATCAACCCAGCATTCAGATATAGTAAAAAATTTCCACGCTAGCGGCATTATTCAGCCTATCTGTCCATGGCAGGAAGGATGGAGCTTACTGATAAATGATTTATTAAGAATAACATCACAAAAGCGAACTAGACTAATGGGTTCGACGACAATAAAGGGCGCTCGCGGTGTGAATACATCCTCGTATAAGGGGGAAGAGAGTAACAAAGTGATGAGCATACTAAATAAATTTGGTTTTTTCTCGGAACCGCCAAGTACTCCCGAAGCAGACGACGAAGAGCCAAGCATAGGGCTCAACATCATTGAGTTTACTTTGATCTCAAATGAGAGGTTTCGCGATTAAATGTCTTCAATTAATAGAAAGAAGTTAGAAGACCTACTTTGGGGCGCAGCCGAGTTTTTGCGCGGCCAAATCGATGCATCTGACTATAAACAGTACATTTTCCCGCTCCTATTCTATAAGCGTCTTTCAGACGTTTACATCGAAGAGTATGTTGAAGCTCTAGAGCTTCATGACGACGCTGAATATGCAGCGATGCCCATGTTTCATCGTTTTGATATTCCCAAAGAAGCGAGCTGGGAATCCGTTCGCAATACGAGTAAGAATATTGGTGAAGCGATTCAAAACGCTTTGCGTTTAGTCGAGGCTAATAATCCTCGCCTACATGGTGTATTCGGTGACGCGCAGTGGACCAATAAGCAACGCTTGCCAGATCATTTGCTCGCTGATTTAATTCAGCACTTTAGCAAAATTCCACTTGGTATTAAGTCAGTTGCACAAGACGATTTAGGTGAGGCTTACGAGTATCTCATCAAAAAATTCGCAGATGATTCGGGTCACACTGCAGCTGAATTTTATACCAACCGCACAGTCGTGCACTTAATGACACGAATCATGGATCTAAAGCCAGGCGAAACAGCCTATGACCCTACTTGCGGTACCGGAGGAATGTTACTCAATGCAGTAATGGATTTGCGCACCCATGGAGAAGAGTGGAGATCGGTTCATTTGTATGGACAAGAAGTAAATCTACTCACCTCGGCGATAGCCCGTATGAATATGTTCCTGCACGACATTGAAGAATTCGATGTGCTGCGCGGCGATACGCTGTCCGAACCCAAGTTTATTGAAAACGACCAGCTCAAGCAGTTTGATGTGATTTTCGCCAACCCGCCTTACTCCATCAAAAAGTGGAACCGCGATAAGTTCGCCGCCGACCCTTATGGCCGCAACCTTTACGGCGTACCACCGCAAGGCTGTGCCGATTATGCGTTTTACACCCATATCATCAAAAGCCTAAAGCCTGACACTGGCCGCGCTGCCATGCTCTGGCCACACGGCGTGTTGTTCCGTGATTCCGAGCAAAGCATTCGTAAACAAGTGATTGAGTCAGACATCATCGAAGCGGTGATTGGCCTTGGGCCCAACCTGTTTTACAACTCACCGATGGAATCCTGCGTGGTTGTGCTCAACTGCAATAAACCCGCCGAGCGTAAAAACAAGGTGTTGTTTATCAACGGTGTGGAGAACGTAACCCGCGAGCGCGCCCACAGCCGCTTATCGGATGAAGATTTAGCTGTGTTGTGCGAGGCTTACTTTACGCCAGAAAAGCAAAGCGACATTACTGCGTTGGTGGATATCGACACCATCAAAGAGAATCTCTACAACCTGTCGATTCCACTCTATGTGCAAGCACAAAACAATGGCGAAGTGCACGATATTGAATATGCCATCGAGGCCTGGAAGGTTAGCCGGGTGCAATTAAAAAAACAGACCAACAAATTATTTCAGAGCCTCGCGCAGTTAGGTCTCGAGGTGGAAAACAATGACTGATAAACAAACCGTTAAATTTGGTGATATTTGCCGCGAAGTAAAACTCACCACTAAAGACCCAATTGCCGATGGCTATGAACGCTACATCGGATTGGAGCACTTGGATTCTGGCTCGCTAAAGATTAAACGCTGGGGAATAGTTGCTGAAGATAACCCAAGCTTTACCCGAGTTTTTAAGAAAGGACATATCTTATTTGGCAAGCGTCGACCTTACTTAAAGAAGGCAGCAATTGCTGAGTTTGATGGGATTTGTTCTGGAGACATTATTGTACTAGAACCAAAACCCAACTCCTTGTTATTAAAAGAACTGGTTCGTCATTTAGTTCAATCTGAAACTGTGTGGAACTGGGCTGTACTGAATTCATCAGGATCGTTATCTCCTAGAACAAAATTCTCTGTTCTATCGAAATTGGAAATTTCCGTTCCATCGTATCCTCAAGAAAGTTGTCTCAATATTCTCAGAGATGCAGAAAGCGCTTTGAGCGCTTCAGACGCTGTAGTTACGCGGCTTATTGAAGCCAAGACCGCTGCAGCCTATTCCCTAATGCTTGAGGGAAATTGGTATCGAGAATTATTTGGTAAAGATCCGGCTTCCATACCTGAAGGATGGAAGTTGTTAACTGTGGGTGACGTCCTCAATGATACTCAATATGGGCTATCGGATTCTCTCGAAGCTCATGGTCGTTACCCAGTACTTAGAATGATGAATATTACGAATGGTTACGTTGACCCTAACGATCTGAAGTATCTCGATTGGCCTAAGGAAGAGGCAAGCAAGTACATTCTTAATTATGGTGATATTGTATTCAATAGAACCAACAGTATGGAATGGGTTGGAAGGACAGGAATATTTGAACTAGATGGCGACTATCTATTTGCTTCATATTTAATCCGGTTGGTGGCAAATGAGAAGAAGCTTACTCCTTATTATTTAACGCAGTTCTTAAACCTGCCGTTAATCCAATATCGGCTAAAGGCATTTGCTACGCCTGGTGTTAGCCAAGCAAACATCAACCCAGGTAGTTTGAAAAGTTTACCTATCTTGGTTCCGCCATTAAATAGAGTAAAAGAAATTGAGAAAGTACTCCGAGAATTTGACAGTGAATTGAATGTAGCCAAACAACATCATCAGCGAATGGTTCAGTTCATGGAAAGTATTAAATCAAAATATTTTGAGCAGGTTACTTAATGTTTAACGAACAGACCGTTACAGAAAATGGAATTATCGACCGTTTAAAAGCTTTAAGCGGCATCAAATGGACTTACTGCCACGGCGAGAATTTGCCCAAGCAAGCGCAGGATATCTTCGTTGATGAGTGGCTGAAAGACGCGTTGTGTTCGTTAAACCCCGATATCGCCAGGCAACCCGATTACGCCGATGAAGTGATTTACAAGCTGCGTGGTGTGATGCTGGAAGCGCGTCATACCGGCCTGGTAAAAGCCAATGAGAACTTTCATGAATGGTTAATGGCCGAAAAAACCTTGCCCTTTGGCGAGAATGGCGACCACATCACCATCAACCTGATTGATTTCGACAATATCGCCAACAACCACTTTGTGGTGTCACAGCAGGTACACTATATCGCGGCTACCGAGGTCTATTTTGATATTGTCCTCTATGTGAACGGTATTCCCTTGGTGGTGGGCGAAGTAAAAACCGCCACCCGTCCGAGTGTTACCTGGCAAGACGGCACCGCCGATTTTATGGGTGGCAAAAAGCACTACTGGAAAAACGTTGAACCCTATTTTGTGCCCAACCTGCTGTGTTTTGCCAGTGAAGGCAAAACCTTTGCCTACGGCGCCATCAACGCCCGGGTAAAAGATTGGGGCCCTTGGCACAATACTGCACAAGCAGAGGATATAGTGCCGGGGATGGGAGCAGTGCTAAATAGTAGCGAAGGACTTTTGACCCCCCAAACATTACTGCAGCTCCTTGAATCATTCGCTCTCTTCTCAACCATTAAGACTGGCAAGAATAGTCCTCCTAAGCGTATAAAAATTCTCCCTCGTTACCCTCAGTTTGAAGCGGCTAAGCAAATCGTTGAGCGAGTTAAGAAAGGCTACCCACGCAAAGGACTAATTTGGCATTTCCAAGGCTCTGGTAAGTCACTGTTGATGTTATACGCAGCAAGAATGTTGCGAGCAGATAATGATCTCAAGAATCCTACCGTTCTCGTGGTGGTCGATCGAAGGGATCTCGACTCCCAGATCAGCGAGACATTTGGTGGAGCGGATGTCAAAAACTTAGTGAAAGTTCAAAGCTGTAAAAAACTCGGTGAACATATTGAGCAAGATAGCCGCGGTATCCTTATTACAACCATTTTTAAATTTAAAGATGTCGAGATAGATGAAAGTAACCCCAAGGGCTTGAACGACCGCGATAACATCATTGTTCTGGTTGACGAGGCGCACCGCACTCAAGAAGGCTCACTTGGCGATAAAATGCGCTGGGCTCTGCCCAATGCTCATTTCTACGGTTTAACTGGAACACCGATTTCAGGCATCGACCGAAACACCTTCAAGCTATTTGGCGCGGAAGAAGATCCGGGTCGTTACATGAATCGATATAGCTATAAGCAATCTATTCGTGATGGCGCAACCAACCCCGTTAAATTTGAACCTCGCCTTGCGGAACTGCGTGTTGATCAAGACGCTATTAACGAGGAGTTTGAACGCCTAGCTGAAGAACACGACTTAGACGAAGACGAAAGAGCGGCGTTATCAAAACGTGCTGGAAAGCTCGCTGTTATGCTTAAAGCGCCAAAACGCATGGAAGCGGTGAGCTCTGATATAGCACACCACTTCACGACTCATGTTATGCCCAAGAAAATGAAAGGCATGGTAGTGGTCTATGACCGTGATGCATGCGTTCAGATGTATTACCTTTTAGGGCAGAAGCTTGGCTTTGATGCTGTCGAAGTTGTTATGAATGTTGACCAGGCGCCCATAAAATCAACCGAAGGTGATAAAAAAGGCAAAGTTAACAAAGATTGGCGCAAATGGCATGATGACTTGCGGTTACCCCTAGAAAAGAATGACTTCGAGCGTTGGCAGAAGATCGATGGCGATGACCAACTTCAAAAAGATCTCATCGAGGATTACAAAGACCCTAAACACCCGCTTCAGTTATTAATTGTTACAGCAAAACTATTAACTGGCTTCGACGCCCCTATCTGTTATTGCATGTACTTAGATAAGCCTCTGCGCGACCATACACTTTTGCAGGCAATGTGTCGTACTAACCGCTTGTATGAAACTAACGAAGTGCGAAAAGACATGGGCTTAATCATTGATTACCTCGGGGTCTTTGAGAATCTTCGGACAGCGCTCGCCTACAACCCTGATGAAATTGAGGGAGTGGTTGAAGGAATTGAAGCGTTTAAAGAGCTATTTCCAACTCAACTGGATAAATGTCTCGCGTACTTCCCTAATGTCGATAGAACCCAAGAAGGCTTTGAGGGAATTATGGCCGCACAAGAGTGCCTACCAACTAACGAAAAGCGTGATGAGTTTGCCCAAAGCTTCGGTGTTCTGGCTAAACTGTGGTCAGCAATAAACCCCGACTCATTTCTGGCACCGTTCAGAGCCGACTATAAGTGGCTGGCTCAAATTTACGAATCTGTGAGACCCGTTGGGCAAACGGGCTCCTTGATATGGGCAGCTCTTGGCCCTGAAACCATTAAAATGATTCATGAGCACACCGACATAAACCGTATTCGAGATGATATCGAAGAATTGATTATGGATGAGCACGCAATTTTCACGCTTACCGACAAAGAGCAAGAACAAAGAGCCAAACGGCTTGAAATTGATCTCATGGGCCGGCTTCGCGGGCATACGGACCCTAAGTTTGTCGAACTCGGTGAGCGTTTAGAGAAGTTGCGCCAAGATTACGAAGCCGGTGTAATCAAAGCTATCGATTGGCTAAAAGGCCTATTAGATGCAGCCAAAGACACCGTTCAGGCCGAACGCGATACCGGTGAACGCCCAGTTACCGAAGAAGACAACAAGCAAGCATTAACTAAGCTATTTTTGGAAACTCGCCCTGAAACGACGCCCAAGCTAATAGGCGATGTGGTTGAGCAAATCGACAAGATTGTTAAGGCCACACGCTTTCCTGGATGGCAGGATTCAAATAGCGGGCCTCGTGAGATACAAAAGGCTCTTATCGTCACGCTCGCCCAATTTGGGCTTGGCAAGGATAAAGAATTGTTCAACAAGGCGTATGCTTATATCGAAGGGCACTATTGATGCAGATAGTAGCTGAAACACTTGAAGTCCTAGCGATAAAAGACAAAGATGCGTCACATTCAGACCTCTTTGGCAGAAGTGCGTTTAACAGATATTACTACGCGCCGTTTTTAATCACGCGTGAAACGATCAGCGAAATGAAGTCTAATTGGAAAGGAACAGCCCACGCGGAAATTCCTAATCTGCTAGTTAAAGGACTACGAAAACCGGCAGCAGCCATTCGCACGCAAGTAAAAGTGGGTTTGATTGATCATGGAGATAAAAGTCGCATATTAGGTGAGTTCAACTCTACTGGCCAAGAGCTAGCCCAGTTACTTCGTGAAGCATATGACGCACGTATCGCTGCAGACTATGAACCTGAGCTCAAAATTCATAAGGATGGCAACATTATTACTTTAAAAAGCTATTCGCTGTCCTCTGCTAAGAATTGGCCACGAAGAACACGTCAACTATGTTCACTATTATTGCGTGGTTGGGAGGATATCGGTCTTGCTTGAAAAATCAAAAATCACAGAGTTTCCAGTAGAGCTTCGTAAGTACTGCGTTTCTGATTTAAGCGTTCGAAACGAGGATCAGGCGATAATTTTATACACTCCGAATGCAAAACTAAGTGAAACAGCACAGCCTGGTTTTATTTCTAAAAACCAACTAGATAATTTAACGAAAAGGTTATCAAAGAGATATGATACTAAATGTGACGTTATTTATTTAAAGTCAGATAAGCTCGAGTTTCTGAGTAAAGGGTTCGAAACGCTATTAAGCGCGAAATTTCCAATGCTGTCCGTGATAAGTCCACCATTCCCAGCTTCATTCAAAAATTTGTGAATAAGCCAACCCTGTTAGTTGAAGTTTTAACCAACCATCCCCAAATAATCCACAAGGTGAGGATTTAGCTCGTACCTCGCTGATACAACTTCGCTAAATTTTCCATGAGGTAAATCACATGGCGCAGACGAGTGGTGGTAAGAAGAAGGTTCATGTACCAGCCTACAAGAAAAAGGATGGTACGAAAGTCCCTGAGCATTACCGTTCAACCCCGAACTAAGAAACTTAAGGGGCAGTTTGCAGTCGCCCCTTCCTTATACCAGTTCGATACTAAATTTAATACAAGGAAGGGCAATGATTAAAGTCATAATCAACGAGCAAGAACGAATTTGGGATAGTAGCCAGGCAGGGTGGATTAATGGCACCATCAATGAACTGCAAAAAGCAGGCGAGCCCACCTGCGTTAGAGTATTAATTGAGTACGGCAATATAAATTTGTGCCTCAGCGCCGGAGCCTGCTCTAAATCTAGCGGTGGCGGCCGCCCATTGAACACTCATGAAGCTGAAATGGTTGACTATTGGGAGCAACTAAGCGTTGAAAGTAGTCCATTAAATGGCGGAAAGCTTATCGCGTTTTTGAATCAAATAAAAACCCGTTAAAAGTGTGAACTTTGGCTATGTTTATATCAAGCTTACAGTTCGAATTAATGCATTTGCAGGTATTTTAAACTGAGTTTATTCCATTACCTCTACAGGTAGCGCTGTGCCAGCGCTATAAGAAAGATCATCATAATAAAAACGCTTAAACCTACGGATAACAGCAATCGAAATTTCATCTTCTCTTGCTAGCCGAATGGTGACGTCCATTTGGGCTGCGCGTAATACTTCTGCATGTTTTTCAAGTGCTGATTCGGCAGCGCCGATATCACCATCAAAGTCTACAGGAATAGTGCCCAAGAGATTTACTCGGTACTGCTCACCATCGGCAATTTCATCAAAAGGATGGATTTCAACATACATCCCAGATAGCTCATTAGTCGCTTTTTTTGCCTTTTGCCTGAGTTTCCCTTTTCGATCAAATGCATCAATTCGTCTATTGAACTCACTGGGTAAAGCTGGACGTGAGTACCGAGCGGCAAGCCAATCTGAGAAATGTCGCAAGTCGTATTCTTCAAATAGTCTCGTATCGTCAGGAGAGCGCTCAGAAAACCAAGCTTTAGCAATGAATTGTTTATCAAAGGCTTTAATTTCTATGAGCCTTTCTTCCGATAGAGAATTGCTATTAACTCTTTGAATGAAACTCGTGTGCAGTAAGCGAGCATTTTTATTATGCCGATAATTACCATTTAAACTATCCAAACCGCCTTGCACAAAATAAACCTCAACATTGGGTTCAAGCTCTAAGTTGTCGTTCGCGATATCACAAGACTGCGAGGATACAACGGCATAATACTCAAATTCAGGCTCAAACCCGCACAGTTTTGCAAGCTCTGCCGCGTCCTCATCCTTAAGAATTGAACCTTGCCGCCATCCACTATCTTCGAGTTTGCTTCCCATCATAACTCGTAACCTTTAGGCAAATGGATCTGACAATGATTTGTTCTTTGCTCCGCGCAACATTAATCTGTTGCCAGCAAATAAAATTAAGTCCTTTTCACCTTTTTTAATAAGGTCAAAAAGAGATAGCTCTTCAATTACCGGTTCACGAAGCTGCTCACCTGGATGTGGTAAACCGCTTTTCACCCATTCATTTGCGGTCATTTGGAGCTCATGAATATGAACCAGCGTATTAGAACGTGGGGCAACACCCTCAATCCAGTTATAAATCGTTTTTCTAGTAGTTCCTAAAATCTCAGCAAGCTGTTCTTTGGTTAGTCCGAAGGTTCCACAGATTTTATCTATCGCAATAGCTATTGAGTTCCCTGTTTGAACTACAAAAGAAACTCCTGCTCCACTGTGAGATTGCGCTAGGGTTACGGTGAATTTTCCTCCGGACCCGTTTACTACTCCAGGGATAGGCGACTCTACATCGTTACATGTTAGCGTTATGACAGGTTGAGATGCCCGTTTGCTATACATGTATCCATGAAGCTCTTGAGTCGCTAAATTGAAATCCGGGGCAGCTAATTCCATTTTTTGTCCCTCGCAAATTCTGTAGTGACTTCCCAAAACGCTGCTCGTGACGCGTCGTGTAAATCAGATAGTCTGCTAAGGACCTCATCACAGTTGAAAGATACTGATTCGTCACCCGCTTCCCAAATATGATCGAAGTCAAGAATTAACCTTAATGACGGTGTATCATCACGCTTAATTTGTACCGGAACATTATCAATGTCTGGTGGGCAGGTTAGCGGCATCTCACCAAACCATGAGCGAATAGATAGCGTCCCATGTTGCGTTTCAACATAATTCTCTGTTTTCAGGTGTCTTGTTCTCCCGATTCCCGCTGTCGTTGCTGTAGGAATAAATTTCCTATCAACTAACTGGATGAATTCATCCTCATTATTAGCCGTAATTAAATCACAATACCTGAGTCCAACCCTTAATAATAATGAAGGATCTATAATTTCAATAACCTTATCAAGAACGTTCTTACACGCTTCAGAAAAGCCCTCGAACCGCGGATATGCATTAGTAAAATAAATAAGTCGATCTTGACTGATATCAATAGCATGCTTTTTATCACTTGATGCAAATGACCAACGGCTAATGGACGTGACTTCTAAACCATCAGGTTTGACGTGAACGGACTGCTCTGCACTTTTACGGAATGTAGGGTACTGTTTCCGAAGCATTTCTTGGAGCTCCGGAATGTATTGCTCAATTTGCAGAATTTGGGAAAACCGAAATTCGGCAAGAACCAGCTTAAGCGGCTGATTCTCAAGCTTTTTGTAGTCAGTCACACCAATAATCCTTATAGTTCAGTCAACAGCGGGACGAAATTATACATTAAATTACACACTGCTTCTATCAATGTATGTGACATCCAAAAGTTTAGCAAGTTTCCTTTTTGGATATGTTTAATTCATTCCGACCCAAACCAGCGGCTCAACCACATCAGCAACCTTCTGCTGCGCCTGACGCCGGGTACTTGATGGCGACAATGCTCTTGGAATCCATCTACCTTTTGATATCATTTTCGCGCACAACTAGGTTATGTCATCAGGTTTGCAACTAGCAGACTTGGTCGCACGCCCCATAGGGTTAAAAACATTAAGGCCAGGCCAAGAAAATCGTGCATTTGAATCACTACAACCGAAATTCTACTGTGAAGGTGGAAGGTGTTCTGTTGGTGAAGGGTATGAAGGAATAGGAATGATGGTTTACCCTACTCCAAAAAGCGAAAAGCCCCAATGAAACCACTGAGGCATTAACGCCGACCGGGACTGCCCAATCCATTTAAACGTAAAATGCCCGAGCATTTCACTATTGTCAACTATCAGTTAAGTACAAGTCAGCTAAAGTAGACATGTGAAGGATCGCACCTGCGGTAGAACCGCGGGCTACCTCAAAACACATTATTCCAAGTTTTGAATTTGCTCTCTCATTTGCTCTATCAAAACCTTTAACTCTACCGCGGCAGCGGTAATGTCAGAGTTAATAGACTTAGAGGCCAGGGTGTTTGCTTCGCGGTTGAACTCTTGCATCATAAAGTCGAGGCGGCGTCCGCAGGGGCCGCCTTTTTTCAATATTTTGCGAGCTTCTTCCACGTGCGCGTCTAAACGGTCGAGCTCTTCGGCTACGTCAGTTTTCTGCGCCAGCATGACCATTTCCTGTTCTACACGCTGCGGCTCTAGTTCAACTTTAGCTTCTTCAAAACGGGTTAGTAAGCGCTCGCGTTGCCAGGCCATAACTTCTGGCATGCGTTCACGCACAAAAGCTACCTGTGTGGTCACACCGTCCAGGCGTTCCTGCAGCATTTTATCAATAGCTGCGCCTTCACTTTTGCGGTTTTCAATAAAGTCGTTGGTGGTCTTTTCCAGAGCGGCCAGAACGTCTTTCTGCAGCTCGTCCATGTCCTGATCCTGAGCAGCAACAACGCCAGGCCATTTTAGAACGTCAATAGGGTTTAACTGCCCGGCGGCGGAGTGCTGGCTCACCCATTTGGCACTGGCGATCACACTTTTTGCCAAGTCTTCGTTAATGGACAAGGCACTTTGCTGGGCTTCATCTACCTGCAGGCTCAATTTGCATTCAACCTTGCCCCGCTGCAGCTTTTTACGAAACTGCTCGCGTAGTGAGTTTTCCAGTGAACGAAAGGTTTCCGGTAAACGGAAGTAAGTTTCCAGATAACGTTGGTTAACTGAACGAATTTCCCAAACTGCGGTGCCCCAGTCGGCTTTTTGCTCGTAACGAGCATAACCGGTCATACTTTGAATCATGTCGGTTCCTTTAAAACGAATCGTTTCTGTTACCGCTTAGCGTGCTTTTCACGGTTCTTTTGTTTCTGTTCGGCGTTCTTTTTCATCATTATGTAGGCTGCGCCGCGGCCACCATGGGGTCGCTGTGCGCTATGAAACGCCAGTACCGGCTCCAGCTCGCGCAGCCACTTATTCACGTAACTTTTTATCAGTGCCGGATGCGGTTTTGTATGCTTGCCCATGCCGTGGATGATTAAAGCCGTACGTACACCCGCGGCATGGCAGTCTTTCACAAAGTTAAACAGTGCCGTGCGCGCCTCTGCCAATGTATGGTGGTGCAAATTCAAGCTGGCTTCCATACTGTAACGCCCCTGCTTCAGGCGCTTGAACACACCCGCCTGGACACCGTCGCGATGAAACTCAATAACGTCATCCGGCTCAACTAAGTCCACGTACTCGGTCGATAAAAAGTTTTCATTTTCAGCCTCTTCCGCCTCGGCAGCGCGGCGGCGCTCTTTTTGCGCCAGCGTTGGTTCAAAAGCCTGTTTAATATCAGCAACTTCTTCACCCGCCAAGGGCGTTACGTCAGTCATTTCCTGACGAAACAGCTCAAATTCTTCATCATCTGAACGCGACATACTGCCTCCCGCTCATATTCTTTTGCTCGGTCTAGTGTAATACGTTGCTGCGCGAATCGCGATCCATTAATCGTCCAATTCTGCTACAATTGCGCTCAATTTATACATCGCGACATTCACTCAGTAAGGAGATGACATGCGTCCAAGTGGCCGTACGGCACAACAAATTCGACCGGTGACCATTACCCGTAACTTTACCAGACACGCAGAGGGCTCAGTTTTAATTGAGTTTGGCGAAACCAAAGTGCTTTGTAATGCCTCGGTAGAACGCGGCGTTCCTCGCTTTTTAAAAGGTAAAGGAC
>TARA_R100000789_G_scaffold34375_4_pt1 | contig 34557 bp, 29 predicted proteins | sample TARA_R100000789 | Tara Oceans TARA_R100000789 (sample SAMEA2623403) | marine metagenome | biome: marine biome (ENVO:00000447); feature: mesopelagic zone (ENVO:00000213); material: "saline water (ENVO:00002010), including plankton (ENVO:xxxxxxxx)" | depth 450 m
AGCCATGCCTTGACCACAGCCCAGGACCGCATTCACCGCAAGATCGCGACGGAAATCGGCGCGGCACCCGGACAGGTTTCCGCCACCGTCGACTTGCTCGACGGCGGTGCGACGGTGCCCTTTGTCGCCCGCTATCGCAAAGAGGCGACTGGCGGGCTGGACGATACGCAGTTGCGCACCTTGGCAGAACGTCTGGGTTACTTGCGTGAGATGGAGGCACGACGCGAGACAATCCTCGGGTCGATCCGCGATCAGGGCAAATTGACCGATGCGCTGGCGCTATCCATCGCCAAGGCCGAAACCAAGGCCACGCTGGAAGACATTTACCTGCCCTACAAACCCAAACGCCGCACCAAGGCGATGATCGCCCGCGAAAACGGGCTGGAACCGCTGCTGCGCGGCATTCTGTCCGACCGGCGAGCCGATCCAGAGGTGCTGGCAGGCGCGTATCTGTCAGAGGCGGTGGTCGATACCAAGGCGGCGCTGAACGGAGCGCGTGACATTCTGGTCGAGGAACTCGCCGAAAACGCGGATCTTCTAGGCCGGTTGCGCGGTTTCATGCGGGCGGAGGCGCGCATCACGTCCAAGGTGGTGCCCAGCAAGGAGCAGGAAGGCGCGAAATACTCAGATTATTTCGACCATGATGAGGCCTGGAACAAGATTGCCGCCCACCGGGCGTTGGCGATCCTGCGCGCCGCCAAGGAAGAGATCGTAACGGTTGAGATCGCGCCAGAGCCAGAGACCGGCGTCGACCGCGCCATTGGCATGATCGCGCTGGAGATCGGCATTCCCGGCGATGCCCCCGGCGATCAATGGCTGCGCAAGGCCGCCTCATGGGCGTGGAAGGTCAAGCTGAGCCTTGCCATGTACGTCGACCTGATGAGCGAGTTGCGCGCCCGCGCCTTTGAAGAGGCAATCGCCGTCTTTGCCCGCAACTTGCGCGCGCTCTTGCTGGCCGCGCCTGCGGGCGCGCGGCCGACGCTGGGTTTGGATCCCGGCCTGCGGACTGGCGTCAAGGCGGCGGTGGTCGATGCCACCGGCAAGGTGCTGGAAACCGCAACGCTGTATCCACACCAGCCCCGCATGGACGTGCGCGGCACCGAGGCCAAGATCATCGAGATGGTCAAACGCCACGGCGTCGAACTGATCGCCATCGGCAACGGCACTGCCAGCCGGGAAACCGAACGCGTGGTCGCGGACACCCTGCGCCTGTTGCCCGACGGCGCACCACGCCCGGTCAAGGTGGTGGTGTCAGAAGCGGGCGCATCGGTCTATTCCGCCTCTGAACTGGCGGCACGAGAGTTTCCCGATCTGGACGTCTCGCTGCGCGGCGCGGTGTCCATTGCGCGGCGCTTGCAGGATCCGTTGGCCGAACTGGTCAAGATCGAACCGAAATCCATTGGTGTCGGCCAGTATCAGCACGACGTCGACCAACGCAAACTCGGCCAGGCGCTAGAGGCGGTGGTTGAGGATGCGGTGAACGCGGTTGGCGTTGATCTCAACACCGCCTCTGCGCCGCTGCTGGCGCGGGTCTCTGGGCTGGGCACCCGTCTGGCAGAGGCAATTGTGGAACAGCGCGACGCGTTGGGTGCCTTTGCTTCGCGCAAGGCCTTGCTCAAGGTGCCCGGTTTGGGCCCAAAGGCGTTTGAGCAATCCGCCGGGTTCCTGCGCATCCGCGACGGCGAAGAGCCGCTGGATGCCTCATCGGTCCACCCGGAGGCCTATGGCGTGGCGCGGCGTGTCGTAAAGGCCTGTGGGCGCGATCTGCGGGCGATCATGGGCGATGGCACAGCCCTTCAACGCCTGCGCGCCGAGGATTTCGTCGATGACCGCTTTGGTCTGCCCACGGTGCGTGACATCCTTGTCGAGTTGGAAAAACCCGGACGCGATCCCCGGCCCGGGTTCAAGACTGCATCCTTTGCCGATGGCGTTGAAGAGATGAAAGACCTCAAGCCCGGCATGTTGCTGGAGGGCACGGTGACCAACGTGGCCGCCTTTGGCGCTTTCGTCGACATTGGCGTGCATCAGGATGGATTGGTCCACGTCAGCCAGTTGGCGGACCGCTTCGTCAAAGATCCGCATGAGGTGGTCAAGGCCGGCGATGTGGTCAAGGTCCGCGTGCTCGAGGTTGATCTGCCACGCAAACGCATCGCCCTGTCGATGCGCAAGCAGACCAGCGACGCGCCGCAGACGGATTCGGCCTCCAAAAAAGCTGCACCAAAGCCTAGGCGCGGCAAACCCGAAGGATCGGGCACGCGTTCGCAAGGCAATGAGACAGGCGCGCTTGGGGCCGCGTTGCAAGCTGCGATGAAGAAAAAGACCTGAAGACGTAGGCGCGAGGCTGGCATCCTGTCCGCTCACAAGGACGATGCCAGTCCTGTCATCACGCCGAGTGGCGCGTCGCATCATCGCCCGGGTGGTGCCGCACGACCCCTACCCCTGGCCGCCCCTCACCGCCGACGGTTGATCCGCCAGCAGCGCAAGCCGATACTGATGGCGCTCCCATCTTGCCACATACCGTCGAAGAAAGAGACAGGGCAGCCTCTTGATCTGCGGCGTCGGAACGACAAGCCGTTCGCCGCCCCCCCGGCCTTCGTTTTCAGACCGAGATATCCCACCAGTCACAGTCCCGCCCTTGGCGACGGCTCGGACATCCGCGGTCCCAAGCCAATCGACAGCCCTTTCAAGTGGCGACGTCTTAGCGCTCTTACACGCCGCAAATAGAAAAATGGCTGCATGAGAGCCCAAACCAAGTGTGAAACATGCACCCAATCATTCGCGGCGCTCGCTGAAAACGATGGCTGAAAATTCTGTTTGAAGTGGTGCGGGTGAAGGGACTCGAACCCCCACGCCAAAGGCGCCAGAACCTAAATCTGGTGCGTCTACCAATTCCGCCACACCCGCATCGCCGCGCCTATACCAAAGGGACCCGGCCGAGGCGAGCAGAAATTTCTTCGAAGCTTCAAAAGAAAACCATAGGACATAAACCAAATCTTGCCGTATCTTGTGAAAAAAAGAACGACTAGGCAGCAGATACAGGACAGGAAACGATGGCCCCGAACAAGGTCCAGCGTGGCAGTGGGATTCCCACGGCCCGACACGTCGCTCAGGACACCCCGTTCAACGCGCTCACCTTTGGCGCGCTTGTCCTGACCCTTGATGGCGCATTGCCGGTGGAATATCTGACGCCCGGCGACCGCGTGATCACCCGCGACAGCGGCACCGCGCGATTGCAGGCTCTACACACGCATCGGCGACGGCTGGCCGCCGTTACCATCGCGCCGGGCACATTGGGCCATATGCGTCCCGACCATGAGGTCACGTTGCCTGCTGTGCAGGAAATCCTGTTGCGGGATTGGCGGGCGAGTGCGCTATTCGGGGCGCGCCAGGCGCTTGTCCCCCTGTCCAGGCTGATCGATGGCACATTCATCCGCGACGCGGGAAAGGTAGACCTGCAGTTATACGAACTGGTTTTTGACACGCCCCATATCGTCTATGCAGACGGGCTTGAACTGGCCTCATCCGCACAACGGCAAGTCCTGACCTAAGGCAGGGTCACAGTCCCAGATCGTGAAACACCCTTGGCAGCGTCTCTGGCAGGTCTTCGGCAATCAGGCCCGGTCCAAACGCTCGCGCCGCCTCGACGTGCAGCCATGTCCCTGTTTCTGCCGCATTCATCGCCGGCAGCCCGCGCGCCATCAGGCCACAGATGATCCCCGCCAGAACGTCGCCAGTCCCGGCGGTGGCCAACCAAGGGGCGGCTCTTTCATAGACAGCCGCGCTGATACTGCACCGACCATCCGGCGCGGCGATCACCGTATCCGCCCCTTTGAAGACCACCACGCACCCGGCCCGCGCCGCGGCCTCGCGGGCGGCATCAACCTTGGAAAAGGCCGGGCCGATATCAGGCGCTGTGGTCAGCCTTTCTGACAGATCCGGGAAAAGTCGCGCGAATTCGCCGCCATGCGGTGTCAAAACACAATTCTCATGCAACAGATCAAATAACGCCTGCGGCGTGCGCTGAAACCGCGACAGCGCGTCTGCGTCCAGCACGATGCCCCGCCCTGATGCGAGGGCCGTTTTCACCAACTCGCCGGTTGATGGGCCCAATCCCATTCCCGGCCCCAAACACAGCGCAGAGAAGCGGCTGTCCTCAAGCAGTTCCGCCAGCCCATGGGTGCCGTCCAGTCCCTGCACCATAATCGCGTTCAGATGTACCGCATGCTCCGACACCGCGCGCATAGGGCATCCCACCGTGACCAGACCCGCGCCGACCCGCAGAGCAGCACGCGCGGCCAGCCGGGCTGCTCCGCCTTTACCCGGCGGCCCCGACATTATCAGCGCATGACCGTGGCCATATTTGTGATGCTTCACATCTTTTCGCACCAACGAAGGATCGACAGGCCCGAACAGCGTGCACATCTCTTGCTGCTGGGCGCGCCAATCATTGTCTTTCGGCGTCACGAGACCGATGTCCTTAACCACCAGTTTCCCGCAGGCCGATGGCCCCTCGTCCAGATAGTGCCCGGGTTTGGCGGTGTGAAACGTTACTGTCAGGTGCGCGCTGGCCGCGAACCGCCTGTGTTCTTCTGTGTGGGGAAAGGAGCGCCCCGAATCGGCACAAATGCCACTGGGGACGTCGATGGCCACGATAGCGGGTCGACCGCAGGGATGCCCCACTTCGACGGAATGGCAATCGACCATGTCCTCCATGTTCCAGAACAATTCGCCCAAGGGCTGCAGGCCTCGTGTCAGCCCGATGCCGAACAGCGCATCCACCAGCAGGTCACAGCCCCAGCTTTCGCCAAGGGCATAGGCGTCCAGTGGACGCACCGCAGCGCCCCAGCGTTCGAAATTGGTCTTGGCATCGGGCGGCAGCTTGTCCGGGTCACCGTAAAGGAACACCTCAACCTGCCAACCGCGTTCATTTAACAGGCGGGCCACGACAAATCCGTCGCCACCGTTGTTGCCCGGCCCACAAAGCACGACAGCGCGGTGTTCGCCCTGCCCCAGATCTGGCCATTCCTCCAGAACCGCGTCGACCACGCCCTGCCCCGCGCGCTCCATCAGTTCCAGCCCGGTCACTTGACCACTCTGAATGACCACCAGTTCAACCGCACGCATCAGCTCAGATGTCAAAAGTTCCGTCATTTTTCCCGCGATTCAGTTTCGCATGATTTATGTGCGTTTTGCTCAAAACTTAGGCAGAGATCGGCAATCGCGATGCGCAACTCGCTGCGGAACAGTCTATCGGATTGTGACCGCGAAAGAGAAGTGATCTGCCAATTCCACAAGGAGCGCAAGGGAGAGGCGGGGTCTATGAAAAAGATCGAAGCAATCATCAAGCCATTCAAGCTGGATGAAGTTAAAGAAGCCCTGCAAGAAGCAGGCATTCAGGGCCTTTCGGTTGTCGAGGTAAAGGGTTTTGGCCGTCAGAAGGGCCACACCGAACTCTATCGCGGTGCGGAATACGTCGTCGACTTTCTGCCCAAGGTGAAGATCGAGATCGTTCTGGATGACGATCAGGTCGATGGCGCCATCGAGGCCATTGTCGAAGCCGCCAAGACCGACAAGATCGGCGACGGCAAGATCTTTGTCAGCAATGTCGAACAGGCCATCCGCATTCGCACCGGGGAAACCGGCTCGGACGCTCTGTAATCCGCATTTTGCGCACGGCACATCCGCGTCGTGCGAACTGTATCAACGACATCCCAATAATATGACAGAAAGGGACTCACTGGTATGAGCAACGCTGTTCTCACCATGATCAAGGAAGAAGACGTCGCCTACGTCGACATCCGTTTTACTGACCCGCGCGGCCGTCTTCAGCACGTTACCGTCGTGGCCGACCTGGTCGACGAGGATTTCCTCGAAGAAGGCTTTATGTTTGACGGATCGTCCATCGCGGGCTGGAAGTCGATCGAAGCATCGGACATGAAACTGATGCCCGATCAGAGTAGCGCCTATATCGACCCGTTCTATGCGGAAAAGACGCTTTGCATCCACTGTTCCGTGGTTGAGCCCGACACCGGCGAACCCTATGAGCGCGACCCGCGCGGCACCGCCGAAAAGGCAGAGGCCTATCTCAAGGCGTCCGGCATCGGTGACGTGTCCTATTGGGGCCCCGAAGCGGAATTCTTCCTGTTCGACGACGTGCGTTATTCGAACACCATGAACAAGGTGTCCTATGAGGTCGACGCGCTTGACGCGTCGTGGAACTCTGACACCGAATACGAGATGGGCAACACCGGCCACCGTCCGGGCATCAAGGGCGGCTACTTCCCGGTCAACCCGACCGACGACGGTCAGGACATCCGTTCGGAAATGCTGTCGACGATGAAGCGCATCGGCATGAAGGTCGACAAGCACCACCATGAGGTCGCGTCGTGCCAGCATGAGCTGGGGCTGATCTTTGGGACGCTGACCAAGCAGGCCGATGAACTGCAAAAATACAAGTACATCATCCACAACGTGGCTCAGGCCTACGGCAAGTCGGCAACCTTCATGCCCAAGCCGATCTATGGCGACAACGGCACCGGCATGCACTGCAACATGTCGATCTGGAAAGACGGCAAGCCGCTGTTTGCTGGCGACAAATATGCCGATCTGTCGGATGAGGCCCTGTTCTTCATTGGCGGCATCCTCAAGCACGCCAAGACGCTGAACGCCTTCACCAACCCGTCGACCAACAGCTACAAGCGCCTGATCCCGGGCTTTGAAGCGCCCGTTCTGCGCGCCTATTCGGCCAGCAACCGGTCGGGTTGTGTGCGTATTCCGTGGACGGAATCGCCCAAGGCCAAGCGCGTCGAGGCCCGTTTCCCCGATCCGTCGGCAAACCCCTACCTGTGCTTTGCCGCCCTTCTGATGGCTGGTCTGGACGGTATCCAGAACAAGATCCATCCGGGTGAGGCAATGGACAAGAACCTGTACGATCTGCCGCCGGAAGAGTTGGAAGGTATCCCGACCGTCTGTGGCTCGCTGCGCGAAGCCATCGACTGCCTCAAGGCCGACCACGACTTCCTGCTCAAAGGCGACGTGTTCACCAAAGACCAGATCGCTGGTTTCATCGACCTCAAGATGGAAGAGATCGAACTGTACGAACACACACCGCACCCGGTTGAGTTCGGCATGTATTACAGCTGCTGATCGCATCCACGATCACCGGCAAAACGGGCGCCTTTGGGCGCCCGTTTTTTTGTATCGATCACGCCCCGAAGGTCACTCGTTTGCCGCGATCTTGCCCGGAAAATGTCCCACCTGCCGCAAAAGCTGACCCTGAACAATGAAAGCCACGTCTGGCGATCAAATTCAGGGAAAGCTCTGCATGGACAACAGTTTTGAAGAACGCCTTGCACGGATCAACGCCAAGTCAGCCAGCAACGGCACGATTTTGGACCAGCCCACATGCGCGCCGTCACAACAGTCGCCTCGGCGCAAGGGTGCTAGCAGCCCGTTGAAACTGTTGCTCCTGTCCTTTGTCGGCGGCCTTGTGGTGATTGGCGGAATGAGTTTTGCCCTGCCGCGTCTCTTTGCCGACAACTCGGTTCAGGTCTTTGCTGCGGGAAGCGAATAGCCGCGCCCTGAGTTGTCACCAACAGCCTTCCCCCTTTCCCAGCCCCGCCCGCGGCACTAGACTTTCGGTCAAGCAATCCTGACCGGAGATCTCCGATGCGTCGCCTTGTTCCTGCTTTCGCCCTTGCCCTACTGACCGCCGCCCCCGTGTTCGCAGCCGGATGCGGCAATACCGCCTCAGGCTTTGACGCCTGGAAAGGCGAGTTCGCCAAAGAAGCGCGCGCCGCCGGTGTCGGTGATCGTGGCGTCAATGCGCTGATGAGCGCACGCTATTCGACCAAGACCATCAACGCCGACCGCAACCAGAAAGGCGTGAAATACAGCTTTGATCGGTTTGTGCAGATCCGGCTCGGATCTCTGGACAGTTTCGCTAATGGCGCGCGCAAGCGGATCAACCAGAACAAGGCCTTTTACGATTCGCTTGAAAAGCGGTTCGGCGTGCCTGCCGGGATCATCGTGTCCATTCACGGCATGGAAACCGGGTATGGCCGTTCCATGGGGACAGAACCGGTGATCAACTCGATCCTGACGGTCGCCTATGACTGCCGCCGCCCGCAACTGTTCCGCCCGCACGCGATTGCCGCGCTCAAGATGGTGGATCAGGGTATGTTGTCGCCAACGCAAAAGGGCGCGTTCCATGGTGAGTTGGGCCACACCCAGTTTCTGCCCGGCAATGCCATGCGCTACGGCGTCGATGCCAACGGCGATGGGCGGGTCGACTTCTACAACCAGTCCGATGCGCTGGCCTCGACCGCCAATTTCCTGCGCCAGAAGGGGTGGAAAAAGGGGCAGCCCTACGGCCCCGGCACACATAACTTCCGTGTCTTGAACGAATGGAACGCCGCCACTGTCTATCAGCAGGCTATCTCGGCCGCAGCTGAGCGTATCCATCGCTGATCCGCATTTGGAAACAAAACTGCGAAAACCGCGCAATTTTCTCGAAATTGCCCGATTGCGACCAGATTTGACACGCACCTTCTCCTTGAGCGGACCCGACTCCGCCCGAGGAGAGAACCATGAGTTTCGACTATCCCTATGCAGGTCTGATCTTGCCGGATGCGCAGGATCTGTCGCCCACTCCCTACCTTGAAAGCGCGGCGCGGGTCTTGGCCCGGCTGTTTCCCCAGGATGACCGAGGCGCGCCGACGGAATGTGACGGAATGCGCGTCTTTGGTGATCATATCGGGATTGCAGTGATCCCCGAGGAACAAAGCGATTACGGCCCCCGCGTGCGACTGGAAGTGGTGACAGCAGATGGCAGGCCCCCCGACGAAACCGATGCCGCGCGGCTGCTGTCGGACACAGTGTACGAAGCACTAGAGCATTCATCGGCCGATATTCTGGAATGGTATTCGCCAGAAGTCCTGATCGATCGCGAGGATTTTGTCCGGCTGCGGAAATTCGTATCGCCACGGCGGATCGGCCACATCGACTCGACCGTCGAAGATGCCCTGTTCGAAAGCGCCAATGCCGCCCAAGGCATCTGTGGCGCGCTTTATCCCGAAGCCACCGACGACGCCCCGCAGGACACCGCCGCCGACCTGCCGCCAGAGACACCGCCCGTGCGCAGCGGCTATTTTGGATTGCGCCGCGTCGGACAAATGGCCGCCGTGACGGGGCTTTTGGCCGTGCTCACCTCAACTGGACAAGTGCAACTCTTGTTCAGCCAGTTCCTGCCGTAACTGCCGTAGCAGCTATGTCTCGCACCACATAGGTGTGGATTGAGAAGACCACCGCTTGCGTTCTTGGCAGGCGGATCAGGCATTGCCGCTCCGACCGCCAGAACGGCGCACTGCGCGGGTCGACCCACGCCCGTGGCGCAGCGACGGAGCGCGGCTGGTGCAGGTCGGCCTTGGCATAGGGAAAGGCGTTGAACCGCCATAGCGGCTGTCCTTCCCGCACGCCGTCGAACAGACGCTGCACGCGCCGGGCCAGAGTGTCGTCGTAACTGTCCACCGGATCATGGATCGCCGTCATCGGGCGCATGAACTTTTCGTCCAGCCGCCAACTGGCCGGGAAACACAGCACAGCGCCGGTCAGGACGTGTTCAGGTCCGCGCTTTTCCATCAGACACAGATCTTCCTGTACGATGCGGCCCAACGTGCCCAACGGGTCCGTGGCATCGCGCGCGATCATCGCGCCGTCCGGACAACGCACGGACGTTGCGGAGACAGTGAACCCCTCCGGCAAAGCCGTCAGGACCATCTCTGACAGTTCCCGTGCCGCAGCTGCGGCTTGCGGATCCAACGCAAGAACCGCGCAGCGTTGCGTGTCCAGCAGGTGCCGGCGTTCGGCCATCTGCTCGGCGTAGACCTCATCCACCTGCAACCAATCCGCCGGGTTCAGCGGCTTGATTCCTGGCAACCTTGGGGTTTCGTGAATGTCGTAGGGGATGCGGGACTGCAAGATCATGCGCAAACGATATCCCGCCACGCCCCTGTCTGGAATCCCCCATTTACCGCCTGTCTGGCGCGCCTCGCCGCCAGAAAACGACGCCACAGGCGGTCGCAAAACGGCGTGCCGGCCTCGGTCTGCCACGGCAGGCTGGAATCAGGACATCTATGGGACGCCAGACCATGAACACCCACTTTCGTGACACCCGCAAGATCGACCCGACGCGCGGCACTCTGACCGGCGACAACACCCCCAATGACATGGACCGGATAGAGATCGGCCCGACCCGGCTGGCTTTGCGAGAATGGGCCACGGCGGGACTGGAACTGCCCGACCTGCAAGCGATGCGGCGCTATCGCTGGCAGCGGCTGACGGAACACATCGTCGCCCGCGATCTGGCCGGGCTGCTGGTCTTTGACCCGCTCAACATCCGCTACGCCACCGACTCGACCAATATGCAGCTGTGGAACACCCACAACCCGTTCCGCGCTGTGCTGGTCTGTGCGGATGGTTACATGGTCATCTGGGACTACAAGAACGCGCCGTTCCTGTCCTCGTTCAACCCGCTGGTGCGTGAGGCGCTGTCCGGCGCGGACCTGTTCTATTTCGACCGGGGCGACAAGGTGGATGTGGCCGCCGATGTCTTTGCCAATGAGGTGCGCAACCTGCTGGAGGAACACGCCCCCGGCAACAGACGGCTGGCGGTGGACAAGCCGATGCTGCACGGGCTGCGCGCGTTGGAGGCACAGGGGCTGACTGTCCTGCCCGGAGAAGAAGTCACCGAAAAGGCGCGCTCTGTCAAAGGCCCGGATGAGATCAAGGCCATGCGCTGCGCGGTCAACGCCTGCGAGGCCGCCATGTATGAGATGGAGCGGTTCACGCGGGAAAACGTACCGCTGGGGGAGGTGTCCGAGAATGACATCTGGGCGGTGCTGCACGCCGAGAATATCCGCCGTGGTGGGGAGTGGATCGAGACGCGGCTGTTGACCTCGGGGCCGCGCACGAACCCCTGGTTTCAGGAAAGTGGGCCGCGTATCGTTCAGAACAATGAGATCGTCGCCTTCGACACCGATCTGGTGGGTTGCTATGGCATCTGCGTCGACATTTCACGCACATGGTGGGTGGGCGATCAGGCGCCGCGTGCGGACATGATTGATGCGATGCGGCACGGGGTCGACCACATCCGGACCAATATGGAAATGCTCCGGCCCGGCGTTTCGATCCCGTATCTCTCCCGCAATACCCATGTTTTGCGGCCTGAGTTTCAGAAGCTGAAATATGGCTGCCTCATGCATGGGGTGGGGCTGTGCGATGAGTGGCCATTGGTGGCCTATCCGGACAAGATGGTAGAGGGGGCTTTCGACTATGAACTGGAGCCGGGCATGACCCTGTGTGTCGAGGTTCTGGTCTCTCCCGAGGGGGGCGATTTTTCAATCAAGCTGGAGGAGCAGGTGGTGATCACCGAGGATGGGTATGAGAACCTGATCAGCTATCCGTTTGATCCTGCCTTGATGGGTGAGGGATAGGCTGTCCACGCGTGGCGGGATTTCCGACCTAGAAATATCAAGGGGTTACAGAGGCGAATTTACCTTCGCTTAATCCTTATCCCGCCAGCCTGCGGGCCATCCGCAGCACGGATTCGGCGCGTGTATGGTGGCTGAGATCGGCCAGCGGCACCCATGCAAGCGCGTGGGATTCTGCTGAGGCTGTGATCTTTCCGGCCTCAGCCTGCATCAGAAAGCGCACGTCATAGTGCAGGTGCGCGGGCTCTGACCCGCGTGCCGGGATCTCATGAATGTCCACGTCGAACACCGCGTCGGACAGCAGGCGGATTCGGGACAGGCCGCTTTCCTCATACGCTTCTTTCAAGGCCACAAACCGCGCATCGGCGATGCCGTCACAATGCCCGCCCAGTTGCAGCCAGCGGTTCAGTTTGGCGTGATGCGTCAACAGCACCGACATCCCGTTCGATGACAGCACAAAGGCCGAGCCGGTCACATGTCCGCCGATATGCGGATCGCGGGAAAAGGCCGCCTGCCCGTGGCGCGCGCAAAAGGCCGCCAAGCGGGACCACTCTGCCGCGTCCCGCGCATCGCGCGCCGCAAATTCACCGATCCCGTCAATCCGCATCCAGATGCACCCTTGCCAAGACGCCAGCATGGTCCGATCCAAAGAGCGGCCGGTTTTCGGCCTTGCCGCCCCCCGGCGACCAGACCTGATCCAGTGGCAGCGGGATCGACAGAACCTGTCCGGCGGGCCAGCCATGCGGGGCCAGCCAATAGGTCGGGCGCAACGGACCCGCGCGCCGCAGCCCCGCCGCCCGCGTCAGCCGACGGACCGAATGCCCCCAAGGCACCATGTTGAAATCGCCGGACAAGACCATCGGCCCCTCCAGCCCCGCGATGACCTGTTCCAGTGCGGCCGCCTGTGCGCCTTGCCCATGCGGAAAGGGCCAGCGCAGGTGCAGTGACAGCACCCAGACCGGCCCTTGCGGCGTGTCCAGATGTAGCCCGGCAATCCCCTGCCCCGACAGGCACAGCGTGCCGCCCGGCAGGATCGGGTGGCGGGACAGGACGGCGTTGCGGCTCCAGCTATAAAAGGGACAGGTGGTGCGATGAGGATAGTCGGGGGCCAGCCGATCAAGGATTTCTCCGTTCCGCCCGGTGAGCTCCTGCAAGGTGATGACATCGGGTGCCGCCGCCAGAATATCCTGTGAAAGCTGGGGGATTTGCGCGTTTCGGTACAAAAGGTTCTTTTGATAGACGGAAAACGCGCCGGGCGCGGGGGCGACCAGTTTCATCGCCACCACCTGCCCCAGTGCCAGCAGCGCCAAGGCTGCCAGTGGCCAACGCACCCCGCGCGGCCAGCTTGTCCAGATCACCGCCAGCGCGGCCAGCGCCAGCAGCGGCGCCCGCACAACCGCCAGTGTATCGCCAGCAGGATGCAGTGGACCGGCCCATGAGGCCAGCACCAGCAGTGTCAAGACCGCTGCAACACTCTTCAACAGTGGGTCCAGTATCCTCACCATGGCGTGACGCGACTGACACGTTGCTTGTCGCAGTGTGCCGCGCGGCCCATTGTTAGTATCAATCGCATCATCAGGACGCCCCATGCCCACTGAACGCATCTCATTTCCCGGTCACGCCGGGGACAAGCTGGCCGCACGACTGGATCTGCCGGACGGCGCACCGCTTGCCACCGCCCTCTTTGCCCATTGTTTCACCTGCGGCAAGGACATTGCCGCCGCGCGGCGCATCGCTCAGCGGCTTTGCGCCATGGGGATTGCCGTGTTTCGGTTCGATTTTACCGGGCTGGGGCATTCCTGCGGCGAGTTTGCCAATACTACCTTTGGCTCTAATGTCGGCGACCTTGTGGCGGCGGCAGAGTACCTTGAGGGCCGGGGGTTGGGCCCCGACCTGTTGATCGGCCATTCGCTGGGCGGCGCTGCGGTGCTGCGGGCGGCGCCGCGCATCGCGTCGGCCAAGGCGGTTGTCACCATTGGCGCGCCGTTTGATCCCAGCCATGTCACCCATAATTTTGCCGACGCGCTGGAGACCATCCGGGCCGAGGGACAGGCGCAGGTCGATCTGGGCGGGCGTCCCTTTGTCATCGGGCGCGATTTTGTCGAGGATGTGATGGCGCAAGAGCTGGAGCCGATCATCGGGTCGATGAAAAAGGCACTGCTGGTGTTGCATGCGCCGCGCGATGCTGTGGTGGACATATCGAACGCCACGCGGATCTTTACCGCCGCCAAACATCCCAAGAGCTTTGTCACGCTTGACGATGCCGACCATCTGGTGACAGGTGCCGACGACGCGGACTATGTGGCCGAGGTGATCGCCGCATGGGCCGATCGCTATCTGGATCTGCCCGCCCCGGCCCCGCCCATCGGCGCGCCTGAGGGCGTTGTGCGGGTGACAGAGGCCGCCCCGGACGGGTTTTTGCAGGACATCCAGAACGGGCCGCACCACCATGCGCTGGCGGATGAACCGGCGGCCTATGGCGGCAGCAACAAGGGAATGTCACCCTATGGGTTTCTGGCGGCGGGTCTGGGGGCCTGTACGTCGATGACGATCCGCATGTACGCGCGGCGCAAGGGCTGGCCGCTGACCGGAATCAGCGTCGACGTCACCCATGACAAGGTACATGCGCAGGACGCAGGCACCTCTGCCACGACGCGGATCGACCGGTTTTTGCGCCGGATCACGCTGGAGGGCGACCTGGACAGCGACCAGCGGGCGCGGTTGCTGGAGATTGCCGACAAATGCCCGGTGCACAAGACGCTGGAACAGGGCGCGGAGATCGAGACCGAACTGGCCTGACTGGAGTGTCATGGCACCGCACAACGAAAAAGGCCGGGCGCTGTGCCCGGCCTTTTCTGTAGTGTCATCTTTGCCGTCAGTCCGTAGGCCGGGCTTCAGCCCGGCACTACAGCTTAGCCGCGGGCGCGGCCCACCAGTTTCCATGCCATCGGCAGGATCACAGCGGCCAGCGCCAGCTTGATGCCGTCGCCCAGCAGGAAGGGTGTCAGGCCCCACTCAAGGATCGGCTTGTCCCAGCCGTACAGCATGCCCAGCCAGATCAGGCCGGGGACATAGATCAGCACGTTGCCGACCAGCATCGCGCCGGCCATCTTGGGGGCAGAGCGATCCCAGCCCGCGCGCGCCAGCACACCCAGCGCCAGCACCGCCAGAACGTAGCCGACAAGATAGCCACCCGTGCTGCCCATCATGTAGGAGATGCCGTTCAGGTCGGCGGTCGAGCTTTGGAAGATGTCAAAGCCCAGCATACCGATGAGCATGTAAGCAATGATCGTCGTCAGGCCCAGCTTGGGGCCGTAGGCGGCGCCAATGGTCAGAACCGCAAAGGTTCCCATGCTGATCATCACCGGCGTACCGGGCACCGGCGCCTTGATCTTGGCCGCCACGGCGAGGGCCAGAATGCCCACCACAACCAGCGCGGCTTGTTTCAGTCGCAGTGCGGTTCCTTCGGTGGCGCCGAAGGTCTCAACCAGCACATTGCGGTTCAAAGTGAGGTTCATGGTGTCCCCTTTTCTCTTGTCATGCGTTCAGACGGTTCTGCCCCAAGGTCACACGCATCGCAAGAGCGCATACGGATCGGGCCTCATCAAATTTGCAAAGTCGAAGTTTGCACCTGAAAAACCGGCATTGCGGTCAAAGGGGCTGGCGTCCTGTGGGGAGGAAGCGATCGCCGGGGTGCTGCGGGATTGGCACAGGCGGGACGGACGGCAGGCATCATAGCGGCCCCAACCGGCCCAACAGCCCGGGCAATTGGCGCAACACGTCCAGCGCCATGTCCGCGTTGCGCAGGGTGATCGCCGCCAGAGGGTGCTCCCAATCCTGATCGTGTACGGCGAAGATGCGGTAGTCGCCCGTCGCATCGTCCGCGTGATAGCCAAATTCGACCACCACATCGCGCTTGACGTATCGGGCCAGTTCCTTGGCCTGCCCTGCGGGTTCCAACAGCTCCAGCGGTTTCACGACCTGCCAGCCGGCCCCGCGAAACACCGAGTTGATCTGTAACGCCAGTTGCATGGTCTCTCCCCTTTGTCCGCCCAAACTAGAAAGAGCGCAGCAAATGGGCGAGACCTTGATTTCTTTGGCAGGAGGCATCAGGCGAAAACCCGCCGCAAACACACGATAGACATGGAACGAGGCGCAGACGGGAGCCCACAGGACGACGCCTTTGCCGGTTGTGCGTTGAGCGCGGGCCGCGCCGTTGAGGGGGAGGCCGCGAACGGTCACTCAAGATCAGGAAGAAAGACCGTCAGAAATCCAAGGCAAAGCAGAATGGACAGGTAGCTGAAGACCTGCTGCATCCCGATCATGTCCGCCAGCGCGCCCAGCGCAGCCGCCCCAACCGCCCCGATCCCGAACGCAAAGCCAAAGACGAACCCCGACACCATGCCCACTTTCTGCGGCAACAGCTCTTGGGCAAAGACCACGATGGCGGAGAAGGCTGACGACAGAACCAGCCCGACGATCACGCTAAGGCCCGCAGCGGCCCACAGCGGGACAAACGGCAGCACAACCGCAAACGGCAGCGCGCCGACGATAGAGCCCCAGATGACCTTTTTGCGACCAATCCGATCACCAATCGGACCGCCAAAGAACGTCCCAAAGGCAACCGCCGTGAGGAAGACAAACAGCAGCCCCTGCGCGTAAGGGATGCCCAACCCGAATTTCTCGATCAGGAAAAAGACATAGTAGCTTTTGAATGTCTCGATGTAGACGAACTTGCTGAGAAGCAGCGCCCCCAAGACAGCAAATGCAATGATTAGCCGCCGACGCGGCAAGGCAGGCCCGACCGCGGCGCGCGTGCCGCTTGCCCGCATCATGCGCTGATGTTCCGTAAACCACCGGGCGACCCACAACAGGATAATGACCGCGCAAACCGCAAGCAGGCTAAACCAAACCGTGCTGACTTGCCCAAGCGGTAGCAGGATAAACGCAGCCGCCAAGGGACCAAGCGCCGTACCGGCGTTGCCCCCCACCTGAAAGCTGGACTGCGCAAACCCCAGCCGCCCGCCAGAGGCCATGCGGCACACGCGCGACGCCTCGGGGTGGAACAGGGCCGAGCCGAGCCCCAGCACGGAGGAGGCCACCAACAGCCCCTCGAACGAGGTCGCTGTTCCCAACAAAACGATCCCGACGCCGACGATCCCCATCGACACGGCCAGCGAATACGGTTTGGGCCGCAGATCCCCATACAGCCCCAGAACGGGCTGCATGATGCAGGCTGTGATCTGCTGCGCCAGCGTCAACAAACCAAGTTGAAAATAGCTGAGCCCATACTGCGCTTTCAGTATCGGATAGAGCACGGGTAGCAGGAACTGGATCAGGTCATTGATCAGATGCGTGCTGCTGACGGCAAGGATCACGGCGTAGGACGTTGGCAGGATCGCCGCGCGTTGTGTCGTCATTGTTGACCCCGAAATCGAATTGCACCGGGCAGTGACCGGCCGTGAACTGCATCGGCTGTATCGCCTATTTCGTGGCGGCTTTCGTGCCAGATCGGAACGGCCTATACTGTAGCAAAACTGCAGGCTCTATATGCGCAAAACCCAAACTGCCCTACCGCCGATGAACGCCCTTCGGACCTTTGCGGTGGCCGGGCGGCGGCTGAATTTTCGCGCCGCCGCAGAAGAACTGCATGTGTCGCAAGGCGCTGTGGCACAACAGATTCGTTTGCTTGAACAGCACCTTGGCCAAGCCCTGTTCACACGGCTGCCCAGAGGCGTTGCGCTGACATCGCGGGGCGCGATCTATCACGCCGAAGTCAGCCGCGCCTTTGACATACTACGGGACGCGACGGGGCAGTTGAACGAAAGCGATGACAGCCTGACGATCAGCGTGACGCCGACCTTTGCGGCCAAGCTGTTGATCCAAAGCCTTCCGTCCTTGAATATCGCGTTTCCCGGCATCAAAATCCGCACCATCGCCACGGTTGAGGTCATCGATTTTGACCGGGACCAAGTTGACATTGCGGTGCGCGAAACCTGTCCGCCGTTTCCGGCGGCCCATGAGGCGCAGCTGCTGTTCCGGCAAGATTTCATTCTGGTGGGTAGCCCGCATCTGCTGAAGGATCTCCCCCTGCCGCTGACGCCGGACACGGTGCGCGCCCTGCCGTTGCTGCACGATTCCTATGCGCATTGGCAGGCCTACTTTGGCACGGCGGAGCGGTTGCCGGGGCCGGTGTTCAACCAGATCTCATTGGCGATTGATGCGGCCTTGGCGGGTCAGGGGCTGGCCATTGTCAGCCGGGCGTTTGTGCAAAGCGATCTGAACGCCGGGCGTCTGATGGATGCGGGGTCGGCGGGGGGCGGGTCCGTTCGGGATTACTATCTCGTCCGCAAAACATCACAGCGCGCGCGTCCCATGCTGGATGTTGTCTGGTCCTGGTGTTTGGAGACGTTTTCCACGGACTAGCGCGCTGCTCGCGCGTGCGGCCTGTCCCCGCGCAAACAAAAAGGGCCCCGCGAAAACGCGAGGCCCCGGTTGTGCGGGCAAAGCCCGGTTTGATTTACGAGATGCGGTTGAGCAACTCACCCAGCGAGGCCTTGGCGTCGCCGTAGAACATCCGCGTGTTGTCCTTGTAGAACAGCGGGTTTTCGATGCCGGAATAGCCGGTGCCCTGCCCGCGTTTGGACACGAACACCTGCTTGGCTTTCCAGCATTCCAGAACCGGCATCCCGGCGATGGGGCTGTTCGGGTCTTCCTGCGCTGCCGGGTTCACGATGTCGTTGGAGCCGATGACGATGGCCACATCGGTGTCCGGGAAGTCCTCATTGATCTCGTCCATTTCCAGAACGATGTCATAAGGCACTTTTGCTTCGGCCAGCAGCACGTTCATGTGCCCCGGCAGACGGCCCGCGACGGGGTGGATGGCGAAACGCACCTCTTTGCCCTGCGCCCGCAGACGACGGGTCAGTTCGGCGACGTTCTGCTGTGCCTGCGCCACGGCCATGCCGTAGCCCGGGATGATGATGACGCTGTCAGCCTCTTCGAGGGCCTGCGCCACACCATCGGCGTCGATGGCGATCTGCTCACCCTCGACCGCCATCTGTTCACCCGCAGGGCCGCCAAAGCCGCCCAGGATCACGCTGATGAAGGACCGGTTCATGGCCTTGCACATGATGTAGGACAGGATGGCACCGGAGGAGCCGACCAGCGCGCCGACGACGATCAGCAGATCGTTGCCAAGGCTGAAACCAATCGCCGCCGCCGCCCAGCCCGAGTAGCTGTTGAGCATCGAGACAACCACCGGCATGTCGGCGCCGCCGATGCCCATGATCAGGTGGTAACCGATGAACAGCGCCGCCAATGTCATCAGGAACAGCGGGAAGAAGCCGCCGGTACCCATGTACCAGAACAGGCACAGCACAGAGAGTGCTGCCGCTGCCGCATTCAGCAAGTGACCGCCGGGCAGTTTCTCCGCCTTCGAGGTCAGCTTGCCCGCCAGTTTGCCAAAGGCCACAACCGACCCGGTGAAGGTCACCGCGCCGATGAAGATGCCAAGGAACAGCTCAACCCGCAGGATGCTTTGCTCGACGCCGTCTTTCTTGGCGATCAGGGCGGCAAAGCCCTCCAGCGATTTGCGCGCGGTTTCGTCCATGGCCATGACGCGGCCCAGTTCGATATGCGCGTTGAGGCCGACAAAGACCGCCGCCAGACCGACAAGGCTGTGCATCGCCGCCACAAGTTGCGGCATCTCGGTCATTTCGACCTTGTTGGCAACGTACCAGCCGATGCTGCCGCCCGCCGCGATCAGGATGATCGACAGCAGCCAGAGGCCAGAGCCCGGCCCGATGAGCGTCGCAAAGACCGCAAGGCCCATACCGACAATGCCGTACCAGACAGCGCGCTTTGCGCTTTCCTGGCCCGAAAGTCCCCCCAACGACAGGATGAAGAGGACAGCTGCGACCACATAGGCCGCGGTGGTGAATCCGAAATCCATGATCCCCTACCCCTTAAGATTTCTGGAACATGGCAAGCATGCGCCGCGTGACGAGGAACCCGCCAAAGATGTTGATGCCCGCCATGAAGACCGACAGGGCCGCCAGCAGGATCACAAGGAAGCTCCCCGATCCGATCTGCATGAGCGCGCCAAGGATGATGATCGACGAGATGGCGTTGGTGATGGCCATCAGCGGCGTGTGCAGCGAGTGCGACACGTTCCAGATCACCTGGAAGCCGATGAAGACCGACAGCACAAAGACGATGAAGTGCTGCATGAAGCTGGCCGGAGCGACCAGACCCACCGCCAGCAGCAGACCGCCACCGATGGCCAGCAGGGTCACCTGCTGCTTTGTCTGCGCCTTGAAGGCGGCGACCTCATTCGCGCGCTTTTCTTCGGCGGTCAGTTCCTTGACCTTTTCCTTTGGCTTGGCCGCGATGGCCGCAACCTTGGGCGGCGGCGGCGGGAAGGTGATTTCCCCCTGATGGGTGACGGTCGCGCCGCGGATCACGTCGTCTTCCATGTTGTGATTGATCTGACCGTCCTTTTCGGGCGTCAGGTCAGTCAGCATGTGACGGATGTTGGTGGAATACAGGGTTGAGGCCTGCGTTGCCATCCGGCTGGGGAAGTCGGTGTAGCCGATGATCGTGACACCGTTTTCGGTGACGATCTTTTCGTCCATCACGGTGCCTTCGGCGTTGCCGCCTTTTTCAGCCGCAAGGTCGACGATGACCGAGCCCGGCTTCATCGCCGCAATCATATCCGCAAGCCACAGCTTGGGGGCCGGACGGTTGGGGATCAGGGCCGTGGTGATGACGATGTCGATGTCGGGTGCCAGTTCGCGGAACTTTTTCAGCTGCGCTTCGCGGAACTCAGGCGAAGACACGGCGGCATAGCCACCGGTGGCCGACCCGTCCTGCTGTTCTTCTTCGAAGTCCAGATAGACAAATTCCGCGCCCATGCTTTCGACCTGTTCGGCCACTTCGGGGCGCACGTCAAAGGCGTAGGTGATCGCGCCAAGGCTGGTGGATGTGCCGATCGCGGCGAGACCCGCGACACCGGCACCGACAACCAGAACCTTGGCCGGGGGCACCTTGCCCGCCGCCGTGATCTGACCTGTGAAGAAGCGACCAAAGTTGTTGCCTGCCTCGATCACCGCGCGGTAACCCGCGATATTGGCCATCGACGACAGCGCGTCCATCTTTTGCGCGCGGGAGATCCGCGGCACCATTTCCATGGCGATGACGTTGGCACCTTTTTCCTTGGCCTTGTTCAGGCCCTCTTCGTTCCCGCCGGGATTGAAGAAGGTGATCAGCGTCTTGTCCGCCGTCAGGTAATCCAGCTCGTCCAGCGTGGGAATCCGGACCTTGGCAATGATATCGGCCCCAGCCCACAATACATCGGCACTATCAACCACTTCGACTCCGGCGTCCCGGTAGGTCTCATCCGAAAACCCGGCTTTTGCCCCGGCTCCGGCCTCGATCATGCAGTCATAGCCCAGCTTCTGTAGCTGGCGAGCCGAATCCGGGGTCATCGCAACGCGATTCTCTCCGGATTCAACCTCTCTTGGCGTCCCTATCTTCACGGTAATCCCCTTTGTTCTCAGGTACTCCTACGCCCCTGATGAGGCGTTAATTCGCATTTCGCCGCACGAATGCGGCCCTGCAGCGACAAGCAGCGCGCGTTGTAAAACACACCGGGGCAAAAAGTTAAACCCAAGCATCTATTCTTGCGCTTTACGAGTGGCGGTCGAAACATTGTTGCGCCAACTCCGCAACATCAATCACTAATCCTGCCCAGTTTCTCTGCTTTCTCAGGCAGTTGAAAGAGGTTTCGGCAGCAGCACTGACGTTTCTACTGGCGATACCTGCGCGCGCACATCGCAACATGCGGCAAAAAAACACTTTTTCAGGGCAAGCGGCCGTCTATGCCGCTTAGACCCAGCGCCGCACGTCATTTGTGTATTGGGCAAAAGTTGCACGGAATTTCCGGCGCAAGCGGTCCTCTTCCGGCACGATAAAGCGTTTTTCGATCACCCAGACAAAAACCGGGATCAGCGGCAACGCCAGCACCGCACCCCAGTACAGGATCATTCCCGTCAGGATCATCGAATCGCCCAGATAGATTGGGTTGCGCGAGCGTTTGAAAATGCCGCTGGTCACCAGCCGCTCTGCCTCGCAGTGCGGGATCACGGTGGTGCGGTGGCGGCGCATCTCAGAGATGGCCAGCCCGATCAGGATCAGGCCGCCGCCCACCAGCACCCCGCCCAGCAAATCGGCCCAGACCGGACCAAAGCTGAGCCCAAAGCCGAAGTATGTCTTTTGCACCCATGCGAGCACCAGCGCGCCGGTCAGCCAAACCGGCGGCATGTCGATCCATTTCAGCACAGCGGCCCCCTTGGTAGCATCGCATGTAATCTATGGCGCGCTGCGCCGTCTTCTGAGCCGACGAAAGGCCGCAGCGCGCTGGTCAGAGGGTTATTCCCACTCCATCTCTTCGAAGACACGACCGGCGTTCTTGGTCGCCAGTTCCTCGAACGTGTCGAGATGCGCCCATTTGGTCTGGTCCACATAGTAGGCCCCGGCCAGATCGCCGCCATCGTCGATGTGCTGCCCGATCTTGGCGCGCAGATCCTTGAGGTAGTCCGAGGTATAGCGCGTCACCTGCGCCATGTTGGTCGGGTGGCCGTGGCCGGGGATGACATAGGTTGCGCCCAGATCGGTGAACGGGCCGTCAAACGTCTCTACCCAGCAACTGGTGCAGGTGTCGGCAAAGATCGGCGGCATCCGCTCATGGAACGCGATGTCGCCCGCGATCACGATGCCCCACTGCGGTATCCAGACCTGCGTGTCGCCCGGCCCATGGGCCGAGCCAAGGTGCAGCACCTCCAGCGTCACATCGCCCATTTCCACGGTGTAGGCGTCCGAGAATGACAGGTTGGGCACCGCAACCCGCGTGCCCTCTGCCTTGTCTTGATTGTAGCGCATCATGCCTTGCAGAATGAAATCGCCGTTTTCCTCGACCTCGTGGATGGCGTCGTCATGGGCAAGGATGTCGACCCCCAGATCGGCCCAGTAGGAGTTGCCAAGCATGGCGTGCCCCTGCCCGTTCTCGTTGATCACCAGCTTGACCGGCTGATCCGTGATGGCCTTGATCTCATCATGCAGGGCGGCGGCCAGTCGCGCCGAGGCACCGCCGTTGATCACCACCACGCCGTCGCCGGTGATGACAAAGGACAGGTTGTTGTTGTGGCCCGAATTTTCATAGGTCGGTGGTGCGGTGGCCCCGATGGCGGAAAACACATGCGGAATAACCTCGACAGGTTTGTCGTAGAGTTCCGATTGCGGGTATTTGTCGGCGATATCCTCGCTGGCGTTTGCGGCAACGGCGCAAAGGGCCAGTACAGAGGTCAGTCCAGAGATCTGGGCAAAGCGTTTCATGAGATCCTCCCGGTAATCACCATCATATTCACATGCGTGAATAGCATTGCCAAGCGATCCGTCGCGGACCTCTTGTCACAGGGTTTTGCCGCTGTAGGCTGCGGCCAACACGGGAGAGTTTCATGCTGAACGGAAAACACGCGCTGATCACTGGTGGCGGCAGCGGCATCGGGTTGGCGATCGCGCGGGCGCTGGCGGCCGAGGGCGCGCAGGTCACGATCACCGGCCGCCGGATCGAACGGCTGGAGGCGGCGCGCGGCGACCAGATCTTTCCTCTGGCGATGGACGTGATGGATGAAACGTCTGTGGTGCAAGGCATCCAAGAGGCGGTGGCCGCCCGTGGTCCCATCCAGATCTGCGTGCCAAACGCCGGGATTGCCGAGGGGCGGTCGATCCTCAAGACCGACATGGACTTCTGGCGCACGATGATGGCGACCAATGTCGACGGCGCATTCCTGACCATCCGCGAGTCGTTGAAATCCATGGCGGACACCGATTGGGGCCGGGTGATTGCGGTGTCGTCGATTGCCGGGATACGCGGTCTGAAGGGCGCACCGACCTACACCGCGTCAAAACACGCGCTGTTGGGCCTGATCCGGGCGCTGGCGGCGGATTACGCCAAGAAACCCTATACGTTCAACGCGCTCTGCCCCGCCTATGTGGACACAGCCATCGTTGACATGAACGTTACCTCTATCATGCAGCGCACCGGCCGGTCCGAGTCCGAGGCCCGCGCCACCATGGTCAACGTCAACCCGCATGGCCGGCTGATCGCCCCCGAAGAGGTCGCGCAGGCGGCGGTCTGGCTGTGCCATGAGGCATCAGGCAGCGTGAACGGTCAGGCGATCCAGATTGCGGGTGGAGAAGTGTAAATCCACCCGGAGGTTCGGCGCATGGACGAGGGCGTTCCCCTTGGCAGTCAACCTGTCAGGGGCAAAGCACAAAGCCGGAATTGTCGGTGATACAGGCCCCCCGGTTGATGCAGACGTCCCGGCAGCCTTCCAGTTTGGCGCTGCACTCTTCGTAGACGACCTCATCGTCGGCCACCGCCTGCGCGGCCAACCCGGTCGATACACAGCTGTCGTAGGACGTCATGCACGAGGTGTCGCATTGCGACGCCCCTGCGGCCGGGATCATCCGCAGGCTGTCGACCGACATCGCCGCCGGGGTAAGCAACGGATCGGCATGGACCGGCGAGATCGACAAGGTAGCAAATGCGGCGGCGGCAATCCGTGTGAAAAGAGATAATTTCATGTCTTTGTCCTTTTTACCGTGTGCGCCAAGACCTGACCGTACCAATGGCACGGGCATCACGCTGCCCAAACGGGGCTGCGCAAAACCGGCCCATTCGACGGGCGCAAGCTGTCCCATGAGACAGATTGCGCCCGCAAAGGACGGTTTGCATAGGTTTATGTCGGCTGCGGGTGGCGCGCGGCGCTTACAGCGGCGATTGCAGGCCGCGTCCCAGCAGGGTGGCCAGCTGGTCCCGTTCTGCCACAAACCGCGCATAGGGCGGGCGTTTGATGCCGTCGAGCGCACGCAGCAACACGGTGGCGGTGTCCCCCGCCGGGGCGTCCAGCGTCACCCGGCCTGCCGCCACTTCGCGCGTCAGCCAATCCGCAAAGACCGCTGTGATCCGGGCCGACCCATCCTCGACCAGATCGCGCGCTTGGCTGTTCTTGAGGTCCAGTAATTCCGCGCCATGCGGGCTGTCCAGCATGTCGCGGATCATCGGCCCCGTCTTAGCGGCGTAGCCCGCGCGCAGAAGATCCGGCACAGTGCCCTGCCCCGCCAGTGCCTGCGTGACCGCCTGCACGGACTGGTCGAAATAGACCTGCACCATGCACCGCGCGATGTTTTCCTTGTTGCGGAAATGCTGATACAGCGCGGGGCGCGACATTCCCGCTGCCTGCGCTATGTCCTCCATCGAGGTGCGGCGATAGCCATATTGGCACAGTACCGCCATGGCGGCCCCAAGAATGGTCTCTTGCTTGACGCGGTCAGGTTCGGATGTCTCCATCATGGGCAGAGCCTGACAAAATCGCCCGAAACTGTCAATTGACATTGTGACACTATGGGTTAATTCTGTCAGAAACCAGTCAGGAGGACGACATGGCCACCACGCTCACCGTCAACGGCACCGCCCAAGAGGTGGATCTGCCCGAAAACGTCCCACTGCTATGGGCGTTGCGGGACGCGCTCAACCTGACGGGGACCAAGTTTGGCTGCGGTGTTTCGGCCTGCGGGGCCTGCACCGTACATATCGACGGTGAGGCGGTGCGCTCCTGCCAGATCCCCATCGGCGATGTCTGGGGTGAGGTGACCACGATCGAGGGGCTGGGCACGCCCGATGCGCTGCACCGGCTGCAAAAGGCGTGGATCGACCATCAGGTTGCGCAATGCGGCTACTGCCAGTCCGGCCAGATCATGCAGGCTGCCGCGTTGTTGGCGGAAACCCCCACCCCGACCGATGACGACATCGACGCCGCAATGCAGGGCAATCTGTGCCGCTGCGGCACCTATCCGCGCATCCGCGCCGCCATCAAATCCGCCGCTGAAGGAGCCTGAGCCATGGCAAGCATCGGCAAGATCGCCCGCCGCACCTTTTTGTTCGGGGCCGTGGCCGTCGCGGGCGGCGCCGCCTTTGGCGCATGGTACGTCAGCCGCCCCGCCCCCAACCCGCTGAAGCCCGCTGAGGGCGAGGCATCGCTGAACGCCTTTGTGCTGATCGACGGCGACGGCGTGACACTGGTCGCGCCCCGCGCCGAAATGGGTCAGGGCACCATGACCACATGGGCCGCACTGATCGCCGAGGAAATGGATCTGGCGTGGGAAGACGTGCGCGTCATTCACGGCCCGCCCGCGCAGGCCTATTACAACAGCGCCCTGATGGGCGAGGGCCTGACCCACAAGGGCTATGACGCCTCATCTTTCCAGCATTCGCTGGGAGAGGTCATGGGTGTCATGGGCAAGGTGTTTTCCATGCAGGTCACGGGCGGGTCGACCGCCATGAAAGACGGTTATGAGCGGATGCGCGTCACCGGCGCGGCCACGCGTGAAATGCTCAAGACCGCCGCCGCACAGCGACTGGGCGTCGGGCTGGACGAATTGCGCACCGAGAACGGCGCAGTGATTGCCGTCGACGGCACCACGATCCCCTATTCCGATCTGGCCGCCGAGGCCGCCGAGGTTGAGCCGCCATCGGTCGAACTGCGTGAGCGGTCGGACTGGAAGCTGCTGGGCACTTCGCTGCCGCGCAAGGACATCCCCGGCAAATCCACCGGTACAGCCCAGTTCGGCATCGACACCCGTCTGCCCGGAATGCGCTACGCCGCCGTCCGCATATCCCCTACACGAGGCGGCATGAAATCCTTTGACGCGTTTGAGGCCAGCCGCATGGCGGGCGTCGAAAAGGTGGTCGATCTGGGCGATGGGCTGGCGGTCATCGCAACCAACACTTGGCTGGCCCAGCAGGCCGTCGATGCCATCCCGGTCGAATGGGCCCCCTCATCCTACCCCGAAACCACCGAGGACATGACCCGCGCCATCAAGGCGGCGTTTGATGCCGAGCCAAACTCGACCCTGCGCGACGATGGCGACACGGCCAAGCTGCCCTCAGGTGCATTGCGCATCAAGGCAGAGTACAGCGTACCGTTTCTGGCCCATGCCACGATGGAACCGATGAACGCCACAGCCTGGTTTGATGGCACGCACCTGCGGATATGGTGTGGCAATCAGGGGCCGACCTTCTTGCGCGACGCCTGCGCCGCCGAGGCCGGGATCGCCCCCGAAGAGGTCGAGGTTAACGTCACGCTGATGGGCGGCGGCTTTGGCCGGCGTGGAGAGTTCGACTATGCGGTGATCGCCACGCGGGTGGCCAAGGCCCTGCCCGGCACGCCAGTCAACGTCACATGGTCACGCGAAGAGGACATGACGCATGACTTCTACCGCCCCGCCGCCCTCGCCCGCATGACCGGCGCGGTGTTGGACGGCAAGGCGCTGACCTTTGATGCACAAGTGTCGTCCCCGTCGATTGCCGAACAGGCGCTTGACCGCTGGGTCGGCTTTGCGCCGGGCGGCCCGGACAAGGGCATTGTCGACGCGATCTATAACCAGCCCTACGGCATTCCCAACTACCGCGTCACCGGCCACAAGGCCGAGATCACCCCGCCGCTGGGCTTCTGGCGCTCTGTTGGGGCCAGCTATAACGGGTTTTTCCATGAGAGTTTCATGGACGAACTGGCCCATGCGGCGGGGGCCGATCCGCTGCAATTCCGTCTGGACCTGACGCGCGACGAATGGCTGCCCGCCTATTATGTGCTGGAGGCGGTGCGCGACATGTCCGGCTGGACCGGCCAGACAGAGGATGGCGTGGGACGCGGCATTGCCATGGTCTACAGCTTTGGCACGCCGTGCGCGATGGTGATCGAGGTGCGCGACGTGGACGGCACGATCCGTCTGACAAACGCGTGGATCGCAGCCGATCCTGGCGTTGCGCTGGATCCGTCGATCATTGAGGCACAACTGACCGGAGCGATGGCCTATGGGCTGTCGGCGGCGATAGGCGAAGAGATCACCTTTGCCGGGGGCGTGGCCGAGCAAAAGAACTTTCCCGACTATGATCCGCTGCGGATGCCGCAGATGCCTGCGGTCGAGGTCAGGATTCTGGAAAACCAGAAGCGCCTGAACGGTATCGGAGAGGTTGGCACCCCGCCCGCGGCCCCGGCGCTGGCCAACGCGCTGTTCGACCTGACCGGCAAACGGGTGCGGGATCTGCCGCTGAACAAGGCGTTTGAATTCTACGTCTGAGGATCAAACGCGCGGCCCCTCGGTGCGCAGATCCGGGGGCCGCGCGTGTTGACATTGCGGGACCGTTTGAAAATCGTGAACGGGCGGGAAAACGCGTCTTTGTCCTTGCGCGGGTCGCCGTCCTTGGCCGACCTTCAGAACATCCCTCCCGGGTTTGTTCCCGGGCGCGTTGTACCCTGTTAACGATTTTGGCCCTCGCCTTTGCGGCGAGGGCTTTTTTATCTGACAGCGATGTGTGGAACCAGAGGCTCAACTGGCGGCGCGCAGATTCTTGGGGCCGTTTTCGGCCCATGCGTGGACCGCCCGCCCAAAGGCCGCGAACAGGGGACGCGACACCGGGTCATTCGCGGCGTTCCACTCCGGGTGCCACTGGACGGACAGGGTAAACCCCGGCGCATCGCGCACATGGATCGCCTCTGGCGTGCCGTCGGGCGCGTGCCCTTCGACCACGATGCGCGCGCCGGGGGTCTTGATCCCCTGCCCGTGCAGCGTGTTTGTCAGCACCTCGGTCGCACCAAACAACCGGTGAAAGACGCCGCCCTCTGTCAGGGACACCTTGTGACGCAGGGCAAATTTCTCTTCCAGCGTTCCGTCGGGGGGCATGCGGTGGTTCATACGGCCCGGCAAATCGCGGATTTCGGGGTAGAGCGTACCACCCATGGCGACGTTGACCTCTTGGAACCCGCGACAGATGCCAAGGAACGGCTGGCCGCGCTGTACACAGGCACGCACCAGCGGCAGAGTGATGGCATCGCGGTTGCGGTCAGGTTGGCCATGGGCCTCTGTCCACTCTTCCCCGTATTCTTCGGGGTGGACGTTGGGACGGCCGCCGGTCAGCACAAAGCCGTCGCAGACCTCCAGCAGTTCCTCCACCGTCACCAGTCGCGGATCAGAGGGGATCACCATGGGCAGACAGCCCGCCACCTCTGACACCGCCTCGGAGTTCATCGTGCCGCCCGCGTGGGTCGGGTACTGATCGTTGATCAGGTGCTGGTTGCCGATGATGCCGACGATGGGGCGCGCCATGAATCCTGCTCCTTGTGAACAGCCGATGTGTAGACCACATCGGCCGCCACGAAAAGTGTTGGCCCGCACAGAGCGCCCTGCACCCGCACACAGGCGCGTACGCTGCCCGTTGTAAAGGCATTCACCAAAAGCACGCGCCGCTGCTTCTTCTGTCCAAAAATATCCCGGGGGAGTCGACCAAAGGGAGACGGGGGCAGCGCCACCTCCGCCCTCGCCGCCCGCGAAGGACCGGACGCGGCCCGCTCAGCCCGCCGCCTTGAGCTCCAACCGGCGGCGGTGCAGAACCGGTTCGGTATAGCCAGAGGGTTGCACGCGGCCCTCCAGCACCAGTTCGCAGGCCGCCTGAAAGGCCACGCCGTCAAACCCCGGTGCCATGGGCCGATAGGTCGGATCGCCTGCATTCTGACGGTCGACCACTTCTGCCATGCGTTTCATGATTTCCATGACCTCGTCGCGGGTGACGACCCCGTGGTGCAGCCAGTTGGCGATATGCTGGCTTGAAATCCGGCAGGTGGCGCGGTCTTCCATCAGACCGACATCATTGATGTCAGGCACCTTGGAACAGCCGACACCGGCATCGATCCAGCGGACAACGTAGCCAAGGATACCTTGGGCGTTGTTTTCGACCTCTCGCGTGACCTGTTCGGGCCGCCATTTGCGGAAAGTGGCCAGCGGGATTTCCAGCACCGCGTCCACATGGGCGCGGCGACCTCCGGCGCGCAGCGCCTTTTGCACCGCAAAGACATCGACCTTGTGATAATGCAGCGCGTGCAGCGTGGCCGCCGTAGGCGACGGCACCCAGGCGCAGTTGGCCCCTGCCTTGGGGTGTTCGATCTTGGCCTCCAGCATGGCGGCCATCTTGTCAGGCATGGCCCACATGCCTTTGCCGATCTGCGCACGGCCAGACAACCCGCATTCCAGACCGATGTCGACGTTGCGCGCCTCATAGGCTCCGATCCAGCCCTTACGTTTGATGAAATCCTTGCGGGAAAACGGGCCCGCCTCCATCGAGGTGTGGATCTCATCGCCGGTGCGGTCCAGAAAGCCGGTGTTGATAAAGGCGACGCGGTGTTTGGCGGCGCGAATACACTCTTTCAGGTTCACCGTGGTGCGGCGTTCCTCATCCATGATGCCCAGTTTCACGGTGTAGCGCGGCAGGTCGAGCGCCTGTTCGACAAAGGTGAACACCTCATCGGCAAAGGCGACCTCATCGGGACCGTGCATCTTGGGTTTGACGACGTAGACGGACCCGTGATGGCTATTGCGCAGGCCGCCTTCGGTGCGGCCCAGATCGTGTTTGGCGATCAGGACGGTGATCATCGCGTCCATCAGCCCCTCGAAGATCTCAGAGCCGTCGCGCAAAAGGATCGCGGGGTTGGTCATCAGGTGGCCGACATTGCGCACCAGCATCAGAGCACGGCCCTTGACCGTAAACGGTGCGCCATCAGAGCCGAGGAATTCGTGGTCCGGCGTAAGACGGCGGGTCAGCGTTGCTCCGCCCTTTTCAAAGCTCTCAGTCAGGTCGCCTTTCATCAGGCCCAGCCAGTTGGAATAGGCCAGCGTCTTGTCCTCACCATCGACGCAGGCGACGGAGTCCTCGCAGTCCATAATCGCCGAGACGGCGGATTCCAGTCGCACATCCGCCAGCCCCGCCTGATCGTGCGCGCCGATCTGATGGGTGCGGTCAAAGACCAGTTCCACATGCAGCCCGTTGTTGCACAACAAGATTGCCTCGGGCGCCTTGGGGTGGCCGCGATAGCCGCGAAACTTGGACGGATCGGCCAACGGAGAATCGTCCACCAACAAAGCGCCGCGCTTGATGTGATATCGGCGCGCGTCGGCGTGGCTGACGCCCTCGACCGGGAACGCCTCATCCAGAAACACCCGCGCGCGGGCGATGACGCGGGCACCGCGTCCCTTGTCATAGCCGCCCTTGGGCGGGGTAGAGCCGATGGCATCGGTGCCGTACAGCCCGTCGTACAGGCTGCCCCAACGGGCATTGGCCGCGTTCAGCGCGTAGCGGGCATTGGTGATCGGCACCACCAGTTGCGGGCCGGGAACGGAGGCGATCTCGGGATCGGTATTGGCGGTTTCGATCTCGAAGTCCCCGCCCTCGGGGCGCAGGTAGCCGATCTCGGACAGAAATGCCTTGTACGCCTCATGGTCATGCGGCTGGTTGGCGCGGGCCTTGTGCCAATCGTCAATCTGCTTTTGCAGCGTCTCGCGGGTGTCCAGCAGCGCGCGGTTGCGGGGGCCGAAATCATGCGCCGATGCAGACAGACTGTCCCAGAACGCATCCGCCGCAATGCCCGTCCCCGGCAAGGCCTGCTCTTCGATGAACGCAGCCAGACGTGTGTCAACGTCCAGACCTGCGCGCGCTACACGGTCGACCATGGTATACCTCTTCTAATGCCTTGACGCGGACCGTAGCATTCTGTTTCCGATAGGCAACAAGGGGCATCGCATTTATTGCCCTCCCGAAAGAGAAGCTGTTTCAGGCTAAGTTTGAAACAGCACTTTATCCGGCAAAGTCGAAAAAGGGGGCACGCATGGCTGAACATGAGGTCGATCTGGACAGCTGGCCCCGGACCGAACAGTTCCGATGGTTCAAGGGATTCGCCCGGCCGCATTATGCTGTGACCGTCCGGCTGGATGCGACCCAGTTGATGACGCAGCGCAAATCACAGGGCATTTCGGTTTTTCGCGCCTGTCTTCATGCCATCGGGCACGGGCTGCACGCGGTGCCCGAACTGAACATGCGGTTTCGCGACGATGTGGTCGTGCGTCATGACAGGGTTCTGTTGTCGTCGCCGGTGCCGCGCCCCGAAGGCGGGTTCAGCTTTTCCTATGTGCCATTTCATGAAAGCTTCGAAGAGTTCGACAAAGGCGCTATCACCGCGATCGCAGAGGCGCGGCAGCGGACAACGCTGGAGGCGAACACCGGGCGCGGCGACGCGGTGGCCTATATGTCCTGCTTGCCGTGGATGGATTTCACATCGCTGGACAACGCCATGCCCGATGCGCAGGACTGCATTCCGCGCGTGGCCTGGGGCAAGATCGTCTCGGAGTGTGGCCGCTGGCGCATGGCGATGAGCCTGCAGGTGCATCACGCGCTGGTGGATGGTGAGCATATGGGCGCGTATTTCGCCGCCGTGCAAGAGGCGTTGGACGCGGACTGAGGCCGTGGGAGGCGTCCGCCTCAGGCGGCTGCCTCATCCTCACCTGACTGCTGGCGGGCCCAGAGTGCCGAATAACGCCCCTGACGGGTCAACAGATCGTCGTGGGTGCCCTGTTCGACCACGATGCCGTCCTGCAAAACCACAATCCGGTCTGCATCGGCAATGGTGGACAGGCGGTGCGCGATGGTGATCACGGTCCGCCCTTCGCCCGCGCGGCGCAGCGCCTCTTGGATTGAGGCCTCTGTTTCGGTGTCCAGCGCCGAGGTCGCCTCATCCAACAGCAGGATCGGCGGGTCCTTCAGCAGGGTGCGGGCGATGCCGACACGCTGCTTTTCGCCGCCTGACAATTTCAACCCGCGTTCGCCGACCTGCGTTTCGTAGCCTTCGGGCAGGCTGGAGATAAAGTCGTGGATCTGTGCGGCTTGGGCCGCGGCTATGATGTCGGCCTCGGATGCGCCGTCGCGGCCATAGGCGATATTGTAGCGGATCGTGTCGTTGAACAGCACCGTGTCCTGCGGCACCACGCCGATGGCAGCGTGCAGGCTGTCCTGTGTCACGTCGCGCAGATCCTGCCCGTCGATGGTGACGCTGCCGCCGTCCACATCGTAGAACCGGAACAACAACCGCCCTATGGTGGATTTGCCCGACCCCGACGGCCCGACAAGTGCCACGTTCTCCCCTGCGCCCACCGTCACGTCGATGCCCTTGAGGATCGGGCGGGTCGGCTCATACCCGAATTGCACATCCGCAAAGGTCACGACGCCGCCCGCAACCGCCAGATCGGGCGCGCCGGGCTTGTCCGACACCTCACGCGGTTGTTCCAGCAGTTCGAACATCTCGCCCATGTCGACCAGCGCCTGCCGGATCTCTCGGTAGACGGTGCCGAGAAAGTTCAGCGGCATGGTGATCTGAATCATATAGGCGTTGACCATGACAAAATCGCCCACGGTCAGCGCGCCGTTCTGCACGCCCGTCGCGGCCATGACCATGACCGCAACCAGACCGCTGGTGATGATCAGCGACTGCCCGGTGTTCAGCGCCGCCAATGACGTGGCCGTCTTGATCGCCGCCGCCTCATAGCCCTGCATGGCCACGTCATAGCGCGCCGCCTCACGCCCTTCCGCCCCGAAATACTTGACGGTTTCAAAATTCAGCAGGCTGTCGATCGCTTTTTGATTGGCGTCAGTGTCCTGCTTGTTCATCTCGCGGCGCAGTTTGACCCGCCATTCCGTGACCTTGAACGTGAACAGGATATAGAGGCTGATCACCCCGACAACGACGGCCAGATACCAGACGTCAAACAGGAAAAAGAGCACCACCGCGACAAGCACCAGTTCCAGCATCAAAGGCCCGATGCTGAAGAGCAGAAAACGCAGCAGGAATTCCACGCCTTTGACGCCGCGCTCGATGATCCGGCTTAGCCCGCCGGTTTTGCGCGTGATGTGATAGCGCATGGACAAGCGGTGAATGTGGGTAAAGGTCTCCAGCGCCAGACGGCGCAGCGCGCGTTGTCCGACCTTGGCAAAGACCGCATCGCGCAGTTGCTGGAACCCAACGGTCATCAGCCGTGCCATGCCATAGGCCACGGTCAGACCCACAGCCCCCAGCATCAGGTCGGACACGTCGCCCGACAGAGTATCGACCGCTGCCTTATACAGGATGGGGGTGAACACGGCGATCAGCTTGGCCAGCACCAGAAAGCCCAGCGCGATGACCACGCGGCGCTTGGCCCATGTCTGGCCCTCTGGCCAGAGATAGGGACCGACGCGACGGATGGTGCGCCAGCCAGAGCGGCGCTCTTCGCGGGCGATGTCAATGGCGGAGGTCAAATCTGGGGGCATGGGGGACCTTTGGCTGATCCCCCTCACCTAGCCCTTTGGTTGCCGGGTTTCCATAGCCGCCCTGACATTGGCGCGGCCCCGGTGTCGATCAGTTCCCCGCGCCGTCCGGCAGGTTGAAGATCTGGCCGGGATAGATCAGGTTGGGGTTGCGGATCCGTTCGCGGTTGGCCTCAAAGATGCGGACATATTGCATACCGTCGCCGTACCGGTTGCTTGAAATTCCCCAAAGCGTGTTGCCCGGCTGAATCGTCACGGTGCGCACAAGGCCGGTGCCACCGGCAAGGGCGCCTTCCAGCACAGCCGCGTTTTCACGCAGGAACGGGCTTTCGACGCGGGCGGTGACCTGACCGCGCTCATTGATCTGGTCGATGCGCAGCACATAGGTGCCCTGATCCACCTCTGGCAGTTCTACCCGCCAGCCGCCGTCTTCGCGGATCCGCGAGGTGGTGACAGGCGTGTTGTCCAGATAGACGCGCACAAAGGACGTTGTCTTACCGCGTCCCGACAGCAGCACATCGCCCTGATCATCATAGCTGATCGAATCGAGCGCCACGTCCCCCGGCGCGATGGGTGCGGTCGACAGCGCCTCGATCCCGCGCGGGGTGGACAGCAGCACCGCAGGTCCGCGCGCCGAAGACGGAGGGTCTGTTGCCTCTGGCAGGACGCGGGCGGTGATCGCCGTATCCGCAGCGGGCAACGCCGGATCGGCTGCGCCGACTGAGCTGGCAGGATCGGGGATTCCGGCGGTCACGGTCCCGACCTGCGGCGCGTCGGGATCCTTGTCGTCGACGGCAACGGGCGTGCCGGTCGCCGCCACCG
>TARA_R100000789_G_scaffold26964_1_pt1 | contig 34171 bp, 30 predicted proteins | sample TARA_R100000789 | Tara Oceans TARA_R100000789 (sample SAMEA2623403) | marine metagenome | biome: marine biome (ENVO:00000447); feature: mesopelagic zone (ENVO:00000213); material: "saline water (ENVO:00002010), including plankton (ENVO:xxxxxxxx)" | depth 450 m
AATTTAATACAAACAAGACAAAGACATGGCAAAAGAGACCTTTCAACGCACCAAGCCGCATGTAAATGTGGGAACGATTGGACACGTAGATCACGGTAAAACTACGCTAACGGCGGCGATTACGACCGTAATGGCGAAGACATATGGTGGAGTAGCGCAAGCATTTGATCAAATTGATAACGCACCGGAAGAGCGCGAGCGTGGTATTACCATTGCAACGGCGCACGTAGAGTACGAATCAGAAGATCGTCACTACGCTCACGTAGATTGCCCGGGTCACGCGGATTACGTAAAGAACATGGTAACGGGTGCGGCTCAAATGGATGGAGCTATTTTAGTGGTAGCTGCTACAGATGGTCCTATGCCACAAACACGTGAGCACATCTTGTTGGCTCGTCAGGTAGGTGTGCCTCAGGTAGTAGTGTTTATGAACAAGGTTGACTTGGTAGACGACGAAGAATTATTAGAATTGGTAGAGCTTGAAGTGCGAGAGCTACTTTCCAGCTACGAGTTTGACGGTGATGAGATTCCGGTGATTCAAGGTTCAGCGCTTGGAGCGTTAAACGGCGAAGCACAGTGGGAAGAGAAGGTAGTAGAGTTGATGAAGGCTGTTGATGAGACGATCCCAACCCCTGAGCGCGACGTAGACAAGCCTTTCTTGATGCCTGTGGAAGATGTATTCAGTATCACTGGTCGTGGAACGGTAGCAACCGGACGTATTGAGCGTGGTGTGTTGAAGCTAAACGACGAGATCGAGATAGTAGGAATTGTAGAAGCTCCGATGAAGAGTGTAGTAACCGGTATTGAGATGTTCCGTAGATTGCTTGATCAAGGTCAGGCGGGCGACAACGCGGGGATCTTATTGCGAGGAATTAACAAAGAAGACATCCAGCGTGGAATGGTACTTTGTAAGCCGGGCACAATAAAGCCGCACAAGCAGTTTGAGTGTGAGGTGTATGTATTGAGCAAGGATGAAGGCGGGCGACACACACCGTTTTTCAAAGGTTATCGTCCACAGTTTTACTTCCGTACAACGGATGTAACCGGAGCATGTGAGCTTCCAAGTGGCGTAGAAATGGTAATGCCTGGTGATAACGTGAAGTTATCGGTAGAGCTGATCCAGCCGGTAGCAATGGAAGAAGGCTTACGATTTGCGATCCGCGAAGGTGGACGTACCGTAGGTGCTGGTGTGGTAACTAAAATTTTAGACTAAGCACTACCAGCTAAGCGAATTTACGGAAAAAAGTAGGTGGTTTATACCATCTGCTTTTCCGTGTATAAACGGGCGTAGCTCAGTTGGTAGAGCACTGGTCTCCAAAACCAGGTGTCGGGAGTTCGAGTCTCTCCGCCCGTGCAATTAAATAAAACGAATAAGCATAATGGCTAAATTATCAGGAATTTTTGACGGTGTTGTAGGTGAGTTTAAGAAAGTAGCATGGCCTACACAAAAAGAACTTATTGACAGTACTGTAATCGTTGTAGTTTTCTCGATAATTCTATCTGTATTTATATTTGGTGTAGATCAAGTATACAGTACTGCTTTAGAATACATTTACAATTAAGAACATGAGTGTTGAACTAGTACATGATTGGTATGTAGTACGTTGTTTCTCCAGTCATGAAAATAAGGTAAGAGATTTTCTTGAGCGTGAAATAGAAGAGCAAGGTTTAGAGGATAAAGTGAAAGAAGTGCTTGTTCCAACTGAAACCATTGTTGAGATTCGCGGAGGAAAAAAGAAGACAAGAGAAAAGAATTTTTTTCCTGGCTATATATTGCTCAACACTCATTATGATGAAGAAGTAAACAATTTAGTACAGAGTGCGCCTTCCTGTTTAGGGTTTTTAAAAGTAGGAAAAACGCAGACTGTACCGCATCCTCTTAAAAAACATGAAGTCCAAAGAATTATTGGGCGAGTTAGAGAAGGTGGAGAAGAGAATGCAAATATTGAGATACCGTTTAGTGAAGGTGATCTCGTAAAAGTTATTTCCGGACCATTCAAAGATTTTGATGGTACGGTACAGGAGGTTAACACCGATAAATTAAAACTGAGAGTGATGGTTTCCATTTTTGGACGCCGAACCCCTGTAGAAGTAGATGTGAACCAAGTGGAATCCACTACTTAATTAAAAGAAACTAGTTGATGCTAGCTATTACGCAACCAAACAGAAGTTACTAATCATTTAGGATCCTGATAATCCATGGCTAAAAAAGTTGAAAGAATCCTGAAACTCCAAATTGTTGGTGGGCAGGCAAACCCTGCACCCCCAGTTGGGCCGGCTCTCGGTCAGGCTGGAATTAACATTATGGAGTTTTGTAAAGCCTTTAATGCTAAGACTCAGGAAAAAGCCGGAACTGTAATTCCAGTTGAGATTACTGTATACGCTGACAAGTCTTTTACATTCAAAACAAAGACACCACCAGCGCCAGTATTACTTAAAAAAGCTGCGAAGATAAAGTCCGGATCAGGTGAACCTAACCTTAAGAAGGTTGGAACAGTTACCTGGAGCCAATGCAAAGATATAGCACAAGAAAAAATGGAAGACTTAAATGCGTTTGACATTGAAGCTGGTGCCGAAATGATTGCAGGAACGGCTCGGAGTATGGGTCTAAGAGTAAATCGCGATAAATAAGGAGTTGTGATTATGGCAAAAAAAGGAAAGAAATACGAACAAGCTGTGGCATTAGTTAATCCGGAGATTGAATATTCTCTGGAGGAAGCATGTGATCTGGTTAAAAAAACTTCAAACCGAAATTTCGATGCTTCGGTGGATATTGATATCCGCTTAGGTGTTGATCCACGACATGCCGATCAAATGGTACGTGGAACTGTGAGCTTGCCTCATGGTACGGGTAAAGAAGTTCGAGTTTTAGCTTTGGTAAACGAAGCAAAACAAGATGAAGCCAGAGAAGCAGGTGCCGACCATGTTGGTATGGATGAATACATTAAAAAAATTGAAGAAGGTTGGGCGGATATCGATGTGATAATCGCTACACCTGATGCAATGGGAAAACTCGGTAAACTAGGACGATTCCTAGGACCCCGTGGGCTTATGCCAAACCCAAAAAGTGGAACAGTTACTATGGATGTAGCTGATGCTGTTAAGCAAGTTAAAGCAGGTCAGATTGATTTCCGTGTTGATAAATTCGGAATTCTTCACACATCCGTAGGTAAAATAAGTTTTGACGCTACTGCAATTAAAGAAAACGCTGAAGCTTTTCTTTCAACTGTAATGCGATTAAAACCTGCATCCTCTAAAGGACTATACGTGAAATCAGTTTTCATGAGTAGTACAATGGGACCAAGCATACCTATAAGTAGAACCGCAGTTACATCCCTATAATAGGAGGAATTAAGAATTATGCCTACTGCAGAAAAAAAAGCAGTCTTAGACGAAATCACAGAAAAACTAAATGGTGCGAACGGTATTTACATTACCAAGTACACTGGTATGTCTGTGGCAGATGCTAATGAATTGCGAGGAGCATTCCGTAAGGGAAATATCTTCTTCAAAGTATATAAGAATAAGCTTATGAAGCTTGCAATGGAAGAAGTTGGAGGTTACGATAAAGTACTCCCTTCTTTAGTTGAGCAAAATGCTTTTGCATTCGTTGAAGATGAATTGTCCGCACCGGCTAAAGTATTAAAAGAGTTTACTAAGGATAAGAAGAAACCTGAATTCAAAGCCGCTTTTATAGATGGCGAATTCTATTCTTCTGATAAATTAGAAGCTCTCGCCGCAATGAAGTCTAAAAACGAAGTTATTGGCGATATACTTGGTCTGTTAATGTCACCTGCACAAAATGTAGTAAGTGCGCTTACTGCTCAAGGTTCAAACCTTGTTGGTGCTGTAAAGACTATTGCCGAAAAAGGCGAAGAATAATATTTATACAATATGTCGCAAGACATTAAAAATTTTACTTTAAAAAACAACTGGAGATAAAAATGGCTGACGTTAATAAACTAGCTGAAGAGCTTGTCAACCTAACTATCAAAGAAGCAAACGAACTAGCAAAAGTTCTTGAAGAAGAATATGATATCAAACCTGCTGCAGCAGCTGTTGCTGTTGCTGGCCCAGCCGGAGGCGGAGACGCTGCTGGTGGTGGTGAAGAGCAAACCGAGTTTGATGTAGTTCTTGAATCTGCTGGAGCTAAAAAAATCGCTGTGATCAAAGAAGTTCGCGGAATCACTGGTCTTGGGCTGAAAGAAGCTAAAGAACTTGTTGATGGCGCACCTAATACTATCAAAGAAGGTGCTGCTAAAGCAGAAGCTGAAGAGATCAAAGCTAAGCTTGAAGAAGCTGGAGCAACAGTAGAGCTTAAATAAGCTTTCTTACAATATTCGCACATAGCCGATATCGTGAAAACGGTATTGGCTATTGGCGTCTATATTACTTAACCCTGTTATTTATAGGGTTTTTACCGTTTAATTTACCTTCAACAAAAAGGAGAGGTTCCTTTTGAGCAAGAAGATGCAAACTATTCCAAATACGGATCGCCAATCTTTTGGGCGAACTAAAGAAGTTTTAGAGTATCCTGATTTTCTGGATATCCAATTAGAGTCGTTCGAGAAATTCGTACAACTTGATATTGCACCAAATGAGCGTGTTAATCAAGGGTTGCAAAGAATTTTCTTAGAAAACTTTCCAATTCAGGATACACGGGAAACTCATATACTAGAATTTTTATACTACAATGTTGATGTTCCGAGATATACCATCAAAGAATGTCAGGATCGTGGACTAACTTATTCAGTTCCATTGAAAGCAAAACTACGTCTATCATCTGTGGATGATAGTGACGAAGCTAGTGAAACAATAGAGCAGGAAGTATTTTTAGGTGACCTGCCATGGATGACAAACCGTGGTACTTTTATCATTAATGGCGCTGAGCGTGTAATTGTTTCCCAGTTACATAGATCTCCTGGTGTATTTTTTGGTCAATCGGTTCACCCAAATGGTACTCAGCTCTATTCAGCTCGTGTGATTCCTTTCAAAGGTTCATGGATTGAATTTACTACTGATATCAGAGACGTACTCTGGGCTTACATTGATCGTAAGAAAAAGATCCCTGCAACAACACTATTGCGTGCACTTGGATATTCTACTGATCTTGACTTATTAAGTCTGTTTGAATTATCAGAAGAAATTAAAGTTGGAACAAAAGCTAACTTCAAAAAGAACCTTGTAGGTAAACGACTTGCTCAAAACATCATCGTTGAAGAGATGGAAGAAGTTGTTGATGATGAGACAGGTGAAGTTACTGAAGCGTTAAACCGTAAAATCATTTTTGAACGTGATCATGAATTAACAGAAGATGATTACGGAATGTTTGGCGAGGTTGATCAAAAAACAGTACTGGTTCAGAAGATTACTTCAGAAGAGTCTGAGCGTTCTGTTATGATGAATACACTTCGTAAAGATCCAACTTGGGACGAAACTTCTGCACTAGGGGAAGTTTATCAGCAGATCAGATCTGGTGAAATGCCTGATCCTGAAACTGCTCGTTCTATTCTTGAAAGATTATTCTTTAGTGATAAGAAATATGATCTTGGAGAAGTTGGTCGTTACAGATTGAACAAGCGACTTCGTTTAGAGGGTAATGAAGAGATCCAATATCTATTGAAAGAAGATATTGTTGCTATCATCAGAGAAGTTATCCGTCTTAAAAATATGAAATCTCAAGTTGATGATATTGATCACTTGAGTAACAGACGAGTTCGTACTGTAGGTGAGCAATTAGGACAGCAATTTGCTATTGGACTTGCCAGAATGGCAAGAACAATAAAAGAGAGAATGAACTCTCGTGATGCAGAGCAATTGACTCCTCAAGATCTTGTGAACGCACGTACCATTTCAAGTGTAATTAACACTTTCTTTGGTACTAACCAGCTTTCACAGTTTATGGATCAAACGAATCCATTAGCAGAATTAACGCACAAGCGTCGTATGTCTGCTCTTGGACCAGGTGGTCTTACTCGTGAGCGTGCCGGTTTTGAGGTTCGTGATGTTCACTACACTCATTACGGTCGTCTTTGTCCAATTGAAACTCCTGAAGGTCCGAACATTGGTCTGATCTCATCTCTTTGTATTCATGCAAAAGTGAATGATTTTGGATTTATTGAAACGCCTTACAGAAAAGTTAAGGACAAGAAAGTTTCTAAAAGTGTTGAGTATTTAGCTGCAGAGCAGGAAGATGAGACAGTAATTGCTCAGGCTAATGCAGAGTTAGACGAAAATAACACTTTTGCTAATGATGCAGTTTTCTCAAGAATGCGTGAAGGTAACTACTTAGTTGCTAAAGCAGAAGAGATCGAGTATATGGATGTGGCAACAAATCAGATCACATCACTTGCGGCTGCATTAATTCCATTTATTGAACATGATGATGCAAACCGTGCTTTGATGGGCTCGAACATGCAGCGTCAAGCAGTTCCATTACTTAGACCTGAAGCACCGGTAGTAGGTACAGGATTAGAGCATAGAGCTGCTCGTGATTCCCGTGCAATTATCACCGCAGATGCAAAAGGTGAAGTTGTATATGTAAGTTCAACTGAAATTCGTATCAAGTACGAAAGAGATGAGCTTGACCAACATTGTTATTTTGATGGTGGAATTAAATCATATGAGCTTGAAAAGTTCAGTAGAACAAACCAGGATACTTGTACTAATCAGCGTGCCATTGTAAAAGTTGGTGACAAGGTTAAAAAAGGACAAGCTATTGCTGATGGTTGCTCAACTGACGGTGGAGAACTTGCTCTTGGACGTAACTTACTTGTGGCTTTCATGCCATGGAGAGGCTACAACTTTGAGGATGCGATCGTTGTAAGTGAGCGTATTGTTCAGGATGACATTTATACTTCTATCCACATTACAGAATTCGAACAACAAGTTCGTGACACTAAGCGTGGTGAAGAAGAACTTACTCGCGAGATTCCGAACGTAAGTGAAGAAGCAACTCGTAACCTTAATGAAAAAGGTATTATCCGAGTTGGAGCTAAAATCAATCCGGGTGATATTCTGGTTGGTAAGATCACTCCGAAAGGTGAAACTGACCCAACACCGGAAGAAAAATTACTTCGTGCTATTTTTGGCGACAAAGCTGGTGATGTTAAAGATGCTTCTCTAAAAACTCCTCCGGGCGTTTCTGGAACTGTAATCAACACAAAGCTTTTCAGCCGTAAGCGTGATGAGTTAATTTCAAGAAAAGAAGAAAAGAAAAGAGTAGAGCAAGAGCAGGAAAGACATGCTGAAAAACTTGCAGAACTAAATCAGCAATGGGCTGATAAGATGTACTCTCTTCTTAGAGACAAAACTTCTCCGGGAGTGTTGAACTACAGTAATGTTGAGCTGATCCCTAAAGGTGAGAAGTATAAAAAATCAGTATTTGAAGAACTAGATCCGGTAAATATCAATGAGAATATTGACTGGGCTACAGATCAGGAATTGGTAGAAAAAGTAAGACTACTGTTTGCTAACTATCGTGACCTTCGTCGTAAGATCGACAGTGAGGCTAAGCGTCGTACGTTTGCAATTCAAGTAGGAGACGAACTACCTCCTGGAATCATCCAAAAAGCTAAGATCTACGTTGCTAAGAAGCGTAAGCTTCAGGTAGGTGATAAGATGGCGGGACGTCACGGTAACAAAGGTGTTGTTGCTAAGATCGTACCACAGGAAGACATGCCGTTTATGGCTGATGGTACTCCTGTAGATATCTGTCTGAACCCACTTGGTGTGCCTTCTCGTATGAACCTTGGACAGATCTATGAAACGATCCTTGGTTGGGCAGCTAAAAAACTTGGCGTTACTTTCGCTTCTCCGATTTTTGATGGAGCAAGCATGGATGACGTAAAAGGAAAATTAAGAGAAGCAGGATTGCCTGAAGATGGTCGTGTAAACCTATACGACGGTCGCACTGGTGAGCCATTCTCACAGAAAACGACTGTTGGATATATCTATATGATCAAGTTGAATCACTTGGTTCAGGATAAGATGCACTCCCGTTCGATTGGACCATACTCATTAATTACGCAGCAACCATTGGGTGGTAAAGCTCAGTTTGGTGGTCAGCGACTTGGTGAGATGGAGGTTTGGGCACTTTATGCATATGGTGCTTCAAGTATCCTAAAGGAAATGCTCACTGTAAAAAGTGATGACGTAAAAGGGCGCTCCAAAGTTTATGAAGCTATTGTGAAAGGTGAAAACCTTCCTGATGGAGACGTGCCTGAATCATTTAAAGTATTACTTCGAGAGCTTATGGGTCTCGGACTTGAAATACATATACAATAATCACTGTTAATTATTTAATGGAGGAATACCCTTGCCAATAACGAAAACATTAACAGTTACCAACGACTTTAACAGCATTGGAGTATCACTTGCTTCTGCTGAGACAATTTTGTCCCGTTCACACGGAGAAGTATTAACACCGGAAACTATAAACTACAGAACCTTTAAGCCGGAGATGGATGGTCTTTTCTGTGAAAAGATCTTTGGCCCGGTTAAAGATTATGAATGCCATTGCGGAAAATACAAGCGTATTCGCTACAAAGGTATTATTTGCGATCGTTGCGGTGTTGAAGTAACAAGAAAGGCTGTTCGTCGTGAGCGAATGGGTCATATCACCCTAACCGTTCCGGTTGTACACATTTGGTATTTCAAATCTCTGCCAAACAAGATTGCTTACCTTTTAGGTATGTCTTCTAAAAACCTTGACAAGATTGTTTATTATGAGACTTTTGTAATCATAAACCCTGGTGTAGCACGCGATTTGGGTTATGCTAAAGGTGATATGATTTCTGAAGAAGAGAAATATGACATCCTTGATCAGCTTCCGGAAGATAATTATGAGCTTGATAATGACGACGAAGATAAGTTCATAGTTAAAGAAGGAGCAGATGCACTAGCAGCAATGCTTGCAGATCTTGACTTGGATGAATTAGCTTATCAATTACGCTATGAAGTGAAAAATGAAACTTCACAAATGCGTAAGAAAAAGAAATTAAAGCGCCTTCAGGTTATTGAGTCTTTCCGTGCCGCTGCAGAGCACACAGAAAACAAGCCTGAGTGGATGTGCCAGAGTGTAATCCCGGTAATTCCACCAGAATTGCGCCCTCTTGTACCTCTTGAAGGTGGTAGGTTTGCTACTTCTGATCTTAACGATCTATACAGAAGGGTCATTATCAGAAACAACCGTTTGAAGAGATTGATGGACATTAAAGCTCCTGATGTAATTCTTCGAAATGAGAAGCGTATGCTTCAGGAAGCGGTTGATTCATTATATGACAACTCAAGAAAATCAAACGCAGTTAGAAATAACAATCGTCCGCTAAAATCTCTTAGCGACATGTTGAAAGGTAAGAGCGGTCGTTTCCGTCAAAACCTTCTTGGTAAGCGTGTTGATTATTCCGGTCGTTCTGTAATTGTGGTAGGTCCGGAACTCAAAATGCATGAGTGTGGCCTTCCAAAAGAAATGGCAGTCGAGCTTTACAAACCATTCATTATTCGTCGCTTGATAGAACGCGGTTATGTTAAAACCGTTAAGAGCGCAAAGAAAGTAGTTGATCGCAGAGATGCGGTGGTTTGGGAAGTACTTGAAAATGTAATTGATGGACATCCGGTAATGCTTAACCGTGCTCCAACGCTTCACCGTTTAGGTATTCAAGCGTTTCAACCGGTGCTTATCGAGGAAAAAGCGATTCGTCTTCACCCACTAGCGTGTACGGCATTCAACGCCGATTTCGATGGTGATCAGATGGCGGTTCACTTGCCACTTAGCCACGATGCAGTGCTTGAGGCTTCTGTATTGATGCTTGGTTCTCATAATATTATGAGTCCTGCAAGTGGTGGCCCTATTGCAGTTCCATCTCAGGATATGATCTTGGGTCTTTACTTCCTTACTAAGCCTGCAAACGGCAAAAAGGGAGAAGGAAAGACATTTTCAGATATGGATGAAGTTCTTGTCGCTTTTGATCAAGGACAGATCGATCTGCATGCAAAAATTAATGTTCGTGTTGATGTAATCAATGAAGAAGGCGAAACCGTTAAAGAAGTGGTTAAAACCTCTACCGGTCGTGTGATCTTCAATCAGATTGTACCTGAAGAAATTGGGTACATGAACAAAACTCTTGGTAAAAAAGAGCTTCGTGTATTGATTGGTGATATTCACTCGAATGTTGGTACTTCACGATGTGCTGTATTCCTTGATGATATGAAAAAGTTAGGTTACGAAAATGCTACCCTTGGTGGTCTTTCATTTAGCCTTGATGATATCATTATTCCGGATGCTAAAGCAAAATTAATTGACGGAGCCAAAGACGAAGTAACCGACATTCAAGGTCGTTACGAAATGGGTTTCATTACTGATAATGAACGATATAACCAAGTTATTGATAAATGGACAAGTACCACTAACCGTGTTTCCGAAACTCTATTTACCGCTCTTCAAGAAGATCGTGATGGTTTCAACCCGGTGTATATGATGGCTGACTCAGGAGCTCGTGGTTCTAAAGAGCAGATTCGTCAGTTAGGTGGTATGCGTGGATTGATGGCTAAGCCTCAAAAGAGTTCAATGCAGCAGGGTAACGAAGTAATTGAGAATCCGATTCTTTCTTCTTTCAAAGAGGGACTTTCGGTACTTGAGTACTTTATCTCTACTCACGGTGCTCGTAAAGGTCTTGCTGATACCGCACTTAAAACTGCCGATGCAGGTTACTTAACCCGTCGACTTGTTGACGTTTCTCAGGATGTGATTATCACTGAAGATGACTGTGGTACACTTCGTGGTATCAAGATGTCAGCTCTTAAGGATAATGAAGATATAATCGAAAGATTGGAAGATCGTATTATAGGTCGTTTCTCTCTGCATGATATTCATGATCCTATCACAGATGATCTTATCTGTGAAGCAAACCAGATGATCGATGAAGGAGTAGCTAAGAAAATTGCAGAAACTTCTATTGAAGAAGTTGACATCCGTTCGGTACTTACATGTGAAACCGGTCGTGGTGTTTGTGCAAAATGTTATGGGCGTGACTTAGCTCGTGGAACCGTTGTTGAGAAAGGTGAGGCCGTTGGTGTTATCGCTGCTCAATCAATTGGTGAGCCGGGTACACAGCTTACACTTCGTACTTTCCACGTTGGTGGTACGGCTTCTCGTCTTGAGGCAGATTCACAACACAAAACTAAATTCGACGGTAAAGTTGAATTCGAAAATGTTCGTGTTGTAGCTTATGATGATGGTGAAGAAGAGCATAACATTGTATTGAGCCGTGCAGGCGAATTGAAAATTGTTAATGACGAAGGTCAGGTCTTAATCAGCTATAACGTTCCTTATGGTAGCGAAATGATGGTTGAAGAAGGCGATATGGTTCCAAAAGGAGCTCAGCTCTGTAAGTGGGATCCATACAACGCATTGATCTTCTCTGAAATCGATGGTGTTGTTGAGTACAAAGATATTATTGATGGAGTTACTTCTACTGATGATACAGATGCCCAAACAGGTCACCGTGAAAAAGTAATTACTGATTCCAAAGACAGATCACTTGTACCGACACTAGTTGTTAAAGGCGCAAAAGATGTGATTCGCGAAAGCACTCTTCCAGTTGATACTCACGTAGCTATCGACAACGGAGAGACAGTTTCAGCAGGTCAGGTAATCGCTAAGATTCCTAGAGCAGCATCTAAATCTAAAGATATTACAGCGGGTCTTCCTCGTGTGACTGAGCTTTTCGAAGCTCGTTCGCCAAGTGAGCCGGCAGTAGTTTCTGAGATTGATGGTATTGTTGAAATGGGAGGTCGTAAGCGTGGTTCTCAGGAAGTATTTGTTAAATCAAAAGACGGTACTGATGAGAAAAAGTACTTGATCTCTTTGAGCAAGCATATTCTTGTACAAACCAATGACTTTGTGAAAGCAGGCCAGCCATTATCTGATGGTACAATTCCTGCACAGGACATTCTAAACATTCTTGGGCCATACGCTGTACAATCGTACTTAGTGAATGAGATTCAGGAAGTTTACCGTCTACAGGGTGTGAAAATCAATGATAAGCACATCGAGGTTATTGTAAGCACGATGATGCAGAAAGTTGAGATCACTGATCCGGGCGATACAATGTTCCTAGAAGGCGATAAAGTTGATCGTTTTGAAGTTAATACCAGAAATGATGAATTGATCGGTAAGTTTGTTGTAACCGAAGAAGGTGGCAGTGAGCTTAAGAAAGGAAAGATCCTTGATCGTCGTCAGGTAAGAGACATCAACAACGAATTGATCAAAGAAGGCAAAGAAGAGATCCAAACTCGTGAAGCTGAACCGGCAATTTCTCGTCCAATTCTATTGGGTATTACGAGAGCTGCACTTTCTACTGAAAGTTGGTTATCAGCCGCTTCTTTCCAGGAAACTACTAAGGTTCTTACTCAGGCTTCAATTGAGGCTAAGAAAGACTTCTTACGTGGACTGAAAGAAAATGTAGTTGTTGGACACAAAGTACCAGCAGGTACTGGTCTTCGTGAGTACAATGATCTTATCGTTGGACCAACTGAAGAAGTTGATGAAAGTGACGCAGAAGTAGCAGAGATATTTGAAACTCTGGGCGGAAGCGATGAAGAAAAAGCAGGAGCTTAGTTCTCTGAACTTTTATTTAAGATAAATTGAAAAGCCCCTTCAGAAATGAAGGGGCTTTTTTTATGTAAGCCTATTTTCTAATTTGATTTAATAAAGTGAATTTTGTTTTGCTAGTCTCTAATTAGTAATCTGTGATATGGGAAAGTTGATTGAATATCAAAAATTAGGAAAAATAGAAAAGTGGTTTACTTTAAATAAGAATAAGGCAAATCATTTCTTTGCATTAGCAGCTTTATTAGTTACCGTCAGTTCCATTTTTCAGGATTTTCTTTTTTCAGAAATCAATAATACAGGTTTCTATTTAAGGGAAGTTCTTCTATTTAAGATCTTTTGGCTATTCTTTATTCCATTCTCGTACATCACTTTTTTTCTGCATAATAAACTCTCTCAAGCATCGATCAAGTCTGTTTTTCGAATTCTATTATTGATCTTGATAATTGCTTCTTTGTTTACAGTACAGGTGCTAAGTTCATCAGTATTAATCTCAATTCTTGGCACCATCTGGTTTGGGTTTCGAATAACAGTTTGGCAACTCATCACCACAAAACTAATAGATTACTTAGGAATTGCTTTTTTATTTTATGTTCTGGCAATCTGGGTGGCAGAATATATATATCGAACAAGCGAAAAAGTTAAAAGGGATAAAGAGGTTAAAATAATCACAGTTCGCGAGGGTAAAAAAGTTATCCCAATCAACGTTTCTGAGATAAAATGGATCAACTCAGATAAGCCATACATTTCAATACATACAGAAGAAGGAAGGTTTCTTCACAGTTCTACACTAAAAGAAATTCTGGATGAATTAGACAATTCAAACTTCGTACGAATACATCGCTCCACTATTGTAAATGTTTTAGAAATAGATAAGTTGGTTTCAAGACTAAATGGAGACTATGATGTCTTCTTGAAATCGGGAAAAGAGTTGCGCTTAAGTCGCAATTATAAGGATAAATTGAATAGCCGGCTTTTTTGATTATCACCTTAGAGCATTAATTACTCGTCTTAGCTTATCCGGGTTTGTTGAAGGTGTCACAGTAGCGATAATGAGATGAATTCCAACAAATCTCATATAAATGAAGCTATACTTATTAATCATATTCACTCTAACATACGGAGTGACCTGTGCACTATCACAATCTTCAAGTAGCGTAGGAGGACCGTGTGAAGGGTGCGAAGCTGCCTTGGATTATGGTAGTAAAGAACTATCTCCGATCGATACCCTGCCTAACTTTGAAAGCCATTCTCAAAAAATGAAAATTCAAGGCACTGTTTATAAATTAGATGGTAAAACGCCGGCAAAAGATGTGATCATCTATATATATCAGACAAATCAGAAAGGTGTTTACGAAAAGAAAGGTGATGAAAAGGGGTTTGCCAGTTATCATGGCATTTATCGAGGATGGATCAAAACAAATGAACTAGGTCACTATGCGTTCTATACATTTAGACCGGGTTCCTATCCGGGAAGAACCCAGGCTGCTCATGTTCATTTTACAATCAAAGAGCCGGATAAAAATGAATATTATATCGATGCTATTGAATTCGATGATGATCCACTACTAAGTAAAGCAGAAAGAGAGAGACAGAATCCGAGAGGAGGTAATGGAATAGTAAAATTAATAAAGAGGGGTGATCTACTTATTGCAGAAAGAGACATAATCTTAGGCTTAAATATCCCAAACTATGAATAAGTTAATATTAGTAATGGCAGTGTTTCTATTTGTATCACAATTAAGTGTAGCGCAGGAAATCGTACAAGTACCTATTGATATCAAAAAGTCTGAAGTGAAATGGAAAGGGACCAAAATGAGAGGTTTAGGAAAACATGAGGGAATTCTATCTATAAAAAGTGGATATTTTGAAACAAAAGACGGAGAATTTTTTGGTGGAAGAATAATTTTTGACATGAACTCAATTACGGTTACAGATATTCCTAAACGGGAACCAATACCGAGAAGAAGATTAAACGATCATTTGAAAAGTGACGACTTTTTTGGAGTTGAAAAATATCCCGAAGCTGAATTTCTGATTGTGAAGGTGCTTAAAAAAGAGAAACAGAATATAATCGTAGAAGGGGAGCTTTCCATTCGAGATGTAAAAGATAGAATCACAGTTCTTCTTGAATTAAGCCAAGACAAATCTGTAATTAGATCAATAAGTTCTAAATTAGAATTCGACAGATTTAATTGGAATGTTGGATATAAAGGAAGTTGGGCAGAACGTACTTTAGTAGACAAAGAAATTGAGATAATAATATTCTTACATACAAAGATTTAGTTTTAAAGCTAAGACTTTTCCATCTTACTTCGGTATTTTAAAAAATTACCGAAGTTCCAACTGTTACATATTCTTATCCATTGCATCCGAGAACATTTATTAGTAAGGATCTAAAAGAAAACCTCTTCAAAAATGAAGGTGTTTTTTAATGATTATTATTCCTGAAAAAATCAAATATAAGAATTGTTGATAACTTGCTTCGACGACTAAAAGGGGTAAAAAAAATTAGCTTAAATCAATAAATAATATTATTGTTTGCTAAAATAAATAAAAAAGGTTAGTCAGCAGAGTTGTGGATAACTTTTGTTGAAATATTATCTACAGATCGGGGGTGAAATGAAAAGGATATTAAGTTTCATACTGTTAATAGGGTTTTTTACTCTTGAATTTTCTATTGCTCAGATTCCGGGGAACTCATCTAATGCCCCTGATCAGCAATCAGAAGAAACCAAATATGAGCGTTATTATGAGATCGTATTGGAAAATGCTCTTTCTGAGTATTATCAAAATGGTTCCTTTCTTGTAGATGTACAAGCTACAGTAGAACGGGTTTTAGTAGCTAGTGAATATGAAGTTATTGAAGAGTTGCCTCCTTTAGAAATAGAAAACCTTCCGGGTTTACCTGTTATTCCTCCGGGATTAAAAGCAACCAGAACAGGAAGAGATAGTATCAGAGTAACCGGATTTAATTCAAGCTTCAGATTAAATCAGTTGGCCATTCGCGTACTTATTGATACATCTTATACTCAAGAAGATTCAGAATTTATTAACGAAATGGCAGGAATGGTTGCGAATGCTGATCGTTTTCGTGGAGATATAGTAATTGTTGAAAGAAAGGTATTTCCAAACCAACAAAGAAATTCGAGTAGCTTAAATAAAGGTAATAGAGCGGATACTGTATTTATTGAGCAACCTAATACAGGTACTGAATTAGCGGAGAACAGGTTTTTAGGTATAGACTGGAATAATCCAAAACATCTCATATACGTTATTTTGGGTCTGTTTATTCTTATGGGGACACTTCTGATATGGGCTATGATGAAAAGATCAAAGTCTGAAAATCAAGATTATCATTCTATAAGTGATGAGCTTAAAAATCTTCAGGCAAGTATAGACTCAACTGACAAGCCTAAAGATGAATTGCGAGAATTTAAGAACGACAAACAGGCAAAGTTTGAAGAAGAGAAGATGTTTATCATAAACAGGACAGTAAGTGAGCCGGAAACAGTAGCAACATTGGTTGAAGGTATGATTAGAGATAATGAGGATGAAGGTCTTGTAAAAGCAGTTAGAGCTATTTTTAGTACTGATCCCAAAATTATCGATGTGTTGCAGCCTTATCTGGATGACAATGTGCATGATTCAATTCTGTTTGGATTAACAAATATTGAAACAATCCCGGTACAGGAAAAAGCAGACGAAGTTTCTGAATTCAAGAAAAAGATTCTAGCTCAAAAAGCATCAAAGAATAAAAGTGAGGATAATCATCTATTTGAATTTTTGAACCAACTTACGGATCAGCAATTGCTGCACCTTATTCGTAGCGAATCAGATGATATGATTGCGATTTTGCTTGCTCAACTTCCAGGTAACAGATCAAGCTATGTTCTGCAGAAACTTGATGAGAACAAAAGAATCCCAATTGTACTTAAAATGGGTAAAATCGCAAACATACCGATTTCTATCTACAAGAAAGTTGCCGCTCATTTTTCTAATAAAGCTCTTTCTGTTTCGGATATGAAATATGTAGCTGCAGACGGTGTAGAAAGTATTTTGGATACTATTGATAATCTGCCTGTAACAGAACAGCAGACTTTTGTAAACTCAATAGCAGAGAAAGATTTAAAACTTGCTAAGAAGATCCGAAAATACTTTGTTGCTTTTGATGACATTCCGAATGTTAGCGATGAAATTCTACTAGCTGCTTTAGAGGAATCAACTACGGATGAGTTGATTAAAGCACTTTATAAAGCGAAAGAGCCTATTAAAGATAAAATTTTAAGTGTCAGACCTGATCGTGAAAAAGAGCTTATTCTAAGTGAATTAAAAAACCCTCAGGAATTTACATCTATGGAAATTGAAGAGGCCAGAAAAAATATTCTTTTACTTATTAGAAAAGTTATTAAAAGCAGGGGTTAAAAGATGAATGTTAAATCGCTTCCTGTTTTGAGGCTATTAGTTTGTATATGTTTTTTGTCATTGATTGGGAATAATGCTATCGCTCAGTCGGATGGCGTGCTTGTTGAGAAGGCAATATCCAAACTGGAAGATATGGTAGCTGATATTCCAACCGATGTTAGAAGGGTTGCTGTTTACCGGCTGAATTACAATGAAAATTTATTAACCGAAGAAACAATAGGTTATATAGTTTCCAGGATAGAAGAAACTTTTAAGCAGTATTCTGCTCTTAGTGTTATTTCGCCTCCGGAATTGAAGCCTACCAATGAGCTTAAAATTTTTGGAAGAGATTCAACTATACAAATATCAAATACGAAAGGAAGAAGCCTTGCAGAATCAAGTGCTGAATTACTTTTAGAAACCGCTCGTAAGTATTCGCTTCAAGCTTTAATAGAAGTAACAGTTCAAAAAAAGGCTTTAGAAGGATTTATCATAAATATAAGAATGCTAAGACCTGAATCGCTTGAGGTTGTTTGGGTTAAAACCATAATATCGAACCAGGTATTTGCAAAAGAAGAAATAGATAAAGGTAAACTTATCTTTTTAAATGTTGGTGTAGAAACGGTAACCGGAGAAAGTTTTAAAGCAGATAGTGTAACAACTGATGCTGAACAGCAGGTACTTAATTTTAATGCATCAGTGACTTTCCGGCAACCGATTGATAATACTATTTCATCCTACTTTGGAATTCGTGGTGGAATAAATATTTACAAAGGAACACAGGATAGTTTATATAATGCTACTTTGATGAACCTTGGTATAGTTTTTCAGTATGGTTTAGGGGAGAAAAATGAATCAATAAATGCTACCCGTTTACTTCTTACTCTTGACGCTGATATGAGGTTCGCAATCACAAAATATCAGGGAAGTATTTTTACAGTGTCGCCAGGATTGCAATTTAATTTTACGGAATCAATTTCAATGGGACTATATGCCAGAAATATCATTTCAGGTGATGAGCTAAGGCAAAAAGACGAAAATAATAGTATAACATTTAACAGGTTAAGTTATGGCTTACAATGTGTCTTTAGATTTTAGATCCAAACTCGCTGTAACTTTAATAGCGATTGTTTGTTTGTCTATTGCAGGTTGTGCTTCATCAGAGCAGATACCTGAAACAAGGGATTCATCTGGGGTTACACCTGAAACACCTCTTGAAAACCAATCTTCATCAACTAATGAAGAGGCTAGCGAAAAGAGGGTTTCTAATTCTATAAAAATTACTTACAGAAATAAGAATACAGATATGGAGGTTACCTTAGATCCCAATAAAGAAGATTTTTTTCTGGATTTAAGCGGAATGAGCCCTGCGGAAAAGGATACTATCGTAATTGCTGATTCTACACTTATTAAACAAAGAGCAGTGGATATGCAAAAGTTGCTCTCCTCCTTTAGGGCGGCTCAGGATTTATTTTACAAAGGTGAGTACAACGAAGCGTTGTTAAAAGTGAATGAATCATTAAGAATTCAGGAAACGGCAGATGCTTATGGACTTAAAGGAACGATCTATTTTATGCTAAATAGAAAATCAGCTACAAGAGAAAACTGGGATAAAGCTGTAAAAATGGATCCTGATATTATGATCCCGGATATTCCTGAACTGGAGGATATAATTAAAGATATAAAAGGGGATACAGAACAATGAGATTATCGCTTACAAATATATTAGGAGTATTTTTTAGCATTGGTATATTAATTTTTGGAATAACAGAGATTACAGGTGCGACAGGCTACATAAACTCTATTCCTACTCTAAGTAAATACCAGTTTTTAAATATACCTAGTTTATTTATTGTTCTTGGAGGGGTTTTAAATGCGGCATTTATAACCTATCAACCCAAGTATGTAGGGCAAGCACTAGGGAGCGTGTTATACTTATTCAATCAATCAAAAATATCTCACAAGAAATTAAGTGAAGATTTAAAGAATATTCTTGAATGGAGCGATCAGGTTAAGGCAAACCGAATTAAAGCAATGAGTTCTTTGGAAAAAGAAAACGAAGATGAAGTGACTGGTTATTTCTTTTCTTTGATTAACACCAATTACACAAACGATGAGATTAAAGAATTTGCCGGTGTAAGTATTGAAGAACATTATTATCGTAAAATGATTGTAGTAGATGTACTCCGGGCCATGGGGGGAGCAGCTCCATCTTTTGGTATGTTCGGTACATTATTTGGTTTGGTTGTGATGCTAGGGCAGTTAGAAAACCCTTCAGGTATGGGGCCGGGGCTTGCAGCAGCATTGATTACAACTTTATACGGGATTTCTCTAGCCAGATTTATTTTTTATCCAATGGCAGAAAAACTCAAAAACATTGCTCAGCAAAACCGGTATCGCGAGTACTTCATGCTTGAAGGTGTTTTACTTATAAACTCAAAGAAGTCCAGTTTTTATATTCAGGATAAGTTGAAAACTTATTTAAGGAGAGATCTTAAAGCTCAACAGAAGAGTGAGAAGGGATAATCTTTGGATCTTAGAAACCTCCATAGAAAAACAGAATTAGATGCCCATGAGGAAGATCAGGAGTGGCTATTAACTTATAGTGATATGATCACATTGTTATTAGCTTTTTTTGCGGTGTTAATAGCAGTGTCTTATGTAGATCTAAACTTGTGGGAACAAATGAAACAAGGACTTCGATCAGAAATAAATAAGCAAGAAAATGTTCAAACTCCATTAGCGGAGGTAAAAAAAGATCTGGACGAAAGGCTTACTGAAGAAAGAGAAGCAGGGCAAGTTGATATTACGCTAGATCGTGAAGGAATAAAACTGTTTTTCAATTCAAGTTCATTTTATAATTCTGGTGAAGCCAATTTATTACCTACTGGACAACAAATTATTGATAAAGTAACTCAGGCGATGAATGATTTGGGTTATTATAAGTTTAAAGTAGATGTAGAAGGGCATACCGATAACGTACCGATAAACACGCCCGTATATCCTTCGAATTGGGAGTTATCTGTTGCTAGAGCGTCGGGAGTTGTTAAATACTTCATTCAGGAGGGAATAGAGCCTGACAGAATTAAAGCATCAGGATATGCAGATACCAAACCTATTGTTCCACATATTGATGACAATGGAAATGACATCGTTGAAAACCGACCACTGAACAGAAGAATTGTAATCAGAATTTACTATTGATCTTTTATTCTCATTAATCCAATCTTTCCCGAACCAGCCAACCAAGCTGATTTACCGTCCGGAGAAAAACGTATTGTATAATAGGATTCGCTACTTATTTTTTTCCAGCTTAATCCCCCGTCATTGGAATACGAAATCCCAGGAATACCTACCGCAATAAGCTCTTTTCCTTTACTTTTAGGGATATACCTAACTGATGACCGATAAGAAGGACCTTCTCCATCAGCGATTAATGTCCAAGTTCTTCCACCATCAGAAGTTATAGCTTTGTTTTGTGTATTTGTATCTTTTTTGTTCCAGTCCCCACCCATAACTATACCGTTTTGTATATCATAAAAATGGCTCGAAAAAATCCCGGTCATTTGTCCACCTTTAACAATTGGGGTGTTATATACCTGCCAGGTTTCCCCTCTATTCTCGCTATGAAAAACCCTAGCTCTAGTTCCACCTGTAACCAACCAAACATTATCCTCAATAATATTGACATTTGAGTTGCTCGCAGCAAAACCTGCTTCCCCGTCAGCTACTATAGGTAACTTCTCGCAATCTATTTTATTCCAGGTTTTGCCTCCGTTTTCGGTAATTAATACAGAAAGACACTCCTCTATTGGATCCCCTACAGCTACTCCGAAACCATTTTTTGAAATAGCCATGGCGTTATAAAAAGTTGCAGGATGTTCTTCTTTATATACCAATTCCCAATCTTTTCCTTTATTCATAGACTTAAAAAGCAACGCAGGGGAGGCAATACTTAAAACAAATATGGAGCTATCTTTTATAGCAATAGATCTGAATTCGGGCTTAAGAGTATCGAAATAAATGCTATCAATATTCCATGACTTACCTCCATCGTTCGTAAATCCAATTTTTCCATTAGAACCGGCAAACCACATTGTGTTTTCATCTAAAGTTTCGATCGCGCGAATGCTGATATCTTCAATTTTAAACTCGGTTAATTCGAAAGTTTTCTCTTTTGTTTTCGAGCAGGTAATGAAAACAAGCGAAATTAAAAAGAGTGTAAGTGTTTTTTTCATTCCAATATTTTTGTTTAGAAACGATGTCAGAATATAGGACTTAATTCAAATGCTAATCTAGGAGACTGAAATAAGTTTTGGTCATCTTTATTTATATCTAAACTTTGAGACGCTAAACAGGCTTAACTAAGGTTTAGTGATAAAAATTATGCAGTGGGTAACTTCATATCAAAGAGGCTTGTCTGCATGCCTCTCTTCTCTCAGCACCAGCTAATAGATGAAATTGTACTTAAGCTCGAAAAGGTATATCGCTAGTATTAGATTGGCATAGAATGATATGTGCCAGAGATTTTTATCGTATATAATTATAATATTAATAGTATTATAAATTGCAATTGGCTTAAGAAGGATTATTTAATGAAAACTATCTTTTGACTCAGCTTTTTGAATTAAAATCTCAGAAGGTTTGAAACGAGGGCCAAATTCTTCACTAAAAGCAGTTAATTTTGTTACTATAGTATCAGCTCCAATTTGATCAATGTATCTAAATGGTCCACCGAGAAAAGGAGGGAAACCCAATCCAAGAATTGCTCCAAGATCCCCATCAGTAGCGGATTTAAGAACTCCTTCTTCTAAGCAATATGCAGCTTCATTGATCATGGTCAATGCCATTCGGAACTGAGCAGTTTTCATATCAGGATTTGTTCTGTTTGTACCACCGAAGTATTTATAGATCTCGGTATTCACTTCTTTCTTCTTTCCGTCTGCATATGAATACATCCCTTTTTTATTCTTACGACCCAAATAGCCTTCATCAACAAGTTCCTTAGCTTTTTCTGAAGACTTAGCTCCTCTTTTATCAAACATTGGCTTCATAGTTTCTCCAACATGAGCCCCTACGTCAAATCCAACTTCATCTAAAAGAGCCATCGGGCCAACAGGATATCCGAACTGCTTCATAGCTTTGTCCAGAAATTCAATGGATGCTCCTTCTTCTAATAAAAGTAATGCCTCATTCATAAAAGGAGCAAGAATTCGGGTGGTATAAAATCCGGGTCCATCGTTTACTACAATTACCGTTTTTCCTTGCTTTACTCCAACTTCATAAGCAGTAGCGGTTACCCAATCTGCAGTTTGGGAAGTGGTAATTATTTCCAATAATGGCATTTTCTGAACAGGTGAGAAATAATGCATACCAATAACATTTTGAGGGCGGGAAGACGCTTTAGCGATTTCAGATATTGGTATTGAAGAAGTGTTAGATGCAAAAATTGTATTTTCGCCAGTTACATCTTCTACTTCTTTAATAATTTTATGTTTGAGATCCAGGTCTTCAAACACAGCTTCAATTACAAGATCAACCCCATCAAAGCCGGTATAGGAATCTATTCCGGTAACTCTGCTGGCAACTTCATCACGTTCAAACTTAGTGATGATTCTTTTCCGGGCTTTTTTATTAAGATCTTCCCAAATGCTTTTTTCCCCTTTAGATGCAGACTCTAAATCCCGGTCTTTTAAAAGCACTGAATATTTGCCTTTGTTTATGCTCACGTCTGCAATTCCTGAGCCCATTAACCCTGCTCCAAGTACTCCTATTTTATCAATAGGTAATACCAATTCTTTTAGAGGGTTTTTCTTGGCGTTGGTCATGGCAAAAAACAAGTTTACCAAAGCTCGGGATTCTTTAGTCGCTCCTAGTTCACCGAAAAGTTTTGCCTCATTTATCAATCCTTTTTCTTTCCCGTACTTATAGCCAAATTCTACAGTATCCAGTATTTTTTCGGGAGCCGGGTAATTACCCTTTGTCTGAGCTAAAGTTTGTTTGAGAGCCTGAGAAAACACAATTTTTCTACCTAAGGCATTTCCTTCGATCATCTTTTCCATGGATGATCTTTTATCCTTACGTGTAAAATTACCTGATGATAGCTTATGAACAGCTTTAATGGCAGCGCCTTTTAAAGCATCTTTATGAACCATTTCATCGGCCAATCCAATTTTATAGGCTTGTCTGGCATAAATATTTTTCCCCGTAAGCATAAAATTCAATGACTTTTGAATCCCAATTAACCTTGGCAGCCGTTGTGTGCCACCTGTGCCCGGAAGAATGCCGAGTTTAACTTCCGGTAAACCCAATATTGTTTTAGAATGGTCTGATACAATTCGATACTGACAAGCCAAAGAAAGCTCCAGGCCGCCTCCCATGCAGCTTCCATGTATTGCCACCACTATCGGTTTTGAAGAGCTCTCTACTCGATTTAAGATCTTATGACCATCTAGACTAAGCTGTTCAATTTCTTGTGCTGTTTCCCGTGATTTAAACATTTCAATATCGGCGCCCGCAATAAAATTGTTTTCTTTACCACTAATAAGGACAGCGCCTATAAGTGAAGGATCTGAATCGAGATCAGTTAAGAAGGATGCGAACTGCTCCATCATAGATTCGTTGAGAGTATTTACCTTTTCTCCGGGTTGGTCAAGAGTTAAAACGGCAACATTCTCTGTTTTTGTAATTTCTAAGTAGCTCATAATTTTTCAGAAATGGTGTTTAAACGCCCCTTCAATTTCTTTTATGGAGAAGAAACTAATGGACTAATTTTTGAGATTTGAAAATTCCCTTATTGTCATTTATCCTAGATATCTCTCTAGGATAATTGCATGTCCCTGACCGCCGGCAGCACAAGCTGTAACTAAAGCATACTTTCCATCCTCAAGTATAAGTCTGTTTGCTGCAGTAGTAACCAACCTTGTTCCGGTAGCTCCAAAAGGATGTCCCAATGAGAGAGATCCACCCATGGTGTTAATCTTATCCATCGGAATTGCTCCCAGTTTAGAATCTCTGTTTAATGATCTTTTAGCAAATTCATTAGAGTCTAGAGCAGCTAATACGGAAAGAACCTGACCTGCAAATGCTTCATGAATTTCGAAAACGTCAATATCTTCAAGTTTAAGATTCATTTGATCTAAGACTTTTGGTGTTGCATATGCAGGGCCAAGTAGCAATTCATCTTTAGGATCCTGAGACACAAAATTATACTCCCTTAAATAAGCTTTTGGTTTAAGCCCCAATGAAAGAGCTGTTTGTTCTTCCATTATAAAAGCTGCAGATGCACCATCCGTTAAAAAAGAAGCATTTCCGGCTGTAATAGTTCCGTGAGGTTTTATAAAAGCTGGTTTTAACTTTGCCAGTTTTTCAACTGAAGTGTCTGCACGAAAACCATTGTCATTGTTAACAACGGAGAATTTAGGCGGAACCTTTACTGGAAAAATTTCATCATCCAACAAACCTTCCTGTGTGGCTTTTGCAGCTAAATGATGTGAGCGCATCGCAAATTCATCTTGATCCTTGCGTGAGATTCCGAACTTTGCAGCCATTCGGTCGGCACTTTTACCCATAGTTTCTCCTGTCGAGAACTCTGCAATTGCAGGTAGTTCAGGGAGAAGGTCCTTAGGACGAAGTCCTTTTAAGAATTTCAGAAAATCTAAAGGTGACTTATACTTTCGTGCTTCCAGCACTTTTTGGCGAAATTTTTTCCTAAACCGAACCGGAATGTCTGACATCGTTTCCGTACCTCCGGCTAAAATGATCTTTGCTTGCCCGGATCTTATCAGATCAACACCACTTGCTATAGCTTGGTTGGAAGAAATGCATGCCAAAGCTACTGTAAATGCCGGTACGGAATGTGGAATACCTGCACCTAAAGCGCTTTCCCGAGCAACATTACTGGTACGAACTTCTTGGATGACATTCCCCATAATGACCCTGTCAATGATGAGGGGGTCAACATCGTTACGTGCTAATAAGCCCTGAATAGCATAACGTCCGAGGTCGTAAGCCATAAGATCATTATAATTTGTGCCTGATTTTAAAAAGGGAGTTCTGATTCCATCAACCAGAACAGCTGTAAAAGGATACTTATTCAAAATATGGGGGATTTTTATTCTTTTGTACGGCGTAAGTTAACAGTGTTAACCAAATAATCAATATTTATGAAGAAATTTCTTTGTCTGCATTATAAATGTTCATATATTTGTCGCCCTTGTTAGGGCGATTAGCTCAGTTGGTTTAGAGCACCTCGTTTACACCGAGGGGGTCGGGGGTTCGAGTCCCTCATCGCCCACAACTTATTTTAAGCACCAAATTCCAAAAGCCACATTGATTTTAAAACAATGTGGCTTTTTTTGTTTAATTGTAATGGTTAGTTAGTAGCCCTTATTTCATTAAAGAAACATTAATGGTTGAGATGGCAATTATGACTAAAATAACGTAATCTCACATAACCGGTAATTTTGTTCTTATATCCCTTTGAAATCCGATAACAACACAATAGAATTTGGGGAAACAGAGAAGCGGCTACAGCTTCTGTATCAGATCACGTCTCAGTCAAAAAAAGACTTAAACGACCAGTTGGATAATGCACTTGAACTAACTACGAAGTTATTGGGAATGGAAATAGGAATTATCAGTTCTATTTCAAAAGAGAGTATGACATATACAATTAGAAATTTTTTTCCGGAAGATTCTGGGCTTTCTGTGGGACAAACATTTGATCTTGGGAATACCTACTGTAGTATAACGTTGGAAAGTGATGATGTTGTTGCGATCAATCATATGAAAGAATCAGCATATGAGCGTCACCCTTGCTACAATACTTTTTCTCTGGAAGCTTATATAGGAATTCCAATAATTATAAACAGAGAATTATACGGGACCATAAATTTTTCGAGCCCAAATCCAAAAAAAGGAGGATTTGTTCCGTCTGATTTCACCCTGATGAAGCTTTTGAGTGAATGGGTGGCAGCTACAATAAAGAGAGCTAGAATAGTTAAGGCCTTAAAGGAAAAAAATGAAAGACTTGAACTAATATCCAGAAATAGTGCTGACCTGATCTGTTTACATAACATGGATGGAGTGTATACATTTATATCCCCTTCAGTAGAAAATATTTTAGGCTATACTTATCAGGAGTTACTTGGAAAGAATCATGCTGACCTGATCCATGAAGAAGATCTGGAAATGCTGAGAGAGAATCCCCGAAAAGAATTGGAAGAGAATGGGATTATAACTAATTCCAGATATAGGATTCGAAATAAACAGGGAGAGTATATTTGGTTTGAGAGTTCAGTTTCAACAGTTAAGGATCTTGATGGTAAACCAATAGGCTTGCAATCTATTTCAAGAGATGTAACTGCCAGAAAGAATCTGGAATTGATGTTCGAGAAAGCCCAGGAAATGGCGAATGTAGGTGGATGGGAATTTGATCTAACGACAGGAAAGATATCCTGGACTGATGAAGTGTACCGAATTCATGATAAAGAAATTGGATCAGAAATTGTACTGGAAGAAGGAATGGATCATTTTCCGGGGGAAGGTAGAGATAAACTTTCAATGGCTATTAACAAAGCCACTATGAATCATGAAAAATATGATCTTGTACTTCCATTTATTTCAGAAAAAAAAGTTTTTAAGTGGGTGCGTGCAATTGGTGAGCCGCATATAGTTGATGGGAATGTAGTAAGGCTTAGTGGAACGTTTCAGGACATAAGTAAGCAGGTTAATTATGAGAAGCGAATAATTGCTCAAAACGAGGAGCTATTGAGGCTTACTGAAACAAGGGACAAACTGTACTCAATTATTGCGCATGATCTAAAAGGAGCGTTTTTCGGGATTAATGGATTGATCGAGCTTTTGATTGATGAGTTAAAAGAAAGTAATAGTAAAGACAAAATTGAAAAGAGCATAAAGACTCTCTCACTTGTACATTTATCCTCAAACAATGCTTATGAGCTCCTGGAGAATCTGCTTGATTGGATCAGGGTTCAGAATGGTGAAATTAGCATTGAAAGAGAAGAAGTAGATATTGCTCAACTATTATCTTACAGTTTTTCCATTTTCGAAACATCTGCAGCAAAAAAAAGAGTAACCGTAAATTTGGAGCCGTCTGATGTGCATATTATGGCTGATGCCAATATGCTTTCCACTGTTTTCAGAAATTTGATCTCGAATGCAATTAAGTACTCCGAAAAAGATGGTGAGATAAATGTGAATATAAATGAGAGTGGGCATTCTGTAACTATCAGTATTAAGGATTCCGGAATTGGAATGACCCCAGAAATTAAAGATCAGCTTTTTGATAAAGAAAACAGACCGCAAAGAAGAGGGACACTTTCTGAGAAAGGAACCGGATTGGGATTGCTGTTATGTAAAGATCTGGTAGAGGCTCATAACGGCACAATTACTGTTATTTCAGAAGAATATAAGGGATCTGAATTTATAGTTAGCTTGCCTAAGTCTTAAGAATTTAATTAAAGGTTTTTCTAGAAATAAAAAACTATATTCGATATTATAGTATGTATCTAATTGGGTATGATTATGGATATTAAGTTTGTTAAGAGATCGGCAATAAATTCTTCCAAAAAAAGAAATTCAAAGTTTAAGCCCCTTTTGGAAGCTATTGATAAGTTAAAACCGGGTGGACAGGCAATTGAGGTTTCATATACCAGCGACAAAAATGTGAATTCGATGCGAACTGCGGTTTATCAGCATAGCAGAGTTAAAAATATTAAGATCAAGAGTAAAAAAGACCCCTCAATAAAAAAAATACATTTTTACAGGGAAGAATAGGAATGAGTTTTTTGGGTTTGGTGTTGATTTCCTACATTACTACATGACACTGAACTGCACCGTTATATGAGTGAGACACAGATTAAATCCAAAGAACAAGATTCAAGATTTTCGAGAGAAAGCATTGAAGGTAATTTCAATAAAGTAAGAGCTTTTACTCATCATTTGGTGGAGCCATTGGAAATTGAAGACTTTGTGATTCAACCAATGGAAAATACGAGTCCTACCAAATGGCATTTGGCACATACAAGTTGGTTTTTTGAGACTTTTGTATTAGAAAAATTTCAATCCAATTTTGAAAGCTTACATCCCCAATACGCTTATTTTTTTAACTCCTATTATTTACAGACCGGTGTTCCTTTTTCTCGAGCTAAGCGTGGATTGCTGTCTCGTCCGACTGTAAAAGAAGTTTTCGAATACCGGGAATATGTGAATGATCAGGTTTCTGATTTTATAAATTCTTGTGACGACCAAATTTGGGAAAAAGTATCCAATGTGTTGGAAATCGGTATAAACCATGAGCAACAGCATCAGGAACTTATTATAACTGACTTAAAATACCTGTTGGCTCAAAACCCTTTGTTGCCCGTTTATAAAGAGAGAAAAGAAATTGATCCAGGAGTTTCTTCAGAATTAAAATGGATTGAGTATGAAGAAGGAATTATTGAAATCGGAAGTAAGGGAGATGAATTTACATACGATAATGAGCACCCCAGACATAGAACATTTGTTCAGAATTTTAAACTTGCCAACAGATTGATTACCAATGAAGAGTATCTGGAGTTTATGAGTGAAGGAGGGTATGAAAGATCAGAGTTTTGGTTAGATGAAGGATGGAGTAAAGTGAAGTCAGATCTATGGAAAGCTCCTCTTTATTGGTTTAAAAGAGATGGTTCGTGGTTTAATTACACATTGTCAGGTGCGCGCGCGATTCATCCAAACGAGCCGGTAACTCATATAAGTTATTATGAAGCAGATGCCTTTGCCAGATGGAAAGGATGTAGGCTTCCAACTGAACAAGAGTGGGAGTATGCCTGCGGGAATCGTGAAATAGTGGGGAACTTCGTTGATAGTGATTTATTTCATCCAACACCTTTAAGAAATTCAAAAGGAGAAATAAAACAAATGTTCGGCGATGTATGGGAGTGGACACAAAGCAGTTATTCTGCCTATCCCGGATATGAACCACTGCCGGGAGCTTTAGGCGAATACAATGGTAAGTTTATGGCAAATCAATATGTATTACGCGGAGGATCTTGTGCAACATCTAGGTCTCATATAAGAAAAACGTATCGGAACTTTTTCCATGCTGATGCTCGATGGCAATTTTCCGGAATTAGATTGGCAAAGTAATATCAATGACAGAAACAGAACTGATTTTAAATAAATCCTCAATGCTTGAGGAAGTAAAAAGTGGATTATTTCAGCAACAAAAGTCACTACCCAGTAAATTTTTCTATGATGAAAGAGGCTCCAAACTTTTTAATGATATTACTGAGTTGGATGAATATTACCCTACCAGAACTGAAAGAAAAATTCTGGAAGATAATATAGAGGAGATTGCGAAATACTTAGGGAAGAAGGTATTATTGATTGAACCGGGAAGTGGAAGTAGTTCAAAGACCAAAATACTCCTGAGCAATATGCAAAATATCTGTTGTTACATCCCTATGGATATTTCAGGAGATTACCTCAATAAAGTAGCTGAACAATTACGAACTGAATATCCCAATATACAAATACTGCCCCTATCAGCAGATTATACGAAACCATTCGATTTGCCAAAAAGTAGTCCGGATGCACGAAAAGTAGTTTTTTATCCGGGGTCAACAATTGGGAATTTCAAGATGGAAAAAGTTCAGCAATTTTTGAAAGTGATTCATGATATTATAGGAAAAGATGGTGCGTTTTTAATCGGGGTAGACCTCAAAAAAGATATCGAAGTCTTGAAAGCTGCATATAATGATTCCAAAAGTATAACAGCTGAATTCAATAAAAATATTCTCAACCATCTTAACGAAGAATTAGGACTGTCATTTAATCCGAATTTATTTGATCACAAAGCAATCTGGAATGAAGAAAAAGGACGCATTGAAATGCATCTTTTCGTGAAGGAAGATCATAGCGTGACGGTAGATGATAAAGTTATAGACTTCATAAAAGGTGAGTCCATTCATACGGAAAACTCCCATAAATATTCATTGAATGAGTTTGCTGATATGGTTTCTAATTGGTTCGATGTAAAGAAAGTATGGACAGATGAGAAGGATTTCTTTAGTCTACAGTATTTGGAGCCTAAGTGAGAAGTTCCAAGTTTAAAAAAGAGAGACTATTCAACACCAGCCCACTGCAAATACATACTTCTGACTTCTTCAATGTGCTCTTCAATTGTTTCTACTTTCCATGAGGAGGTGTCAATCTGAGGATGTATAGTAGCTGTAATTGTTCCTTGTTTAGCCATTATTGAACCGCCTAAACTTAAACGATCATTTCCATCAAAGTAAATTGGGACAATCGGATATCCGAGATCGATCGCCATTCTGAATGCGCCCTTTTTAAATGGACCAATTCTTCCTTTATGTTTTCGAGAGCCTTCGGGAGCAAGAATTAAATTCAGATTGTTTTTTTTGAGGCGGTCGTATGTTTTCTGAAGAGTTGAAATGGCATGTTCTTTATCCGAACGTTTAATAAAAACCTGACCGGTTAGTCTGCCGATGATAAAAAAGAAAGGGATGTATTGTAGTTCCCACTTTATCACAATTCGAAAGCGTTCCAGTGCCAGCATTAAGATAGCAGGTATATCTAAAGTAGAGCAGTGGTTGAAAATAAAAATTACGGGCTTAGATGTATCGTGCCTGAGGTCATTAAGTTTATATTCTATTCCAAGAAGATAAAAAACCGGAATGCTCATATACTTAGGAAAGGTTTTTACAATCCAATTAGTAGCTTTTCCGAAAGTAAGGAGTACAATAACGGTTACAAGCAAAGAAACGATTGCGAGAATAACCATGAAAGAGAGAATCGTTATAACACTTCTGAAGTATTCAAATGGAGTTAGAGTAGTTTTTTGCATGGTGGAAAGTCAGAATTCAAGTGCAAATTTCCAATTAACGAAAGGCATCTTGAATGTGATTGAATTGAGGCGCTTCATTTTTCTTTTGCAGAATTCCAATTACATCAAAGCGCATGGGAGAACCATCCATTTTCCGTTCATACATCCATGCCTCCGCAGCTTTAAAAACATGTTCTACTTTTACTTCAGAGACATATTCTTCAGGCCTGCCATATTTATCAGAAGATCGAAGCTTTACCTCGATAAACACAATAGCTGTGTCATCATAAGCTATTATATCAACCTCTGACTTTTCGAAAAAATAATTTCTTTCCAGAATTCTCCAGCCTTTACTTTCCAGATATGCACAAGCCAGTTCCTCGCCTTCGTTTCCAATTTCACGGGTGGTTTTTTTAGTCATCAGACTTTTTTCCTATCAATGATTCTTTTACTTCCACTAATTTTATGAGCTGTTTCAAAAAGCCGAGATTCTTTTTATTGATGTAAGGGAGAAGAGCTCCGGTAAATCGCTCAAACATTTCCAGAAACTCATTATAATTTTCTATCCGTTGTTTGAAGGCTTTGCTTTCTTCATCGTTTAACCCGCCAGATTCCAACGTAGCGATACACTCTTTCAATTCAGCTCTGATGGGCTCGATTTCCTTTTGTTGCCGTTCTCGTATAATTGTAGATACTATTTTCCAGACATCGGTCTCAGCAGTGTAAAAATCTTTGCGCGTTCCGGATTTTTGAACTTTATGGATCAATTCCCATTCCACTAACCGGTGCAGGTTCATATTGGCATTTCCACGACTTATATCAAGTTTATCCATGATAGTGTCGGTATCAAGCGGATGAGATTCAGCATACAGCAATGCGTGAATCTGTGACATCGTTTTATTGATGCCCCAAGCAGAGGCCATATCTCCCCAAAGTTGAACAAATTGATCTAGGGCATCAGTATAAGCTTGAGTTCTTTTCATAGGAAAGAAAATAATCAGAATTACACTGAAAGAAAGATTTCTTTAGTTACTATTTCTCAATTCGTCAAACAATCGCTTTACCTGAAGATCTCCAAAGCCGTAAATGCTTTCTCTTTTATGAAATTCCCTGAAAACAGGACCAAATTCATCAGAGTCTAATTCTTTCATGATGTCCAGTAGTGTTCGTTCAGGTCTTCCCTGTGAACCATCATTTGGAAACCGATCGAGGTTCGCCTTTGCAGTATCTCCTAAGAAAGGAAATCTTTCAGAGTGTTTCAGAGCGAGTTCTAAAATTCCCTCATGATCTTGATGCTGATATAACGCCCAAAGAGAAGAGAAAAGCTTCACTTCGTCACGAGATAACCGGACTTTTGATTTAAAAGCGTTTTCTAGACCATCAGAGTTTAAACCGCCGAAACCATACTGAATATTGGTATGTGGGCGAACAAGAGAGACCTGAGAAGGACTTGCGAAATCGTGAATCAAATGAGACACAAACCATAAATTCACCTGACAAAAAAGATCATCTTCAAACCAAAGATTGACAACTGAATGTTCAGGTAAAGAAATAATTTTGTTGAACTCGGGGATTACTTCTTGATGGTAGAAATCAATTTCTGAATCGTAGGCATTACTTAAATATTCCGCTCTTAACTCAAATAGCTGATCCAACGAATCGGCAGATACATCACCATCCACTAAACATTCTCTGGCAACAATTAACTTACCATTTAAAGAGTCAGGAAATTGTTCTTTTAAAGCATCACCGTTAAGAATGTGGAATTCTTTCATGTCTGATTAGAGATCTTCAAGAAAAGTGATGCGATTTTTACTCATACCTCAAATAAATAGTAATAGAAGAATCCCTATAATTGCCGGCAAGCCTTGCACGAAAAAGATCTTTTTGCTGACTGTAACAGCTCCAAAGATACCTGCGATTGCTACACAGCTCAGAAAGAATAAGGCCAAATTGACCCACCAATAAGGGTTTTCTATAAAAAAGGACCAAATAAGTCCGGCTGCAAGAAATCCATTATAAAGTCCTTGATTGGCGGCCATATTTTTAGTCTTCTCAAAGAAATCAGGTGTAAACCCAGTGAATACTTTCTTTGCGCGTGTTGTCCATGCAAACATTTCCAGCCACAAAAAATAAAGATGCATAAAGGCGACAAGTCCGATGAGTATTTTAGCTGTTAGTTCCATAAAAATGAGTTTAGTTATAGGAACGTACTTTGAATCGGCCTAAAATCAAAGAGCAGAAATAATCTTCATTGCCCATTCATCATTTTGTTTCCGAAGATTTCTGAGTGCGTGTTTAATGATCCAGATTCTTTCTATCGTAGCATCTGTAATCCATTTTTCGATAATTCTTTTGGCAATTTTTGGATTGTCTTTCAATATATCATTCAGGCAGTTAGCTACAGATTTCTGAACATATTTTGAAGGATCGTCTTTAAGGTTATCCAGAATAGGAAATAATGGATTTGGATCATCTATAAACATTTGAAGTTTGGTGGCCCAGGGCAATCTCGGCCGACCGCCTTCACTTGATAACCTTCGGATGTGTTTATTGGAATCCATAGACCAAATTTTCATTCTACCCATTGTTTGTTCTGGATATTTTTCAATAAAAGGGCGGATGGCATATTCACCGGTATTTCTCTTGGTGATCTCTTCTATAGCTCTCATGGAGACATCAAAGTGATCTAAACCATACTTTTCTACAAATTTTGCGATGGGCATGATCCAGAAATATTTCTTAAACATTCCTGTTTCTTCATCGTTTTCAGGACCAAGTATTTGAAGCAAAACTTCAACTTGTTGTGGATAATCGCTTTCCAAATGGTTGTTTAGCTCATCAGCTATTAACTCGACTCTTTCTTTAAGTTCCAGTCCATCAACTCCTGCATTTACTTTTTTGATGAAAGGAATTGAGTTAAAATCAGATCTAACAGAAAGTAGTTTTTCCGAAAGCTGTTCTGCCAGTTCTTTATCGAACCAAAGTTTAAGAGGTTTGTAGGCCATAGAAAAAAGTAGGTTGGAGCTGAATTTACAGGATTAAAGGGTTGTCAGCATACTTGAATTATTTTGGATGATATTTGGGATTGAACAACAATTTATATTCCATGCTTTTACTCCCAAAATTAATTAATAATCCTAAAGGAAAATCATAAGCAACTGTATAATTTTTTGCTTGCGCAAGATGAACATCTTCAAGTTTTGTAACGGCTTTTATTTCAACAATTACTTTTTCTTCTACTACAAAGTCTGCTCTTCTAGTTCCAACCTGTACATCTTTATAAAATATGGCTTGATTCTTCT